>WNGL01003564.1_pt1 | contig 23534 bp, 17 predicted proteins | sample 5400591 | NCBI WGS metagenome assembly WNGL01 (sample SAMN13153377, study PRJNA577476) | soil metagenome | isolation source: 80 cm soil or saprolite under Garry oak tree replicate 1 | place: USA:California | collected 2016-06-15 | reverse complement strand
CGAGGCCGGCCTGGGCGATGCCGAAGGTCACGACGGCGAGCGTGGGCGGGTTCAGGTTGGAGATGGCGGCGCCGTTGACGCCGACCATGCTGGCCGGGTACCCGGCCCACAGCACCAGCGCCGCGGTGGCCGCGGCGCCGCCGGCGAGCATCAGCGCCGGGCCACGCCGGCCGGGGAACCCGCCCCGGGCCCAGGCGATCCCGAGCAGGTAGGGGACCAGCCAGCCGGCCACGACGTTGATCCAGCCGGCCCAGGCCGGGCCGCCGAGATCGAACCGCACCGCGTCGGCGGCCGCGACCACGACCAGGGGGATCGCCGCCGCGAGGACCCCGAGGCGGCGCACCAGGGCGACGGCGAGCGGGGTGAGCGCGGTCAGCACCACGAACACGCCGAGGAACCAGAGCGGGTCGAGCACCAGGGTGAGCACGGTGTGCAGGGCCGGGCCGGGGACGCCGCCCAGGTACAGTCCCACCGCGAGCAGCCCCCAGACGGCGGCCAGCGCCGCCACCGGCCGGGACAGCCGGACCAGCCGCTGGCGCAGCCAGGAGCGGTAGTCCCCGTGGTAGCTGCGGGCGGCGGCGTACCCGCCGACCAGGAAGAAGATCGCGAGCGTCTGGAACACCCAGGACACCGGGGTGAGGTAGGGCATGGTCGCCAGCGGGCTCTGGTCGCTCAGCCCGTGCCCGGTCCGGCCGGGGGTCAGCACGAGCGCGGTGACCAGCCAGTGGCCCAGGATGACGCCGGCGATGGCCAGCGCGCGGAGCGCGTCCACGGTGCGGTCCCGGTGCGCCGGTGTGGCGGCGTCGATCCGCGCGGCCAGGCCGCGGGCCCTGGCGAGGGCGTGGCCGGTCATCGGGTCACCCCGGCGGGGTCGCCGAGCGCGATGTAGGCGAGGTTGCGCAGCGCGATGCTGCCCGGGCGGAAGTAGCCGCTGTGCCCGCCGCCGCTGCACGAGAAGATCCGCGCGCCGAAGGCCCGGGCCATCGGATCCTGGCCGAAGCCGAGGCCGAGGAAGTGGACGTGCGGCACCTGCTGGATCCAGTCGCCGGCCCCGCGCCCCGCCCACACCCGCGCCGTGGTGTGCAGCGCGTGTACCGAGGTGGCGTCCATTCCCGGGCTGCCGGCGACCGCGATGTCGGCGACCGGCAGGTGCGGTGCGGCCAGGCCGCAGACCACCGACCCGTAGCTGTGGCAGATCAGCGCGACCTGGTGGCCGTGCCTGGCGAGATCGTCCACGAACGGGCGCAGTGCGTCCGCGCCCTGCCCGGCGTCGCCCGAGGTCATGACGGCGGGGCTCAGCGTGCTGGGAGTCTTGTAACCAAGCCAGGCGATGACCGCGAGACGGGCCCCGGGGTCCAGTTTGCGGGCCTGCGCCGCGAGCGCGGCGGCCCCGCCCTCGGGTGAGGCCGTGCCCCGGGAGTCGAATGTGGCCAGTGAGGTGTCCGAGCCCGGCACGAGGATAGCCACCCTGGTGGCCGTGGCCAGGTTGCCGAAGACCTCGACCGCCAGGCCCTGCCCGGCGGGGTTGAAGTCGAGGTAATGCCCGCCACGCATGGCGTTCAGCGCGCGGGCGAGCCCGGTGTTGCCCGCCCTGCCGGCGGCAGTCGCGGCCCGGGCGATCTGGTGCGCGTCCGCCAGGTAGCGGGCCGCGAGCGCCGGGGCGGTGAGCGCGGGCATCGGCTGGAGCCGGTCCGCCGGGGCACCCGGGAACACGGCGGCGGTCGTCGCGGCCACGGCGGCCGCGATCGCCGCAATAACGATCGTGCGGCGCAGTCTCATGACGAGTCCTTCCTGTCCGGCTGTGGGACTGAGCAGGAAGTTACGGAGCGGCACGGGTGGCCGGCGTCACCCTGCGGAGCCGACTGCCGGCCTCCCCCGCGGGTGTCACAGGGGCCACGCCGGGACCGGGCCGGCCGCCCGCCGGGGGCCGCCGGGGTAGTCGCCCCCCTACTCAGGTAGCCGTGCGAAGATGCCACTCAGGGGTCACGAAACTGCCCGTGCCGCCGCCTTACGCTGGCCCTATGAACCCGGGCTCCAGCCCCGCCCCCGGCACGGGCCGCAATGCCACCGTCACGCGCCGGATCGCTGCTGTGTTCGCGGCCGGCGTGACAAGGCCACCCGCGCCGCGCCCGCGATGGCTGATGCGCGGGCGGATCGACCTGGTAGCGGTCGCGGACGTGATCACCGCACTCATCTGCTTCGCCGCCACGAACAGCACACTGACGAACCTGCACCCGACGAACGCCAGCCCCGTGGTGATCCTGGGTATCTCGCTGGCCCTCTGTGCGCCCCTGGCCGTGCGCAGTTACCTCCCGCTGACGGCCTGGTGCGCGTCCGCGCTCGCCCTGTTCTGGGGCGGTGGGGTGTTCTCGCAGATGGGCCACCTCACGGGCGGGATTCTCGTCTACGTCCTGTGCCTGTACGCGGTCGCGGTCCGCTGTGAGGTGTGGGTGGTGACCAGCGCTGGCGCGGTGACGGCGGTCGGCGCCATGTTCATCCTGGGAGAGCCGCCCACGACGGCCATCCTCGTCGCCGCCGTCCCGGTCCTGGCCGGGGTGGTCGTCCGCACCCGGCGCGGCACCACCCAGCGGCTCGCGGTCCAGGAACGCCGCCACGAAGGAGAGCGCGCGCTGCTCCAGGAGCGTCAGCGCATCGCCCGTGAGCTGCATGACGTGGTCGCCCACCACATGTCGGTGATCGCGATCCAGGCCGAGGCCGGGCCCTACAAGGTCCAGGACCCGCCGAAGGAGCTGGTGGAGAGCTTCGCGGAGATCCGCGCCAGCGCCCTGTCCGGGCTGAAGGAGCTGCGCCGGGTGCTTGGCGTGCTGCGCAGCGACACGCCGGACATCGCGCCCCAGCCGGGCCTCCATGACCTGGAGGGGCTGCTCGACTCCGCGCGCAGCGCGGGCGTGACCGTCACCGCCGGTGTCAACGGCACGCCCCGCCCGCTCCCGGCGGGGGTGGACCTGTCCGCCTACCGGATCGTGCAGGAGGCGCTGAGCAACGCCATGCGGCACTCCCCCGGAGCGGCGGTCCAGGTGAAGCTCTACTACGGCGATGCGGCTCTGGTGGTGGAGGTCCGCAACGACCACTGCCCGCCCGGGACGCGCACCCCCGCGGAACCGGACGGAGCTCCCGGCGAGGGCGACGGGCATGGCATCATCGGCATGCGCGAACGCGCCACCATGCTGGGGGGCCACCTCCAGGCCGGGCCGACCGAGAAAGGCGAGTTCCTGGTGACCGCCGCTCTACCGCTGGGCGATGGCTCTGCGCTGGACGAGCCGTGACCATCCGCGTGGTGATCGCCGATGACCAGGGGATGGTGCGGTCCGGCTTCTCCGTCCTGCTGAACGCCCAGCCCGACATCGAGGTCATCGCGGAGGCGGTGAACGGGCAGGAGGCCGTCAAGCACGCCGCCGACCTGCACCCGGACGTCATCCTCATGGACGTGCGGATGCCGGTGCTCGACGGCCTGCAGGCCACCCGGGCGATCACGGCGATGGCCGAGCCGCCCAAGGTCCTCGTGCTGACCACCTTCGACCTCGACGACTACGTCTACGAGGCACTGCGTTCGGGGGCCAGCGGCTTCCTGCTCAAGGACGCGTCCGCCCGGGAGCTTGCCGACGCGGTGCGGCTGGTCGCGGCCGGCGACGCGCTGCTCGCCCCGGGGGTTACCCGGCGCCTCATCGCCGAGTTCGCCCGGATGGGGGCACCCAGGACCCCGGGCCGCAAGCAGCTCGAAGGCCTCACCGAGCGGGAGTCGGAGGTGCTCGCCCTGGTGGCCCGCGGCCTGTCCAACGCCGAGATCGCCCACCGGCTCGTCGTCGCGGAGCAGACCGTGAAGACCCACGTGAGCCGCATCCTGATGAAGCTCGGGCTGCGGGACCGCACGCAGGCGGTCGTCCTCGCCTACGAGAGCGGCCTCGTGCAGCCCGGCGGCTGACCGGCACATGATGCGGCGCGGCCGGATGACGCGGCATACCCCAGGGCCAGCACGGCCATCGGCCAGCGCAGCGCCGCTCCCCGGGCCACCGGGGGGCTCCCCCCGGGCCGGCAGGGCCAAGGCCCCGTGACGAAGGAACGAGGCCTTGAGCCACCGGGGGGCTCCGGGGGGTCGCTCCCCCGGGCAGGCAGGGCCCCGTGACGAAGGAACGAGGCCTTGAGCCATCGGGGGGCTCCGGGGGGTCGCTCCCCCGGGCAGGCAGGGCCCCGTGACGAAGGAACGGGGCCGCAGGCCACCGGGGGGATCCGGGGGGTCGCTCCCCCGGGCAGACACCCTGTTCGCGATCGCGGCGGGCGCGGCGCTCACCGCCTATAACAACGTGTTCGGCCTGCACCCCTGGCACAGCCGCTGGTACGTCCGGCTCAACGCGGGTGCCACCGGCGCCGCGCTGGCGGCCGCCACGCTGGGCGGCCTGACCGCCGCGGACCTCGGCGTCGGGCGCGGCCGGTGGCTGCCCGGCCGGCTCGGGTCCGGGCTGGCGGCCGGGGCAGCCGCGGGCTGGCTGCTCATCGCCGCGGTGCCGGCCACTCGCCCGCTGCTCGATGACAACCGGGTCGCTGGCCTCGACCGGCGCGCGGTGACCTATCAGGCCCTGATCCGCATTCCGGTCGGCACCGCTATGTGGGAGGAGACCGCATTCCGCGGCGTGCTCCAGGCGGCGCTGCGCCGGGTCATGCCCGGCACCGCCGCCATCCTGGTGACCAGCGGCCTGTTCGGCGCCTGGCACATCCGCCCCACCGTGCAGGCGCTGCGGGTCAACGGGCTCGCGGAAGATCGCCGCCGGGCCCTGGCGGGCACCCTGGCCGGGGTCGCGGGCACGGCGGCGGGCGGAGTGCTGCTGTCCTGGCTGGCGGGCGGAGTGCTGCTGTCCTGGCTGCGGGAGCGCACCGGCCGCCTGGCCGCCCCGGTGCTGCTCCACGCGGCGGTGAACTCCGGTGCCCTGATCGCCGCGGTGCTGGCCCGGGCGGCAAGCCGCCCCCGGAACCCCGGTGCTGGTCCGGGCGGCCAGCCGCCCCCGGAACCCCCGCGGTGCTGGCCCGGGCGGCAAGCCGCCCCCGGAACCCCCACGGTGCTAGCCCGGGGGAGCGACCCCCCGGAACCCCCCGCTGGCCAAGGCCCCGTTCCTTCGTCACGGGGCCTTGGCCCGGTCGGCTCAGGCGGCGACACTCTCATCCGTCGGCTGGGCTACCGGCTGAGCGGGCCTAGAACACGCGGATCTTGCGGACGATGGCGAGCTGCTGGTCGTCGCCGGACACCTCGGCGCCCGCCTCCTCCGGGGTTCCGCGCTGGGTGACCCAGCGCAGGAACGAGCCGGCGCCGGACCTGATCCGGGCCACCGGCTCGCCGGGCGGGCCGAGCCGGATGGTCCGCGTACCCGGCCCGCTGATCACCACCTCGACCGGCCCGGTCAGCCCGGCCAGGACGTCGGTGTTCTGCTGCGGAAGCGCGGCCTCCGCCCAGTCGAGGGCGGGCCCGAAGGTGAGCGCGCCCGCTGGCGGCGGTTCCCCGGGCAACGGCCCGCGCGGCGGGAACAAGTCCAGCCGGGTGTGTGCGTAATGGTCGAAACAAAATGCGGTGGGCAAGATCCCGGCGGGGTAGGTGCCGAGGTCGCCGAGGGGCACCTCGTTGTCGTTGCCCAGCAGTCCGGCGAGTATCTCGATGGCCTTGGTGCTGACGTCCTCGTAGTCCGCCACGGTCTCCGCCGGGGACAGGACGCGGCGTGCCGCGATGAGGGCGTCCTGGCCGCGCTCGAACGGCAGGCCGGGCCCGCCCGGCCGCGACGACGGATCCGCCACCATCCAGTAACCGGCCCCCAGGTGGGAGATCACATCCTGGACCGACCAGCCGGGACAGCCACTGCCCGCGGCCCAGTCCGGCTCGCTCAGCCCGGCACAGATGCCAAGTACCACGTCCCGTTCGGCCCGAAGGGCCTCGATGATCCCGTCGCTCATGGCGCACCCCTGACTGTCGCGGTATCCTCTTCTCAGATAGAGAGTAAATGTCACATAGTGACACTATGTCAATGGGCTAGGGGGTGTACAAGGCGGCGGGAACCGGCTACATAGACGATGTGCACAGCGGCCAGCAGGAACAGCCCACCGACGGCGCGCGGCCCTCGCTGCGCGCCGAGCAGGTCGCGCAGACCCGCGCGGCGCTGGTCGCGGCGGGCCGGCACCTCTTCGGCCAGCGTGGTTTCGCGGACACGTCCGTGGAGGAGATCGCCAGGCAGGCACGGGTCACCACCGGCGCCCTCTACCACCACTTCCCCACCAAGGCCGCCCTGTTCGAAGCGGTCTTCGAGCGGTTCCACGCGGACATCATGGAGGCCTCGGGCCGGACCGCCGCGGGCGCGCGCGACGAGGTGGAGTTCCTGGCCCGGGCCTTCGAGGCCTTCCTCGACGCCATCCTGGAACCCGCGGCCCAGCGCATCCTCATCACCGACGCCCCCGCCGTGCTGGGACTGGCCCGGTTCACCGAACTGGACGAGCGGTTCGCCTTCGCCGCGATCGCCGACCGGCTGCGGGCGGCCCGCGACGCCGGGCGGCTCCGCGTGGACGACCCGGAGACCATGGCCCGACTGTTCCTCGGCGCGCTCACCCGCGGCAGCATGCTGATCGCCGGCTCCGACCGGCCCAAGGCGACCAGGGACGAGGTGGCCAGGGCGGTCCGCGCCCTGCTCCAGGGCCTGTCCGCGTGACGCCCCCCGGCGCCCCGCAGCCGGTCCTGGAAGTAGGCGCCGGAGCCTTTCCTCCGGCGGGGGTTGAAAACATAGGCGGAGATGCGGTTCGGCCGTTCCGGAATCTCCGAGTTCGTGCGCGAATACATGCGCATCGCGTATTCCTGCTTGCCGGTACACCGCGACGAGGTTGCGCAGCCCGAGGACCTCGCGGGCCACCCCGCCCCGTGCCGGTTCGCTGCCCGCCATCTATACGGGCGCAGAAGATCGACATAACGTATGCACATGGCGGTGGGTATGTATGTGAAAGTCCCCGAAGAGGTGGCGAAGTCCCTCGCCGAGGACGGCTTTCGCATGGCCGGCGCCGAGCGCGGCATCGAACTCTATGCCGAGACGATACTCGCGGCCAGCGCAAATCTGGTGACCGTGTTTGTCGGCCGCCATGAGATCGCGCGGTTCATCGGACACCTATTAGCGCCACGACGCGGCCGGAGCCGTACCCCGCAGGGCACGAGGATCGTCGTCGAACGGGGCGGCCAGCGGGTGGCCATCACCCTGGAGCACGAGGGTTTCACGGACGCCGGGCCACCGGCTGGCCTGGTGGACGGGATGACCGCACTCCTGGAAGCGCTAGCCGAACCCAAGGAGCACCGGAGCGCGCTGCACTGACTCACCAAAGGGCGCCAGGAAGGGGGGAACATGGTCGCCGTCGCGGACGAACGGCTGGGCGAACTGTTCCGAGAGCGCGCCCGGCTCGCCGAAGCTCTGCGGAAAGTCGAGCAGGAGGCGCAGTCGCTCACCCTGGAGCACAACAAACTGGTCCGGGAGGCGGATCAAGCCGCCACGAGCCGCGGCCGGCAGCGGGCCCGGCAGCGGGCGATCCACAAGGGCGAAGAGGGCAGGCACGCCCGCGCCCGGGTGGAACAGCTTTCCCGGGAATTGAACCAACTGGAGATTGAGATTGCAGACCTGATCGCGGCATTGCTGGCCGCCTCCAGATCCCTGATATCCGGCGACACCGTGCGGCAGCTCAATGAGCGCCTGGCCGACATCAACCGGCAGCTCCAGCACATCGACGAAGCGCTCCGGCCGATAGCACCGGCGTTCAACTCGCTGCAAACAGTCATCGGGGAGCAGGCCGAGTACCTGCGATCCGCGCAGGCCCGGCAGGGCGGCAATCTCGAGGCGGTCCGGTCCGCCGCGGACGGCGCGGCCGCCGCCCTGGCACAAATCCAGGAAGAACTGCGCCAGCAATCCCGCTCGCTGCGCGTGATCGGCGGCAAGCTGCCGGGCCAGGCGGACCGCCAGGTCCTCCGGCCGGATACGCCGGTGGTGCAGATGGGGTGGCGCCGTGGGGCACCGGCGGTGCCGGAGCCGCGCTCCCCGGAACTCCCGCCCGAGGTGGTGTCCGCATTGCCGGACCAGGTCACGGTGCTGCTGTTTGCCTCCGAGCCCCGCGACTTGCCCAGGGCCGACCTGGACAAGGAAATAAGAGAGATCCTCGCCAAAATTAACGAGGCGAAATTCGGCGACCATATCGTCCTGCGGCCATGGCTCGCCGCGCAGCCCTTTGACCTGATCCCGAACTTCAACAGGTACAAGCCACACATGGTCCAGTTCAGCGGCCACGGAACACCGGATGGCTTTCTGATGATGGGGCCACACGATCGGCCCGAGCCGGTCGCGGCCGATCGGCTGATCCAGATGCTCAGGTGGACGGGGGAGGATCTTCGGATCGTGTTCTTCAACATCTGCGATTCCGAGCAGCATGCCCGCGCCGCGGCCCAGCTCGTCGACGGCGCCATCGGCATGCGGGGGAAGATGCATAACACGCCGGCCCGCTTCTTCGCCGCCAATCTCTACTCGGGCCTCGCGTTCGGCCGGTCCCTGAAGAGCGCGTTCCACCAGGCGTGCGCCGCGATCGGGGACGAGCCAGACAGCACCATTCCGCAACTCTTCTTCCGTAATGGCAGCGATCCGCACAAGATCGTTCTAGTGCGCCCGGGTGACGACGACGGCCGGTAGGCCTGATCCCTGTGCAGGCAGAGGGGGATGCTCTTCGTGAAGGACCCGAAGCGGTCAGGCAGAGCCGCGAAGGGGAGCGGCGGGGGTCCGGTCGAGCCGGGCGGCCGGCTACCCGAGCCCGACGGCCCGCAATCCGAGCCCGACGGCCAGCCACCCATGCCGGACGCGCCGCCGGCCGCCGAATCGCCGCCGCCATCCGCCGAATCGCCGCCGCCATCCGCTCCAGCGCCGGACCAGCCGGAGAGCATTGTGGCCCTGCCGCTTGGCGACCTTGCTGGCAGGCTCGGCAAGGTCGAGGAGCAACTTGCCGAATACCACCGGCGCGCGGCGCATCGAGAGGCGGTCATCGACCGGCTGCACGAGGCGAACCGGCGACTCAGCGAGGGGCTCGGCCGGGCCTTCCTCGAGCCGGTGATCGCCGACCTCATCCGCCTGTACGACCAGCTCAACCGCGAAGTCCGCCGGCTGGAGGCGAGCGGCCAGGACGGGAAACTGCTCGGATCGTTCGCCGGCGATGTGGTGCAGATCCTGGACAGGTGCGGCGTCGATGCCTTCACGGCCGAGCCCGGCGACCCGCTCGAACGCGGCCGGCACCGGGCGCTGGCCGTCGTGGCCTGCGATGACGAATCCAGGCACAACACGGTGGCGGAGGTGGTCACCACCGGGTTCCTCGACCGCGAGACCGGCCGCATCAGGCGCCCGGTGCAGGCTCGCGTCTTCCAGTACTCCGCCGGCCCCGGCGCGGCCGGGCAGGCCCCCAGCACAGCGCGATCACTGTGAGGTGACATGGCTACTTACGGAATTGACCTCGGCACCACGAACTCGTGCGTCGCCTCGGTGGACGACACGGGGCGGGCGGTCGTTCTGCAGAACGCGATCGGAGATGACACCACGCCATCGGTGGTCTATTTCGAATCGGCGGACAACGTGGTCGTCGGGAGACAGGCCAAAGAGTCGGCCCTGCTCGCCCCGTCGCTCGTCGTTGAGCTGGTCAAGCGGCAGATGGGCCAGGACGTCCACTACACCTTCCATGGGCAGGACCACACCCCCGAGTCGGTCTCCGCACTGATCCTGCGCGAGCTGGCCCGCGCGGCACAGGAGAAGACCGGCGAGGAGGTCCGTGATGTGGTCATCACGGTGCCGGCCTACTTCGGCGTGCTGGAGCGGGAGGCGACCCGCAAGGCCGGTGAGATCGCCGGGCTGAACGTCCTGGATGTCCTCGCCGAGCCGGTGGCCGCGGCGCTGGCCTACCAGGCCCTGGGCAAGGCCGAAGGGGTGCGGCACCTGTTCGTGTACGACCTCGGCGGCGGCACCTTCGACACCACGGTCATCCGGATCGACGGGGATGACATCCAGGTCGTGTGCACCGACGGGAACCACCAGCTCGGCGGGGCCGACTGGGACAACAAGATCATCGACTTTCTGCTGCGCGGTTTCACCGGCCAGTACCCGGACCTCGACCCCAGCGGCGACGAGGAGTTCATGCAAGATCTCGCGAACTCCGCCGAGCAGCTCAAGAAGGCGCTCAGCGCCACCATGACCCGCAAGCTCACGGTGCGGTTCGGCGGCCAGGCCGCCCAGCTCGAACTGACCCGCGAGCAGCTCGAAGAGCTCACCTCCGAGCTGCTCGAGCGGACCATGGAGATCACCGGGCGGACCCTCGACACCGCGCGGGAGAAGGGCGTCGACCACTTCGACGACGTCCTGCTCGTCGGCGGCATGACGATCATGCCGGTCATCGCCCGGACGCTCAAGGAGCGGTACGGGCTGGAGGGGCGGCTGCAGGACCCGCACCTGGCCGTCGCCAAGGGGGCGGCCCTCTTCGCCCTGATGCGGAAGGTCAAGGCCAGCCTGCCGGAAGACGGCACGGACGCCCAGCTGGACACCGCGGTGCGGGACATAGCCGACCAGCTCGGCATGCCCGCCGAGGAGGTCGAGGCGATCAGCCGCAGGCGGGTCGCGACGGTCGTGCCGCGGGCCTTCGGCATCAAGTGCGTGGACACCGATGACCCGGTGTGGAAGACCGACCGGGCCAAGGCCCGCAGGTATATCTCGCATCTGCTGACGGCCAACACGCCGCTGCCCGCCGATACCGAGCCGGAGACCTTCTACACGGTCCTCGACAACCAGCGCACGGTCGTGCTGGAGGTATGGGAGCAGGCCGGCTCCATCGCCTCGGAAGAGCAGGAGCACAACACCCACATCGGCGAGGGGACGCTGCGCGACCTGCCGCCGCGGCCCGCGGGGGCACCGTTCAAGGTCGTCTTCCACATGACCGAGACCGGGCTGCTCAAGGTGCACGGCTACGAGGCCGATTCCGGCAGCGAGGTCCGCTTCGAGATCCAGATCGGCAGGCTCGACGAGGCCGGGACGCAAGAGGCGGCCGCCCGGGTGGCCGGCTACGACGTGACCGGGTAGATGCCCTGGGACCGGGAGCGGTATTGCCGGGACGTGCTGGAGCCCGCCCGGCAGGCCGGCAACGTGCCGCCACCGGACCTGTACCTGCGCTACGGGCTGCCCGCGGGCATCTCCAGTGCGGCCGCGTTCGACCGGCGGGTCGCCGAGGTGCTCGCCTGCTGGCGGGACCTGGACCGCCGGGGGCGTTACCAGCAGATCGCCCGCGCGCTGCTCACCGCCCACCGGGAACTCGAACGGGCCGGCCCGCTCACTCCCGCCAGGTTCGCCGAGCACCAGCGGCAGGCCCGCAGGAAGCAGGCGATGCAGCTCGCCCGGCTGGCGGAGGTGGAGTCGGGCGCCGCCACGCACGCCGGCCCGGACACCATCAAGCGCCTGTCCGCCGCGCTCGACATCCCCGCCACCGACGCGGAGATCACCGAGGCGCTCGGGCAGGCCGGCGTCCGGGTCGTCGCGGGATTCCCCGCGCTGCCTGCCAAACCGCACCCGAAGCAGGCCGACCTGGCCCAGCACGTGCAGCAGCTCGGCAAGCGGCTGTCCACGGAGGTCGTCTTCGGTGACTCGGTCAGGGACGGCTTCCGCCTGCTCGGCGGGTTCCGGCTCGCTGACGGCAGCCGACTCGATGAGGCGGCGCTCGGCGGGGCCCGCGATCGTGCCGCCGCCCTGCCCTACGCGGACGCGGCCAAGGCGCCCACCGAGAACGTCCTGGCCATCCTGGCCGGGGCGGCGCGCCAGCCCGGGCAACTGGATGCGCTGCTGCTGTCAGAGGTCGTCGAAAGGCTGCGCCAGTTCGCCAGCTCGGGCTTCCTGCAGCGGGGCATCGCGGTGCAGGCGCACGGCCTCGGGCTGGACGAGGACGAGGCGGGGCTGCTGGCGGGTGCGGTGCTCGCCGGGGGCACGACCGCCACCCTGCACCAGCGGGTCGAGGAAGCGCTGAGCGCGGGCAAGCTGCGGGCCGCACAGCGCGAGGCCGCGGGACTTCCCGCCGAGGATCCGCTGCGAGAGCGGATCGCGGCACAGGCCGCTGACGTCACCCGCCTCATCCGCGAGGCGGACGAGGAACTCGCGCGCGGGCGGACCGAACGGGCCGCCGCGCGGCTGGCCGAGGCGCTGCGGCTGGCCAGTGATGACGACGCCCTGGCCGAACGGCTGACCGCGCTGCCGCCCCCCGCCCCGCCGCGTGCCGATGCCCACCTGGACTCCGATCACGTGCTGGTCACCTGGGAGCCGAGTGCGGCCCTGGCCGGCCAGGTGCGTTACCGGGTCCGGCGGGGCGCGGCCCGGCCGCCCCGCTCGCCTGCCGAAGGCACGGCCGTGGTGACGACGGACGGGCGGCACGAGGCCATCGACACCGGCGCCCCGGTCGGCACCGACCTCTTCTACAGTGTCTTCGCCGACCGGGGCGGCGAGGCCTGCTCGCCCGCCGCAAGCAGCGAGGTGGTGGTCCGTGCACCGGACGTGACGGGCATCACCGTGACGGTCGCGGACAGCTCCGTTGCCATCTCCTGGCGGCCGCCCCCCGGCGCCCATGCCGTCCAGGTCGTGCGGGCCACCGGTCACGAGCCACAGGGACCAGGTGACGGGACCCCGGTCCAGGCGTCGCTCACCGGATTCAGCGACGCCGGGCTGCGCACCGGAACGGAGTACTTCTTCCGGATCACCGTGTCGTACCTGGGGGGGAACGGGCAGCGCCGCCAGTCGCCCGGCGTCGTGGTGGCGGCCGTGCCCGCACCCGAGCCCGAGGCGGTCACCGGGCTGGGAGTGTCGGTGACCGGCCACGGCACGGCCGTGGCCACCTGGACACCACCCCGGCACGGCCAGGTGCGGCTGGTGGTGAGCGATGCCCCGCCGCCGTGGCCAGCGGGCACCATGATCACGCCGGCCGAGGCGGCCGGATTGCGGGAGATCGCCGGGGCACCCCGGCGGGGTGCCGGCGGCCGGGATTCCATGACACTGCGGCTGCCGCCCGGGCGGCACTACGTGTGGGCGCTGACGTGGCAGGGCAGCGTGGTCGTCGCCGGTAGCTACGCCGAGGTCGTGCTGGTCGAGCCGGTCCGGAGGCTGACCGCGCAGCGGGCACACGATGCGGCACGGCTCGCCTGGGAGTGGCCCGACGGTGCGGCCGACGCCGTGATCCGCTGGGCCGGCCAGGAGCGCCGCTGCTCCTGGCGCGCCTATCACGACGAGGGCGGGGCCACGGTCACCGTCGGGCCGGCCGAGACTCGGATCGAGGTCCGCGCGGTCTACCCGCATCCCGGCGGGCCGCTCACGGCACCGGCGGCCTGGACGACCGTGCCCGCGCGGGGCGTCGCGGTCCATTACCGGATCCGCCGCGGCGGCCTGCGGCACCGGCGGCAGCGGACCGTGGAGTTCGTCCCCGAGCGGGCCGTCCGCCTGCCGGCCATCGTGGTGGTGCGGACGGAGGGCCGTTATATCCCTGACGACCCGGCCGAGGGCGAAACGCTCGTCCGGGTCGGGCCGCAGGATGTCACGCCGGACCAGCACGCGACGGTCACGGTGGAGGTGCGCCGGGGATCAGGCTGGCTGGCCTGCTTCGTCGCCCCGGATCCCCCGGATCCACCCGATCCCCCGGGCGTGCCCGGCAACCCCGGCGGTCCGGATCCCCCGGGCACTCCCGACGCCCCGGTGGCCGGCGAGGCCGCCGTCCTCCTCTTCCACCCGCCCGCCGAGGAGATGAGGCTGCGATGAGACCGGGCGCGGGCAGGCCGCTGTACTGCCCTTACTGTTATGAGGATTTCCCCGAGCAGCAGATCGAGTTCCGCTGCTCGGGGCGGCTGAGCCGGCGGAACAAGCGCTGCGGCCCGGTGATCGACGAGGTGCTGCGGGACCACATCGGCTACACCGGGGCACTGCCGCCGACCTTTGCCGCCGACGGGCGGCGCACCTCGGCCGAGTGCCCGCGCTGCGGGGCCGATACCAGCACCCGGATCTGCCCGGCCTGCCACAGCCAGCTTCCGGTGCACTTCGGGAAGGTGCCGAGCCGCATGATCGCGCTGGTCGGCGCGAAGCAGTCCGGCAAGACCATTTTCATGACGGTCCTCGTCCACGAGCTGATGTACGACCTCGGCAAACAGCTGGAGGCGGGCATAGGCGGGGCCGACGACAGCACCAGGCACCACTTCGCCAAGGACTACGAGAAGCCGATTTACCGCGACGCACGGCTGCTTCGGCCGACCCCGACGGCGGGGCTGCGCAACCGGGTGCCGCTGGTCTTCCGCTTCAGCGTCCCGGGCCGTGGCCCGCTTGGCTGGAACGGCTGGCCGGGCCGGGGCGATAACTCGAACCGGTACGAGCCGCAGCACACGCTGCTGTCCTTCTTCGACGCCGCCGGGGAGGACCTTCGATCCCAGCAATCGGTGGAGCAGCACCTCCGTTATCTCGCCGCCGCCGACGGCGTCGTGCTGGTGCTGGATCCGCTGCAGATGCCCGGGGCACGCGCGCTGGCCAGGCCGGGGAGCCTGCTGCCGGAGCCGGGCACGACCGACGACCAGCCGGTCACGGTGCTGGAGAACATCACCGACCTGATCCTCGCCAAGGAGGGCAGCAAGCCGCGGCACCGGATCAGGAAGCCGCTCGCGATCGTGTTCTGCAAGATGGACGCGCTCCTGCACACCCTCAGCCCGACCAGCCCGTTGCTGCAGCCAGCACCCCGGACGCCGTACCTGGAGGAGCGGGACAGCCTGGCGGTCCACCACGAGATCCAGCGGCTGCTCGCCCGGTGGGAGGGGACCCGGATCGATCAGATCACCCAGTTGCACTACCGCTGCTTCCGCTACTTCGGGGTATCCGCGCTCGGCGAGACGCCCACCGCGGACAACCGCGTCTCGGCGCGCGGCATCCGCCCCATCCGGATCGGCGACCCCTTGATCTGGATCCTCGCCCAGCTAGGGGCCGTTCCGGTGAAGAGGGGCTGACATGGCATTCCAGCAGCTCTATTACACCTCCTGCGAACACGGGCTCGCCGGGTACAGCGGGTATCAGTTCAACGCGGTCACGCCGGGCGTCTCTCCGGTGGTGATGCGCGAGGTCGAGGACCGTACCGTCTACGAACCGCCGGGCTGGCTGCTGGCCACCCCCCGGCCCGATGATCCGGAGAGTTATCCGGTCGCGTTCTGCCACGGCATGAGCGAGGCGACGGGCACGGTCATCACCGCCCAGGTGGTGTTCGCCGGGACCGACTACTCCGGCCGCCCGGGCAACTACTTCGCCCACGCGCTCGTGACGGACACGCCGGAGCAGGATTTCGGGCCGCTGCTCCCGGTGGAACTGTGGGGCGCCGAACTGTGGCAGCGCCACCCGGCCGACGACACCGAGTTGCCGGAACTGCCCGGGCCGCCGCTGCCCGGCCGGATCGACCGCGCGGGCACCCAGGCCTTCCTCGACGCCCATGGCACCGGGCTCCTCCCCCAGTTGCTGACCGCCGCCGGCCGGGCCATGGACGGAGACCGGCCGGTGCTGCTGGCGAACCATGACGTCACCGAGAACGCCTGGTGGATCGCTGCCGTCTGCTACCTGCTCGGCGACCAGCTCGGGCGCCGCCTGACCTTCACCACCTACAGCCATCGCCCGGCGTACTCCCCGTACCACCTGACCGGGGTCCTGCCCGAGGCGCTGCCGCCCGACGCCGGCTCGAGCTTCCAGTTGTTCGACCTGACCGCCGGGCAGGTGCCCGCGGACCGCGTTCACCCGCTGGCCGCCCTGCTCACCAGCGCCGGCGTGATGGCCGCGCCGGGCCTTTGGCAGCAGGCGGCGGCCTTCGGGCCCGGGCCCGGGGGAAGCCTCGATGCCTGGCTCGCCCCGATGACCGCCGCGGCCGGGCTGCTCGGCCGGGAACTGTCCCCCGGCGAAACCGACATGGTCGCCAGGTGGCTGCTCGCCACGGCCGCCGCCATGCCGGTGCCGCTGGCCGACGCGGGGCTCGGCGTCACGCTCGGCCAGCGCGCCGGGACGCTCTCCGACCAGCGGCTCCTTGACCTGCTTGGCCTGGCGCGGCAACTGCCGTCGGCGGACCAGGCCGGCCGGCTGGAAAGAATGCTGAGCGAGCGGGCATTCACCCACCTCGCCCGGGGTGAGCCGGCTCTTCCGGTCGGGCTCACCGAGCCGGTCGCGTCGGCCGCACGGGCCCGGGCGGTCCAGGTTCTCGGCGCGGCCGCCGCCGCGCCCGCGCTGGCGGTGCTGGCCTGGGCCGCCGCCTGCGGCCTGGCGCTGCCGGACGCCGGATTGGAGCGGTACGGCAGGACCCGCCTCGATCCGGGCACGCCGGAGCCGGACCTGTCGACCCTGCTGAGCGGGTATCCGGCCATCCGGCGCGGGCTGCTCACCCGGCTGGCCGGCGGACCGCCGCGGGCGGCCGAGGCGCTGTTCGCCGGCCCGGCCGGTGCCTGCATCGGGCGCGACGACCTGGCCAGGCACCCGGAACTGGCGGAACTGTGGCTGATCCAGGCCGCGGCCCGGGGTGACATCGAGCCGTTGCGGGCCTTCGACGAGATCTCCGATATCCGCGCCGGGCGGCCTGGCACGCCGCGGGTGGACGGGGAGTTGCTGCGCCGCCTGTGGCCGGGCGGCTGCCCGGCGGAGGAGATCGCGGAGTTGCTGGGTGCCGTGCCCGACCGGCCCAGCGCCGACGTGCTGGCCTGGTTCGCCGCGGAGATCGGTGCCGTCGTGGCCCGCCGCAAGCTGGACGCCGCCTCGCTGCGGCTGGCCCGGGCCCTGACCGGCCATCCGGTCCTGCGCGCGCTGCCCGATACGGACCAGCAGGTGATGCGGAACGCCGCCAGCGTCGAGCCACTGCTGCGCCTGGCCAAGGCCGCGGTGCGGCACCAGGACCTGAAGGTCTTCGCCGACCTGTTCGCCGCGTATGTGACGGTCGACGCCGAGAGCCGGCGGCTGCTGGAAACCGAACTGCCGCCGTTGCTGGCCGACGCTAATCCGCTCGGCACCGGCCTGCGCGGCTGTCCACCGGGCATAGCGGATGCCTTCTGCCATTCGCTGACGTCCTGGCTGGCGGCCCCGCGTGCCGATGTCAAGCTCGCCAGGAGGGTCTTCGTGGCGCTCGGCGACCCGGACGTGCTGGCACAGCCCCTCCTCGCCGAATGGCTGCTGGCGGCCTTCGAGCAGGTACGGGAATGGCGCCGCCGCGACCTCGCCACGCTCGCCCGCAACCTGGCGAACGACGGGCTGGCCGAGCAGTTCCAGGCCTGGAAGGACGAGCAACGGAGCGGGCTGGCCCGCAAGGTGTTCGGCGCGGGCCGGGAACCGCTGGCCGACCGGCGGCGAGAGGAGGCCTGACATGTGGCTGGTCTTCGCGCTGTTCTACCTGATCTACCTGATCGTCGTCGTGCCGCTCGCCGCGCTGGCCGCCGCCGTCGCCTACGCCTTCGGGATTCCCGGCATCTACTTCGTCGCCCTGGCCCGGGTCCTGGTCATCCGGCCACGCTGGCTGCCTGCCCCGCGGCACCGGCCACAGGTGCCCGCGGACGCCGACCCCGCGGTGCTCGAGTACTTCTACGGCCCGGCCGTCGCGGACGCCGAGCATGCGCTAGAGGTGGCGTATGACGGCTGCCGGAGCTTCCTGAGCTCCGGCGCTGGCGCGGTCGTCTCCTCGTTTGACACCGACGCGCCGTTGCTGTCCGGCCCGATTGGCGTCGGCGGCGCCATCGGGATGGCGGCGGGCGCCGCGCTCGGGACGGTCGCCGCGACCGGTTGCGTGCTGATCCAGTTGGTGGTCGTCGGCCTGTCGACCGGCGTGATGCGGACCATCGGCGCGGTGCTGCGCGCCGTGGACTCGGCCGTGCTCCGCATCAAGAACATCCGGATGATCTGCCCGGTCTGTTCCGAGCGGGTGGCCTACCCCGGATACCTGTGCCCGGGGCCCGGCTGCACGCGGCGTCACCGCGACGTGCGGCCCGGCCGGTTCGGCATCTTCCGCCGCCGCTGCCAATGCGATACGACACTGCCCACGCTGCTGCTTTTCGGCTCGTCGCGGATGGACGCCTTCTGCCCGAACCATGGTCACCTGCTGGAGTACCGCCCGGGCGAGTCGCCGGAAGTCGTGCTGCCGTTCTTCGGCGCCACCGGCGCAGGAAAGACCCGGCTGCTGTACAGCATGGTCACGCAACTTCGCGCATGGGATGCGGAGGGCCTGCTCGGGGCGGAGTTCGCCGACTCCGACACAACCCGCGAACTGCGGGCCGCCGAGGGCATCCTGCGCGCCGGCAGCAGTACCTCGCTGACGCCGGTGAAACTCCCCCGCGCCCACGTGATCCGCCTGGCCACCGGCAAGAACACGAGGATCCTGCACATGTTCGACGCCGCGGGCGAGCGTTTCTACCATTCCGATCGCACTCAGGAATTGCTGTACCTCGGCCAGGCGCGGACGTTGATCCTCGTGATAGATCCGCTGTCGGTGGATTCGTTCTGGGCGGGCCTGACACCGGACCGGCAGGCGGAACTGGCACCGATGCGCTCGGACGCGCCGACCCCCGATCTGGCCTACCAGCAGACGCATCAGGAGATCGAGGCGATGGGCGTGCACCTGCGCCAGGTCCGGCTCGCCGTGGTCTTCAGCCGGGGCGACCTGGTGGACCCGCCGGACGGTGATGTCGCCGCGTGGGCCTGCCGCGAACTGGGGCTCGGCAACCTGATCCGGTCGACGCGGCTGAACTTCAAGCAGACCCGCTTCTTCGTCACCGCCGCCAAGATGCGGCCCGACGGGGTCATCGACGAATCGGTCGCCGCGCTGATGCGCTGGATCATGGCCGACAGCGGCGTGGCCCTGCCGGGAGGCAAGTCATGACCAACTCGATCGAGGAGCGTTCCTACCGCTGGGCCCGCAGGTACGTGTTCGCCGTCACCCTCGCAGTGATCATCTTGCTCCTCCTCTGGTGGTTCCTGGCCTGATCGCGGCCTCGCGTTCAGCCGCCCTGGGCGGCCGGGCCCTGGCCGGCCAGGCCGGCCACGGTGAAGGCTTCCCGGATCCGCGGGTTGCCGGCTCCCGACCCGATCAGCAGGTGGAGCAGGATGCGGGCCTTCAGCGGGTCCAGGTAGCCGGCGCTGATGAGCCCGCGGGCGAGCAGGTCACGCTCCGAGCCGGGGAAGCCGTAGGTGCCGTCATGCACCGGCCCGGCGCCGGTCCGGGAGGCCAGCACCACCGGGATGCGCCCGGCGAGCCGGCCGAGGACGGGAGCCAGCCGGTCCGGCACATGGCCGACGCCGAACCCGGCCACCACCAGGCCGTCGGCCCGCTCGCCCAGCGACTCGATGAACCCGCCGTCGTCGCCAAGCACGACGGTGGCGACCGCGACGCGCACCGGCCTGGCCGGATCCGGCTCGATGGCCGGTGACCGGAGCCGCGGCGCGACCGGAATCCGGACCCGGCCCTCGGTGACGTCGCCGAGCGGCCCGCGGCCGGGCGAGGCGAACGCCGCCGGACTGCTGGCATGCGTCTTCTGGACCCAGCGGGCCGCATGGATCTGGTCGTTCAGCGTGACCAGGCAGCCGAGGCCGCGCGCGCCGGGGCTGATCGCGACCCGGACCGCCGCCAGGATGTTCGCCGGCCCGTCGGCCCCGGCCATCGTGGGGTTGCGCATGGCGCCGGTGACCACGATCGGCGCCTCGGTGGGCAGCAGCAGGTCCAGGGCGTAGGCGGCCTCCTCGATGGTGTCCGTGCCCTGGGTGACCACCACCCCGGTGCAGCCGCTGTCCAGCGCGTCGCCGATCGCCGCGGCGAGCTGGTACAGGTCGTCGAAGGACAGCGAGGCGCCCGGCTTCTGGCGGAAGTCCACGATGCGCAGGCCGGCCCCGACGCCGGCCAGGCCGGGCACCGCCGCGAGCAGGTCGGCCGCGGAGAGGGCCGGCGACACCCCGCCGCCCGGCGCGTGCGTCATGGCGATCGTCCCGCCGAGCCCGAACACGGCCACGGATGGCTGCGCGGCTTCGCTCATCGGCGCCCCGCCTTGTCTAGCTGAGCTGGCGACGTTCCTGGACGACGGGGCGGGAGGGCGGTGTCCGGCATCTGGCTACTCTCGCAGCCGGCCGCGGCCGCCGGCGATCGTTCCGGCCTGGCCGGCCCAGACCTCCCGGACCGGCCGCCCCGGGGATGAGATGCTAGAGGGGTTCCGGACTTAAAAGACATTTTGCTTGCGAGGGTGATTCTGTTACTGAAGGCGCGGAAGCGCCGGCGGGGGCGCAGCGTCGGGCGAGGGGAAGCCTGAGGTGATCGGCCGGGAGCCCGAGCTGGCGGTGCTGGAGAAGTTCCTCGACGGAGACACTCCCTGGCTTGCGGTGCTGCTAACCGGCGGGCCGGGCATCGGCAAGACGGCGCTATGGGAACAGGGTCTGGGCCTGGCCCGTGACCGGGGGATTCGCGTGCTGGCCGCGCGGCCGAGCGGGGCCGAGGCCGAGCTTTCGTTCGCCGGGCTTTTCGACTTGCTCGAGGGGATCGACATCGGGTCGCTGGGCGGCCTGCCGGTTCCGCAGCGGCGGGCGCTGGAGGCGGCGCTGTTGCGGGCCGAGCCCATGGCCGCGCCGCCGGAACGGTTTGCGATCGCCGCGGGATTCTTGAGCGTGCTGCGGTCGCTGGCGGCCAGCGAACCGCTGCTGGTTGCCGTGGATGACCTGCAATGGCTCGATGCCGCGTCGGCCGAGGTGCTTGCGTTCGCGGATCGCCGGGCCCGGGGGGAGCGATTCCAGTTCCTGCTGTCCAGAAGGTCCGGCTCCGCAACCGGGGTGGAGGGTGCGCTGGGGCCGGCCATGTTGCGCACGGCCGAGGTGGGGCCATTGAGCCTGAGTGCCACGCGGCGGCTGCTGTCGCAGCGCCTCGGCCTGACCCTGCCGCCAAGGACGCTCCGGCGGCTGTTCGACGCGACGCAGGGGAATCCGCTGCTCGCGCTGGAGCTCGGCCGGGCGCTGGCGGACGGCCGGGCGTGGCCGGTCGGCACCGAGCCACCGGTCGCTGATCTTGCTAGTAACCCGTTCGGGGCACGCGTGGCGCAGCTTCCGGGCCCGGCCCGCCGGGCGCTGCTCGTCATGGCACTGAGCGGGCGGCTGAGCCTGGCTGGGCTGATGGCGGTCGCCGATCCCGCGGCGGTGGACGAGCTGGTGGCTGCCGGGCTGCTGATCTCGGATGGTGAGCGGGTCCGGCTGGCACATCCGTTGCTTGCCGTGGCGGCCGGGAGGCATTCGCGGATAGGAGAGCGACGGGCCCTTCATCTGGCGCTGGCGCGCGTGGCCGGGGACGAGACGCTGCGGGCCCGGCACCTCGCGCTGTCCGCACCGGCACAGGACGCAGAGCTGGCTGGCATCGCCGCCGCGGCGGCCACGGCCGCGGCGCGCCGGGGCGCCGCCCATGACGCGGCCGAGCTAGCCGAGCACGCCCTTCGCCTCACGCCACCGTCGGCGGCCGAGCACCCCGGCCGGCTGCTGGCGGTGGCTCAGTGGCTGGTGAAACTGGGCGAGCTGTCGCGGGTGACGGAGCTGCTCGGCCCGCGAATCGGCGAGCTGCCCGCCGGTGACCTGCGGGCGCGCGCTCACCTGCTGCTCGGTGAGGGCGCGGCTCTGTCCGGGCACGAGGAGCACCTGGAACTGGCGCTTGCCAACAGCGGGAGCGATCCGGGGCTGCGCGCGACCGCGCTGGCGACGAAGTCGCTGCTGCTCGCGCTGGTCCGGGTCGAGCGGATCGCCGAAGCCGAAGCGCTGGCGGTCGAGGCGGACCGGCTCGCGCGATCCGCCGGACCCGAGATCGCGCGGCATGCGCAGCAGTCCATTACCTGGGCTCGCATCCTGCGTGGTCAACCGGTCCAGGAGCTGGCCGAGCGCGTTCCGGGGGTGGCGGGAGACTCCAGCCTCTATGAGATCTCGCTCGACCGCCCGGCGGCGGCCCGGCTTGCCTTCAGTGGCCGCATCGGTGAGGCCCGGGCACTGTTGCACCGGTCGCTCGCGCTGGCCGACGAGCGTGGCGAGACCCGGTACGGCTCGGTGCTGACCCTCAACCTGTGCGAACTGGAACTGCGGGCCGGAGAGCTGCGAGAATCCTCGCGGCTGCTCGATGAGTGGGCCGAATCCGGAACGCTGGAGGGCATGGAGCCGGAGCACGCTCGGTGCAGCTCACTGCTGGCCGCGCTGCGGGGCCGGCCGGATGAGACGGAGCGGTGGGCGGCGGCGGCTCTCGCACCCGCCGCCGACGGCGAGCTATGGGACAACTGGGACGAGCTTGAGGTGCTGCGGGCGCGGGGGATCGCCGCGCTGTTCGCCCAGGAGCCCGAGCGGGCGGCCGCCGCCCTGGGCCAGGTCTGGGAGCACACCCTGCGTGCGGGCGTAGCCGATCCTGGAGCCTTTCCAGTCGCACCCGACCTGGTCGAGGCGCTGGTATGGCTGGGCAGGACCGTCGAGGCAGACGCCGTGACCGGCCGCCTGCGCGAGATGGCGGAGCGCCGTGACCATCCGTGGGCACTGGCCACGGCCGGTCGCTGCGTGGCGGTGGCCCGGCTCACCAGCGGGTACGGCGAGCGTGCCGCCGCGCAGCTGGCTGACGCGGCCGCCAGCTATGGCGAGCTTGGCCTGCGCTTCGACCGGGCCCGGTCGCTGCTGTGGCTCGGGCGGGCGGCGCGACGGGCCAGGAAGCGCACGGCGGCCCGGCGGGCACTCGAGACGGCGGGCGCGGAGTTCCGTGCGCTTGGCTCACCTGGCTGGGCCGGGCAGGCACGCGCCGAGCTTGACCTTCTCGGGGCCAGAGGGGCGGCGCCGGCGGGCGGGCTGACGGCGGCCGAGCAACTGGTGGTCGACCTGGCGGCGAGCGGGCTCTCGAACAAGCAGATCGCCAAGCGCCTGTTCGTGGCGGTGCATACGGTGGAGGTTCACCTCGCCCACGCCTACGCCAAGCTCGGCGTCCGTTCCCGGGCACAACTCGCCAGCCGCCTCGCATCCCCGGCCCCGGCGCAAGCCACACCAGCCCCGGCGCCGCCGCAAGCCACACCAGCCCCGGCGCCTCAAGCCACACCGGCCATGCCGACCCCACGGCAACCCCCGGCAGCCCCGTCACAAGCCACGGATTGAGGGTTTCCGTTATAGAGCCGGGCGCCCGGTCTTAGGCAGCCTGCTGACTATGACCGAACCGAGGACGCGCCTGCGCGGGCGGGCCAGACATCTTGCCCGGGCGCTCACCATCCCATTGCTGCTGGCAGGAACGGTGGCCAGCGTACCGGCTGCGGCATCGGCCATGGCATCGACCGCGGCCTGCCAGGCCTCAAGCGGGGGCCAGGTCTGGGGCGGCCCCACGCCGCCCAGCCCCGGCACCGCAGACAACCAGTTCAACGGTGTGACGGTGCTTTCGCCCTGCGATGCCTGGGCGGTGGGCTTCGACCAGGACACCGGCGGCCCGGACCAGACGCTCATCGA
>WNGL01002248.1_pt1 | contig 23536 bp, 28 predicted proteins | sample 5400591 | NCBI WGS metagenome assembly WNGL01 (sample SAMN13153377, study PRJNA577476) | soil metagenome | isolation source: 80 cm soil or saprolite under Garry oak tree replicate 1 | place: USA:California | collected 2016-06-15 | reverse complement strand
ATAGATGCCGAGGCGATCGAGCGGGATCGCGGCGATGTCGCGCAGGTATACCGGAAGAAGCGCCAGGGAGACGATCGAGATCATCGCGGCGAATGGCGTGATCGCGAGAAGGACCCAGAACGTGCGCGGCGGCCGGAACGGACCGCGCTCGACATGCGGCGGTACGGATCGGAGCCCGAACGTGAGCGCCGCCGAACCCGCGAGGAGAGCCGCGGCGATCGCGATCGCCGCGCGGAAGCCGATCGACGACGCGAGCACTCCTGCGATCGGCGCGCCGATGATGTTGCCGGCGAAGTACGCGCCGAGGACGATCCCAAGCGCGCGGCCGAGCTCCGCTCGCGGCGTCGTCGAGGTGACGTACGCGATGATCAGCGGCAGCCCGGCGGTCCCGGACCAGTACAGCGCGGAGCCGACGAAAGCCCCGCGCCAGTCGGTGAGCGGCACGAACGTCGCGACTCCGAGAGCCGCGCAGAGCCAAGCCGCCGTGATGACCGGCTTGCGGCCGATGCGGTCGGCGAGATAGCCGGCCGGCAGGAAGCACAGCACCGCGACGAGGTTTCCGGCGCCGAAGACGATGCCGATGTCCTGCGCGCTCGCGCCGAGGTCCCGAAGGTAGAGCGGCCATACCGCCGAGAGAAGCCCGAACCCGCACCCGAACAGCACCTGCGCTCCGGTGAGGAGCCAGATGTCGCGCGAAAGCTTCAGTTGCGTCCCTTCACGATCCCGCGGGCGCGGCGCTCCTCGAACTCGGTGCGCGCTTTGCGAAGGACGTTTGGATCGGCGAGCACGTCGATCGCGGTGAGCGCGAGCGCCTTCGCCGCGATGAGCGCGTTCTCGTGCGCCTCCTGCTGGACGACGGCCTCGCGGAACGCGGTCGAGTGACCGGGGATCGACTCCTGCGAGATCGCGATGTATGGATGGATCGCGGGGAGCACCTGCATCACGTTGCCCATGTCGGTCGAGCCCACGCGCTCGTCGTCGCGGGCTTCGAACACCTGGATCCCGAGTGAGCGCATGTGATGGGTCCACCGGTCCGCGAGCGGCGTCGAGAACACCATGTTCTCGTACCCGGCGTTCTCATTGACCGTCACCGTGAGCTTCGTCCCGGTCGCCTTCGAGGCGCCCTCCGCGCACGCGATGAAGCGGCGCAGCACCTCCTGCTGGTAGCGGCGATCGAGAGCGCGGATCGAGAAGCGCGCCGCCGCGTAGTCGGGGATGACGTTCGCCGCGCTGCCACCGTTCGTAATGATCCCGTGGACCCGCGCATCCGGCCGCAGCTGCTGCCGCATCGCGTTGACGTTGTTGAAAAGCTGGAGCACGCCGTCGAGCGCGTTGATCCCGAGATCGGGCTGCGACGCCGCGTGCGCCGACTTCCCGCGGAACTCGACCATGACGCGATTCGAGGCGAGCGAGTGCCGACCCGCGAGCGACCGCCCGGACGTCGGGTGGATCATCATCGCGACGTCCACGTCGTCGAATCCGCCTTTGCGGATGAGGGCGACCTTGCCGCCGCCGCCTTCCTCCGCCGGCGTGCCGATCGCCGCGAGGCTGCCGGGTAGCTGGTCCATCACGGCGCGCACGCCGACAGACGCGGCCACGCCGATCATCGCGATGAGGTTGTGACCGCACGCGTGGCCGATCTCCGCGAGGGCGTCGTACTCCTGAAGGATCGCGACCGTCGGGCCAGCGCCCCGCCCTTTCGCATTGCCGCGGTATGAGGTCTCGATGTCCTTGTAGCCGCGTTCGACGACGAACCCGGCGCCCTCGAGGAACTCGGTGATGCGAATAGCCGCCTCACGCTCCTCGTACGCGAGTTCGGGCTTCGCGTGGATCGCGCGCGAGAGCGCGAAGAGCGCGTCGCGCCGCTCGTCGATCGCCTTGATCGCGCGCTGCGAGAGCGCCTTCGGATCGCTCAAGTCAATTGGTGCCCCGCGATGAGCGCGAGGATCACACGATCGAGCGCGCGGTCCGCTTCTTCGAAGAGGAGCGCGGCCTGCTCCGATGCCAGCCCGCGGCGGCGCGCGACGTTCGCGATCTCGGCCATGAACCGCGCGCGGAAGAAGAGGAAGGCCTGCGTGCCCTCGCCGAGCGAAAGCCCGTGGCGGCGCGCCTCGTTTCCGTACTCGCGTCCGAGCGTCTCGGCCTGCGCGATGAGCTGATCGCGACCGACCGCGCGCGTGGTGTCGAGATGTCCGAGAAGAAGGTCGCTCATGCGGACGCCGCGCTCGCGGAACCAGCGGAGCGAATCCTCATCGAAGCGCGAGTACCAGTCCTGCGCGGCGAGGTCGACGCGGACGCGCTTGCGGAACTCCGCAGAGACCCGGTCGGGAGCTTCGCCGAGAGCTGTCAGCGACTGGCGGCGCGCTTGGCGCGGGCGGGGAAGCATGGCGTCGATCGACGGGCGCATGAACCGCCGGTGTCCGCCGGGCGTGGTGAACACCTCGATCTTTCCGGAGTCGGCCCACCGACGAAGCGTGTCAGGGTCAACGCCGAGGATGCGGCTCGCCTCCCCCAGCGTCAGCCAATCACCGCGCTCTACCGTCGTCGTGGTCTTGGAGATACGGCAAATCTAGGCGAAACTCTTGGCGCATGTGACCGGTAGTGTCCGGTTTTCAAGAGTGGGTAGTGTCTCAGCTTGATTCTGGTAGAGGGGGGTCATACAGGGCCAGCTCATCGTCTGTCGGCGGCTGGAAGATGCCTCGATACCGCTCCATATGACTCTCGGTGATGGCGACGCCGCCGGCGGCGTGACGAGCTACGACCCGCCGCACGAGATCGTCGTAGGGCGCATCGAGAAAACGAAGTTCGACGGCTACGCCGAGCGATCGTGCGGCCTCGCGCATTGCGTCGCGCTCGGAGCGAGCCCAGAAGCCCCATTCGAGGATCACCGAGGTCCCCAGCGTAAGGAGCCGCTGAGTGAGCTCCCAAAACTGCCCCTCGAGCCCGACCCGGAAGTGCTCGTCGAAGGGGTCAGCGTCCAGTGCCCGTTTCCACTCGTCCGGATTGAGCCGCACCGCGCCATAGGCGTCGGCAAGCTCGCGCGCGAGCGTCGTCTTGCCCGATGCTGGCAAGCCGCACAGCAACACCAGCCTCGGTTGCGGCCTGTTGCCCGCCGTCATCCTGGCGCTCCTCATTCGCGGCGAAACCGGACACTACCTCGCCTAGGGTGGTGGGCTGTCCTGGCCCATTGCCGAGAGGTCGTATGACACGGAAGCCAAGTCGTTGGTCGATCTACTTCGGGACGCGTGAGCGTCTGAGAAAAACGCTCTACCTGCGGCGGAATGCGGCGAGTCATCGCAGCTCTGTGAGTGCGTGGGTTAAGCGGTGATCTGCAGCTATTTGTTGGTCTTGGGTTTTTCGGTGCTGGCTCCTGAGCAGCATTTCCCGCAGCAGGCTCCACAGGCGCATGCCATCGCTAACCTCCGCCGCAGCTTCCGGTGCCGTCGCTCGCGAAGCCCATCGCCGAGAAGAGAACCATCCCGGCGGCGATGAGAACGAGTTGGACGGCCACAACGATCATGACCATCCGCCAGATGCGGCTCGCCCGGGCGGGAATCTCGGCTGGGCCCTCGGGTGCAGTGGCGGTCCCGTCGATCACGAAGGCAGTCTACGTGGCAAGACCAAGGCTAACCTGAACGACCGCGAGTGCGACGCGGATCAGGAGGCGACCCCGGCCGCCCTCTTCATCTGGCCGATCGCACGGTCCCGGTCCTGCTTCGTGAGGATTCGCTTGCGGATGCGGTAGGCCTTCGGCGTGACCTCTAGCAGCTCGTCATCGGCAAGGAACTCGACCGCGTCGTCGAGCGAGAGCTCACGGATGCCGTCGAGCTTCGCCGCTATGTCCGAGTTGCTGCTTCGCATATTCGTGAGGTGCTTCTTGCGCACGACGTTCACCTCGAGGTCGCGCTCGCGGATGTGCTGGCCGACGACCATGCCCTCGTACACCTCGACGCCGGGATTGAGGAAGAGCTGCCCGCGATCCTGCGCGGCGTTGAGGCCGAACGTCGTGGTCGTGCCGTCCTCGAACGCGATGAGCGAGCCGAGCTCGCGCGTCGCGATCGCACCAGCGAGCGGGCCGTAGCCCTCGATGAGCGTGTTCATCACACCCCGCCCGCGCGTGGCGGTGAGGAACGCCTGCCGGAGCCCGAGCAAACCGCGGGTCGGGATCTTGTATACGGCGTGCACCATGCCGTCGTCGCGGTACTTCATGTCCTTGAGCGTTCCACGGCGACGCCCGGCGAGCTCGACCACGGCGCCCAGCTCTTCCTGCGCGACCTCGATCTCGAGTTGCTCGTACGGCTCCTGCGTTTCGCCGTCGACTTCCTTGAGGATGACCTCGGGCCGCGACACCTGGAACTCGTAACCCTCGCGCCGCATCGTCTCGATGAGGATCGCGAGGTGCAGCTCGCCGCGGCCGCTCACGACGAGCGTGTCCGCGGAGTCGGTGTCGGCTACACGGAGAGCGACGTCGCGATCGAGCTCGGCGTAGAGGCGCTCGCGAAGCTTGCGGCTCGTGACGAACGTGCCTTCGCGCCCCGCGAACGGGCTGTTGTTCACGGTGAAGGTCATCCGCAGCGTGGGCTCCTCGACGCGGATCGGTGGGAGCGGCCGCGGGTCGGCCGCATCGGCGATGGTGTCTCCGATCCCTGCCTCGACGCCCGCGACCGCGACGATGTCGCCAGCGGTCGCTTCATCGACTTCCTCGCGCGCGAGGCCATTGAACGTGAAGAGCTGGGTGACCTTCGCGGACGTGAGGCCGCCCTGGTGATCGATGCGCGCGACCGCCTGGCCCTTGCGCAGCGTGCCGCTCTGCAGGCGACCCACGGCGATCCGTCCGATGTAGTCGTCGTACGTCGTCGTGGTCACGAGCAGCTGCGCCGGCGCCGCCGGATCCACGTCGGGTCCGGGGATTCGGTCGATGATCGCGTCGAACAGCGGCTCGAGCGTCGTGCCGATGTGACGGTGATCGGCGCTTGCCGTGCCGAGGATCGCGTTCGTGTACAGGGTGGGGAACTCCGCCTGCTCTTCGGTCGCGCCGAGGTCGAGGAAGAGGTCGAAGGTCGCGTTCAGCACGTGGTTCGGCCGGGCCTGCGGCCGGTCGATCTTGTTCACGACGAGGATCGCGCGGTGGCCGCGGCGCAGCGCCTGACGGAGGACGAACTTGGTCTGCGGCATGGGGCCGTCGACCGCGTCGACGAGCAGCAGCACGCCGTCGACCATGTTCATGATCCGCTCGACCTCGCCGCCGAAGTCGGCGTGGCCGGGTGTATCGACGATGTTGATCTTGACGCCGCGGTACATCACGGCGGTGTTCTTCGCCATGATGGTGATGCCGCGCTCACGCTCCAGCGCGTTTGAATCCATCACCCGCTCGGCCATCTGCTGGTTCTCCCGGAAGATGTGGCTCTGGCGGAGCATCCCGTCGACGAGCGTGGTCTTGCCGTGGTCGACGTGGGCGATGATCGCGATGTTGCGGATGTCCGTGCGCTTCATGGATGTAATTGTCGGGCATGGAGAGCCCAGAGAAGTGAGTGTTTCGACTCTAAACAGCCTGGCTTGACCGCGGTCGTAGGGTGTGGCCGCCATGGAAGGCACGTACCGGCCGGCCTCGACGCGGGGATCCGTCGCGATCGCGCTCCTGTTGTTGATGGCTTTGTTGGCGGCGATCTCCGCGCTCCATTTCCTCTCGGCGTTCGACCTTGCCGACCGCGCGGCGAGGTCAGCCCTCCGTCCGGGCGAGGCCGCTGCCTTCGATGACCTGACCCAGACGCTCGGTCGACTCGAGCTTGCGGGCTTGATCCTGACCGGGATCGCGTGGTTCGTCTGGCTCCATCGATCCGTCGCGAACGCTCGAAGCCTCGGCGTGCAGACCGAGGCAACACCGGGTTGGTCGGTGGGGTGGTGGTTCATTCCGTTTGCGAATCTCGTCAAGCCCTATCGGATCCTGAGGTCGCTATTTGATGGTCTCGTCAGCGGAAGCGGCAGGATCGTCGGATTCTGGTGGGGGTGCTACCTCATCGCGGGCTTCGTCTCGGAATTCGCGGCGCTGCAGCGTCCGGAGACCCTGGCCGCCCTCCGCGTCTACGCGGGGAGTTTCCTTTTGGCCGACACACTGCGGATTGTCGCCGCGATCCTCGCGGCACGAATGGTGTGGACCATCGACGAGGGGATCGACGACCTCGCGCAAGCCAGGGCGATGCCGAGCGCCATGGCTCTCGGATCGCCGAGCGAAGCTACGCCACGTTGACGACGAAGGTGAAGGTGCCGGTGACCGGACTCGTTGACGTGTTCAGCGTCACGAGCATCCGCGAGCTGTAGATCGAGTCGCCCTCGTTCTGCGCGACGCCGGGGAAGAAGAGCTGCGAGGTGTAGGTCTGGCCGTTCACGGTGACCTTGAAGTGGATGTGCTCGGTGCGACCCGGATAGAGACCCGGGATCACGGTCTCGAGGCGGTACGCGCCGTTTGCGTCGGTGAGCTGCCATCCGCGGAGCGTGTAGCCGGAGTTGTCGTAGTTGCCGTTGCCGTCGGCCTGCCAGAAGTCGAGCTTCGCGTTCGCGATCGGCTGGCATGACTTCGAGACGACGTATCCCGTCAATGTGAGAGGAGTGCCCGCGACGCCCGCGGTGCGCAGCGCCGCGTTCTGTGGCGGATTCGCCTTGTAGTAGGGACCCTCGGTGAGCTCGACGAGCGCCTGCGCCGGCGCGGTGCACGCGAGCGCCGCGGTCGTCGCCTGCGTCGCGGTGGCCGACGACGTCGGCGCGCTGCTCGATGTGACCTTCGATGTCGCGAGCGAGGTCGCGCTCGGTGCGGCCGCGGTCGTGCCCGCACATCCGGCGATGAGGATCGAGAGGACTGTCGCGGCGATGAGTCGCATCGCGCACATCATCACCGAGTTCAAGGGCGTCCGGGGTAAGACTTCGCTAAAGACCTAGGAACACCGTACGGGCTTGCCCTTCGGCGTATCGGGTGGCGGCGGTATGACCTCGAACATCTTCGCGAGCTCAGCCGGCATCACATGCGAGGGCTCCTGATCGAAGATCGCGGTCGTGCGCTCGAGGGCGCGAGCGACCAGTCCACTGCAGATCTGCTGGCCGGCAAATCCGAAGCTGAGCTTCGCGCCGGTGAGCAGCGAGAGCGTGATGCTGACGATCGTCGCCCAGTCGTATCGGCCGCCGACCCAATGCTCCGCGAAGGCGACCATCTCCTTGCGGTCCTCGTCCGACGCGTCGATGTGGACGACGGTGTACTGCGTGCCCTTGTAAGCCACGAGCGTGTTCCGTCGCACGCCGGGCCCCAGGGCTTCGACGAGCGCGCCGTCTGCCGAGACGATGAGCGCGCTGTGATTCCAGTACGTGTACGGCCGGTCCTTGCCCATGAAGCGCAGGCCCTGCCCGAACTGGATGACGCGGCTGAAGAACTCACCACCGTGCGTGAGGATGAAGTCGCCGGGCAGAGGGTCGGGATCGTCCTGGCCCGGCGGGATGTGTTCGAATCTTGCCTTCATCACCGCGCTGATCCTATCCAGCGCAGGTACCGCTCCGCGGATCTTTGGATCGCCGCGATCCCACCTCCGGGCATGACCCGATCCCACCAACCGCCGTAGACACGGTCGAAGGCGTACGGACGAACGCGATCGACGATGTGACGGATCTCATCCGGCGGCAGCGGGATGAGATTCGGATAGCTCCGCATGAAGCTGACGAAGCGGACATCCGGCACGACCGTGATCGTGTCGCCGACCAGAAGCGCGCCGCGGCCACCCGCGCCGTCCGCCCAATGCAGCGCTGCGCTGCCATCGAAGTGACCGCCACACTGCACGAGCGTGACGCCGGGCGAGAGCTCGCGTGTGCCGCGCCAGGTCACGATCGCGGGATCGTCGCGCTGCACCCATTCGCGGTCCGCAATCGGGATGTAGATCGGCGCTCCACCGAAGGCCCGGCTCCACTCGACCATGGCGCCATAGAAATGCGGATGCGAGAACGCGATACCGCTGATCCCGCCTCGCGCTCGGATCTCCGCGATGGCCGCATCGTCGATGTAACCGACGCAGTCCCACATGATGTTCCCGTTCGCGGTCCGCACGAGAAGGGCGCGCTGTCCGATGCCGAGCGATGGCGTCACGCCCACGCCGACGAGCCCGGGCTCGAGCTCGCGGAGCTCGATCCGGTGTTCCATCAGACGAAGCTCCTCGACGGTCGTCCAAGCCTGACCGCCCTGCCGCACGTACTGCCGCTCGTCCTCGCAGATGGGGCAGTGCTTCGGTGGCGCCTCGCTCGGCGGCTGTTGCACCGCGCAGGTCACGCAGATATACGACCTCATTCGGCGGCGGTCGGCTCGGCGAGATCGTTCTCGCTGTCCGGTGGTTCGTTCAGGTTGTAGTCGCGGAGCGGCGTGAAGTAGGTCACCGCGACCGCGAGGAGTGCCGACGCGCCGGCGACCGCGAACGCGGCCGACGAGCTCGCGATGGCGACGACGAACGAGAGGAACGGCGCGGAGAAGCTGTTCGAGATGAGCACGAGGGTACGGAAGGCTCCGTTCGCGCGCCCGCGTATGTGCGCCGGGACCTCGCGTTGCCGCGGCACGAACGCGTAAATGATGAAGCCCATCCACGCGGTCTCCCGGGCCGCAAAGCCCGCGACGACCCAGCGCCAATCGCGCGCCAGCGCGGTGAGCGAGACGATGACGCCGGCGGCCGCCGCGGAACCGAGCAGCGTGTGCCCGAGCGGCCGCCCGCGCGCGAGGCGCGGCGCGATGAAGCTCGCGAGAACGGTGACGGCGCCGGCGAGCGATAGCGCGAGCCCGATGGTGACCTCGTCGAGCCCGTTCTCTTCGCGCAGGACATACAGCACGAGGGTTTGGATGCCCTGCTGGCCGAGGTTCGCGATGAACATGAGAACAAGGAGCCAGCGGAGGATGTGGTTGCGAAAAACGAAACGGAAGCCGTCGGCCATCTCGGTCGCGAGGTTCCGCGGGGTGATCGCGGCGGTCGGGCGGTGCAGGTCGTAGATCGGCGGCATCAGGACAAACACGAAGAGCGTGGGCACGAAGGCGAGCGATGCGATGTACATCGCGTTGGCCGTACCGAACGCCGCGATCGAAAGGCCACCGATCGTAGGCCCGAGGATGCGCGCGGTCCGGTCTATCCCGAAGTAGGCGGCGTTCGCGCTCGTGAGCTCATCGGGCTCGACGAGCGCTGGGATCACGCTGAAGTCCGTCGTCACGCCCCACGCGACCTCGACGGTCCCGAGCAGGAAGCCGATGAAGTACAGGAGGTTCAGGCTGAACACGCCGGCCGCGACCGAGACCGGGATGGTGAGCGTCAGCGCGACACTCAAGGCATCGCAGGCGATGAGGAGCTTCCTCTTGTCCGCGCGATCGATCAGAACGCCGAGGATCCCACCGAAGAACACATAGGGAAGCGCCTGGACGAGACGCAACGCGGCGGCGGCCGCGATCGAATGAGTGAGGTCGAGGATAAGGAGCGGTAATGCGAGTCGCGCGACCTCATCGCCGAGTCCGCCGAGACCGACGGAGCCGGAGAAAGCGGCGAACCATGGATGACGGAGCGGGCCGAGCCGCATACCCGGCGAGCATACGAACGAGCGCGGGTCGCGGCACGCTGCTTGCGAGCGATGCGACCGACTTAGCACGAGGAGGTTCTAAATGGGCCAGGTAAACGTGAACCCCCCGAGTGGGCCAGTCGTGACGAACGATGGCGGATTCGGTGCAGGAATGATCATCGGGATCATCCTGCTCATCCTCATCGTCCTCGTCCTGATCTTCTACGCCGGTCCCCAGATCTTCAACTCGGGAACGAACACGCGGTCCTTCCTGGACATCCTGTCCATCGCTTGACCGCAGACACGCGTTGACAAGGTGGTGGCGCCGGCATCCGCTCGGCGCCATCGCCATGCTTAGCGGATGAAGCGCGTTCTGTTCCTCTGCTCGCACAACGCCGCGCGCTCGCAGATGGCCGAAGGTTTCCTGCGTAGCTACGCCGCGGATCGATTCATCGTGGAGAGCGCGGGAACGAAAGCCACGACGATCCATCCCCTGGCCGTGCGCGCCATGCGCGAGGTCGGGATCGACATCTCGCTTCAGCGGAGCAAGTCAGTCGACGATGTCGGCGAAGGGTGGGACGTCGTCGTCACGGTGTGCGATGCCAACTGCCCGATCCCGCCGCGCTCGCGCCTGAAGCTTCGGTGGTCCTTCCCAGATCCCGCCCTCGCAGGGGGCGACGATGAGGAGCGCCTCGCGGCGTTCCGGACGGTCCGCGACGGAATTCAGAAAAGAGTGCGGTCGCTCGCGACGCGACTCGGTTGATCTTCAGCCACCGCTCAAGTTCGTTACGTCGTCAGGGGTCGGCACGACGAATGCTCGATCGTTTGATGCGCCTTCACAGAGGCGACATCTGATGGGAGGCCATCGCATGCAGGAGAAGAAGGACCAGCCGGGTCAGAAAGACACGGGTGGCGACAAGAAGCAATGGCCGGGCGACGAGGCGGGCAAGCAGGGTGGCCAGGGCGATGTCGGCAAGAAGGGCGGCAGCGGTGAAGTTGACCGCGGCGGCGGCCAGGGTGGCCCGACCGGCGGACAGCCCGACGAGAAGAAGCTCTGATGCAGCAGAAGGATTTGCCCAAGCGTCCTGGCGAATACGGTCCAGATGACGTCGGCAAGAAGGGTGGAGCTCCGGTCGAGAACCCAAACATCGAAGGCCCCACCGACATACCCGACAAGGGTGGCGACGTCAGGCAGCCTCCGGCTTAGCCGGCGACACGAGAACTGAATAGCGCGTGATCATGTAAGAGCGCCGGCTTCGTCCGGCGCTCTTCGTATCTACGACCCGTTGTTCAGCGTGTTGATCGATCCTGTCGTGTCGAGAAGCTGTCCAAAGATCGCGAAGATCGCGTAGCCGGCGATCACGGCTGTCACGGCGAGCGCCGCGAGCATGGCGAGTGAGAGCAACGCGGTCTCGCGCGTCGCTGCTTGACGGCTGAGCTGTTTCTCCATCACCCGATACGCGACGCTTCCGATCTGCACGGCGGACCGAGCGACGAGGAAGACGCCTCCGGCGATCCCCGCTCCGATCGCGAGCCAGATGAGGATCCCCCATTCGGCGGAAGTCACATGTCGGATTTTGCGCCAGTCGTAGCCGGCGCTCATGAGAAAACAACAACAAAGCCCGATGAGACCGCCCCCACACGGGGGTGTATCGAAAGTTGACTAGCGTCGTTCTCCGACCAGATGCCCCGGAGCCCGTAGATCGTCCAGGACGCCGGCATCACCGGTGAGACGGCAAGAGGCACGCAGCAGCGCGGTATCGACGCTGCGCTCGTCAAAGCCGCCCAGGCCGGAGATGCCTCAGCGTTCGGTCAGCTCTACGAACGCTATCGCGACCCGGTCTTTCGGTACTGCTTGTCGAGGACCGGCGCGAAACACGAGGCGGAGGATCTGGTAGCCGACGTGTTCATCCGCGCGATGGAAGCGCTCGACCGGTACGAGGACCGCGGTCTTCCGTTCGTCGCGTTCCTCTTCCGGATCGCGCGCAACGCCGCGATCGACCGCAGCCGCAAGACCAGGCCGGACATGTCCATCGACGAGCTCGTGAACCACCCCGAGTCAGGCCAGAACGTCGAAGCCGAGGCCGCGCGCTCGATCGAGCGGGAGACGCTCTTCAACGCGATGTCAAAGCTGAAGCCCGACTACCGCGAGGTGCTGCTCCTGCGTTTTGTTGAGGGGTACGGTGCCGCGGATGTGGGACGCATGACCGGTCGTAGCGAAGGTGCGGTGCGCACGCTGCAGCACCGCGCCCTCGATCGCCTGCGCAAACAGCTCGAACGGTCGGGCGAGCTGTCTCTCTTCGAACGCTGGTCGGGCGCGGACGCGGCGGAATGATGCAGGACTCCCTCGCCCGCGCGCTCGGCACGCTCAAGGGAGCGCGCATGGATGACGTCGCCGCAGACGATGTCCGCAAGCGGCTCGAGCAAGCGTGGGTCGAGCGCGCGACGCGCCGCCGCCCGCAGTTCGTTGTCCCGGGCTTCGCTCGCGCGTTCGCGGTCGCCGCGCTTGTCGTCCTCGTCGCATTCACCACGATGCGCGCGGCCGCCGACAACCCGCTGTACGGCGCGCGGGTCGCAGTCGAAGATTCGCTCGTCGCCTTCCAGTCCGACCCGGTCGGCTATCTGAGCCAGCTTTACACCGAGCGGCTGGAAGAAGGCGCTCGATTCGAAGCGACCGGCAACGCGCTCGCGGCGTCTCGCGCACGGGACGCGCAGAGCGAGGCGCTGCGTCTGTTGAATCAGATCTCGCCCGAGCCGAACGAGTCGCCCGAGCCCTCGGCGAGCACGTCGATCACGCTGCCGAGCCCAAGCCCAACGCCGGAGGTGACCGCGCCGCCGACGGAGTCTCCGACTTCTCCGCCCACGGCGACGCCCCAGCCGACGGTCGCGCGCACTCCGACCCCGAAACCTGCGACGGCCTCACCCATCCCCACGCCGAAGCCGACGACCGCGCCGAAGCCTTCGCCGACGCCTACGCCCACGCCGATGAACGTCCACGCCTATGGCTACGTGCTGTACGCCGACGGATCGCCGGTGGATGGCGCGTGCGTTTCGACCTCGCTCGACGGGATGTGCGTCGCCGGCTCGATCAAGGGCAGGGTCGACCTGCAATTCACCGCCAAGAAAGGCCAGTCGATCACGCTCTACTTCCGGAACTACGACGCTTCGCGCGGCGGCACGCTCCACGGAAAGGTCACGGTCACGGTTGGGGGCCCCGAGGTCGCGCTCGGCACGATCACGCTGCGCTAGATCGGGGAAGTGAGCAGCGCCGGGGTCTTCTTCGCTCGGCCCCTCGTGGGATCGCTCGCACCCGGGGAGAAGCATCGGGGTCTTCTTCGCTCGGCCCCTCGTGGGATCGCGATGGACCGCCGCGAAGGGGCCGCTCGCTCAGAAGACCCCGACGCTACCCACTCACCCGCTCGCTCAGAAGACCCCGACGCTGCTTAGCCTGCGCGCTGCTCAACAGGCTTCGCTAATCAGAGCGGGCTAGGACCCCGTACCGCTAGCCGATGCACCGCGCCGCCGCCGGTCGCGTTGTCGGGGTGATGAGACCGCTTCTCGCGTCCGCACTCTTCGCTCTCGGCTGCAGCTTCGCGCTGGTGGCGCTTCGCGGTGGTGAGAACGTCCTCGCCGCCGTCACGCTCATGGCCGCCTGCTCGACGGGCGCGGCGATGATTCGGCTACTCGGGACGACTCAGCTCGTCGATGACGTCAACGACGCCCGGGACGTCGCCCGCGACCGCTAGCGCGTTCTCGGCATCCTCCTCGTCCTCGATCACGCCCTGCACGCGAACGACTCCGCGCGCCACACCCACCTTTAACTGCAGATGCGCCGTGCTCGCGTCGAGGCGCAGCGCGCGGTGAACCAGATCTTCGAGCGCTTCATCGGATGGGACGCCCCGGGTGGCCGCGGTGGGATGCCGCTCGAGCGCCTCGCCCGTTCCAAAACCGCCGGCGATTTGCGTCTCGCCCTTTTCGTCGACGCGCACGACCGGGTCGGTCGGCGGAAAGTAGGGCTCCGCCTCCTCGACGGCTTCGGTGGGATCGCTCTCGACCGGCTGGTCGAACGGCTCGATTTCGATCTCGGATTCGGGGATTTCGTTTGTGTCCTGGCGATCTTTCATGCCGGTCGACGCCGCAGGACGCATGCCGAAGGGGCCCTATTTGGAGGCTAGGTACTCGAAGAAGAGCGCCTCCGCGAGCGTCGACCGCTCCAGATCCTTGAGGTCGACGCTTTCGTCCTCGGAGTGCGCGTTCGAGAAGGGGTCGCCCGCGCCGGTCAAAAGAAGGGTGGCCTTCGGGAACGCCTTAGCGAAGTCGGCTACGAACGGGATCGTGCCGCCGGCGCCCATGAAGACAGGGTCGCGGTCGAATGCTTCTTTCATCGCGCGGCGCATCGCGTCGTACGCGGCTCCTTTGCCCTCGAGCTTGTACGGTTTTCCGGACCCGCGCGGCGTGATCGAGACCTCGGCGCCCCACGGCACGTGCGTCCGAAGATGCTCGGCCAGCGCCTTGAGAGCGGCATCCGCATCCTGACCGGGTGGGATACGCATGGACACACGCGCCTTCGCCGACGGAACGAGCTGGTTCGTTGATTCGGTGAGCTTGGGCGCGTCGATCCCGAGGATCGAGATCGAAGGCTTCATCCACATGCGGTCGGTGATCCCGCCCTCGCCGATGAGCTTCGTTCCCGGCCGCAGGCCGACTTGCTTCCGAAGCTCGGCCTCTTCGAGGTCGAGCGGATCGGCCTTCCCGCGGGCGATCCCCGCGACCGCGACGTTGCCGCGATCGTCGTGCAGGGTGGCGAGCGTCTTCGCCAGCACGGTGAGCGCATCGGGCACCGGGCCGCCGAATTCCCCCGAGTGCACCGCGTGATCAAGCGTGCGGACTTCGATGTCGCACGCAACGATCCCGCGCAGCGAGATCGTGAGACCGGGCTGGCCCGTGCGCCAGTTTCCCGAGTCCGCGAGGATCACGGCGTCGGCGCGCAGCTCGCTGCCGTACTCGTCCAGGAACTTCGCGAGGTTGGGCGACCCCCATTCCTCCTCGCCTTCGACGAACACGGTCACGCCGATCGGCGGCCGCGAGTCGTGCGCACGCAGCGCGCCCGCGTGCATGACGATCCCGCACTTGTCGTCGGACGTTCCGCGGCCGTAGAGCCGTCCGTTCTTTTCGATCGGCTCGAATGGATCCGAGTGCCAGAGATCGCGCCCGCCCGTCGGTTGAACGTCGTGGTGCGCGTACAGAAGGACGGTCGGGGCACCGGCCGGGGCGGCGACGTGCCCGATGACCGCGGGGACACCCTCGATCTCGACGATCTTTGTCTCGCAGCCGGCGTCGCGAAGGACCTTCGCGGTCGCCTCGGCCGAACGCCGCAGCTGCGACGGGTCGTGACCGGGGTGGCTGATCGAGGGAATGCGGATGAGGGTCTCGAGCTCCGCCCGGATGCGAGGCATGTCCTCGCTGACGCGATCGCCCAACGTCGCCTAAGACGCCTGCGTCTTCATGGAGAAAAGCAGCCTACTCCCGCCGCGTTTCGGCCGCACAAATACAACGGCGGAGGATCGATTCCGTTGCGGCTTGTAGCTGGTACCTCCGCGACATTGACCGGAACGTGCCGCCCAAATTGAATGCAGCCCATGAAGAACCCCACCTGGCCAAAAGCCCTAGCGTTCATTGGCTTCGCGATCATGGGACTCGCGCTCGCGTACTACTCCACGGCGATCGCGACCGCCGGCGTGACGGCGCGGATCCTTGGGTCAGACCGCAGCGGCGACTGGCTCTCGACGGGGAGCGCCGTGCTGATGGTCGGCATCGCGGCCGCAGCAGCGTTCGGCTTCCTCGCGCTCACGAACCTTCGCGCACTCATGCGTCGCGGCTAGGCCCCGCTTTAACTGGGTCCCTGCTCAGTCAGGGGCCCCTGCCCCTGGGCGTCCGGAGTCCGGTAGGAGACGACCTCCGGCGCCCAGAGCGCGACACCGACGACGCTGAGCAGGGTCACGAGTCCCCCCGAAACCACCGAGAACACCGGGGACACGAGGTCCGCAACGACTCCCGACTCCACCTGACCGAGATACGGGCCGCCCAGGAAGAACATCGAGCTGATCGCGACGAGGCGCCCGCGCAAATGGTCTGGTACGACCGTCAGCAAGATGGTGCTGCGGAAGATCGCGCTGATGGTGTCAGCACCCTGCGCGATGGCGATGAAGACGAGGGCGGGGATGAAGAGGCCGTCGCTCATGAGGCCGAACGCCGCGATGGCGAAGCCCCACGCCGCGACCGCGAGGAGCACCGCGACTCCCTGACGCCGCACGCGCTTCGTCCATCCCGAAGTAAGCGCGGCGACGAGTGAGCCGACGCCCGGAGCGGCGAAGAGGAGCCCGAGCCCCTGCGGCCCGACCGCGAAGATGCGGTCGGCATAGAAAGGGAAGAGCGCTCGCGGCGAGCCGAAGAACGTCGCGAGGAAGTCGAGCAGCATGGTCCCGAAGAGGATGCGATTCGCGCGGAAATGCGCGAGTCCTTCGACGAGCGCGCGACCGACCGGCAGATGGACGCGGACCTCGCGAGGCGGCGCGACGAGCGCGGTCACGGCGACGATCGCCACCGCGAACGACGCCACATCGATCCAGTAGGCGCCGGCGACACCGAACGTGAGGATCACGACGCCCGCAAGAGCAGGGCCCGCGATGGCGGCGGTCTGGAAGAGAACCTGGTTCAGGGCCATCGCCGCCGGGAGCTGCTGGCGCTGCACGAGGCTCGGCGTGAGCGCACCGCGCGCAGGACCATCGAGAGCCGAGAAGGCCGCGCCGATCGCGGTGAACGCGTACAGATAGAGCACGTTCGCGAATCCGAGCTGCGTTCCGATCGCGAGCCCGGCCGAGCACGCGGCGAGGCCGATCTGCGTGATGATGAGCAGGCGCCGCCGGTCGACTCGATCGGCGATGACCCCACCGAAGAGAGCGAGCGATATCAAGGGGATTGCTTGGAAGAGTCCGATGAGCCCGACGTCGAGCGACGAGCCCGTCAGTAGATAGATCTGGTAGGGGATGGCCACGAGACGCAGCTGCGTCCCGGTGAGGGACACGAGCTGCCCGAACCAAAGCAGCCGGAACGAGCGCGATTCGCGGAGAGGCGAGATGTCGATCAGGGCGGCCCAGACTAGCCGGAGCCGCGGGCCGCGCTCTCATGGGCGTCACGCCCGCCCGGCTCGTCCGCTCCCAGCGTCATCTCCCTTGATGAACTCATCGCGGCCTTCATCCCACCGGTAGAGCAGTCGTCCTTTCGGCTTGCTGCCCTCGACGCGGTCGATCGCGTGGACCGACTGGACGACGCGGCGCGTCGGTTCTTCCCAGCGGCCGATCGAACGCAGGTGAACGGCAAACGCGATCTTTGAGGCCTCCGCGTCGGGGACTCCGCAGCCCTTGCAGATCTGGGCGAAGGCGTCGTCCGGTCCGTCGGCGTGAAGGGTCGCCGCAAGCGAGACGCCCTCCTTCGCCGCCTTGAAGACGCGGCGTACATCGGCGCCCCAGATGTAGCCGGGCATCGCCGCGCTTGGCGCGATCTCGGGTATGACGAGATAGCCGCCCGCGCTCTTGGAGACCAGCTGTTCGACCTCCTGCCCATCCTCTGCGAGCGTCACCACCGGCGTTGACGCGGGGCGCTCCGCGAGGATCGCTCGCAGCACCGTGGTCTTTCCCGCAAGGCGCGGCACAGCGAGGACGATGAACGAACGTCTGCCGCGCGCGATCTCGCGGAGCGTCTTGGCGATGTCGCGCGACATTGTTCGATTCGCGACCAGATCGTCGAGGCCGGGCTCGGTACCGATGGCCCGATGCTAAGTCGACGCTCTGGCACACGGCGTGCCCATAGGGCGGCCAGGATCATGAAGCTCCTCATCCCCGCCGTCTTCGGGCTCGTCTTGCTCACCGGTGCGAGCGGACCGGCGCCGCTCAAGGACTCAATGGGCAATTTATTTACGAACCGGGACGAGATGGCCCGCATGCGCGGCGAGGTCGCGGATCTCCGGCACGGGCGGGGCAGCGCCGCGCCGGCATGGGTGAACCAGTACGCGGGTGCCCTCTGCGCGGCCGACTCCGCTTTCATCGTGGAGCGCACCGATGCGGCGCTCGGCGTGACCCAACAGGACATCGACGCGCAGTTCCAGAAGATGCACGAGAACGGTCTGGATTGCACAAGCGTTCGCTACCTCGGATCAGTCGGTGAAAGCCAATTCGTGTTCGTGCTCCGTCACGGCCCCAAGGACGTTTGGTACGTGTTCACGCTTTCGGAGGACGGCCAGACCATCGCCAAGGTCGAGTGACCCGCACCCGCTAGCCTTCGGGCTATGCGGCCGGTCGAGCTCGTAATGGTCGGGGCGGGCAATCGGGGCCATCTCGCCTACGGTTCGTTCGCGGAGCGCAATCCCGAATTAGCGAAGTTCGTCGCGGTCGTGGAGCCCGACGATGCGCGTCGCGCGCGGTTCGCAAACGCGCACCGCATACCCGCCGAGCGCCAGTTCCGCTCGTGGGAGGAGATCGCCGGCAGGTCGCCGCTCGCGCCGGCGCTGATCAATGCGACGCTCGAGCGCCAGCACCGCGCGAGCACGCTCGGACTCCTCGCGGCCGGCTACGACATGCTGCTCGAAAAGCCGATCGCGCCAACGCCTACCGAGTGCCTCGAGATCGCGAGCGCGGCGGAGTCGCACGGGCGGCTGCTCCAGATCGCCCACGTGCTGCGTTATGCGCCCTTCTTCCTCGCGGTTCGCGAGGTCATCACGTCGGGCCGTCTCGGCGCGGTCGTCTCCGTCGACTGGCGAGAGAACCTCATCTACTGGCACTTCGCCCACAGCTACGTGCGCGGGAGCTGGGGAAACACCTCGCGGGCCAGCCCGATGATCCTGACGAAGTGTTGCCACGACCTCGACCTCCTCGTGTGGATCTTCGGCCGGTGTGAGCGACTTTCGTCATCGGGCTCGCTCACGCATTTCACGCGCGACGCCGTCGGCCCTGAAATACCCGACCGCTGCACCGACGGCTGCCCGATCGCCGAGACGTGCCCCTACTTCGCGCCGCGCGTGTATCTCGATCGCCTGCGCGAGAATCCCGCGAGCTTCGCCGTCGCCGCGGTCACGCTCGACCGAACGCCCGAGGGCGTGATGCGGGCGCTCGAGACCGGGCCGTATGGTCGGTGCGTCTACCGCTCGGACAACGACGCCGTCGATCACCAGGTCGTGCTCATGCGCTTCGCGGGTGGGCTGTCGGTCAGCCTGACGATGCAAGGCGCGTCGCACCTCGAAGGCCGCACCATCCGCATCGACGGGACGCGTGCCACGCTACTGGCCAACGAGGCCCGCGCCGAAATGGAGATCCACGATCACCGCACCGGTCAGGCGGAGCGCATCACGAGGCCCCGAGGCGTCGGAGGCCACGGCGGCGGGGACGACGGCTTGATGCGCGCGTTCGTCGGCGCGATCCAGGGCGATCGTGCCGGTGTGCTCACCTCAGTGCGCGAGGCGGTCGCGAGTCATCTGATGGCGTTCGCTGCGGAGCAGGCCCGGCTGAGCGGCGAGGCGGTGGACATGGAGCGCTACCGCCAGTCGGTCTCCTAGAAAGCCGCGGCGGCGATCCGCTGACCCTCCGGACTCTTCGCGAACTCGAAGAACGCGCGGATGGCGGGCTTCAACTCCGTCGTGTTCGAGTAGATGAGGGCGAGCGGGCGGACGATCTTGTAGGCGCCGCTCGCGATGTTCTCCTGTGTGGCGGCCACGCCGTCGATCTTGATTATCTTGACGCGGGCATCACTTGCGGTCCGCGAACCGGTGCTCGCGATCCCGATCGCGCCCCGGAACGAGTTGACGGCGGTGAGCATTGCCTCGACCTCCGTCTGCTGGACGACGTTCTTGCCGTAGGTCGGAACAGATCCACCGAAGACGAAGGCCTCGAAGGTCTGGCGCGTCGCGGCGTTGGGCTCGCGGATGTACGGCCGGATCGTCGGCTCGAGCCAGCCGAGCTCCAACCAGCTCGTCACTTCGCCGGTATAGATCTGCCGGATCTGCTCCTTGGTGAGGTTCGTCACCGGGTTGGCGGCGTTGACCACTACGGCAGTTCCGCTGAAGCCGATCGGGATACCCGTTACCTGTTGCTTTTCTGCGTCCGTCAAAGCGCGGCTCACGAACCCGACGTCGATCGTGTTCGAGAGGACGAGCTTGATCGCGGAGTTCGACCCACTTTCCGAGACGACCCAGTTGACGTCCGGGTGGAGCTCCTTGAATCGGGCTGTCAGGGCTTGGACCGCCGGCAGGGCGCCTCCGCCACCGCTCGCGCTGAAGGTCCCGGACAGTGGCTCAGGCGTCGGTTCGGCTGGAGCCGCCGCGCCGCAGGCTGCCACCAAGAGGAGAACAAGCGCGACCCCCGCGACGCTGGTCGCTTTGTGGCATGGATTTCCGCGCCGGATCATCACGTCCTGCTCCGGCAGACAGTCGTGGTGGCGGCGAACCACCACAATCGGCAAACCGGACTAGAAATTAACTAGTTCATTTGATGGAGGCCGCGTGAAGATCGGTCCGATCGAGATTCCCCCCGCGGGCGAGCGCAGGACGGGCACGTTCACGTTCGCAAGTGACGAGGGCCTCGCGAAATATGAGTGGCCATACATCGCGATCGCGGGCCTCCGGTCCGGCCCGACCGTGCTGATCACCGCGGGGATCCACGCCGCCGAGTACACCGGGATCGAGGCGGCCATACGCATCGGACGGACGACCTCGCCCGACGCGGTGCGCGGAACGATCGTCATCGTTCCGCTCCTCAACCGGCCGGGGTTCTACGAACGCAGCATCTACGTGAATCCGGAGGACGGAGACAATCTGAATCGGCTCTTTCCCGGCAAGCCGGACGGAACGTGGGGCGAAAGATTCGCGCACCACCTCCTTACCGAGATCATCACCAAATGCGACAACGCGATAGACCTCCACGCCGGCGATCTGATCGAGGATCTCGTCCCATTCGTCATCTACCGCGAGACGAAGCACCCGTCGCTCGACGAGCGCATCGAGGCGATGGCCAACGCGTACGGCGCGCGTTGGGCCGTGAAGAGCGCGCCGACCGGCGAGCGACCGGGGACGCTGATGGCCGTCGCGGCCCAGAACGGCGTCGCCGCGATGCTCGCAGAGTCCGGCGGCCGCGGCCAGCTCATCGAGGAGGACGTCGCGCGTCACGTCACCGGCGTGACGAACATCCTGCGGACGATCGGAGCGATCAGCGGCCGCCCGGAGCGGGTAAATCTACCGACGGTCGTCAAGAGCTTCGAATGGCTCCGCTCGCCAGTCGAAGGGATGTTCCACTGTCACGTGCGGGTCGATCAAATCGTTAAGGCACGCGAGCCCGTCGGCGAAATGACCGACCTCGTCGGCGAGCCGATAGCGGCGTTGACCGCGCCGGTGAGCGGTGTCGTCCTCTTCACCGTGACAAGTCCCGCCATCAAGAAGGGCGGGCTGATCCTCGCGATCGGCGCGCTGTAGGAGGTTGGAGGCTCGACGGCGCCTCGCGGCGCTTGGGATGGCATCGATCGTCGCGCTCCTCGGTGCCGCATGCGTGCCCCAGCAAAGCGACACCCACACACCCGCGCCGAGCGGCTCCTCGGGCGCGCCGGTGGCGAAGCGCGGCGCCGGAGGCGACCTGAAGATCCTCTACTGGCAGGCGCCCTCAACCCTGAACCCGCATCTGGCAACCGGCCCGCAAGATAGCGACGCGGCTCGGCTGGTCCTTGAGCCGCTCGCGTCGCTCGGCAAAGACGGCCAGCCGATCGCGAATGGCCTCGCGGCCGAGATCCCGACCGTCGCCAACGGCGGCGTTGCGAAGGATTTCACCAGCGTCACGTGGAAGCTCCGTCAGGGTGTGAAGTGGTCGGACGGCTCGTCCTTCTCAGCGGACGACGTGGCCTTCACCTATCTGTACCAGTGCGACCCGTTGACGGCGGCATCGACCTTCGATCGCTGCGAGGGCATCCAGAGCGTCGTCGCGCGCGACTCGAACACGGTCGTGGTTACGTACCGGTCGTCCCAACCATTCGTCTACCGGTGGGGGATCGGCTCGGACGGCGCGATCCTCCAGAAGGACCAGTTCAAGGGCTGCGTCGGAGCGAGGGCCGCGAGCTGCGACGCCGACCGGAAGCCCATCGGCACCGGCCCATACAAGGTCAGCGAGTTCAAGGGGAGCGACGTCGTTACGTACGACCTGAATGACAACTTCCGCGATCCGAACAAACCCTTCTTCAAGTCGGTCACATTCAAGGGCGGCGGCGAGCCCGACGCCGCGGCGCGCGCGCTCTTTCAGACCGGAGACATCGACTACGCGTGGAACCTCCAGGTCGACGCGACCACGCTTCGGGCCATGGCGCAGAACTCGCAGGCCGGCAGTCTGGTCACGGTCTTCGGTTCGAGCGTGGAGCGTGTCGAGCTCAACTTCTCGAACCCCGCGGTGTCCCTCGGCGACAAGCGCAGCGAGCCGGATACCAAGCACCCCTACTTCACCGACAAGTCCGTCCGCCGCGCGCTCGCCATGGCCACGGATCGGGACTCGATCGCAAAGCGGTTGTACGGGACCGACCTCTTTGGCAAGCCGACCTGCAATGTCCTCGCCGCGCCGGAGGCGATGAGCTCGCCGAACACGAAGGGATTCGATGTCTGCAAGTTCGACCTTGCCGCCGCGAACGCCGAGCTCGATCGCGCCGGCTGGGTGAGGGGTGCGGACGGCGTGCGAGCGAAGGGCGGCGTGAAGCTGACGATGCTCTTCCAGACGAACGTGAACGCGCGCAGAGAGAACACGCAGCTCATCCTCCAGAAGGACTGGGAGAGCGTGGGTTTTCAGGTCGCGCTGCGTTCCGAGCCTTTCAGTACGTTCTTTCTCAGCGGCTCGCCCGGCGGCGCGAATCGGTTCTGGGCCGACGTGCAGATGTACGCCGACGGCGGCGACCCCGACCCGACGGCATATCTCGCCGGAAGCTGGACGACCGAACAGATCGCGTCGAAGGGCAACAACTGGCTGCTCGGAAACCGCGGGCGCTACTCCAACAAGGACTTCGACGCGCTCGTGACGCAGCTCCGCACCGAAACCGATCCGGCCAAGCGCGCGGACATCGCGCGACAGGCGAACGATCTCCTCATCCAGGACGTGACGGTGATCCCGCTCGTCCAGCGCGCGGCCGTCACGAGCGGGATCGCGAAATCTCTCAAAGGCGTCGATCCCTCGCCCTGGGATTCCGAGATGTACAACGTCGCCGACTGGACGAAATAGACCCTTCTATAGTCAGCTGCTGATCCAGTGGGGGAGGTCTTCAGATGACACGTGATGGTCTGATCAATCGTCGGCGTTTCCTGCAGTCCATGGCCGCCGTAGGCGTGGTCGTCGCATGCGGACCCACCGCGACGGCCAGCCCGAGTCCGAGTGCGACTGCGAGCGGCAGCGCCGCGCCAAAGGCGGTCAGCATCGAGTGGTGGCGGCGTAATTACGCCACGGGCACCCAGTCCGCCGAGACGATCACGTCCGACGCGGCCGTGAAGGCGTACAAGGACCGCGCCGCAAATGTGACCATCGCGATCCAGGGCGGTCCGTTTGGCGCCGAGACGGACCAGAAGTTCGACATCGCGATCCTGCAGCAGCATGCCGGTCCCGACGTGTTCCACACGACGGGAGGCGACGTGCTGAAGTACGCCGCGGCCGGTCAGCTGTCCCAGCCGACGCTCACCGACGCCGAGCGCACCGACTTCAACCCGAGCGCCCTCAAAGCCACGACGTACAAGGGCACCGTGGTGGCGTATCCGCTGTGGATCGTGCCATGGTTCGAGTACATCAACCTCGACCTCTTCAAGGAGGCCGGCGTCACGCCTCCGGCGAATGGCAACTGGACGTACGATGAGTTCCTCGCAGCGGCGAAGAAGCTGACCTTCAAGCGCTCCGATGGCAAGCAGATCTACGGCTTC
>WNGL01003478.1_pt1 | contig 23537 bp, 18 predicted proteins | sample 5400591 | NCBI WGS metagenome assembly WNGL01 (sample SAMN13153377, study PRJNA577476) | soil metagenome | isolation source: 80 cm soil or saprolite under Garry oak tree replicate 1 | place: USA:California | collected 2016-06-15 | reverse complement strand
TCCAATCGGGCGGGGCTGATCGACGTCGGGCCCCATTGCTCCCGAGGGGTCCGGGGGCCGGTGCGGGGCGCGGCTTCTCGCCAGGGCGCCTGCGGGCAGCCGGCGGGGGGCGCGGGGCCACGGCCGCGGCGGGATCCGGGTCCCCAGGACCCGGTCCCAGATGCCGTTCGTCAGGCCGAAGGCCTCCCCGACCTCTCCCCGGCTGTGGTGATACCAGTGGTGGCGGCGAATGTAGCGGAAGTAGCGGGATTTGAAGGTGTGGAAATGGACGGAGTAGTGCACCCACTCCTCGACGACGTAGCACTGGAGCAGGGCGGCCACGAAGACGGGCGCCCGGTAGTAGGGCGAGAAGACGAAGCTCATGACGGCGAAGAGCACCGCGAAAGGGATCGCGTCGAGGTAGCCGTTGATGTACATCCCGTCCCAGGGACGCCGGTGGTGGTCCGCGTGCATGGTGTCGAAGAAGGTGTGCATCCGATGCTTCAGGAACCCCGGGCCGTCGTGGAACCGCCCGTGGAGGACGTGGCGGTGGACCAGGTACTCGAGCAGTGTCCAGCAGGCGACGCCCAGGGGGAAAAAGATCAGGGCATGGACGGGGTGGAAGACGAGAGCGGGGCCGAGGACCGACACTGAGTACGCGGTGAACAGGAGCGTGACCGGGTAGAACCGCCTGCGGGCGATCCTGGCCTGATCGGCCAGCACAACCCCCTCGGGGATGGGGAAGTCGGGCGCCGGGATGCCGACCACCGACTTGAGGAGGACCGCCATACCTGGAATCTATCCGAAGAGACGCAACCTTTGAAGCCCCTGTTCCCTAGGCGGGGGGGCGGCTGGCCCGCAGCCGCCGCGAGATCCATACCGTACGGTGGGCCGCGGTCGCCAGGGTGGTGACCGCGATCAGGCCCAGCGTCCATTGGACCGCGGTACCCGCGGGCCAGCCCAGACGGGAGGTCAGCGGGGGATCCACGAGGCACACCAGACAGGTGAGAACGAGCCGCTCCCCGCGCTGCATGAGACCGCCGGAGCAGTTCACGCCGTGCACCTCCCCGCGGGCTCGGGTATAGCTCACGATCAGGGAGCCGGCCAGGGCCGCCGCGGCCAGGAACGGCCCCTGGGGGCTCCCCCGGAAGTAAAGGATGAATCCCAGGAACACGGCGGCCTCGACGAAGCGGTCGAGAGTGCTGTCGATGAAGTCGCCGTAGGCGGACGCCACCCCGGTCAGGCGGGCGATGCGGCCGTCGAGGATGTCGCAGACGCCCCCGAGCGCGATCGCCCAACCACCGAACTGGAGGTCTCCCTGGGCGATGAGGACGCCGCTCACGATCCCCAGGACGAGCCCCGCGAAGTTGTAGAAGTCGGGGGTGAGGCGCAGCCGAAGCGAAACCCCCACCGCCGGGTCGACCGCCCACAGGAACCAGTGCAGCAGGAAGTCACCGAAGCCCAGGAAGAGCTGGGCCCCCTTCCCGTCGGCGTCGGCGTCCCGCGCCCGGCCCCGCAGGCCGTAGACCACCATGGAAACCAGGGCCCCGGAGAGGACCACCGCGAGGACGGCGAGGCCGGCCTGCCCCTCAGGCGGGGACGGGGGCATCGAAGCGGCGACGGCTGGCGAGGATGAGCCCGAGGATCCCGATGGGAAGGATCTGCAGGAAGTGATAGACCAGGCCGAAGGCGAGGGCCTGCTCCTTGGCCACCCCGAACCCGAGCAGGGCGAGGGTCGCGCCCACCTCGAGGGTGCCGAGGTTGCCGGGAGGGGCAACGGGAAAGGCCAGCGCCAGGTTCACCGCCAGGAGCACGAGCAGGGCCGCCACCGGCGGCAGGCTCAGGCCCACCGCCCTCATGGCGATCACGATCACGTTGACCTCGAGCGCCCAGGACACGAGGGAGGCGCCCAGTGAGAGGCTGAGCGCCCGCGGACGAGCGCTGGCCGCCAGGCTGTGACGCATGGTGACGAGGATACCGTTGAGGCCCGTCATGGGAAGCTTGCTCCCGGGCTCCAGGGGAGAGCTTCGGAACGGCCGCGAGGCGAAGACCAGCATCGCCCCCACCATGAACAGGGCCAGGGTGAGCCAGGCCCCGGGGCGGAGCCAGAGAGGGACGCTCTTGAGGAAGAAGGGCAGCAGGGCCAGGCCGAGCAGGAGGCCAGTGGCGTTGACCAGGTGGTCGAGGACGATCGAGCCCAGGACGGAGGCGCGGGGAAGCCCGGTGCGCCGGCTGAACCATTGGATGCGCGCAATCTCGCCCGCCCGGGCGGGGACGACCGTCGAGACCGCGAAGCCCACGATCAGCGCCTTGAAGGCGTGGCCGAAGGTGGCCGCGCGCGAGAGGGGGCGGACGAGGGCGAGCCACCGGGCGGCCTGGAACGCGACTGCGCCCAGGTTGACCACGGCGGCGAGGGCCACCCAGGGGAACTGGGCCGTGCTCAGGGCGCCCCAGAGGGGCCCCCACGCCACGTCGTGGAAGGTCCACGCGCCCGCGGCCAGGACCGCCGCCCCGGCGCTCCCCCGGAGCACGCGCGCCCGCCAGCGCCTTTCCGCCACCGGCCCCGCCTCGGATCCGTCGGTGACGCCGTCGACCAGCCCCAGCGCGGGCTCGAGGGGCGAGACCGGGTCGGGGGGCGAGCTCCGGACTTCGATCGCGTCGGCCGCTCCCAGCAGGGGAAGGGTCTGTCCCTCCTCGGACGACTCGTAGGCCCGCGTGATGAGGCGCGTGACGTAGAGGGCCTCGTCGAGGGCTTCGGGGCTGCAGTCCCGGGTCCGCACGCGCTCCGCGAAGCGGCGGAAGAGGGGCGCGTACCACTCGGAGTGGCTCGAGTCCCGGCTCAGCCCTTCGTCGAAGCGGACCTCCTCGTGGGTGTCGGCCTGGATGCGTACGCTGCGGTCGTCGCCCGTCATCTCGCCCCGCTCACCCACGAAGCGGAACCGGATCGCCCGGCTCCGGGCCGCCCACGTGAGGCTCACCTGGGCCAGGCACTTCCCGAAGTCCATGAGGACGAGGGCCGTGTCCTCCACCCGGTAGGATTGGTGCTGGAGCGTGCGCACGTTCGCCTGGACAGTGTGAGGCTCCCCGAGGAGGGCGCGGAGTTGGTAGAAGATGTGGGCGCCATGGTCCACGAGGATTCCGCCCCCGGCGACCTCGCGATCGGTGCGCCAGGCCGGCGACCAGTTGGGGTTACCCTCGTTGGCCTCGGTGCGGTGCACCTCATAGTCCACGAGGTAGATGCGACCGAGACGCGGCAGCAGGCGGCGCACGGCCTGCCACTGGGGCGAGTAGTGGTACTGGTGACAGGGCTGGAACACGATCCCGGCCTCGCGCACGGCTTCGGAGATGCGTTCCGCGTCGGGCAGGGTGGGGGCCAGGGGCTTCTCGCAGAGGACGTGCAGTCCCCGCGCCGCCGCCTCCTCGATCAGCGGCCGGTGCGTCGAGGGAGGCGTGCAGATGTCGCAGAAGTCCAGCACCTCCCGCTCCAGCAGGTCCTCGGCGCAGCCGTAGGCGGTGGCGGCGGGGAAGAAGGCGTGAGCCGCCTCCAGGTTCGAGGGCGACAGGTCGGCCAGGGCGACGATCTCGACCTCCCGCCGGAGGGCCTCGTGCTGCACCCACTGCGGCGCGTGCCCACGGAGGGCGATGTTCCCGGCTCCGATCAGCGCGCCCCGGAGCTTCAACGCCAACCGCCTTCCCGGCCGACCAGGCCGAATACCTCGTCGAGAATGCCGAGGGCGGTCTCCGCGGTCGCCCGATCCATGGACAGCGCGGGGTTCACCCGGAAGTGGGGGTTGTAGACCATGCTGATGAGCCCTCGCTTCAGGCACTCCTGGAACAGACGGACGCAGACCTTCTTGTCCAGGGGCTCGCGGGTCTGGCGGTCCTTCACCAGCTCCACCCCGATGAGGAGCCCCTTGCCGTCCACGTGGCCGATGAACTCGTGGCGCTCCTGCATGTCCCGGAGGCGGGAGAGCATGAGCTCCCCCAGACTCGCGGCGTTCTCCACGAGGTTCTCTTCCTCGATGATCGTCACCGCGGCGTAGGCCGCGGCCCCCGCCATGGGGTTGCCGCCGTAGCTCGAGCTGGAGCCCGAAGGGTTGGCCCAGGGCGTCGCCCGGGTGATCTCCTCGGTGGAGACGAGCCCGGTCACGGGGAAGCCCGAGCCGAGGCCTTTCCCGATCGTCATCACGTCGGGCCGGACCCCGCTGTGCTCGCAGCCGAACCAGCGGCCCGTCCGCCCGAAGCCGGTGATCATCTCGTCACTGATCAGGAGAGCGTCGTTCTCCCGGGCGATCGCTTGGATGGCGGGCATGAACTCCGGAGGCGGCACCACGTTGCCGGCGGTGCCCTGGATCGGCTCGATGAGGATGGCGGCCAGGGCCCCGGTGGTGGAGTTCTTGACCACCTTGCGGGTGAGCTCCGCGCATTCGACACCGCAGGAGGGATAGGAGAGCTTCAGCGGGCAGCGATAGCAGTCGGCATAGGGCGCGAGGTACGTCCCCGGGACCGAGGGCCCGAAGCCGATCTTGGTCCCGTCTCCGATCAGGGACATCGAGGCCGCGGTCTTGCCGTGGAAGCCCCCCCAGAACGAGAGGAACTCGTACTTCTTCGTCCGGGACTTGGCGAGGCGCATGGCCGCCTCCACCGCTTCCGCCCCGCTGGAGTAGATGGCCAGGGCCCGCGCGCGGCGCTCCGTGGTGAGGGACCCCACGGTAACCTCGTCGATCTGCTGCTTGAGGATCTCGCGATAGCGGGGGTGGGAGTGCCCGAGGGCGTTGACGCAGATGCCGGCCGCGAGGTCCAGGTACCGGTTGCCATCCACGTCCTCGACCACGGAACCCTCGGCACGGGCTACCGCCAACCCCGACAGGCTGGATATCGACTGGATGCCCGGAGCGAGGTTCCGGCTCTCTTCCGCGACCAGGGCTCGACTCTTCGGGCCTGGCACTTCCGTCACGATTCGAGGGCCTTCCAGCGAACTCCTCACTTTCCCAGTGCTCACCCGGCGACCTGCCGTGAGCGATGACCGCCTATTGTAAGCGGAATCCGGTAAAGTGTCCTCCAGGCCCGGCCTCCGGATAGACTGCCCGGGTGAGACCGGCCGCCCCCGGCGTCGCCATCGGCACCCTGCTGTCTTTCGCCGTGCCCGTGTACCCCGCGCCGTCTCCCCCGGAGGACACCCCGCCGCCCCGTCCCCGCCTGGCCCTCGCCCTTTCCGGCGGGGGCGCACGGGGGATCGCGCACGTGGGGGTGCTGCGCGCGCTCGAGGAGCAGGGCATTCCGGTCGACGCCATCGCCGGCACCAGCATTGGATCGGTGCTGGGCGCGATCTACGCCACCGGCCGGAACGCCGCCCAGCTCGAGGAAGCGGTGAAGTCCCTCGACTGGCAGTCGATCTTCAGCGACCGGGCCGACCGGCGCCTGGTGCCGGTGGCTCGCCGCGACGACCGCCATCGCACGGTGGCCGGCCTCGGCTTCGACTTCTGGGACCTCCGGCTTCCGGCGGGCGTGCTCGGCGAGTACCGGGTCAACCGCTTCCTGATCGAGGTCCTCTCGCCGGCGGGCTACGCGGTGGGTGGCGACTTCGACAAGCTGAAGATCCCGTTCCACGCGGTGGCCACCGCGCTCGACAACGGGGAGCGGATCGTGCTCAAGCGCGGGAACCTGCCGCGGGCCGTGCGGGCGAGCATGTCCTTCCCCCTGGCCTTCCCGCCCGTCTACTGGGACGGACGGCCGCTCGTGGACGGCGGGGTGGTCGACAACCTGCCGGTGAGGGAGGCGCGCGCCTTCGGGGCGGAGGTCGTGGTGGCGGTGGACATTCGCAGCCCGCCCCCCGAGGCTTCCGCTTACCACAACGCGCTCGGGGTGGCTTCCCAGGTGAGCAGCCTCCTCACCGAGCGCGTGAACGCCGAGGTCAGGGAAGAACCCGACGTCCTGATCAAGCCGGACGTCGGGAAGCACGGTTTCAACGACTACACCGGCTTCGACGACCTGATCACGGCCGGCTACGAGGCGGCGCTGCGGGCGGTCCCGGAGATCCGGCGACGTCTCGGCGCCGTGGCCTCGCCCCCGGCCCCGCCCCCGCCCGCCCCGGAGCGCCAGCTCGAGGGGACCCGCATCGCGGAGATCCGGGTGGAGGGCAGCGAGCGCTACCGCGAGCGCCTCATCCGCCGGACCTTCAACATCCCCCTCGGCCTCCCCTTCGACCTCGAGAAGAGCCTGAACGCCCTGGACAAGGTCAACGCCACCGGCTTCTTCGACTTCCTCTGGCTCGACCTGGAGCCGGTGGACGATGGCCTGCGCATCGTTCTGCGAGTGAAGGACGGGGCGGCGAACCGGGTCGAGATCGGGGCCGGCTACGACGATGCCAACCGGGCTCACGGCGTGATCAAGCTGAAGAATCGCAACACCCTCGGCTTCGGGGAGCAGACCGAGCTCGTGGGGGTGGCCGGCGACACCGAGGTCGGCGCCTTTGGCCGCATTCTGGGCGACCGGGTCGTCACCACCGTGCTCGGCTTCGAGGCGGGGGCAAGGTACCTGACGGAAAGGCCGCGCTTCTACCTGGACGACGGGACCTACGTCACCCGGGCCCGCTTCGTGAGGCGCGACCTCCGCTTCGGACTGCGCCGAGCGATCAAGCGGAGCTGGCTCTTCGACGCCGACCTGCAGGTGGGGAACGTCAAGACCGAGTCGCGTCTGGGCCTGGGGTTCCCCGTGGGGACCGAGCAGCTGCGGAAGGTCGGGCTGGGGGCGGTCTACGACGTCCTGGACGACCGCTACTACCCGAGCGGGCGCCTGCGCGTCGAGCTGCACGCGGAGAAGAACCTGACCGGTCTCGGGGGAACCCGGAGCTACTGGCGGACCGAGGGGTCCATTCGGGGTGCGATCCCCGCCGGCGGGCGTGGGGTGGCGCAGGCGGACGGCTTCGCGGGCCTGTCAGGCGGGGACCTCCCGGTCCACGACCAGTTCCGCATCGGTGGGCCCGTCCTGCTTCCGGGCTACCGCATCGACGAGCGTTGGGGGGCGCAGGCGGTCGCGGCCGGCCTGAGCTTCCGCTACCGGCTGTTCGGGCAGTTCCGCGCGGTGGCGCGCACGGGGGCCGGGAACGTCTGGGCCTCCCGGGACGACATCGGCTTCCCTGGCCTGCGCTACGGCTTCGGGGTCGGCCTCGTCCACCCGACCCGCGTCGGCCCGGTAGCCGTCGACCTCGGGATCCGGCGCGGGGGCGACGCGCTGTTCACGTTTTCCATCGGCTATCCGTAGAGGTTTGAAGGCTGCGGAAAACGATTACACATGGGCCTGCTCGCGCGCGCTGAATCGACCGTGGCACGAGATCGGGCGCGATCTTCGACCGCGCCCTCACGGTGCTGCTGGAGAAGGTCGAGAAGACCAAGCTGGCAGCGGCCGCCAAGCCTCGGCCAAACCCGCCTATCCGTCCCGGGACGGATGAGGAAGTCCGCAAACCCACCGTACCCTCCCGCCGGGTGCCGCGGGAGGTCAAGCCAATACGAGGCGGAGCTGGTCTTCGGCCCTGCTGGCCCGTCGATCGTCCGTGGGGCGCGTTAGTTCTTAGGCCTGCACCGAGGGAGGCCCCGCCCTTCGGACGACCGTCGCTCTGGCGAAGACACGAGTGCCCCCTGCGCGCGAGCGGCGCGACCTCCCTTGGTCGAGGGCAGGCCGGTCGGGCGGGGCGGTGCCGAAACGCAGACGGGTTGGCTAAAATGGGGCATGGCACGCCCCGGTCCGGAGGGCGGCGGCGAGGTCCTTGAGAAACCCAAGGTCAAGACCAAGAAGCCGCAGCTCTTTCACGTTATCCTCTATAACGACGACTACACGACCATGGAGTTCGTGGTGTACGTGCTGCAGGCCGTCTTCCAGAAAGGGCCGGCCCAGGCCTTCCGGATCATGATGGACGTGCATCGGCGGGGGCGCGGGATCTGCGGGGCCTACAGCTACGAGGTCGCGGAGACCAAGGTGGCCACGGTCCACGAGATGGCGCGGGCCGAGGGCTTCCCCCTGCGGGCGGGGCTCGAGGAGGCCTGAGAGGGAGTCATGTTCACGGCATCGCTGGAGCGTGTCCTCAACGTGGCGGCCCGGGAGGCCCTCGCGCGGCGGCACGCCGACTTGACCCTGGAGCACCTGCTGTTCGCGGCCGCCCACGACCCGGCAGGGGAGGAGATCCTGGCCGCCGCGGGGGCCGACGTGCCACGCCTCAAGAAGGAGCTGGACCTTTTCCTGGAGGAGCGGGTGGACAAGCTGCCCGCCGGCTCGCGCAAGCCGCCCTCGCAGACCCTGGCCTTCCGCCGCGTGCTCCAGACCGCGGTCGTCCACGTGCAAAGCGCGGGAAAAGCCGAGGCCGACGTGGGCGACATGCTGGCCGCGCTGCTGCGGGAGCCTCGCTCCCCGGCGGCCGAGCTGCTGGCCGCCCACGGTGTGACCCGCCTCGACGTGCTGAACTACATCTCCCACGGCATCCGCAAGAGCCCGCAGGGCGATCCGGAGATGGCCCCGGGCGGCGAGGGCGAGGAGGGCCCGGCCGCGTCGCGCGACCCGCTCGGCGCCTACGCCTCGAACCTCACGGAGCGGGCCCGCGAGGGCAAGCTCGACCCGGTGATCGGGCGGCTCAAGGAGATGAAGCGGGCCCTCGAGGTGCTCTGCCGGCGGCGCAAGAACAACCCGGTGTTCGTCGGCGAGCCTGGGGTGGGCAAGACCGCGATCGTGGAGGGCCTGGCCCAGACGCTCCTGGGCGAGGACGCCCCGGAGGTCCTGAAGGACGCCGAGATCTTCGCCCTCGACACGGGGGCGCTGCTCGCGGGCACCCGCTACCGCGGCGATTTCGAGGAGCGCTTCAAGGCGGTGATCCGCGCCCTCAAGAAGAGGCCCAAGCCGGTCCTCTTCATCGACGAGATGCACACCATGGTGGGGGCGGGAGCCACCACCGGGGGGACCATGGACCTGGCCAACCTCATCAAGCCGATCCTGACCGAGGGCGAGGTCCGCCTCATGGGCTCCACGACCTTCGAGGAGTTCAAGCACGTCGAGCGGGACCGGGCGTTGGCCCGGCGCGTCCAGCGCATCGACGTGGACGAGCCGAACGAGGGCGACACCTTCCGCATCCTGCAGGGCCTGCGCGGGCGCTACCAGGACTATCACGAGGTCACCTACACCGACGCCGCCCTCGAGGGAGCCACCCGGCTCGCCCGCCGCCACCTGCGCGACCTGCGCCTGCCCGACAGCGCGATCGACGTCCTGGACGAGGCAGGGGCGGGGATCCGACTGAACCCGCCCGCGGACGGGAACCGCACGGTGGACGTGGCCGAGGTCGAGCGGGTGGTGGCCCGGATGGCGCGCATCCCGGAGAGCCAGGCCTCGAGCAGCGACCGCGAGCGCCTCCGGACCCTCGGGGAGTCGCTCAAGCGGGTGGTGTTCGGGCAGGAGGATGCGGTCGAGATCGTGGCCTCGGCCATCAAGCGGGCCCGGGCGGGCCTGGGTCCGCCCGACCGTCCCGCCGGCTCGTTCCTCTTCACCGGTCCCACCGGGGTCGGCAAGACCGAGCTGGCCAAACAGCTCGCCCGCCACCTGGGCAACGAGTTCCACCGCTACGACATGAGCGAGTACGCGGAGAAGCACGCGGTGGCTCGGCTCATCGGTGCCCCCCCCGGCTACGTGGGCTTCGAGCAGGGCGGCCTGCTCGTGGACGCGGTCCGCCAGCATCCGTACTCGGTGGTCCTGCTCGACGAGATCGAGAAGGCCCACGCCGACCTGATGAACATCCTGCTCCAGGTGATGGACCACGCGACCCTCACCGACAACACGGGGCGCAAGGCCGACTTCCGCCAGGTCATCCTGATCATGACCTCGAACGCGGGCTCGCGGGAGATGAGCGCGGCCGCCATCGGGTTCGCGGGGGACCGCGCGCGCGACGCCAAGTCGCGCGGCAAGGCCGCCCTGGAGCGGCTGTTCACCCCCGAGTTCCGCAACCGCCTGGACGCGATCGTGAGCTTCAAGGCCCTCAACCTCGAGGTCATGGAGACGATCGTGGACAAGTTCGTCCTGGAGCTCGAGTCGCAGCTTCGGGAGCGGCGGGTGGCGATCGAGCTGGCTCCCGAGGCGCGCGCCCATCTCGCGCGCAAGGGCTTCGACACCGTGTTCGGCGCCCGGCCCCTGAGCCGGCTGATCCAGACCGAGCTCCGCAACCCGCTGACCGACGAGATCCTGTTCGGGCGCCTGGAGCACGGAGGGACCGTCCACATCGGGCTTTCCGGCGAGCAGATCACGTTTGAATACCGTCCCTCCCCGGCGCCGGGCGAGCCGTCCCCCGCGCCCGGCGGCACGGAGCCGGCGCCCGCGGCCTGACGGTCGCGGCCGGTGGGCCGCCCTTGATACACTGAACAGATGCGGAGCCGAACGTGCAGCGGCGTTTCCCTCCCCCGACGTGGGGCGATACATCGGAATGAAGGAGTGTCGATCGGGCCAAAGGCCAACTCCGACGCATTCCGATGTATCGGGAGGGATAGGGTGGGGGGTCGATGACCAAGCCGAGTCCCTTCGGTCCCCGGATCGCCGCGCTCGTCCGGGAGCTCGAGAAGCGCGTCGTCGTGATCGACGGGGCCATGGGGACCATGGCCCAGGCGCGGAAGCTCGGGGAAGCGGACTACCGGGGCGACCGGTTCAAGGACCACCCCCAGGACCTGAAGGGCAACCACGACCTGCTCAATCTGACCCGGCCGGACGTGGTCAGGTCCTTCCACAGGGAATACCTCCTTGCCGGGGCCGACATCGTCGAGACGAACACGTTCACCAGCACGAGCATTTCGCAGGCTGACTACAATCTCGAGCACATTGCCCGCGAGGTGAACCTGGCGGGGGCGGTGGCGGCCCGAGAGGCGGCCGACACCGTAATGGCGGAGCAGCCGGGCCGTACCTGCTGGGTGGCCGGTGCGCTCGGACCAACAACCAAGTCCGCCTCCATTTCGCGGGACGTGAACGACCCCGGGGCGCGCGGGGTGAGCTTCGACGAGCTGGAGGCGGCTTACCGCGAGCAGGCCCTGGGTCTGCTGGACGGCGGCGTTGACCTGCTGCTGGTCGAGACCTGCTTCGACACCCTGAACGCGAAAGCGGCCCTGTTCGCGATCGAGCAGGCTTTCGAAAGCCTGCGTCGGCGGGTGCCGGTCATGGTCTCGGTCACGATCTTCCAAAACGGGCGCAACCTCTCGACCCAGACCGTCGAGGCCTTCTGGATCTCGGTCGCCCACGCGCGCCCGTTCTCGGTGGGGATCAACTGCTCCCTGGGGCCGAAGCAGATGAGGCCCTACATCGAGGAGCTCTCCCGGATCGCTCCCACCTGGATCAGCTGCTACCCCAACGCGGGCCTGCCCAACGCCTTCGGCGGCTTCGACGAGACCCCGGAGCGGATGGCGAAGGACCTGGGCGAGTTCGCCCGCGCGGGGTTCCTCAACTTCGTGGGCGGCTGCTGCGGCACCACCCCCGCCCACATCCGGGCCATCGCCGACGCGGTGCGGGGGGTCGCGCCCCACGCGCGCTCGACCGTCGAGCCCCTGAGCCGCTTCAGCGGCCTGGAGGCCCTGGTCATCCGCCCCGACACGAACTTCGTGAACGTGGGGGAGCGGACCAACGTCACCGGCTCGCCGAAGTTCTCGAAGCTCATCCAGGCCGGGCAATACGAGGAAGCCCTCGCCATCGCCCGCCACCAGGTGGAGGGCGGAGCCCAGATCATCGACGTGAACATGGACGAAGGGATGCTGGACTCCGAGAAGGCGATGGTCCGCTTCCTGAACCTCATCGCGGCGGAGAGCGACATCGCCCGGGTCCCCATCATGGTCGACAGCTCCAAGTGGAGCGTGATCGAGGCGGGGCTCAAGTGTCTCCAGGGGAAAGGCATCGTCAACTCGATCTCCCTCAAGGAGGGGGAGGAGGCCTTCAAGCACCACGCGCGCCTCGTCCGCCGCTACGGCGCGGGGGTGGTGGTCATGGCCTTCGACGAGGACGGCCAGGCCGCCACCACCGAGCGCAAAGTGGAGATCGCCACCCGGGCCTACCGGATCCTCACCGAGGAGGTGGGCTTCCCGCCCGAGGACATCATCCTGGACCCGAACATCCTCACCGTGGCCACGGGCCTCGAGGAGCACAACGAGTACGCGGTGGCCTTCATCGAGGCCACGCGCCGGATCAAGGCCACCCTGCCCGGGGTGAAGGTGAGCGGAGGGGTCAGCAACATCTCCTTCTCCTTCCGGGGTAACAACGTCGTGCGCGAAGCCATGCACTCGGCCTTCCTCTACCACGCGATCAAGGCCGGGATGGACATGGGGATCGTCAACGCCGGCCAGCTCGCGGTCTACGAGGAGATCCCGAAGGACCTCCGGGAGCTGGTCGAGGACGTGCTCCTGAACCGGCGGCCCGACGCCACCGAGCGGCTCATCGCCTTCGCGGAGCAGGTGAGGGGCAAGAAGAAGGTCCCGGAGAAGGAGGACGCCTGGCGCCGGGGGACGGTCGAGGAGCGCCTGAGCCACGCCCTCGTCAAGGGGATCGTCGACCACATCGATCAGGACACCGAGGAGGCCCGCCAGAAGTACGGGCGGCCCCTGGCCGTGATCGAGGGCCCGCTCATGGCGGGCATGAACGTGGTGGGAGACCTCTTCGGCTCGGGGAAGATGTTCCTCCCCCAGGTGGTGAAGAGCGCCCGGGTCATGAAGAAGGCGGTGGCCCACCTGCAGCCCTTCCTGGAAGCGGAGAAGAAGGGCGGGCAGCGGGCGGAGGCGAGGATCGTGCTCGCCACCGTCAAGGGCGACGTCCACGACATCGGCAAGAACATCGTGGGAGTGGTCCTCGCCTGCAACAACTACGAGGTGATCGACCTGGGGGTGATGGTCCCCTCGGACCGGATCCTGAAGACCGCGCGGGAAAGGGGGGCCGACATCGTCGGCCTCTCCGGGCTCATCACGCCGTCGCTGGAGGAGATGGTGCACGTGGCCCGCGAGATGCAACGCGAGGGCTTCGAGGTCCCGCTGCTGATCGGGGGGGCCACCACGAGCCGCGCCCACACCGCGGTCAAGATCGCCCCCGGCTACGGCCCGCCGGTGGTCCACGTGCTGGACGCGTCCCGCGCGGTGGGGGTGGTGAGCCAGCTCAAGAGCGCGGAGCTGCGGGGCGCGTTCGCGGCGGAGAACCGGCGCGAGCAGGAGCGCCTGCGCCGCGAGCACCAGGCGCGGCGCTCGGAGAAGCCGCTCCTGAGCCTGCAAGAGGCCCGGCGGCGCCGGACCGAGATCGACTGGGCGAGCTACGCCCCGCCGCGGCCGTCCTTCACGGGGGCCCGCGTCCTGGACCCCGTCCCCCTCGAGGAGGTGGTCCCCTTCATCGACTGGTCGCCCTTCTTCCACACCTGGGAGATGAAGGGGACGTACCCGCGCATCTTCGAGAACCCCGAGTGGGGCGCGCGCGCCCGGGAGCTCTTCGAGGATGCGCAGCGGCTGCTGAGGCGGATCGTCGACGAGCGCTTGCTCGTCGCCCGGGCGGTCTACGGTTTCTTCCCGGCCAACGCGGTGGGGGACGACATCGAGGTCTACCCGGACGAGTCGCGGCAGGGGCCGCTCGGGACCCTCCACACCCTGCGCCAGCAGGCCGACAAGGGGGAGGAGGAGCCCGACCAGGCGCTGGCCGACTTCGTCGCCCCCCGGGAGACCGGCCTCACGGACTACCTGGGCGCGTTCGCGGTCACCTCGGGCCACCGCATCGAAGTCCTGCTCGAGCGCTTCGAGCGCGACCACGACGACTACGGGGCGATCATGACCAAGGCCCTGGCCGACCGCCTGGCCGAGGCGATGGCCGAGAGGGTCCACCAGCGGGCCCGCGTGGACTGGGGCTACGGCCGTGCGGAGGAGCTGAGCCACGACGACCTCATCCGCGAGCGCTACCGCGGCATCCGGCCCGCCCCCGGCTACCCGGCCTGCCCGGACCACACGGAGAAGCGACTGCTCTTCGACCTGCTGCAGGTCGAGGAGACGGCGGGCATCCGCCTCACCGAAACTTTTGCCATGTATCCGGCGAGCTCGGTGAGCGGCTTCTACTTCTCCCACCCGCAAGCGCGCTACTTCGCGGTGGGCAAGATCGAGCGCGACCAGGTGCTCGACTACCAGCGGCGCAAGGGGATGGACCTGCGCTCGGTGGAGCGCTGGCTCGCCCCGAACCTCAACTACGAGCCGGAGGAGGCGGAGGCGGCGGGGGGCGAAGGGAGCGAGGCCAAGCCCGCGGCGGCGGTGCGGTAGCTTCGGGATGAAGCTGCGTCTCCGCTTTCCCGCCACCGCCGAGAACGCCCCCGACCACGCGGCCCTGGCGGTGAAGGTGGCCCGCGAGGAGTACGAGATGGACCTCGACTTCTCCCCCGCCAGCCTGGAGGCCCTCGACGCGCAGATCGACGGCCTGCGTGAGGCTGGGCTGACGGGAGAGGAGGCGGCCGAGGTGCTCTTCGTCTTCGGCTGCTACCTGGGCGAGGTTATGGTCCGTGGCCTGGGCGGGCGTTGGGCCCACACTGCGCGCTCGCCCCTGCGCGAGGTCTCGCCGTGGCCCATGGTGGTGGTGCTCCCCACGGGCACCACCTGGGACCCGATCGGCAAGGCCTACAAGCGGCTCGAGCTGGGAGACTCCGAGTACCTGCCGGCGTTCTATGCCGCCGCCCAGACGGGCCACCCCCGGGGCGGCTGATGGAAGAGGAGGAGCCGGTCGAGCTGCCCGTGACGGGTGAGTTGGACCTGCACGCCTTCGGCCCCCGAGACATCCCGTCCGTGGTCGAAGAGTACGTGCGGGCCTGCCGCGAGCGCGGGATCATGCGGCTGCGCCTGGTGCACGGGCGTGGCAAGGGCGTGCAGCGGGCGGTGGTGCGCCGGCTGCTCGCCCGGCTTCCCGAAGTCGCAGGCTATCGCGACGCGCCTCCGCAGTCGGGCGGCTGGGGGGCGACCATCGTTGAGCTGGGGGGTGCTGCGTCGCACCCCCCAGACCCCCCGCTCGCTCCGCCGAAGTGAATTCGGCTCCGCTCGCCGCTCGTTGCCTGCACGCCCTGTGTCGCACCCTCCAGACCCCCCGCGCCCGCGTCGAGAGTGAACACGCGTGTAACCTGCGCGAGATCACACGGCGCGAGGATCTCAAGCGTTTTCTCAGGTCCGCTGGAATGCGCCACCGGCGCGGCTTCCAGAGGAGGAGGGCCCTCGCACCCGCGCGGGTCGTGAAAAACTCGATCTTGACAAAGGCAGAGCCCGGCCGCTAGATTCGGTTTGCGTTTTTCGGGACGCCTCCCGAGAAAGAAAGCGTGCAGCCCAGAAGGTCGAGCAGCCAAGGTGTCCATGCGTAACCTGACGTTCGATTTCTTCGACGACAGCGGACTTCCCAGAGACACCCGGATCCTCATGTTCTACTCGTTCGAGACCGAGGAGAACCTCCCCCGCTCGGGCATCCTCCACTACCACATGGGGGAGAGGCGCTTCGTGGGACCTCGGCACGACCGCGAGCTGACCGCGGCCGCCCTCGCCTTCCTCGCCGGCGCCGGGCGCATCCCTTCCCCCTGACCCGCGGCGGCACCTCTGTCCCCTGCCGCGAGGTGTGCTAGACTCTCGCGTTTGGCGTTTCGCTGCAGGCGGTCGCAGGGAGGCCTCGATCATGACAAGCGCAAACGCCCGGCCCATCGCCCCGGCCCAGGGCAGGCTGGGTGTTCTCTTGCCGGGAATGGGGGCGGTGGCCACCACCTTCATTGCGGGAGTGGAGGCGATCCGCAGGGGCCTGTCGCGGCCCATCGGCAGCCTGACCCAGATGGGGACGGTGCGGCTGGGCAAGCGGACGGACGGGCGCAACCCGCGCATCTCGGACTTCGTCCCCCTGGCTCCCCTCAAGGACGTGGTCTTCGGGGGCTGGGACATCTACCGGGACGACGCTTACGAGGCCGCGAAGAAGGCGGGCGTGCTCAACCACGAGCACCTCGCGGCCCTCAAGCCGTTCCTGGAGACCGTGAAGCCCTGGCCGGCCGTCTTCGATCCCGCCTACGTGAAGCGGCTCCAGGGCGAGAACGTCAAGAAGGGGAAGAACAAGCGCGACCTGGCCGAGCAGGTCGCGGACGACATCGAGCGCTTCAAGAAGGAGAACAACCTCTCCCGGCTGGTGATGGTGTGGTGCGGCTCCACCGAGGTCTACAAGCAGGTCGGGGAGGTTCATCAGACCGTGGAGAAGCTCGAGAAGGGGCTCGAGGCCAACGACCCCGAGATCCCGCCCTCGATGATCTACGCCTACGCGGCCATCAAGGCCGGGATCCCCTACGCGAACGGCGCCCCGAACCTCTCGGCGGACGTGCCCGCCCTCATCGACCTTGCGAAGAAGAGGGGCGCTCCCATCGGGGGCAAGGATTTCAAGACCGGGCAGACCTTCATGAAGACCCTGCTCGCCCCCGGGTTCAAGGCGCGTCTTTTGGGGATGGACGGCTGGTACTCGACGAACATCCTGGGAAACCGCGACGGCGAGGTGCTCGACGACCCCGAGTCCTTCAAGACCAAGGAGGTCTCCAAGCTCGGCGTGCTGGAGCACATCCTGCAGCCGCACCTCTATCCCGACCTCTACGGGAAGATCCACCACGTGGTGCGCATCAACTACTACCCGCCGCGGGGAGACAACAAGGAAGGCTGGGACAACATCGACATCTTCGGGTGGATGGGCTACCCCATGCAGATCAAGGTGGACTTCCTCTGCCGCGACTCCATCCTGGCCGCGCCCATCGTCCTCGACCTCGCGCTCTTCATGGACCTCGCGGCCCGGGCGGGGATGAGCGGGATCCAGGAGTGGCTCTCCTTCTACTTCAAGAGCCCCATGACCGCCCCCGGCCTCTACCCCGAGCACGACCTCTTCATCCAGCTCATGAAGCTCAAGAACACGCTCCGCCATCTGCGCGGGGAAGAGCTGATCACCCATCTGGGCCTGGAGTACTATGACTAACGCGCAGGGTCTGGGCGTCGGGACCCAACTCAAGGAGGTCGCGACGCGCGACGCCGTCTACCACAACTGCTCGGTGGTGCGCTCCGATCTCGTGGGGCTGGTCTTCGAGGTCCAGCGCACGGTCAACGACGGGGGCGAGGTGGAGAACGTGGTCAGCCACATCCTGGTCCCCTGGTCGAACGTCAACTACGTCGTGCTCATGGAGGAGCGGAGCTAGACGGCCATCCGGGCCGGGCTCCGCGTCCTGCACCTGCTGGCGGCCGCCGTCTGGGCGGGGGCGGCCCTCGCTTACCCGTTGCTCGTCCTGCCCGCGCGGCGGCGGGGAGCGGAGGCCGAGCTTCACGCCCGCCGGCGATTCCACTGGCTGCTCACCCTCGAGGGCGCCGCCTTCGCGCTTCTCCTCTCGACCGGCCTCCTGGCCATGCGGTTCCGCGGCTGGGGGATCGGCTACCCGGGCTGGCTGGCCCTGAAGAGCGGCCTGGTGGCCTTCCTGTTCGTCCCCCTCGAAGGCATCCACGCCTACGCCGCCGGCGTCTTCCTCGCCCGGGGCCTCCAGGGCACCGCTGCCCCTCCGTTCTCGCGTGAGCTCGAGCGCGGCGCGTCCATGCAGGGGATGGTCTGGGCGCTCGCCGTGCCCCTCCTCGGCCTCGCCTTGCCCCTCGTGCTCTGGTTGAGCCTCGCCCGGCCGTTCTGAGCGAGGGCGCGCTAGAGCCGGCGGACCAGGACCAGACGGAGGCCGTCCGGGGATGGGAGGGTGGTGGTGAGCCGCCAACCGTCGAGGCCCAGGCGGTTCAGCTCTTCCACGTTCACCTCGGGGCGGTCCAGAACGCGGTACTCGTAATGAGAGGAGGGGGGAGGCTCGTGCGCGGGCAGGAAGCCCTCCATCGCGAACTCCTCGATGCGCCGGACCACCGAAGGGTCCAGGCCAGAGAACCCGATGGCGAGGCCGGCCGGGCGGCCGGCCTCCGCATCGAAGCGCTCGCTCCGCCGGACCAGGTGGCAGGGCATCGAGACCTCGCGGCCATCGCGGGGGAGGACGAGCTTGAGGCGCATCTTCTGGGCCGGTTCGACCTCGAGGCGCGTGGACAGGAAGGCCCCTTCCGGGCTCAGGTCGAGGAGGGCCACGATGTGGCTGCGGCCGTCCACCTCGAGAACGGCGCTGCGCACGAAAGGCAGCCGCCGCCTCCGGGCGCGCCGCCGGTCGCGGTCCATCACGGCCGCCCCGCCCTGCGCTCGACCTCGAGCAGGAGGGCGACCAGGGTCTTGCCCTCCCGCACGGCGCCACCGCGGATCATCTCTCGCGCCTCGGCCAGGGTGAACGTCCCTACCTCGATGCGCTCGTCTTCCTCCGGCCGGGGGGGAACGGGGCGGAGGGCGGTGGCGCGGAAGAGGTGCATGGTCTCGTCACAGAAGCCGGGGGTGGTGTAGAAGACGCTGATCGGCTCGAGGGCTTCCGCGCGCAGGCCCACCTCCTCCTCGAGCTCGCGGCGCGCCCCCTCCTCCGGCGACTCCCCGCCGTCGAGCCGGCCCGCGGGCAGCTCCCACACCTCGCGGTCGACCGGGTAGCGGTACTGGCGGACGAGGACGACCCGACCGTCTTCCTGCACCGGCAGCGCAGCCACCGAGCCGGCATGCCGGACGACTTCGCGCACGCCCCGGACCCCGCCGGGCTCCTCGACCTCGTCGACGTCGAGGGTGAGGACCCGGCCTTCGTACACGCGCCGGTGGGCGATGGTTCGGGCCGATGGCATCGCGGCCATCATAGCAGCCGGCCGAGACGCCTGGGCGACAGAGGCGCGGAGCCTGGCGTGGTTCAGCGTTTCCCTCCCCCTACGTGGGGAGGGATAGGGTGGGGGGTCGATGAATGATGCCGCAAGGAGGCCAGCACGTGCTGTATGTCCGCGGGCAGGGGAGCCTCGAACGCCAGGCGCTCGCCGCTCGCGGGATGGACGAAGGCGAGGCGAGCTGAGTGGAGGGCGGGCCGGTTGAGGCCGGCCAGGGCGTCGCGGGCGGCCGCCCGGCGCGAGGAGGGCGTCCGGGTACCCCCGTAAGTCGCGTCCCCGGCCACGGGATGGCCGATCGAGGCCAGGTGCACGCGGATCTGGTGGGTCCGTCCGGTGTGGATACGGACGCGCAGCAGGCTGGCCCCGTCGAAGGCCTGGACGAGGCGGTAGTCGGAGCGCGCCTCCCGGCCGCGGGGAGCGCGGATCGACATCTTGCGCCGATGGACGGGATCGCGGCCGATGGGAACGGCGACTGTCCCCGCCTTGGTCCCGGGGACGCCCAGGACGAGGGCCAGGTACTCCTTCTCGACCTCTCGTCCCGCGAATTGCCGCGCCAGGGCGCGGTGGGTCTCGTCGTCCTTGGCCACCACGAGCAGGCCCGAAGTGCCGCGGTCGAGGCGGTGGACGATGCCGGGGCGCCTCACGCCACCCACCCCCGAGAGGTCGCGGACGTGGCGGAGCAAGGCGTTGACCAGGGTTCCGCGCGGCGCGCCCGCGCCCGGGTGCACGACGAGCCCGGCCGGCTTGTTCACCACCAGGAGATGCGCGTCCTCGAAGACGACGTCGAGCGGGATGTCCTCCGGCTCGGGGCGGGCGGGCTCGGGAGGGGGGACGTGCAGGGCCACCGCCTGGCCGGAGCGCAGGCGGGCCGAGGCCCGGCAGGGTCGCCCGTCGAGGAGGACGTGGCCGGCCTCGATGAGCGACTGGAGGCGGGAGCGCGAGAGCTCGGGCAGGCGGCGGGCGAGCCAGGCATCGAGGCGGGCCCCCGCGGCTTCGGGCTCGACGCGGAGGGTGAGGGCGCGGTTGGTCATCGACCTCCCGCGGTCGCCTGGACGGTCAGGCCGCCGCGGGAGGCGGCGCTCCCTTTCGGCTGAGCCGCGGCCAGAGCGCGGCCGCTCCGAGCACCAGGACGATCGCGATGAGCTGGGACGTGCTGAGCGCGCCGCCGAAGAACGAGCCCCGGTCCAGGTCGCCCCGCCAGTACTCCAGCCCGAACCGGATCACCGAGTAGCCCACCGTGTACGAGAGCACGACCTGGCCGGGGAAGCGCTTCCGGTCGGACAGCCAGAGCAGGCCAAGGAAGAGCAGGAAGGCGAGAGCCGACTCGTAGAGTTGGCTGGGGTGGAGCGGGGTGTCCAGCGGCGTGCCGGTCGTGCGGGCCGCGTACACGTCGGTGAAGGTGACGGCCCAGGGGACGCTCGCGGGCTTGCCGTAGCAGCAGCCGGCCGCGAAGCAGCCGAGACGCCCGATGGCCTGGCCGAGGATGACCCCCGGGGCGAGGGCATCGGCGGTGGTCCACCCCGGCAGGGCGTGGCGCCGTACGTACCACCAGGCGACGAGGATGCCGCCCATCAACCCCCCGTAGAAGACCCCACCGCTCTGGAAGATGGAGAGCAGCTCCCGGGGGTTGCGGGAGTAGAAGCGCCAGTCCACGGCCAGGAGCAGCAGCTTGGCCCCCACGAGGCCGGCGATGAGCACCCAGACCGCCATGTCGGTCACGCGGTTGGCGTCGAGGCGGGCCTTCTTCGCCTGGCGAGAGGCGACCCAGAGCCCGGCCAGGAAGGCGAGCGCGAGCAGCAAGCCGTAGGCGTGCAGGGTGAAGGGGCCCCAGCTCCGGCCGAAGAGGTCGAAGGCGGGGAGGGTCAGAAGGCGCGGGTGCATGCTATTCGGTCCTCGCGGCCGGGGAGGCGACGATCTCCGCCTTCCCCAAAGTCTCCGCACGGGGAGAGCGCAGGATGTCCAGGACGAGGAGGGTCACTCCGATCGTGATCGCGGAGTCGGCGGCATTGAAGTCGGGCCACTGGTGCTCCCTCCAGTAGACGTGGACGAAGTCGACCACGTACCCGAGCCGCAGCCGGTCGATCAGGTTGCCAAGAGCGCCCCCCAGGATCAGGGCGAGGGCGAGCTGGGGGAGCTGCGCAGTGGCGGGCAGCCGCCAGGCGTAGACCGCGATCGCGAGGAGGGCGGCCAGGCTGAGCCCCGCGAAGAGGATCGCCTGATAGGGCAGGTCCGCATCGGAGAGGATCCCGAAGGCGGCGCCGCGGTTGCGGACGTGGGAGAGGCTGAGGAGGCCGTCGACGAGGGGCCGGTACTCGTGCAGGTCGAGGGAGCGGGCGACCAGCCACTTGGTGGCCTGGTCGACGACCAGGACCATCAGGATGACGGTCAGGTAGCCCAGGCGGCGGACGAGGCCGTTCATCGCGTCTCCAGGATCTTCGCGCAGCGCTCGCAGACCCCGGGGTGCACGTCGAGGCGCCCGACTTTCTCGGAGTAGGTCCAGCACCGCTCGCACTTGGCGCCGGAGGCCCGCTCGACGGTCACCGACACCGCTCCCTCGGTCTCCCGCAGGCGCGCGCTGCTCACGATGAAGAGGTTGGCGAGGTTGCCGGGAAACGTTGCGTCTGCTTCGGCGTGCTCGCGCAGGGCCCGCAGGGCGGCCGCCGGCCCCTTCACCTCGACCCGCGCCTCCAGGCTGGAAGCGATCCGCTTCTCCGCCCGGGCCTCCTCCAGGGCCTTCGTCACCGCCGACCGCACGTCGAGCATCTGCGCCCACCGCGAGAGCACCGCCTCGTCGGCCGCTTCCTTCGCCGGGAAGACGGCCGCGTGCACCGAGCCCGAGGCCGCGGGGATCATCGGCCAGACCTCCTCGGCGGTGAAGGGCAGGGCGGGAGCCAGCAGGAGGGCGAGCTCGCGGGCGATCCGGTGAAGCAGGGTCTGCGACGAGCGCCGGCGCCGGCTCTCCGCCGCCTCGCAGTAGAGCCGGTCCTTGAGCACGTCCAGGTAGAAGGAAGACAGGTCGGCCGCGCAGTACTGGACGAGCTGGTGGTAGACCAGGTGGAACTCGTACGACCCGTACGCGTCGAGCACCCGGCCCACCACCTGGCGGTGCCGGGCGAGCGCGTAGCGGTCCAGCTCCTCGAGGTCGGCCTCCGCCACCGCGTCCTTGCCGGGGTCGAAGTCGTAGAGGTTTGACAGCAGGTACCGGCAGGTGTTGCGCACCTTCCGGTAGGCCTCGGCCACGCGCTTCAGCATCTCGTCGGAGAAGCGCATGTCCTCGCGGTAGTCGACCATGATCGTCCAGAGGCGCAGGACCTCGGCCCCGTAGGTGTTGATGAGCTTGTGGGTGTCCACGTCGTTGCCCAGGCTCTTCGAGATCTTCTTGCCTGCGGCGTCGACCGTGAAGCCGTGGGTGATGACCTGGCGGTAGGGGGCCTGGCCCCGGGTGGCCACCCCGATGAGCAGCGACGAGTGGAACCATCCGCGGTGCTGGTCGCTCCCCTCGAGGTAGACGTCGGCCGGCCAGGCCAGGTCGGGCCGGCGGCCGAGCACCGCCGCGTGGGAGGAGCCGGAGTCGAACCACACGTCCAGGATGTCCTTCTCCTTCTCGAACTCCCCGCCCTGGCAGCCCGGGCAGGAGAAGCCCGAGGGGAGCAGGTCCTTGGCCTCCCGCTCGTACCAGGCGTCCGCGCTCTCCTTCTCGAAGAGGTCGGCCAGGCGGCGGCAAAGGCCGGCCTGCATCACCGGCTTACCGCAGCCCTTGCAGTAGAAGGCGGTGATGGGCACCCCCCAGAGCCGCTGGCGCGAGATGCACCAGTCGGGGCGGGTCGCGATCATGTTGCGGATGCGCTCCTCGCCCCAGGCGGGGAACCACTTCACGTTGCCGATCGCGGTGAGCGCCCGCTCGCGGAGCCGGCCTTCGCCGTCGAGGCCGATGAACCACTGCTCGGTGGCCCGGAAGATGATCGGGTTCTTGCAGCGCCAGCAGATCGGATAGGAGTGCGCCTCCCGGCCCGCCTGGAGCAGCAAGCCCTGCTCCTTGAGGAAGGCCACGATCTTCGGGTTCGCGTCGAAGACGCGAATTCCCGCGAAGCGCTCCACCTCCGGCAGGAAGGACCCGCCCTCGTCCACCGGGCAATAGATGTCGAGCCCGTAGCGCACGCCCGTCAGGTAGTCGTCCCAGCCGTGCCCCGGCGCGGTGTGGACGATCCCGGTCCCGGTGTCGAGGGTCACGTAGTCGCCGAGCACGCCCGGCGAGTCGCGGTCGATCCAGGGGTGGCGGAACCGCACGTGCTCGAAGGCCACGCCCTTGGCCTCGGCCAGAGGCTCCCCCAGTGGGCGGGGAGGACCGGCCTGGTTGCCTTTCGCGCTCCAGCGGGCCACCGCCTGGTCCTTGACGGCCTTGGCGAGGAGCAGGACGTCCCTCGTTCCTTCCACGGGGTAGAACGCGTAGTCTGCCTCCGGGTGGAAGGCGAGGGCGAGGTTGGCGGGCAGGGTCCAGGGGGTCGTCGTCCAGATGACGGCATGGACGTTCCGGCCCGCGAGGGCGGGGAACCACTTCTCGAGCCGGGAGCGTTCCCCCTCGGCCAGGGGGAAGCGCACGTCGATGGACGGGCTCACGTGGTTCTCGTCGTACTCGACCTCGGCCTCGGCCAGGGCGGTGCGGTCCGAGATGCACCAGTAGACGGACTTCTTGGCCTTGTAGACGAGGCCCTTCTCCACGAACTCGGCGAGCTGGCGCACGATCGTGGCCTGGTAGGCGGGCGACATCGTGAGGTAGGGGGTCTCCCA
>WNGL01002389.1_pt1 | contig 23538 bp, 22 predicted proteins | sample 5400591 | NCBI WGS metagenome assembly WNGL01 (sample SAMN13153377, study PRJNA577476) | soil metagenome | isolation source: 80 cm soil or saprolite under Garry oak tree replicate 1 | place: USA:California | collected 2016-06-15 | reverse complement strand
CCGCTCGGATAATAACCCCACCCTGAGCTATAGGGCCAGCTCGGTAATGCGCCGACGAGCAACAGAATGAGAATGATGATCAAAATTGTTGACATAGGTACCTCCTTTTTTAGGATTGAATGATTCCAGCAAAGTACGCTTCGCGCTAAGAATCGTGACATGCCATCCACCGAATCCGTGGAGCAAAGACGATACCAAGGGTTGTCGTTAATGTGTCTAAACGAAACTGGTTTCCCGCCACCTTTTTTAATTTACTGACCGTGGAAGAAGATGATATCGGTCCACGTACATTTGAAATTAGGGTAGCTGCGCATTTCCTGCCGCACACATTGTCACGAACCTGACGAAAAAAGAAAACTTTGTCAGGAGTTACCGTCTAATTAGATCACTCGGTAAGGCTTATCCCGACAACTCCTCCCGCCTTTAGTCATTTTTTGACGGCAAATTCATTTTGGTACGTCGCTTGCTGCTACGTTGCTGTAAATAAAATTTCACCTGCTAGCCAATTATAGATGCCTTAGAGTTTCTTAAGGAGAATCCACTCACACGCCGCAGCGAAACTCCAAGCGTCTTGCCCGGCTGAGCGAGACGAGATGGCCATAATCACCGGCATGCAAAAAAGGAGGTGAACCCCAATGGCAGAAGAACACGAAGCCCAACAACCCTATAAGTGCGCAGTCTGCGGCGAAAAGTTTGATTCGCAGGAACAGCTCCAAGAACATTTGAAAAAATGCACGGCAAAGAATCGCTAAACAAAGCAGAAGCTATCAAAGAGACTCCGGACAATGATTCTTGAATCTAATTATTGGAGGTAACCAAGCATGGATACCCAAATGTGGATCGTTCTTGTTGCCGTGTTAGTCGGAATAATTATTTTTTTGGTCGCCTACCTTTATTTGGAAAGAAAACGCTCTCGTGATCTGCAGACGCGCTTCGGCCCGGAATACGACCGAACGCTTAACAAGTATCGGAATCAGCGCGCCGCAGAAGCAGAGCTCAAAGCGCGTGAAGAGCGCGTGAAGAAGCTCCATATCATTCCTTTATCGCCGGCGGACGGAGCAAGATTCTCTGAGGCTTGGCGCTCTTTGCAGAATAGTTTTGTCGATAGTCCGAAAGCGGCGGTCGAGGACGCCGATCGGACAGTCCGTGAGTTGATGGAAAAGAGAGGTTACCCTATGGGCGATTTCGAACGTCGGGCCGCTGATATATCGGTGGATCACCCCTCGGTTGTTGAAAATTATCGACGGGCTCATGAGATCGCGCTCCACAGTCAGGGCGGCACCGCAGATACTGAGGAGTTAAGGAAGGCCATCGTGTACTACCGTGCGCTCTTCGAGGAGCTGCTGGAAGTACGAGCGCCCGAGCGAACAGTAAGGGGCACTGAGCAAAGAGAAGGAGGACATAAGTATGGAGTCTAAGGAAAAACATCTTTCTACTGAAGATATAGCTTCGGGTTCCGAAAGTCAGAATATAAGCCGGAACGCGGAAATCAATTCGAGAAACGACGACGAAGGCAATGCCGTTCCGCCAGAAGGTGGGTCTGATCGAGCCGGGGCGAAAGATCTTGTGCCGTTATTTTCCAACGATGCGGTGCAGGACTACCGATCGCGGTGGAACTCTCTTCAAACCGGATTCGTGGATGAACCCAGACGGGCGGTGGAGGAAGCCGACGAACTCGTAGCTCAGGTCATCAAAGAGCTAGCCGAGACTTTTTCGGACGAGAGGAGAAAGCTGGAGGGACAGTGGGATCGAGGCGACAAAGTATCCACGGAAGATCTGCGGCTGGTCCTCCAACGGTACCGATCGTTCTTTGAGCGATTCCTCTCAGTTTGAGAACTCATAGCCCGGCTAACTAGTTCTCACCTTCGACATCGCTCAGGACGAACGGAAGCGGTCCTCGACCGAGTGCGCTCCAAAAATTGGTAACGGCTGAAAGCACGTTGGCGTAAAAGAACCAAAAAGGAGGATGGCACAAATGAATTGGGATAAAGTTTCTGGACAATGGAAACAATTGAAAGGGAAGGTCAAAGAAAAGTGGGGAGACCTGACGGACGATGACCTTGATCAGGTCGCGGGCAAACGTGACCAACTGGTCGGCAGGATTCAACAGAGATACGGGATCGCAAAGGATGAAGCGGAAAGACGGGTCGATCAATGGGCGAATGAGTTAGATCAGAGGTAAAAACACGCCTGTAGTTCATAAACGCTGGCTGGATCACGTTCTTTCTTTCGGAGTAGAGTTTACCTCGGTGCCCGGTACCGATCGAATGGTTCATCGTTAGCGGGTGGGCGGTTACTGATTTGGTTGACCCTAGGCGTCGGCGGGATGGGCGTGCTGCTCGCTTTCCTTCTGACCTGAAGAGAGTACTGTTTCTTTTTGACAACGACTTGGAAGTTAGTCATGCGATATTTTTCCGGTGCTTTGGAGTGAGTGATTCCGATTCGATGAAAATGTGTTTAATGTCTCGATGATGCTCGCGGATGGTTTCTTCGAGCCTGTCCACGCTCTCCTCCACTTCCGCCGCGGAAAGATCCTTGCGAAATTGCAGATCCATGGCCAGTAGAATCGTGTGAGGGCCAAAATGCATGGTGAGGGCGGTTTTTACAGCTTCGACCCGAGGATCGGACTCGGCTAGATGCCTTACGCTTTTGAGAGTTTCCGGATCGACAGCCTCTCCGACCAGAAGGCCTTTGCTTTCGTAGGCGAGTAGCACGGCAACGACCGCGAGGATGATTCCAATGATGACAGAGGCCGCGCCATCGAAGTGCGGAACATCAAGAAAATGGGCGAGAAAAACGCCGGCGAAGGCTACGAACAACCCGAGCAGCGCAGCCGTATCCTCGAACAGAACTGTGTAAGTCGTGGGATCTTTGCTGGTGGCGATTGACTGCCAGATGCCCTGGTCTCCTTTCTCCGCCTGAAACGCCTTAAAGGCAACAATTAAGGAGTAGCTTTCAAAGACAAGCGAGAAACCCAGAACGGCATAGTTCCAAGTGGGGCTTTCCAAACGAACCGGATGAAGGATGTGAAGCAGACCTTCGTAAGCGGAGATTCCTCCGCCTACGGCGAAGATCACAATCGCGACAATCAGGGTCCAGAAGTAAAGCTCCTTGCCATACCCAAATGGGTGCTCGGCATCAGCGGGCTTTCGGCTCCGATGCACGCCCAGGAGCATCAAGCCGCCGTTGCCCGTGTCCACCACAGAATGGATCCCTTCGGAAATCATCGCCGAGCTGCCGGTGAATCCGGCGGCAGCGAACTTGATTGCGGCGATGCCGAGATTGGCAGCGATGGCGGCGTAGATGACTTTCGTGGACTCAGCGGCCATCAGCGAATCAGGCGAGATCGATCAACGCCAGGCCGCTTTCCGCGTCGAACTTTCGCCTCAGGTGCCTGGGCGATTCGGTCAACACCACTTCGAGGGTGGGCCAGACTCGGGCTTCAAGAATGTGGCCGCCGTGAGCCGTCCCGTCTGATTTGCCAACCACGACATGCGCGTGGACCTGCGGCGCGCCGTCCTTCAAGGCGATGTCGCCGACAAGCGAGAGGACTTCGACTTGCTCTTCGATCGGGATCTTTTTGTAATCTTTTTTGTCACGATCGAAATAGCCCAGCATGACGGTGCGAAACGCGCCAATGGCCGTAAAATGGCTGCCGCCAAGATCCTTCTCTTTTGCGAACGAGGTGAGCACCGAGATGAATTCGTCGCCCTTGTCGAAAATAAGCGCAAAGGTGTTCTGTTCAAGTTTTTGAAATTTCATAGATTGCTTCTCCTTCTGTTTTCGATCCAAAGAAAAGTCGCCGCCGCTAGCGCGGCGCTGGCGAGGCCCGATAATTTTCTGCTTGGTTTGCGCGTGCGCGCGCTCCCTTCGCTCGACGAAAAGCTGCTGACCGTCATTTGTAGCAGCTTGCCCTTAAGATGAGCCGGCGTACGCGATCGTGCTGAGCAGGGCGTTTTCTGCCTGGCGCGAGTCCAACCGGGTATGCTGCACCACGATCGGCACATTGGCTTCAATAAGACTCGCAAAATCGAAAACGTACATGGTGAGAGCACCTAGTCCGGTGCCGGTTATGATTGGCAATACCGCGTTGATAAAACCCTCCTGCCACCAATTTCTACCGAAATGCAGTTACACAGCGTCTCGAGTCACAATCGTTTCATCATGGCGCGGGTAATCGTGGCCCGCGCCGTTTCATAATCCTCCCATGGATCTCCCCGCAGCCGTGCCAGGCGCTGAGGGACGTTCTTTATATTGAAATTCGATCGAATATCATTTGTCAGTTCCTCCCAGCGCACCGGCAGTGAGACGGGCGCGCCTGAGCGCGCTCGCGTAGAATAAGCGCAAACGGCGGACGCCGTTCTGGCGTTGCGCAGATAGTCGATGAAAATTTTTCCCTTTCGCTTCGATTTAGACATAGTGGCGATGTATTGATCGGGCGCCGACCGAACCACACCTTCCGCAAACGCCTTGCAAAAATCTTTGACAAAATTCCAATCTCGTTTAGGCGTAATGGGGACGACGACGTGAAGTCCTTTGCCGCCGGTGGTCTTGACAAACGCGCCCAAATTCAGGTCGGACAGTCGTGATCGCAACGTCTCGGCGGCCTCCTTCAGCTTTTCCCATGACACTGATGGGTCGGGGTCAAGGTCAAACACCAAGCGGTCCGGTTGCTCGATTCGACCCTTACGCGAGCCCCAGGCGTGAAGCTCCAACACTCCCATCTGTACCAGCGCGATGAGTCCAGAGAGAGATTCGACTGAAACGTAAGAGACGACCGATCCACGCTCCTTTATTTGAATAGGGCGAATCGCCGGATCGAGAGACTCGCGAGTGTGCCGCTGATAAAAGCATTGCTTCTCATACCCTTCAGGACAACGCACCAGTGTGAGAGGCCGTCCTTCGATGTGCGGCATGATCCAGTCGGCGATCTGCTCGTAGTAATGGGCCAGGTCGCGTTTGGTAATTCCCTGATCGGGATACAGGATACGGTCGGGATGAGTGAGCTTTATGCCGGCAATTTCATCATCGTTATCTCTATCGGCGTTGCCACTATTAATATCGGAATTGCCGTCGGAGCCGGAAGACGCGACTTTTGCAGTCGCCGCAGCCTCCTCCCGGCGAATTTGATGAGGCGGTTTGTCTTCACGCAAACCTTTGAAAGAAGGGTGGCGGAGAACGCCATCGCGCGTCCAGCCGGTGAAGACGACTTCGCCGACCAGCTCCGGCTTGACCCAGTGCACCCCTTTTGCCTCTCTTCCGACGGGAGGTTTGGCGAATGGCGGCGAATTTTGCCCGAGCTTATCGAGCCGTCCGCGGAGATCTCTCAACGTGGTCGCGTTAAAACCCGTACCGACGCGGCCGGCATAATGCAATTGTTCCTTGTCGTCGTAGACGCCAAGAAGCAATGCGCCGAGCCCTGCTCGCGACCCGGCCGGATCGCTAAAACCACCGATCACAAATTCTTGGCCTTTCAGACATTTTATTTTTAGCCAGTCGCGGCTTCGGCCTGGGCGATATCGTTGGTTCGCTTTTTTGGCAATGATGCCTTCAATTCCCATTTCACATGCCTTTTTGAAAAGAGCTTCGCCTTGGCCGATCCAGTGTTCGCTGCATCGAACGGCGGGAGCGAAGGCTGTATTTCGCGTCTTGCCCTGGAGAATTTTTTCAAGGAGCTCTTTACGGGCGAGAAGGGGAGAAGCAATTAACTCCTGACCATCGAGATAAAGCAGGTCAAAAACGAAGTAGACGAGATTTGTGCCGGTCTTTTGCTTGAGTGAGTTCTGTAACAACTGGAAATTGCTCGTCCCGTCCTCTTCGAGAGCAACCACTTCACCATCCAAAAGCGCTTGCCGAACCGGCAGCTCTTTGGCGGCGTCTGCTATAGACGGGAAGCGCGAGGTCCAATCCTGCGCTTCGCGGGTGAGTAGAGAGATGCGTCCAGCATCGATGCGGCACAAAATCCGATAGCCGTCGAATTTGACTTCATGGAGCCATTCATCGCCTCTGGGAACCGAATCCACCAAGGTCGCCAGCTGCGGTTGAATAAACTTCGGCAGCTTCGACTTTTTTGCTCCCGAGATGTCGCCAAGCGTTCTTTGAGGCGCGGTCGGTTTGCGCCTGGGCTTTGCCTTCGATTCGGCAGACTTCGGTGCTTTGCCAAGGTTGCGTTTGCGGCGATAAGTTTCCAGTCCCATAGCGCAGGCTGATCTAAGCGTGAATTCAGCCGAAGCTTAGCTGGCTTTGCGCCGCCGTGCTGGCTCCTCTTTTCTCCGGGCCTGTTTCACGCTCTGTTGCAACAGGTGCATGATGTCAATAACTTTGCCCTCCCGCTTGGGCCGTGGCGGCGTTTCGGCGGCTTCCACCGCTTTGGTCTGGCCGGAGCGAATCTTCTTATCGATTAAATTCTTTAGATCATCATAGTAATCGTCGCGATACTTTTGTGGATTCCACTCGCCGATCATGTTTTCGAGCAGTTGTTCGGCCATCTTGATCTCGCGATCCGAGACCCCGGCGCGTTTGGAGCCGGTTTCGGGCACATCGAGGGCGGAGGCGTCGCGCAGCTCATGCGCAAAGCGCAACAGATTCAAAATCAGCAGCGATCCCTGGACGAGTAGCACCGCCAAGTGCTGGCGCGTGCGGATGACGACCCGGGCGATGCCGGCTTTACCAGTCTTTTTCATGACCTCGCGCAACAATGCATAAGCGCGTCGACCATTTTTCACGGGCTCTAGATAATATGGCTTGTCATAGTAAATCGGGCTGATTTCAGAGAGATCAACAAAGTCGGTGATGGTGATCGATTGGGTTGACTCGACATTCGCTCGGCGGAAATCTTCGTCAGTGAGGGCGACGTATTCCCCCTTTTCGTACTGATAACCCTTGATAACCTGATCCCAAGGAACTTCTTTACCGGTCCTTTCATTGACTCGGTGATAACGAACGCGGGAAAAATCTCGCTTGTCGAGCATATCGAAATCCAACCTACTCGGCGTTTCCGCCGAGTAGAGGGAGACCGGTATGTTGACCAGACCAAAATCGATGCTACCCTTCCAAATCGGCCTCGAAAGCGAGTTGGTCTTGCGTGGCTGCTTTTTTTTTCCTGTTTTGGACTTTCGAGCTGCCATTGGAATTCTCACTCAGCAGAGTGAAATTGCGACACCGGTCTTTTGTTTCTCGTCGTGCATGCTTCGTTTGTTCGGTGCCTTACCTTAGTCGTCCGGCCACGGATCTCTGGATCAGTCGTGGAGTTTGCGCGTCCCTTTCTTTTATTTCGGCGTCTGCGGGTCATTGCCTTCTGCTCATCGCATTATATTCTATGTATGAATTTTTCCTTCGTTCTGTCTTTAAATTCTTTAAACGCAAGGAACATACCAACGGTTTTACACTGGCATTCCGGTATGAATTCGCGTCGATCTCAAAAGTGAAACAAAACCATATGCAGTGGTGCAGATTTGGGACGAACTGAGACATAGGACCGATTGGTTGCCGTGCGGCTGACATTAGCGGCCGAGAAATTCGGCCACGGCGGCGAGTGGCTCTATGTGATCACAAACGATCTTGAAAATGGCAAGCAGGGGTACTGCCATTAACGCTCCCGGAATACCCCAAAGCCATCCCCAGAAAATCAGCCATATGAAAATGACGACCGGATTAAGCAGAAGGCGGCGGCCGATGAGGAAGGGAAAAAATAAATACTCTTCAAGCAGGTTCAACCCCAAATACGCTGACGGTACGAGCAAAATCGAGGTGAGTTGATCCATGGTGACGAGGGCCACTAAAGTTACGACGCTGATCCCTACAATAGCTCCCAAGAACGGGATGAAGTGCAATAAACCCGCCATTACGCCCCACAAAAGTGCGTTGGGCAGACCGATAAAATACATGCTTAGCCCGACTGCCGATCCAAACACGGCATTAATCAGAGTCACGGTCAACAGGTATCTCGAAATGTCATGTTCGATCTGACGAGAGATTTCCACGGCGAGCTTTTTGTTCTCAAAGCGCGGTAACACCGTGACCAGTTTGCGCAAAAACATGTCGCCGGAAGCCAGGAGAAAAAACAAGAGAACGAACATGACGCCGCCACTCACAAGAAATCCTTGAGTCTGACCTAACAGGATTTCCCCGACGCTGGACTTCTTCACCTCCACCTGTTGAGCCGTCCCGGCGGTGTCAAATTTAGTAATCCGCTCGACTTCCCGACTCGCTTTGCTGAATTCCCTGAATGTCTGCTTCAAATTGCTGAGTCGATATTCCAATTGCGCCGCGGCTTTCGGCAGTTTCGCCATCCAACCGCTGGCGGGCGCCGCGAGTTGATAGATACCAAATGTCAGGACGCCAATAAGCCCGAACAAAACCAGAGCGGCTCCGAGAGACAAAGGGATGTACAAACGGTGCAAAAGTCGCACGACCGGCGCAAACAGAAAACTCAACAAAAAAGCCAGTATGACGGGCACGAAGAAATCGCTGCCAATCTTTAGCGCGTATAAGGCTAAAAGGAGAAAAATACCCGTCAGCGTGAATGACCGAACGTGTACAGGCTCCAGGAAGTTGGCGGTCTCGATAATGTTGGGCCGACGCTCATCGGTCCCGTCCGCAACCTCAGACCCATTCCCAGGTTCATCTTGATTTGGATGTTTCACTTTAACTGACTTACTCATTCACTATAGCCAAAAAAAAGCCCAAATGAAGAGGTTCCGTCACCGCGACGCTATATCGGGCGTAAGGCTGTCTTGCCAAATCGGCCGGTTTCCAAGGGGTAGAGACAGAGAATGGCTCTATCGTCAACGAGCGGAATCATCGAGATCCGCCGGCCGTTTTTCGTCGTTAATTTTCCGTTCGTCTCGGAGTATGGCCGGCGCCGACCAGCGGCGAAACCACGTCACTCCCAGCAACATGAGTGACAAGATAACCGCCAATGTCACGAGCGTCAGGAGACTTGGGGAGCGAATCATTTGCTCAAGCTGGTCTTCGAATAAGGTGATGCCGATCACTCCGGGGCTTATGCCAATCACGGATCCCAAGACGAAATCACGAAAAGGAACACGCGCCGCTCCGGCGGCCAAATTCACCACGGAATAAGGCGCGACAGGAAGCATGCGAATCACCACGATCGCGAGGATACCGTGTCGCCCGATCAGGCGATTGAGGCGACGCAATCTCGGTCCGGTCAAGCGCGCGACCGTGTCACGCCCGAGTAGATAGCCAATTGCATATACCAACATTGCGCTGGTCACACAGCCGAGCAACGAATAGATAACTGCCGTCCACGGCCCGAAAGCAAATGCCGTAGCGACTATCAAGAGCGTGACGGGAAACACGACCAAACCGCCGAGCAGATAAGCGCCGATAACGAATAGAGGCGCCGCGGCGCTCTGTTGGAGGGAAGTTTCCCAACTTGCGATAGTTTGGACGTTCACCCAGTGCCCCAGGCTGGTCCAGCGCCAGGCCGCGGCAAGACCAAATAAAAGAACCAAGATCATGACCCCCCGAAACAACGCTCCGCTGGTCGAACTCCGTTCCTCGGGAGCAACCAGTTCATCGACGAGTTTCTCCGCGGCGATGGGGGATTCCGGATCCACGATGGCGGATTCGGGAATCATCTGATCCAACCATTCCGAAACGGATCCGTCGAGAAGTTCCAGAGTGCGCGCGCTGTTCCCCCGCAAAGCATCAATGGTCTTGATCAACGAATTCGTGCCTGACAACGTTCGGCTTACCTGCTCCGGCTGTACTCCGAGATGCTCGGCGATCAGGGCATTTCGAAACAGCGCAATCCTTTGCTCCATTTCGTTGCGGCCATCCGTGTCGAAAGCCAAATCGCATTCGGTATCGAGTCCCATGGAGCGGTTGCAGAGATTGGCAGAGCCGATGCGCACCAGCCGGTCATCCACAATCAGAAGCTTCGAATGGACTGAGATGCAGCCCTGAGCCAAACCATCGATGACTGGACAATAGACGCGCAGCCGATGGTACTCGTCCGCGTCGCGCAAGCGTTTCAACAGACGCGCGCGGAGGACATCCATGGTGGCGCTTTCCAGCCAGCCGTAGCTCTCCCGCGATATGACGAGAACGATTTCGGGGCCGTCCGCTTCGCGCAAGCGATTGACGAGAGCCTCCATCACGGCAGCGGAACTGAGGTATTGATTTTCGATGTAGATTAAACGTTGCGCCGCCGAGATGGCTTCTCTAATGAGCGTTTCTACCTCCCGGATCTCCCGGGTATCCATATAAGCCGGCACGGTGCGCGCAATCCCGACATCTATTTGTGTGAGGTCCGGGATCAGGGTAGACGGCCAAGGATCTTCGGAACTTTTAAAAGCGCTTAGCCGTTCGCCGGTAGCACGCCACCATCGATGTCTCACTAGCTCTCCCAGAGCCGCGGCGGTTTCGCCATCGACTGCGACCTGGACGTCGTGATGCGGTGGCAGGTAGGCTCTATTGAAATCTACGCGTCTCGGGTCTTCCGGCCGATGTTCCGGGGTGTCCCATCGCCCTTTTGCCAGATCGAGGCCGCCGACGAATGCGACGGCATCATCAATCACTACGATCTTTGCGTGGTGAGAGGCTCCGATGGGATGATTTCCGTCCAGTTGGAAATGGATGCGTGAACTTTTGCGCCAGGCGCGGTCAAAAAAAGGTGTGGGCTCACGTTCTAACGCGAAAATCATGGAATAGTCCCAGATCAGAATATGAGCATGCAGCTTTCGCCGCCTCGCTACGAGCGTGTTCAGGAGCGTCCCCAGGTCGTTGGAAGCCGGCGCTGAACCGTTCGCTTCTGGTCGCAGACAAATACGGCTGTCAAAGTCCCACCCCAGAATAAGTATGGACTCACGAGCATGCTCCAGAGCTTCGGCAAGCGCGGAAAAATAAGACGCGCCATCGATCAGAAACTTGACACGCCCTGACCGGACCTTTTTCCAGCAGTTTCGGCCTTGCTGCAGAATATCTTTTGCAGTCACGTTTAAATTCTAGCAAAGCTTCGTTTGCACTCAATGGTCCTCCCGCGTCTTTGGTGTGGCTTTTGCACGATGCCCGGTGAATGGCACGCAACGACTAGTGATCGGCAGTGGGATGAATTCGGAAAGGTAATGTTGTACGAAAAAGAAGACACGGTGCGATACATGAGTTCTGATTTCAAGGACAAGCGCGCTGTCATTCCGGCTTCTTCACCAAAGCGCAAGGTTGCCGGACGCGGTCGAAGACGAGTTAAGATGAGCTTATATCTAAGTCCGACAGCAAAGGAGAACCTGGAGAAGCTCAGGCTAAAGTCTTTGGATAAGCGGGGAAGAAAACCCGCCGAGTCCCAGATCATAGAAGACTTAATCAATACAGCTGCCAAAGACGTACCGCAGGTTTTTTATCCAAGGGGTAAAAGGTCAGGTTAGGGTTGGAGAAAATCACATCGCCACGCCGTCCCATAAGTCAAGATCGATTGAAGCGCATAGATATAATAAAACGTTTCCATGGAACATCGCCTGGTCATCATTGGCGGGGGGTTCGGGGGCCTGTATGCAGCTCAATCGCTAAAAAACGCCGCACTTGAAGTGACGTTGATCGATCGCCGCAATTTTCATCTTTTCCAACCCCTTCTCTACCAGGTTGCAACCGGCTGGCTCTCGCCCGCGAACATCGCTTCAACACTGAGGGCTGTATTAAAACGGCAGAAAAATGCGCGCGTTCTCTTAGGCGAGGCGATAGATATCGATGTCAACAAACGGCAGGTCATGCTCGCTAACGGCAGAGTTGATTACGATACTCTGATTGTCGCCACCGGCTCCCGGCATCATTATTTTGGTAACGACCATTGGGAAGCCTTGGCGCCGGGACTTAAAACCATTGAAGACGCTACGGAGATGCGACGGCGTATCTTCTTAGCCTTCGAGGCAGCGGAACGTGAAGCGGATCCGATGCGAGTGCGCGCACTTTTGACCTTTATAATTGTTGGTGGGGGACCTACGGGAGTCGAATTGGCGGGAGCCCTGGGAGAGATCGCAAGGGACACTCTGATTAATGATTTTCGGAGCATCGATCCCGCCGATGCACGAATCTTACTGATCGAAGCCGCGGATCGGACGCTGACGACCTATCCGGCCGAGCTTTCAAAAAAAGCGGAAAAGTTTTTGAGTCGAGTCGGCGTTTCAGTTCGAGCTAACACGATTGTGACGGCCATAGAACATGACGCCGTGATCACAAAACGCGGCAAGAGCGTCGAACGCATCCCATGCCATACTGTTTTATGGGCTGCCGGCGTCCGAGCCTCATTTTTAGGGAAAATATTGTCCGAGAAGACCGGTGCCAAACTGGACCGTAGCGGTAGAGTCCTGGTCGAGCCGGATTTGAGTCTCCTAAACCATCCCGAGATTTTTGTGATCGGTGATTTGGCTAATTATCGGCAACCGACAGGACAACCCCTCCCGGGATTAGCGCCTGTAGCCATGCAGGAAGGTGAGTACGTAGCAAGACTGTTGCGCAATAGATTGGAGGGAAAGACGACCGCGCCTTTCCGTTACAAAGACCGTGGCAATATGGCGATAGTCGGCCGCGGATCGGCCGTCGCTTACATAGGAAGAGTTCAACTCGCCGGGTTTGGCGCGTGGTTAGCGTGGCTCTTTGTTCACATTGTTAACTTGATCGAATTTGAAAATAAGATCTTAGTCTTGGTCCAATGGGCTTGGTGCTATTTCCGGCGCAATCGCGCGGCGCGTCTAATTACGGGAGATACTTATACGCGACAATAGCACACGTCAATTTTTGTCCACGGGTGCGCGGAATTCCGATAACCGGCTTTGTCCCATCGTGAGCGGGGTAATGTTTATAGAAAACTGATCCAGCCTATGATAAATTTCGTTAAATTTGATCCTCCTGTAAGAATAAAAGAGCCTAATCTGGTGAAGAGTACTGAGGGCTTTTCCCTATTTTTTTCGGAAATGGTACGTCAAACCGTCCGACATCACGGCAACAGAATCTTGGAGAATTGGACACTTGCCGTTTTTCAAGAAGATTAAAAATACCTTGAAATTCCTGGGGTGCGTGTGGTCACCGGGTCAAACCCGATTGCCCCGACCATCCTTTCCTCTGTCGAAGTGAAACTCCCCGATCCGATTCCACCAGACTTTACCTGGACCCGAGAGAGAATGGTTCAGGAGCAAATCATTGCGCGCGGCGTCAACAATTCGCGAGTTATCCAAGCCCTGCGCAAGATTCCCAGGCATCTGTTCATAGATGCCGGCTTGGTCAATCGTGCCTACGATGATAGCGCTCTCCCCATCGGCGAGAAGCAGACTCTCTCCCAGCCGTTTATAGTCGCGCGTATGACGGAAGCGCTCGAGCTCAAAGGGGAAGAGAAAGTACTCGAGATCGGCACCGGGTCGGGGTACCAGACGGCTTTGCTCGCGGAACTTTGCTTCAATGTTTTTTCCGTCGAAAAAATTCGTGCCTTGTCCCGAAAGGCAAGAACGCTCTTGGATCAGCTTCAATATCACAACATCGCGCTTCACGTCGGCGACGGAACCGTGGGTTGGTCGGAGCACGCGCCCTATGACGCCATCATTGTCACGGCGGGAGCGCCGGAATTGCCGAAGCCTCTGCTTGATCAACTCTCGCTTGGTGGGCGGCTGGTTATTCCGGTTGGGGATGAAAAGTCACAGGTATTGGTTCGCGTTAGGCGCGCCGAGTCGGGGCTTGAAGAGGAGCAACTCGGGGAGTGTCGTTTTGTAAAGCTCTGGGGGAAGTACGGTTGGCGCGATTAAAAACAGTTTCGAGTTTCGAGTTTCTAGCTTTAAGTTAGCCAGAAACCAGAAACTAGAATTTAGAAACCCGTTTATTCTTCATTCCGCTCTTCTATGCCTTTGTGTTTTGACTGCCTGCGCTCCACGGATCTTAGCTCCTCCCACGCCACAGCGACCGCAAGGGATCTATCACGTGGTTAGACCCGGCGACAATCTATTTCGCATCGGCAAAGCTTACGATGTCGCCTATGAAGAGTTGGCTCGCGTCAACCGCATCAAAGATGTCAGTCAGATCCACGTTGGCCAAAGGATTTTCATTCCCGGTGCGACGCGACAGCTTCCGGTTGAGACCATCACGCCGGCAGAACCTTCTCCTGCTACTCCCAGCATGCCTGAAGTGCCGGATTCATCGGTCGATGGATTCATCTGGCCCGTGAACGGAACGATCAACTCGGGTTTCGGACCGCGCGGTATCAGCTCGCATGATGGAATTGACATTGGCGCGCCGGAAGGAACTCCGATTCGGGCTATTGAAAAAGGAGAGGTCATTTATAGCGATCAGTTGCGGGGATATGGAAATATCATCATCGTTCGCCACACCGGAGGCTTTATTTCGGTTTATGCGCATAATGAAGCCAACTTAGTGCGCGAGGGGCAGGCGGTTTCCCGAGGCGAAGTCATCGCCAGGGTGGGGAACACTGGAAGAGTAACCGGACCTCACCTCCACTTTGAAATTCGGAAGAATAATGCAGCTCAGGACCCGCTCCGTTATTTGCCGCCGTTGTGCTGCATGCCGGCATCCGATAAGGTGACGCCGAAAGGCTAGAAGTTCGCGTATGAAAAATCTTGCAGAAATAAGAAACGATGTCGTCGGTAGTTTATTGCGCCCGGTTTCATTGAAAGAAGCGCGGATGCGCTATGACGAGGGAAAGATGACCCTTGCGCAGTTTCGACAGGTCGAAGACCAGGCAATCGTTCAGGCGATTCGAATGCAGGAAGAAATCGGCCTGGCGGTGCTTACCGATGGCGAATATCGCCGGCTGAACTTTCAGGATAGCTTTGGCGAGTCGGTCTCTGGTTATGACGCAGCCAAAGCGACTCTAAAGTTCTATGAGCAACGGGTGGAAGGAAGCAACCCGTTGCAGCGTTGGGAAATTCCCGACCACGGGGAAAGTAAGGGAACTGCAGTGTCGCAGCGTCGCCCGGTGGTGGAAAAATTGCGGTTGAAGCGGAATGTGCCGCTCGAAGAATATCGTTTTGTCAGTCAGATGGCGCGGAAGCCGGCCAAGGTGACCCTGATCGGGCCGGACCGAATCTCTCAGAGATTCGACTCGCAGAATTCCAAAAACGTTTATCCGACAATGGATGCCTTCATGGCGGATGTCGTCGCAATTCAACGCGAGATCATTCGCGGGCTGTCGGAAGCCGGTTGCCGCTACGTTCAAATCGACGCGCCGGGGTATACCGCTTACGTCGATCCACCGTCGCTGCAAGCCATGCGCGACCGGGGAGAAGACCCCCAGGAGAATTTTCACCGCTCATTAAGAGCCGATAACCAAGTTTTGGATGGCTTTGACGACGTTACCTTCGGGATTCATCTCTGTCGCGGCAATCAGCGGAGTATGTGGCACCGCGAAGGGACTTACGACGACATTGCGGAACGGCTGTTGAATGAATTGAAGCACGACCGCTTCTTATTTGAATACGACTCTCCGCGTGCCGGCGGTTTTGAGCCTCTGCGTTTTTTGCCTAGAGGGAAAATTGTGGTCTTGGGCCTGGTGAGCACCAAGGTGCCGCAGCTTGAAAAGATCGACGATCTCAAGCGGCGAATCGACGAAGCCAGCAGATACGTGCCGCTGGAACAATTGGCGATCAGTCCGCAATGTGGTTTTTCATCGGACGTTGTTGGCAATCTCATCGGCGAAGACGATCAGAGGCGAAAACTCGACGTCGTGGTCGAAACCAGCCGTCAGGTCTGGGGTTAGTGCTCGCGGCGGCGAGAAATGTCAGATTTCAAATTTCGGATTGTCTAATTTGACACCCGCATTCGATGGAAAAGGGCAGGTTCATCATGATACGGAAGCGGCGATGCTCATAGCGCGCTTCATGCTTGCCGGTTGTATTTACTTATGTTAGCTCACGTTCATGAACAACGACATTGCACTTATCCGGCGTGCCATTCGAGACATTCCCAATTTCCCCAAGCCCGGCATAGTTTTCAAAGATATTACTCCTCTTCTGAGCGACGGGCACTTGTTCGGCCGAACGATTGACATGCTGGCCGATCGTTATCGCTCCCAAAAGATCGATGCGGTCTTGGGTATCGAATCCCGCGGTTTCATTATTGGCTCGGCGTTGGCCTACAAACTCGGCGCCGGATTTTGCATCGTTCGCAAGCCGGGTAAACTGCCTTATGAAACCCATAAGGCCATCTATGAATTGGAGTACGGAACCGATGCCCTTGAGATTCATGTGGACGCGATGCCGGCAAATGCGCGGGTCATTATCGCGGATGATCTGATCGCCACTGGCGGGACGGCGGCAGCGACGGCCAAATTGGTTTCCAAGCTCGGCGGCACCGTTGTGGAGTGCGCCTTTGTGATCGAGCTTTCGTTTCTAAAGGGGAGGGAAAAACTCAAGCCTCATGGGGTATTCTCGCTTCTCCAGTATGACTCCGAATAGCCGGCACACTGACCGCTTGCCGCTTGGCATGATTCCTTGACATCACCCGGCAATAATCTATAAGTTAACTTTGATCTAGCTTTAAGCAGTAGAGCGGAAGGGCTAAATTGCCGTACTGTCACGCGACGGCCCGCGTCCCCAACCTAGGAATGACCGGATGAAACGAATCGAAAAGATGAGTTTTTGGCAGCGACTCTACTTTCCCGAGATTATTCTCGGGCTGATGGTCACCGGCTACCGCTTCTGGAGAAATCTGTTCGTTCACACGCTCCATAAGGTTGGCTTGGCAAAGCGGCTTCAAGCGGCGGTTACGGTCCAGTACCCCGACGAAAGAGCGCCCTATCCGGATACTTTCCGCGGGCGACATCGCTTGACCTTAAAAGAGGACGGCGCGGTTCAATGCACGGCATGTTTTCTTTGCGCTACAGCCTGCCCGGCGGAATGTATTTATATCGAAGCCGGCGAGTATCCCGATAATCCGGTCGAAAAATTCCCGATTCGTTACGAGATCGACACGCTTCGCTGTATCTATTGCGGCTTCTGCGTCGAAGCCTGTCCTTGTGATGCGATTCGCATGGACTCAGGAACCCACCCAGGCAATTTAGGCTTTAGTCGCAAAGATTTTGTCGAAACCAAAGAAGTATTGATGCAGCGCTCAAAGGAATTGGCAGAAAAGGGAAAAGAAGGGCTCTACGAAGAATACGTAAAACCGTACCGGCACGTCTGAGGGTCTGCAAGCCAGCGATAACCCGGATCCCAAGGAGGGATTACCATGGCAAATTCCCAAAACCAAAATAGCTCAGGGAAAAACGGAATCACGACTCAGCCCCTGCCAGCTTCGCATAAAATGTACGTTCATAGTCATCAACGGCCGGATGTCAGCGTCCCGATGAGAGCGATCGTCGTGTCCGCCACCCGAGCAGGCCACCCGGGCAACGGCCACGCGAATCCTCCCGTTGTGGTCTACGATACGTCGGGACCGTACACCGATCCAAATGTGGAGACTGATATTCGTAAAGGCTTGAGGCCGCTGCGTCTGAATTGGATCGAGGCGCGCAGCGATGTGGAAGAGATCGCAGGTGGCGGCCATTCGAATGCTAACGGGAAAAACGTGTCAAAGGATGGCTCTCAAACGGAGCGCTTTCCTGAAGCTTCCCGACGGCCGATTCTGCGGGCGCGGCCCGGTCGGAACGTGACCCAGATGTACTATGCCAAGAAAGGCATCGTTACCCCGGAGATGGAATATATTGCGATTCGAGAAAATCTCGGCCGGCAAAAGGCGCTTGAAAACGGCGCGAACGGCAACCCGCGAACCGCCACGGGAAACAGCTTCGGCGCGGCGATTCCCAAATTCGTAACTCCCGAGTTCGTGCGCGACGAAGTCGCCCGCGGGCGGGCGATCATTCCAGCGAACGTGAACCATCCGGAGAGCGAGCCGATGATCATCGGCCGAAACTTCCTGGTGAAAATCAATGCCAACATTGGCAATTCCGCCGTTGCCTCGTCGGTCGAAGAAGAAGTAGAAAAAATGATCTGGGCGACGCGCTGGGGCGCGGATACCGTCATGGACCTTTCCACCGGCGATGACATCCATGAGACCCGAGAATGGATCTTGCGCAACTCTCCGGTGCCGATTGGCACCGTGCCGATTTATCAGGCGCTTGAAAAGGTCGGCGGCAAGGCCGAAGAGCTCACGTGGGAGATTTATCGGGATACGCTGATCGAGCAGGCAGAGCAGGGGGTAGACTACTTCACGATTCACGCCGGGGTTCTGCTGCGTTACGTTCCTCTGACGGCAAATCGAGTCACCGGCATCGTTTCACGCGGTGGTTCGATCCTGGCGAAGTGGTGTCTCGCCCATCATAAGGAGAACTTTCTCTATACCCATTTCGAAGAGATCTGTGAAATCATGAAAGCGTATGACGTTTCTTTCTCCCTGGGTGACGGGCTGCGGCCGGGAAGCATTGCCGACGCCAATGACGAGGCGCAGTTCGGTGAGCTGGAGGCCCTGGGCGAGCTTACCAAGATCGCGTGGAAACATGACGTGCAGGTCATGATCGAGGGACCGGGTCACGTGCCGATGCACCTGATCCATGAAAACATGACCAAGCAGCTGGAGCTCTGCCACGAAGCGCCGTTTTATACTCTCGGCCCGCTGACGACCGATATCGCACCGGGCTACGATCACATCACCAGCGCCATCGGCGCCGCCATGATCGGCTGGTATGGCACGGCCATGCTTTGCTACGTGACGCCCAAAGAACACCTTGGCTTGCCGGATAAAAAGGATGTGAAGGACGGCGTGATCGCATACAAGATCGCCGCCCATGCTGCTGATTTGGCCAAGGGCCATCCGGGAGCCCAGCTGCGCGATGATGCGTTAAGCCAGGCGCGGTTCGAGTTCCGTTGGGAAGATCAGTTCAATCTCAGCCTGGATCCCGACACCGCTCGTGAATTTCACGACGAAACGTTACCGGCGGAGGGCGCGAAGCTCGCCCACTTTTGCTCTATGTGCGGTCCGCATTTCTGCTCGATGAAGATTACTCAAGATGTTCGCGACTACGCCGCGCAAAAGGGTATCGCTGAGCAGGATGCGCTGGTCGCCGGCATGGAGGAAAAGGCAGAGGAATTTAAGAAGAGGGGATCAAAGATTTACCACGAGGTTGCGTCTTCCGATAGTGAAGCGTCTGATTGGCCGGCCTTTAGGGCTGCGCCCAAAGAATAAGTCGAGCGTATCTTTGTTTGAACGGCCCTCGCTCGTATGACCGAGCCAGGGCCGTTTTTCTTTTCCTAAAGGATGCCCTGTAGCGACGATCAGTTCGCTTGTAGGCCCGGGTGGGGAGAAGATGCGAGATAATTCCAATTTCCGCGAGAAGCTAGAACGTCTGGCAGAGATTGTTTACATATCCCTTGCCTGACTGTTGCTGACCTTTAGAGTTTTGGCGTGTACACTCAAACGCTTAACCGACGCCACCATGGGGCATCTATTTCAGGGGATGGTTTAAGGCGATCTTGGTTCAGAAAGAGAGCCATTATGCTCCGAACAATGAGCTTGACACCTACCACAAAATGGCGATTTGAACGATCGCCGTGACGGTCACAGTTCGGCGATTCGGAGGGGCAAACCGGTTAATGAAAGGGGTTTTTGACTACGTTTATTTTTTGAAAGTTGTCCAATATTAGACAGCAATCACTAACGGTAAGCGTCAAAGTTAGGTTTAGGAGTTTGCCCCACCATTCGTCCGACATCCCATTCCATTAGAGTCTAAGTAGGCGGTTCCCGTTCTACTCCAACCACCGTGCAAACGGACTAGAAGGAGTTAACCATGCATGAACTGATGAGCTGTGAAAAATGCGGCAAGGTAGCAAGTCCGAAAGATATGATTATTACTAAGCCGGACGGTTCTAGATGGCTCCACTACCAATGCCGCGAAGGACACCGGTTTCATAGGAACTCGGTCCTAAAGCCAGCTCAGCTCGCGGACTGCGACTGCTTCAACAACGAGCGTCGAATGACAAGACCGGCGACACCACCTCGGGTCTACAGATAATTTTGACGCTCGTGTATGCCGGAGCCCTGGACTCCCGCGGCCACCATTTACCTAGCCCGTTGGCACCCATAGCTAGAGTCGCTCGCGGCTTTGCTACGCATGAGCATCACGTCACTTGATGAATGTTTGGTGAAGCGGAACATGTCCGGCAAGGAATAATAGGGGCTAACTGGAAGTCAGCCTTCTCAGCGCCTCTGTATATTTCTCCTGAGTCTTTTTTACCACTTCAGGCGGAAGCACGGGTGGCGGTGTTTTCATGTCCCACGGAAGGTTCAAGAGGTAATCCCGCACGTACTGCTTATCGTAGCTATCCGGTGTTTTGCCGGGCCTGTAGCCGTCCACGGGCCAAAAGCGGGACGAATCCGGCGTAAGGAGCTCATCGATCAAAATGATGTCGTCGCCTTCGATGCCGAATTCGAGCTTGGTGTCGGCGATGATAATTCCCTTCTTCTCGGCCATTTCACGGGCGCGGCTATAGATCGCAACAGTCACGTCGCGTATCTTTTCAGCCTTTTTCTTGCCAATCTTTTTGACCATTTGATCAAAAGTGATGTTGATGTCGTGCTGGCCCACGGGCGCCTTGGTTGACGGTGTGAAGATCGGTTGGTCTAACCTTGATGCTTCCATCAAACCCCTCGGCAGTGGAATGCCGCAGACCGCTCCGGTTTGCTGATATTCCTTCCATCCGGATCCGCTGATAAAGCCGCGCACGATGCACTCCACCGGAGCGGGTGTACTTTTCTTAACCAGCATGGTACGGCCTTCCAGCTTGGCTCTGTGAGGTTGGCAAGCGGCAGGAAATTCATCGACATTTGTCGTGATCAGGTGATGCGAAACAATGTCCTTCATCACGCCAAACCAGTAGACTGAAAGAGCGGTAAGAATCTTGCCTTTTTCAGGTATCAAGGTCGGAAGAATTACGTCGAAGGCAGAGATCCGATCGCTGGCAACCAGCAACAGCTGGTCGCCCAAATCGTATATGTCCCGCACCTTGCCTCTGTTGAACAGAGTCAGTCCAGAAAGCGATTCTTCAGTCATGTTCTAACCTTTTGATTTTATTTGCGGCAGGTAGGTGTGAACCTACCTGCAATCGCGGCTGGTAGACATTTTTTCAAAGCAGCTCTTTCACTTCCGCTTGGTTGAAACCGGTGATCTTTTTTTGCCTTTAGTGAACACTGGCCGCTTCAAAAGATTCTGATCCTTGAGCATCATTTTGATCGCCTCATCCTTCGAAGGCGGCTTCTGTTTCATGTTCTTTTCTCGATAGAGCGGCGTGCGGGTATTCAGGAAGTTTTGAATCGGTTCAGCTCCTATGATGTCCTTTAGCTCTGTTTCTGTCAGCGGGTTTTTCCCGTATTCTCTCTCTTCGAAATCAGCTTTCTTTGATTGCAAGAAACTTCTTGCTTTGCGGCACGTCGTTCACGTCGCTTTGTAAAAGAATTTGATCTTGTCGGCCACGGTGCTGTTCTTGAATTACTTGAAAAATTTTGCCACTCGTTCGAAGGCCTCCGGCTGAATCTCGTTGCGCTTGGGCCAGCCACCTTGCAACGGAATCGTCGCGTCGATGATGGCCACCGAATCGCCGAGCCAGCCGCGGAAGCTCTGCACTTCGCGGATAACCTCGATATCTTTGTCCCAGTGGACCCTGGTGGCTACCGCCCACATGACTTCGCGCTCGTTGAAGACGTCGACGTCGTCGTCGACGATGACGGCAAGTTTCAGATTGGGCATCTCTACGAACGCCTGCATGCCGGCCTTGTTCGGCTCGTTTTCAAATTCTTTTTTGATCGAGATGTAACAGATGCAACGGCCGCATCCTGAAGGCGGAAGGTGGATGGCCCTGATGCCGGGAACATTTTTCTTGATGACGTTGTAGACGCTTCCTTCCTTGGGAATACTTCCCAGGTTCCAATGGTCCATGTGACCCGGCCAAAAATCTTCGACGATACCGCCGCGTCGAAAGGTGATAGCCGTAACTTCGATGACCGGCACTTCCATTTCCACTTGATAGTAGCCAAGGATTTCACCGAAGGGGTTTTGCTTGTCTCGAACATGAGGCGGAATCTCGCCTTCGATGATGACTTCGGCGTCGGCAGGGACGAGGAATTTATCTCCCCAGGTCGTGGATGGTGTCACCCGTAAAGGCTCATCTAAAAATGACGAAGCGGTCAAGTAATCGTTGTTGCCGAACGGAGTCATGCAACAAGTAGAAAGATAAAACGCCGGGTGGTGGCCCAGGATGACGATCACCGGAGCTCGTTTGTTTTCGGCTTCGTATTCGCAGGTCATAGCCTCGAGATGGTGATGCTTGTGAGCGGAGAAGCTCATCCGACGCGGCTCGTAATATTTATTCTTGGTGAAAGTGATATCGTAGAAATCGGCGTGCAGCCCTTTCATCGCGCATGTCATGGTCAAATAGGGGCCGGCATCATCCTTTTGGTGCATGGGAATCGGAAGCATTCTCAAATCCGCTTTGTCCCCCGTGAGGACAACCTCTTTGACCGGGGCTCTTTCCGGCGGAATGACTTCGACCTTTCCGTGCTTGAGTTCACGCCGCGCAACCTCCAGGCTGACCTCCATCGGCGATTTGATGTCTCCCATGCCGAGAGAATCCGCGACGTACTGCCGCGCCACCCATGGATTGTAAAAAAGCGGGAAATCGGACTTCTGCTTGTTCAACGCTGGAACGTTTTCGAACAAGACCATCTTGGGTTCGTTGCGGATGTCGAGATGTTTGAGATAGGCGACGGTCTCATAATTATTCGCATCGATGAAGTTTTTCTCGCGAATGATCGATCCTTCTCTCTTTGCGCCCTCCTGGGCGATGAAGCTTGGCAGATCTTTGGCCATACGGAATCTCCTCTTTAAACTGCGCTGATCAACATCATCCTACTTAGATGAATCCCTTTCGGAGTGCAAGAAGTTTAGCTTCTGGCGAGTCCGCCGATGGCGCGGATTTTATTTTTCCAACCCGAGCGACAAAGCAGACGGAGTAGATGACGAATTTGCCGGGATTTCTTTTCGCTGGCGGGATACCATGGGAACTCTTCTTTCAGTCCCAGCCGATCAACGACGATCGTCTTTTGGCGGCAGTATTTGCGGATGCCTTCCGCGCCGTGCCGGTAACCAAAGCCGCTGTCTTTCATACCACCCATGGGCGCATCGGGAATAATAAAGTTGATCAGGCTATCATTGATGCAAACCGATCCACACTGCATGCCTTCGGCCAGTTGCCAACCGGTTCTCTTATCTCGTGAAAATATGCTGCCGCTTAGGCCATAGGGCGAATCGTTGGCCAGGCTCAGGGCCTCTTCGGCATTTTTGACTTTCATAATCGGGATGATCGGTCCGAAGGTTTCTTCCCTCATGATGCTCATGTTTTGGTTCACGTTCACCAATACCGTCGGCTCATAATAGAGACCGTTGAAATTGGGATTCCGCCGGCCGCCGGTCAATACCGTCGCTCCATGCGCAACCGCCTCGTCAACCTGCGCGTCGATCTTTCTGAGCTGCGTCTCTGAGGTCATGCTGCCGAGATCGACTTCTCTTTCGCTCGGGCCCTGTCGAATGGC
>WNGL01002306.1_pt1 | contig 23541 bp, 20 predicted proteins | sample 5400591 | NCBI WGS metagenome assembly WNGL01 (sample SAMN13153377, study PRJNA577476) | soil metagenome | isolation source: 80 cm soil or saprolite under Garry oak tree replicate 1 | place: USA:California | collected 2016-06-15 | reverse complement strand
AGCAGCCCAACCGATTGATGTTTCGATACTCCGGTCCATGCGTTCGAGCGGGGGTGCTTCTGTATTCGCACTCCGGCACTTTGACGGCGTTGGCAGTCCAGCCGCCATCAGACAGGCGTTAAGCCGGTTGGTCAAAGCGGGCAAAATTCGCCGGATTCGCCGGGGACTCTACGACTTACCGCGTCACCATCCGATCATCGGCCAGACCGCGCCGGACATCATGGCGACGGTTCGGGCGCTGATGGACGCAAGCCAGGCGCAGTGGCAATTCTCCGGGGCTTACGCGGCAAATGCCCTTGGGTTATCCGACCAAGTTCCGGCCAAGATTGTGATTCTGACGAATGGCGTCCCGCGCCGCGTGTCGCTTGGAAAATTGACGCTGGTGTTTCGCCGCGCCGCACCACGCAACCTGCTCGGCGCTGGTCAGCCAGCCGGATTGGTTATTCAAGCAATTCGCCATTTGCGGGCCGACCCGGACTTTTCCCGCCATGTGACGCAGTTGAGAAAGCGACTGGACGCGAAAACGAAGACAGATTTGAAATCGCTTGCGCCCAATACACCAGCGTGGATGCGGCCAATTTTGCAACAGATGGTTCAGGGATAGCTCATGGACACTCGAGGCGTCAGTGAAGCTCTCGGGGATTTCGAGAAGGCCATGGTTGGGTTAAAGCAGCTCCGGCCGGATTCGTCCACCGTGAGACGGTCAGCGCGGCCCGCCTTAGCCCAAGCCATGCTGCCCCCTGAGTTCGAGACGACCAGCTAAAAACTGCGTTGTGGCCGAGCTTTAGCCGCTCCCGTCTGGCTGGTTTTGAAGTGACCGGTGACAGTAGTGCAACGGCGAAGTGTCCGCGACGACCACGCTCACCGAGGGAGCGATGATTTTTTCCAACGTCCCCTCGTCAGCTTCCAAGTCCGCCGCGGAGTAATTCAGCGGCACACCGCGTCCCGTGAGGAAAGCCTCCGCCCTTCGAGCCATGCCCAAGCCCCGTTCAGAAGGCAGAAGGCAGAAGGCAGAAGTTTGCCCCCGGCTTTTGGAATCAAGGCAAAGCAGCGAGCGCTGCCTGGCATCGAACTTGCGCGTCGCTCATCAGGCCCCTTTCCTTTCCCGAAGGAGACTTTCGGGCAGGGCCACCAACTGGGATTGTGTGCCGTCCGGTTGCCAGACGATGCGGCCATCCGGTTGTAATCGAAGAACGACTCCGCGCGTAGAACCGCGCATTGTCTTCACCCGGTCCCCCGGTTTGAAATCGGCGAGTTCCGCCAAGGCCGACAAACCTTCATCCATGGATTGACGGTCGAGGACCCCGGCCACGTAATGGGCCCCCAGCGAAGCCGCCTCCCGCCTTCGCCCCGGTGGAAACTCGATGAAGATGGCGTCGATGACCCGCCGGGCGATTTCGCCGAACGTGTTTCCGTTGAAGAAAAGAAACGGAGCGGAGCGATGACACTCCAAAAGGAAGTCGAGCGTTTCTCCGAGCGTCAGCTCCCGCGGTCGGCGCTCGTCCCATCGTCGCCGCACGCGCTCATGAGTTTCCGAGTTATTTCCGTGGAGAGCTTTTCCTCGATGGCACGATCCTCGGTTGAGGCTGGCGACAAGCTGCCAGTCCCAGTTTTTGATAAAAGCGGCTCGGCCTTGTAGCGGTGATTGTTGGCCAGCACGCTCTCCATGAGCATCTCCGGCGTGATCTTCTCCACCAGGTCGAATCTCAGTTTCATCGGGCATAAAGTAGCTCTTTCATCGAACGCCTGCAATAGATGAAATTGTGAAGCCGACGCACCGGCATCGGCGGCTGCGCTTCCAGTCCGGCTCGGGTTTGGACTCGTGCGCCGCTCATATCCGAATGAACGGATGGCTGCCAGCCCTAAATCGAGCTTTCTGGCATCTGCAGGCGCCCCGGATTTCAAACCCGAAAGATTCAGAATCCAGGCAAAGGCCATCCGTGGCATCCGAGTAATCCGTGGTCAGCTTGCCCGCCGTCCCCGCCCGCGTAGCAGCGGGCGGAACGAATGCGCGATCGACGCTGGCATTCGAAGGAGTTGCGCCGCTGCACGCGGCGCGGACATCGCAGCGCGATGTCATCTACCAGGTTAAATAGATGCAGTGAGAAACTTGATATCTCCTTGTGCAGACGGCGGTTACAGAAGCGCAACCGCTCACTCCTGGGGGTAAACCAGGATGCGATCGTGGACGATCACGACCAGATCGTTCTTCCCATCGCCGGTCACATCGACGATCAGCGCTTCGCGCGGCTCGGGCTGGTCGCCGCGGCGGCTGCGGAAGGTTCGCTCCTCGAACACCTGCCAGCGCGTGGCCGGCACCAGCTTGCGCGACTGGTCGAAGATTACCAGATCGAGATAGTTCTTGGCGGTCTCCAGAAACACCAGGTCCTTCCGCCCGTCCTGGTTCAAATCCCCCGAGACGACGTCGTGGAGATGGCCGTCCTTGATGGGCGTTTCGTAGCCGTCCAGTTCGGAGAACTCCCACGTGTCCCCGCTCAAAGCCAGCCAGGCGACGGCGTTGACGCCCATGAAAGCAATGCTGTTGCGGTCCTTGCTGCCGAGGGCCACCGGCTGCAATTCGTTGAACTCGGTGAACGGCAAGAGCAGGTTGCGGACGACTTGCCAAACGCCGTTGGTATCGCGCTCGCACAAGGTCACCGACTTGCGCTCCGCGTCCAGCAGGAACAGCGAGCCGACGGCATTGGTGCCGTTGCGCAGCGAGGCGGCCCCGACGATGCGCGAGTTGCTCGCCGCGCCGTTGATCTGGTCCTTTACGGCGAAGGTCCAGGTTTTGTTCGTGTCGGTTTTCGATTCGGCCTCCGCTTTCAAGACGACCGCGCGCAGAAAATTCTTTTGCGCCAGCAACAACTCCGCCTTGCCGTCGCCATCTACGTCCGCGAGGCTCAACCACGGCTGTTCGACCGTCCCGCCGGGCGGCGAAACGTCCTGTTCCTCGAAATCCTTGCCGGCCACCTGCCGCAGGACCTTGATTTTTTCGTAGGGAATCAGGATCACGAGGTCCACCAGGCCGTCCTGGTCGGCATCATGCAGGGTCATGGCCGCCGGATTGGATTTGAAATTCTCGCTCAATTTTTGGGTGCGCGTCCGGCCGGCGGAGTCGCGCGTGTAGAGCGAGCGCCGGCCGTCCTGGTCGAGGATCACCGCCAGGGTCGGCTTCGCCCCGGATTGGAGTGGACCAATGGCCATCGCCAGCGGTTTGCCTTCCATCGGAATCGTCGTCGGAAACGGGACCCGTCCCTGCCGGTCAAATCGCGTTCGGCCGACCTGGCGCTCGTCCGGACTCAGCAGATAAATCTCGGCCGGCGCGTCCCCCTCGCCGCTGACCACCGCCAGGTCGCTGACGCCGGTCAAGCTGGGAAAGGTCTTGCCCTGGGCGAGCGAACCGTCGGGCTGCTGCAAGCAGACCGTGAGCTGGCCGCTGTCCGGTTCGGCCACGAGCAAATCCGGCAGCCGGTCGCCGTTGAGATCGGCCCAGGCCACCCCGCGCCGGGCCTTGCTGGTCTTGCTCAAGGGCAAAACCTGGAATTGGCCCTGGCGAAATCCGCCTGCGAGCGGCGCGGCGGGCTTGCGAACAAAATCGGAAATCTGGGCGCGGCCGGAATTCTGCGCGATGGTGATGATCTCCGTTTTATGGTCCCCGTCCAAATCGTCCGCCCAATAGGAGCGGATCGGCGGGAGGGAGAAATGGATCTCCGGCCCGAGCTGGCCCGCGGCGTTTTGGAGACGGAACCGAAACGGGTTCGGGCTTTCCCAATTCACCAGCAGCAGGTCCTGTCGCCCGTCGCCGTCGATGTCGAGCACCTGCGCCGATTTGACGCCGCCGGAATAGGGAATCTTCTCCGGCTCGGCGAGGGTGTGGTCCGCGTTTTGGGCGAACAAATAAAGGGTGGTTTCGCCCAGCAAAATCAGGTCCGCGCGGCCATCGCCGTTGAGATCGCCGGAAGTCAGCGCATTGGGCGTCAGTTGACCGTCTTCGAGCGGCCAGCGCTTGGGCGCGCTCCAGCCATTGGTGCCTTGGTTGTATTGGACGACCAGTTCCTTCGGCTCGCCGTAGTAGGCGATGTCCGGCCGCCCGTCGCCGTTCAAATCGGCGACCACCAGCGCGGCAATCCGTTTTTCCGAGGCGATGCTTTCGATGCGGAACCGCGCGTCGGGCGGCAACTCATTGATTTCGCGCCGGACATTTTTGGGCGCGGCGGGGGCGAGATTGGTTTTGCCGGTCTGATTGTAGAGGAGCATGATTTTCGACCGGGAATTGTTCACCACGATCAAATCGTTCAGCCCATCGCCGTCGAGATCCGCCGCGTGCAGCTCCGCGATGAAAGGATCGATGGGATAGGTTTCCGGACCCGTGAAACCGAAATTATTCTTGTTCGTGTCCCCCGCCGCGGCCGGCCGGAGGCCCGCGGCCAGGGACCAGACGAGCGGGAGGATGAAACTAAACGCGCGCATTTTCAAGCCGGCGGAAAGTGCCATCGCGCCCCGGCTTTGGCCAGTTTATTCCCCGATCACGTGCGCGCTCACCCGGCGGCGGTGCGGCTCGCGGCGGTGTTCCCAAAGAAAAATGCCTTGCCAGGTGCCCAGCGCGGGGCGTCCGCTCGAAATCGGGATGCTCAGGGTTACGGTGGTCAGCGCGGTGCGGACGTGGGCGGGCATGTCGTCCTCGCCCTCGCACGTATGTTGGAAGAGCGCATCGCCATCCGGCACGAGGCGGCTGAAGAACCGCTCCAGGTCCCGGCGCACTTCGGGGTCGGCGTTTTCCTGGATCAGGAGCGACGCGGAGGTGTGCTGAAGATGCAGCGTCACCAGGCCGGTCTGAATCCTGGTCTGGGCGACGAGAGCCTCGACTTCCCCGGTGAATTCGTAAAAGCCGCGCCCGCGGGTCCGCAGCTCGATTTCATGCGCGTGCTGGCGTAACACGGGAGCAGGTGGTCTGGCGCGGCCGAGCTTCGGCGGCCCCCTGGTTACGGCTCACGCGGCGTGACGGCGACGGACCGTTTTTCTTCCAGCAACTTCTCGAATTCCAGGTTCTGGGGATAACCGCTGTGGCGGGCTTTATCGTAATGCCATTGCGCCAACTCCCGGAAGGGCGGCTGCTGCGTCGCATAAACCAGGGCCAGCGAATAATGCGCCTCTCCCCAGCCCGGCCGCAATTGCACCGCCTTGCGCAACGCTGTTTCGGCCTGGGCGCGGCTGCCTTTCTCGATGAGGACTTTGCCGAGCCAATACTGCGTCTGCGGCTGATTGGGCGCGAGCCGGGCGGAACGGCTCAACGCCTCGAGCGCTTCGTCGTGCTTCGCCTCAATCATCTTCAAGCGGCCCATCAGATAGAGACTGGCCGCATCCTGCGAATCGACCGCCAACGCTCGCTTCAAGTTCTTTTCCGCGTCCGCCAGGTGGTTCTGCTCGATCTGGACCGAGGCGAGTTTCGCAAGGATGGTGACGTTCCTCTCATCTTGCCGCAGCACGTCCAGTAATTTTTTCTCCGCCTCCTCAAACCGGGCGTCATCGATCGCCCTCTCCGCTTCGCTAAACAGCGGCCCGACGCCGGGCGGAAGTTCGACCGGCTTTTTTGGGGGTGGCGCCGCTGCGGTGGCGACCACGGCCTTCAAATCCGGTTGCTTGAAGAGCGCCAGTTCCTCCGGCGTGTATGGCACCTGCTGCGCGTCATAAACCTCGAGCCGGGCGAGCGCCGACTCCAGTTCCCGGTCGTAATCCGTATTCGTCGAAGCGGACTGGCGCCGGGCGTGTTTCGGCTCCCGCGACAGATCGGCGACGCGCGCCTGGAGGTTCGTTTGCTCGCTGCGCAGCGCCAGGTTGGAGGCCTGGAGCGTCGCGATGCTCGTCCGGGCCTCCTCCAATCGCCGGGCAAGCTCCTCCGTCGGAACCCCTCGGTCCCGTTCGGCGCGGGCCTGCGCTTGTTCGAGGCCGACTTTCAATAGGTCTCTTTCCTTCTGCAGCAGCTTGATCTTTTCCTCCGCCTTGGCCAGTTCGCGCGGATCCACGGCCGCCGGCTGCACGGACAACGCTTCCTTGAGTTTCGCCTCGAGCAACGCGTTTCGCGCGCTCAAACGCATCACCTCTTCCTGCAACGCCTTGAGCTGGTTGGTCGAAAGGGTATTGCCCGGCCCAACTTCCACGCCGGCCACGACCGGCGGCTGATTGGTGGGCGGGAATTTCCGTCCCAGCGGCTCCAGTTTTGAGGCGAGGTACTCGAGCCGATAACTCACTATTTTTTCGTTCCACCCGGGCGACGCCACTCGCAATGCCTTCAGCGCGGCTTCCGCTTCGGTGTATTTGATCACCGCTTCCCGCGCCTGGCCGCTGTCGTTGAAGGCGTCCCCTTCCTGAATCAGATTATAAATCCAGAGGTATTTGTCATCCGGCCCCTCCGCGCGAGCGAAGAGGAGCGCGGAAAAGAGAATGGCGCCCAACCATGCGAAACGACTTGTCATGGCGGCATCTTAATCCGCCCCCGAACGGTTTGGCAACGATTACATCAGTGATCGACTTGAATGGGCTGGAGGGACGGCAGGGCCACCCCCCCAGGGAAAGGGGGCACTGGCATTGAATTAGGGGCATCGACTGCGCTCTTCTCCCTCTCTGCCGACGGAGGAGGAGGAGAGGGCCGGGGAGAGGAGTCGCATTGTTAATGGCGTTCCCCTCTCCCCAACCCTCCAGGCTCGTTCCTCGCAGGGAGAGGGCGACCGACACTCGGCGTTGCAATGCTTAATTCAATGGAGGAGGGGAAAGGGGGCCGGACCCTCCCGCCCTCCAGATGCCAAGGGATGACGACCAGGCGAAACGGAGTCGCCGCCCAATCCCCACGTTGCTTGCGCGCCAGGGGAATTGGGCTTTGACCGCTGGTTTATTGGCTGACTTCGCTCGTGCGGACCGAGGCAACCCAGCGGACTTTGGCTGTATCGCCGGTGCCTTTAATCACCAAGGAGCTGTTCGTGGCCGACAAAGCCACGTCCCACGCCGTCACATCCTTGGCCAGCGCCGTCTTGAGCGGCGTTCCGACCATGCTCGTGGTGCCGGAGACGTTCTTGATCAGCCCTTCGAATTTCCATCCGCCGGAATTGCCGTTTGTGCACCGGGCCGAAACCAGCAACTGGTAGGCCCAAGTTTGCCCGGTGGGAATTGTCATCCTTGCGCCGACGCCATCCAGGAACAATTCGGTGGCCGTTGCATTCGTCGTGGTCGCGCGCGCCACGAAAAGCGACGACTGCGCGTCCCCTAAAGCAGTGAATCCACCGCTCGCATAAGCCTGCTGGCCGTAGTGGGACGCGGATGCATTTGCCCCGCCGGGCACGGTTCCGCCACTGGCGCTCACGCTGTTTGCAGTCCCACCTCCGATAGCTGCGCCGGTCGCCGAAACTATGTTGCCGTTCCCGCCAGAGATGGTGCTGTCGTCTCCATTTGTAATGACATTGGATTCCCCCCCCGCGATCGTGGCGGCGAGTCCGTGCAGGTCGTTTTGGCCTCCGCCACTCAGAGTCCCGACCGAGCTTCGGACGATGTTGCCCAGGCCCCCACCCAGGACCACCCACCCGTCCGCCAATATCTGGTTGAGGTATCCGCCGCAAAGGACGTGAAACCCAGTCGATAACTCACCCCCATAAGTGCCTCCCGCGACATTCTCGAACCCCCCACCTAGAAAGCAAAACTGGTTGGTGATGAGGTTCCCTTCGCCCCCGACAATCGCACTGAACTCCACCATGTTGGTGTTGTACGCGCCCCCGGTAACGAGGTTTGCGACGGGCACGGTGTTGCCCGTCGTGTTCGATCCCAGATAGTTGTAATAACCACCACCGATGAACCCGTAGGATCCCTTGTCAAGATGGCCATAGCCACCTCCGACGAAGCCGTAACTATCGGTTTGGTAATTTGTGTAGCCCCCCACGATGACCGCGTACGTGCCGGTCGTCTGGTTGTCCTCCCCAGCGCCGACGAACGCCCTTGTGCCCGTGGCACTGTTGTCCCTGCCACCACCAATCGTGACATAGTCGGCATTGACCGTGTTGTTCGACCCTCCAGCGATCGAGGACCAGTTGCCGGTCAGTGAGTTGTTTTTCCCAACGTTTAGCCTGTCGAATATGCCATCGGCAGCCGAGGCGGTGTGGTCAACCGCGGCCAAAATAGCCGACAACGCGCACCAGCGTCCCATCCTAATGAATGCATGTTTATTCATAACGATACGTGTTTCTTTTGGTTGTTGAGTGAAACTTCCCGGCGCACCGACTCAGCGATGCGCCTGAGTTTGCGTTTTTTTTGGTTTAACGGACCAGACTATCAGGCTGCCGGCCCCTCGAACTCAATCCGGTTCCCTTATCTGGCAGCGACATTTGTTGCCTCAAAACGACGTTTGTTATCTCCGGACGACGCGCCACCACCGCTCACTTCCTGGCTTGGCGGAAGGAGGTCGGAGGAACGCCGGTCCGGCGTTTAAATTCCCTGGTAAAATGCGAGGTCTGCTTGAAGCTCAGCGAATAGGCGATCTCCTTGACCATGAGCGGTCTTTTTAGGAGTTTTTTCGACCGCTCAATCCGAAGCCGGTTCAACCATCCGCGCGGAGACGATCGAAACGCCGCTCGACAATACCGCTCCAATTGCCGCAGCGACACGCGGCAGAGGGCGGCCAGTTTTTTCGGTTCGTATCCCGCCTTCCTGGCCAGCCGCGGCCAATCGCCCACTCGATCCAGCCGGCTGTTCACGCGACTCCCTTCGCATCGGTCCTGGCCATAATGTTCGGCAAAGCATCCATGCTGGCTCGGATCGTAAGTGTTTAACCGGGATGGAGTCGCTCCCTGCCAGAGCGAAATGAGGAGAGGCGTGGTTGCGGAGCAGGTCCGGCAACCAGGTTCGCGTCGGCAAATTTCCGGGCGGGCCAGCCGGATATGGTGAGTGCAATGATGGTCACGTACATCTATTCGTAACGAAACCTCCAAATCTTTCAGAAAACCTCAAAAATCATTCGGGTGCGGCAGCCAAGGGAGGAAGGGGGCGTGCCCCCGATCATCTCATTTTTTGAGCAGTCGGCCGCCTTGCGCCGGCAGAGCGCGGGTTTTTCCACATGCGAAAGACTGGTTTAGATTTGGGGAGCGCGACCGTCCCGGTCGCCCCATTCGGCGTCCCGCCGAATGGTCCGGAGACGGGAGCGGACGCCCAAGTCTGGCATCACACGGGGATGACAAGCGCCTTTGGCCGGAGGTCAAAACCAGCGGCGAGACGCCGCGTTCCCCAGGACGCTCCGCCAAAGTGAGCTTAAAAACCGATATCCGCCCGGCTTGCCCCGGCTCATCGGCCGGCAGGCTAAGCCGAAGCGGTCAAGCCTCAGAATGCTCGCCATATACTGCACGCACCCTGGCAACTCGGAGCGACAGACTTGGCCGGATTTGCTACGCTCGGCGGCCAGCTCGCCCCCCAGTGCCCGTTCAGGAAGGCTCGCGGCTCATCTGGATCGGGTCAAAACCCGTAATCGAGGAAGGGCCAAAACTTCCGGGGCACGTCGTTGACATTCACCGTAGGCCTGTGCTAGTTTCCGCGAGACTTTGGGTCGGTTATGAGTTCGTACTTGAACCATCATGTGCTCGTCTTAAACCGCTTATGGCAAGCGGTGAACATCTGCACGGCCAGACGGGCGCTCACGCTTTTGTTCGACGGCCGGGCGCAGGTGGTCTGGAGCGGCAGCGACGGCTCGTTCCAAACCTTCGATTTCAACCAGTGGCATGACTTCTCCCGCCAGGACCCCCATCCGGAGAGCATCAGCACCGTCTCCTTTCGCATCCGCATTCCGCGCGTAATCCTGCTCGTGCTCTTTGACCGCGTGCCCAAGAAGGAAGTGAAGTTCACCCGCCACAACATCTTCGAGCGCGACCGCGACACCTGCCAATACTGCGGCCAGGAATACGATCGCAAAGACCTCAATCTGGATCACGTGATCCCGCGCGACCGGGGCGGGCCGACCTCGTGGGAAAACATCGTCTGCTCGTGCGTCGATTGCAATACGCGCAAGGCCAATCGCACGCCGCAGGAAGCGGGCCTGCACCTGGTCCGCAAACCCAAGCGGCCCAAATGGCGGCCCTTCGTGCAAATCAACCTGGGCTTTCAGCATCACGATAGCTGGAAGCATTTCCTGGATCTCGCCTATTGGAACGTTGAATTAGGCGAGGACACCGGGCGCCCGAGCGGCTGAATCCTCCCCCAGCCTGGGGCGGCACGGCCGCCGAATTGCTGCTGAATCCGTAGGTTAGCCGACAAAATGGCGAAGACGCCTTCGAGGGTGGCGAACCGTTCTCCCTTGGAGAGCGGGAGAATTTAGCGCCGCTTTGTGGCGAATCGAACGTGCTGGATCCTGCGCGTATTTCGGCCCTGAATCGGTGAGCGCACGGTGCCAGTGGGAACGACGTCGGACCTGAGAAAGACGCAGGATGCCATTTCCCTCTCCCTGCGGGAGGGCCAGGGTGAGGGGGAAGGCGGCTTGCAACTGTCAGGGAACTGGCGCCTTGCCTGGCGTGGAGCTTTGTTTTTCTTCGCTCAGGTTGGTTGACTTCATCGGCGGTTCGCAGGCGCGCTGGTTTGCGGTGCGTTTCTTCCCCCTCACCCCAGCCCTCTCCCCGAGGAGAGGGAGAACCGTACGCGGCGCTTTCGCCAATCCGGAGCCCCTCGACACGTCGCCGCGCGGGATACGCTGTTCCCTCCTTTGGAGGAGAGGGCCGGGGAGAGGAGGCCAAGTTGAGCCGGCACTCATAAATCAACCGCAATGGGGCCTGGCAGGCCGCACCCTCCGCCATCGCGATCTGGCGCGCCGGCCCCGCCTTGCTCAATTCTTGCCGGAAGCGGTCCGCGCCGACTCGATCAATTCCCAGAACCGCGGGTTTTGCTGCAGCGCCTGGTCCTCGCCTAGCGGCAGGCTGGACCGATAGAGGAAGTCCTTCAACGAATTCTTGCCGAGGATGCGATGCACGACGAGGCCCAGCTCGTGGCGCTCAAAATAAACCCGGTAATCGCCCAGCCGAAAGCGATGCAAGGTCCGGCCGGCCCGTTCGAGCCGGCCAAATCGCTCCAAATCGGTGCTCATCACTTCCTGCGGCAGGCCGCGAAACTCCCCCAGGATGTGCAACTGCAACTCCTTGGGCATGTCCGCCAATTCCGCCGCGCTGGTCGGATTAAAAATGATTTGGAAAGGACGCATAAGTCCTGCCTTTGCGGCCACGGATGGAACACGGATGGAATACGGATGAGCTCCCGCCGAGCCCCATCTTTGGCCCTTTGCGCCCTTCCATGCTCAATCCGTGTTTCATCCGTGGCCCAATTTCCAATCGCTCTGGCCGGCTTAATCTTTGGTAGCGCGTACGGGAATCGCACCCGTCTTTCAGCCTTGAGAGGGCCGTGTCCTAACTGATAGACGAACGCGCCGCGAATATTTCACCGGGAGGGTACGCGTTCTTGCGCTCGTGTCAACCCACGGCGAGAGGAAGCAGAAAACAAAAAAGCCGCCCTTGCGGGCGGCTTGATGAGAACACACCAAACTTTAAGCCTTACTTGCGCCGGCGCAACAGCAGGAGGGCCGCGCCACCCAACAAACCCAAGCCGAGGATCGCAGGTTCAGGAACAACACCGATGTGTATCGCTGAAATGCCTGTCAATTGTGTCTGTGGTGTTGGCGGAGTAATCGTCGGATTACCGCTCCCAATGTCGATCTCATTGCTCACGCCGTACGGTGATCCAGCCGCTACGGCAGACTCGTACGTACTGCCGAAGGCCGTCTCCCATGCTCTGACTTGAAACCATCCCATTCCGCCAGGAGGCGCAATGCCCGGGATGGTAACGGTGCCACCCGAGTACAGTCCCGCCTGTAATGATATGGGTAAGCCAGGAGCGGCGATATGGATAGACTGACCCACAGCGATGAATGTACCCGGATCGGGCGGAGTACTAACGCCGGCGACCTGGGGGGACCAGTACAATGCGACCGAAAAGGTGGTGCCTGCTGCTGCCCGCACTTGTGCCGCGCCGGTGTTGTCATAGACATACGGAGGCGCAGTCGGGTTGAGCCCAACGTTTGAGAAGTTTACGGTCCCTTGCGCAAAGATATTCAGGGTTGCGAATACCGCTGCGATAGTGATTGCTAGTTTTTTCATAATCTTGGGTTGGTGTTTCTGATTATTGTTGGAGATTTAATTAATTCACGCTAAAGGTCCTCGTCCAGTTGACCGATGCCGCAGCGTCCGCTTTGATCACGAAGAACGAACCGCCAACTGGAATCACAGGCCCTTCTGGATTGAAATCGCTAGGACTGAACCAGATCGCTACTGGGGGCACTACGGTGTTATCCACGATGTACGTGTAAGTGTCTTTGTAGGTTTGTTTTGTCACGTCAAAGACATAAACCAAGTCGCCGTTGGCCGCCGGAAACATCAGGCTGTCAGCTTGCGACGGATCGCCCAGCCCGGCCGCTTGAGGAACCTGCGAAGCGCGGATCGAGAGCGCCCCGTTGGCCGGGATCGGGCTCGACAGATTGCCCTGCATGACCTCGCCCACAAACGTCAGATCAACCGAAGCGAGGGTATTATTGTAAAAGAAGACTCCTTCTCCGGGATTAAGTACTGTCGCATTCGGATCGGTGCCAGAGTCGGGCGTGAACCACACCCCGCCCATCCCGGGACCGATGGAGATCCAGCTTATGGTGCTGCGATAGGCACCAGTGGCGGGATTAAACCGGTAGATGCTGACGCCGTCCTGCGTACCGTCATCCTTCAATGGCAGAATGATGTTCAGATCGTTATTGGGTTGATTGAGAGGATTGGCGATCAGAGCCAGACAATTAGAGCAAATGGTCAGCTTGACGTAGCCGACCGCGTTTACCGAGAAGATCTGCGCCATGGAAGTGGCCAGAGCCGCTGCGCTTATGGCAGCCGTGAGGACTAGTGTTTTTGTTCTCATGTGACTTGTGTGTTGTTGTTACTGTGTGTGCGCGAAATATGTCAGATTAAACCGACACTGTCAACTGTTTTTTGAACTTTTTTTTAAGGCCCATTTTAGGGCCATTTTGCGGGCGATTTGAAGCGAAATTAAGCGCCCAAAGCCCCAGCTTGTCAAGGCGATTTGAACGTCCAGCCACCTTTGTTGTCGCCCCCCCTCCCCGAAAGGCCGGTTGCGGATTTTTCGGCCAACACCCGCCGGCTGCAGGCCAGCCTCACTGGCCAAAAAAGACCGCAAATCGCCCGCTAAATCAAAGTCAGGGCGAATGTCCTCAAGGCGATCTTCGACCCCGACTGGGGCGGAAAAGACCGTTTTTTCGATCGAACCTTCTGGCCTTTGCGCACCGCGGTTTTCCAAGAATGACCGGCGCATTAGATTGGGGCCCTGGCAGTTGCGTTGAGACTCGGTGACCGCAGGCCCGTCGCGGGCCCGACCGATGATCGCGGCGAAATGGCCTGAGAGCGTGTCCGAAAATTCGCTCTCTGGGTGGCACGGGCCGCAGGCATGCAGCATTGGATTCAATGCGAGCGTGGCCTTTCCCAGCCCCATCGGGGCGGCATATTTGTAGGTAGCGAGCAGCAAAAAATCAAAGCTCCATAGGAGCGGCATCGAGGCTGAAGATGCCGCCCCGACGGGGCTTTTGGCTGGGTGGAATCCGTCGGCTACAAATAGGTCGCTCCTACGGAGCTGCGGCCTCGCTCTTCCGGTCGGCGAGTCGCCCGTGCTACCCATTTTCCGGACGTTCTCTGAGACTCCCTGCCCCGAGGAGCCGGATTTTCTGAGGCCAAGCCAGAATGGGCGCAATCTCAGGCCGTTCCGCAGGCAGGGTTCACCATCACCTTTAAGGAATCGGCCGATGGCCGCGCGGCCAGAGCAACCGCGGCCGGCGTTTGTTCGAGCGAAAATCGGTGCGTGATTAACCTGCGCACGTCGAGCTTGCGTGAAAACACAAATTGCGCGGCCGACTGTTGCAGCGTGACGTCCGAGGAATAACTGCCGATCAAATCTTTTTCGTCCGTGCAAATCGAGGCGAGGTCAACGGACGTCGCAGCGCCGCGGTGAGTGTGAGCAAACAGCAAAATTTTTCCCGCGCCATTGACCAACTCCTGCGCCTGCCGAACACTGGCATCGGCGGGCGCGCAAATCACCGCCGCGTCCAATCCCTGTTTGCCGGTCGCGCGCCGGATGCGGCGAGCGAAATGTTCGTCGGCCCCACGCACGACCGAGACGGCGCCGAACTGCCGCGCCATTCGCAACCGCGTTGCGAGGAGATCGGTGGCAATCACCTCCATGCCTTGGAGCGAAAGCAGACGCGTGAACAAAAGTCCGATCGGGCCTTGGCCAATCACCAACACGTGGTCGCCCGGCAAGAGCGCCAGACGGTTGATGGCCTTGAGAACCGTGTTCACCGGCTCGAGCATCGCACCTTCCTCAAAAGTAATTCGCGACGGAATCGGGACGATCCCCGGAAATACGAATGGCATCACGCGCACATATTCCGCGTAGCCGCCGCCGGCCGGCTCGAAACCCGCGGTGATGCCGGTCCGTTTGTATTGCGCGCACTGGGCGAAGGCGCCGTGGCGGCAGGCATGACAATCCCGGCACGGCACGTGATGATGCAGCGCCACTCGCTCGCCAACCCGAAATTTCCGCGCGCGCGCCCCCACGGCCGCGATCACGCCGGCGGTTTCGTGGCCGAAGATGCGCGGCGGCGGCAGAGCGCCGCATTGGATTTTTTTGATGTCCGTGGGGCAGACGCCGCATGCGGCCACCCGGACTAACAATTCGTCCGGCGCGATGCGCGGCACCGGCACCGTTTCGAGACGCAGATCATTCGCGCCGCGATACACCACCGCCCGCATGGTCCCAGGAATTTTTTCCATGTCGCAATCCGGCCTCGAGTCACGTCCCGATGGGCGCCCGAAAGAAGGGGGCGCGCGCGTCGTCACCGCCGACCGCAGTCCAGCGCGACGAATCATCACCGGGCTTGTCATGTCGGTGCGGTGGGGTATCATCCCCGCCGGTGAAAGAAAAGTTCAATCTCTGGCTGCCAATGCTGCTGATGCTGGTCTTCGCCCTCACACGCTGGCCGGGCCTGATGCCGATGAACCTCAGCGCCGCCTACGCCCTGGCGTTCTGCGCTGGGGTGTATTTTCCACCGCGGCTGGCCTGGTGGCTGCCGCTGGCGACCCTGTTCGTTTCCGACCTGGCAATTGACCTTTATTATTACTACGCGCATCACGTCGAGGCCTTCAAACTCACCCAGTTGGTCAATTATTTTGTCTATGCCTTCCTCATCTGGATGGGACGCCGGTTCAGTCCCCGCGCCTCGTTCCTGAAGCTTCTGAGCGGGGGAATCCTGGGCGCGATCTTCTTTTATCTGATCACCAACACCGCCTCCTGGCTGGTCAACCCGTTCCACAATCCGGAATATACGCGGACCTTCGCCGGCTGGCTGACCGCCTTGACCAAGGGCACGGCGGGCTATCCTCCGACCTGGGAATTTTTCCGCAACACCGTCCTCGGCGGCGGGCTGTTCACCGGCCTGTTCGCCGGCGTCATGAAACTGGGCGAAGCCGCTGAATCCGCCCGGGAAAAGGCGGCTCCGGAAGGGGCCGAAGCAGCCAGCGAACCGGCCGGCGAAGCGAAACCGGAGGAGGCCAAGGCGGGCTGAGCCGGCGGCCAACTGTCGGCGGCGCGGAACATGCTCTGGTGCCGACGGCGGGCCAACGATCCCTGCCGCAAATGAAAATTGGCGTTCTTTCCGACACCCACGACCACCTGGACCCGAAAATCCCGGCGCTCTTCGACGGCGTGGACCACATTTTCCACGCCGGCGATATCGGCTTGCCGTGGCTGATCCTGCAACTGGAAAGCATCGCGCCCGTCACCGCGGTCCTGGGCAACACCGACGCCGGACTCTCCTTCAAGGAAACCGAGATCGTCCAACTCGATGGCCGCAAGTTTCTCGTCCATCACATCGTGGACGTGCGCACACCCGCTCCGCCGCTCCACCGCCGCATCATTCGCGAGAATCCCGACGTGGTCATTTTCGGTCACACGCACAAGCCGTTCGCCGAAGTGGTTGGCAGCACTCTCTATTTCAATCCCGGTTACGCGGGCCGGCCCCGTTTTGGCTTGGAACGAAGCGTTGCGATCCTGGATTGCGACGGCGCCGGCGTCCGGCCGAAACTCGAGCCGCTCTGATCCGCCGACGGACGGCGCCGGAACTGGGCATTCCCGGTTTGTGACCAATGATTGGCTGCAATGCTCTTCCTGTAATTCCTGCCCGCGGATCAGTTTAGATGCTGCCATCCGCGCCTGCGTAGGCTAATAGATCTTCGTGAACGGTGATCGTGCTAAATCCCGCGTTGCTCTCACCTGCCTGGTCTTGGGGCTGGTGACCCTGGCCGTTTTTTGGCCAGTTGGCGGCTTCGATTTCACCAACTATGACGACGAGCACTACATCTCCCAGAACGCGGTCGTCAAAGGCGGACTGACGCTGGACAACATTAGGTGGGCTTTGACCACCACCTATTTCAGCTATTGGCATCCCTTGACTTGGATGTCGCACATGCTGGACTGCCAGCTCTTCGGTTTGAACGCAGGAGCGCATCATCTCACCAGTTTGTTTTTCCATGTCGTGAACACATTACTAGTGTTCCTGGTTTTGGGCCGAATGACCGGCGCGTTAGGACGAAGCGCGTTCGTCGCGGCCCTTTTTGCTTTGCATCCGCTTCATGTCGAGTCGGTGGCGTGGCTGGCGGAACGCAAGGACGTTCTGAGCACCTTTTTTTGGCTGCTGACCGTATGGGCCTACGTGCGGGATGTCAAACGCCATGGGACCGGTTGCTCTCCGCTGGCGCTTGCTTTCTTTGCTTGCGGTTTAATGTCCAAGCCATTCCTCGTCACCCTTCCGTGCACGCTATTGCTGCTGGACTTTTGGCCGCTGAGGCGAATTGTAATTCGCCCGCCCCCAGATCCGGACGCAGCGGCAGAGCCAACCGACGGGCTGCGCTCGCCCCCCTCGGCTCACTCCGCGCTTCGCACTTTTCTCGGCCTGATCGTGGAAAAATTGCCTTTCTTCGCGTGGACCGCCGGCTCCTGTGCCATCACTTATTTTGGCACGAAGGCCGCGGGCAATACGCTGTCCGCGGATAAGCTTTCCTGGGGTTTTCGCCTTTCCAATGTGCCGGTGTCGTACGTCCGCTACCTCGGCAAAATGATTTGGCCCCAAGACATGGCCGTGCTTTACCCAATTCCAAGCCAGTGGGCACTCTGGCAGGTGGTCGCAGCCACATTGTTGCTGGCTTGTGTTTCGCTTGCGGTCGTCGCTTTGGTCCGACGCGCTCCTTATTTGCTGGTCGGCTGGCTGTGGTATTTGGGCACACTGGTGCCGACGCTGGGCCTGATCGCCGTGGGCTACCAATCAATGGCTGATCGCTACACTTACGTCTCGTTGCTTGGATTGTTCATCATGATTGCTTGGGGCGCCAGTGACCTTGCCAACCGCTGGTCGTGGCCGAAACTTGCGCTCAAGACTGCCGCCGCCATGTCGATCGCGGGTTGCATCGTCGTGACGCGGCTGCAACTCCACCACTGGCGGAACAGCGTATCGCTTTGGACCCATGCGGTAGCCGCGACCCAGAACAACGCGATTGCCCATCACAATCTGGGGAACGCCCTGTTCACCAAGCACGGTCAGCTCGAAGAACCGATGCGCCATTACCGCGAAGCGCTGCGGATCAACCCCGACTATCTGGACGCGCACCTCAACCTCGGCCAAATGTTGCTCCGGTTGGGCCGGCTGCAGGAAGCGACGAATCAGTTTGCCGCCTGCTTGAAAATCAAGCCCGATTACGATAAGGCCCATAACAACCTGGGCGGGGCCTTGCTGACGATGGATCAGCCGGCCCGGGCCGCGGACGAATTCAGGCTCGCGCTCCGGAGCAATCCCGACTACGCCGGCGCGCACTTCAACTTGGGCTTGGCGCTGGCCAGGCTCGGCCGTTTCGATGAGGCGATTGAACATTACGCCGCGGCGTTGCGACTCGAACCAGGCGGCGCGGCCACGCACAAATGGATGGGCAAAGCGTTCAGCGCCCGGAACCAGCCCGCCGAGGCCGCCAGCCATTATTTCCAGGCGCTGCGGTTGAACCCCAATGACGCCGAACTGCAGGCGAACTTGGGCGCGACGTTAGTCAAAATGGGCCGGTCCTTTGAGGGACTTGGACATCTCCGCGAGGCGGTCCGGCTGGATCCTGCTCTGGCCGAAGCGCATTCCGAGCTGGGTTTGGCTTTGGCCGGTCAGCGCCAGACCGCGGAAGCCATCCGGGAATACCGGGAAGCGTTGCGACTCAAGCCGGATTCTCCGCCGATTCTCAATAACCTGGCTTGGATTCTGGCGACTTCGCTCACGGCCGAGTTTCGGAACGGGCAGGAGGCCGTCAAGCTTGCCGAACGCGCCTGCGATTTGACCGCTCGCAAACAAGTCCTCCTCCTGGGCACTCTCGCCGCCGCCTACGCGGAAGCCGGTCGATTCAGCAAAGCCGCGGAGACGGCCCGGGAAGCCCGCGAACTGGCCACTTCATTGCAACAACCGGACTTGGCCGCGAAGAACCAGGAACTCCTGCAGCGCTTCCAAGCCAGGCAGCCATGTCGCGAGTGAGCCTGGGAGAACCCCTTGCGGCCCGGCGATGAGGCCGGATGCCGTACGATTAAAAGGCCCGCGACATTCGGTATATCTTGAATATCTCACGAGGGCGCGCTTGAAGCCCTCGACTCCAAGATTGGCAATGTTCAAACGAGTTTTGAAAGAGGAGGCGGCAGAGTTCCAGCCGACCATTGGCCCGGTCCTCTGCTGGTGGTTTCAAGTGCAAGGGGCCGCATGAGCGCAGCGACCCCTCGCGAAGCACGAGTCACCTGGCCAGCACATTCCAAAGTGAGGGTGGGGAACCCCGCTGAAGTCTGAGGCTGCTGGCCCGATCACTCGGATAATGCGTTCACCTTACGATTCTGACCCTGTCGGCAACATGACCGCTCCATGACAGTTCGGTCATCTTTCCGGGCCGGCTGGCGACCGCCAAATCCAAGGCGCGTGAATAAGGGTCTTTAATTCCGAACCAGGTTGCTTCGGCCGCCGTCCCCCGTGGTTGATGGCGGCAGGAGCGAGGAGAAAAAGCCCCCCCCAGCCCGGTTAAAGCATCTCACAAGCCAGCGGCAGGCTGCGAGTCTTGTGTCTCCGGGTGGGCCGGAGTTTCCTTTTCGGCGGCCGATTCACCATGCGATTCACTTGCCAATCACGCTGGCCGGCCGCCAACATGGCCGTTTGAAGTTCCTGGTGTTGGGCCGAGGTAATGAGGATTGGGAGGGTAAGTTCGATGTTTAGCTGGGCCGCCATTGTCTTGCCCTCATTCTATGGTTTCGGGGGTTGACGCACAGTTTGTACAAGTGCGTCAACGGAGGCCGGGGAAACCAGGGGATAACGATACGATAATCCCCTAGATCGGCCTCAAAACGCCGCTGAGAGCTCGCACCTCGTCCGAAAACTGGCCTGGCCAACGGCGCGCATCGGCTTCAGCCGCCAGCCACGATTTTCACGATCTCCAGGCGGTCCCCGGCGGCCAGTTGGCGCCGGGAGAATTCCGACGGCGCAACCGCCTCGCCATTGTGCTCGACGACGACGCTGCGCGGCAAAAGGCTGTGCGCCAGCAGAAACTCCTCAAGGCTGCAGGGAACTGGCGCCGCGACTTGCTGACCGTTGGCGATGACGAAGGGATGATTCATTGCCTTGACCCGATCATCCATGCTTCGAACTCGCGGCGCGCCACTCGATCAGGCCGTGAACGCCGCGTCCCAATCCTTCCACACCGGCTCGTAACCGAGGCGGCGAATCCGCTCGGCGACTTCCTGGGGCGAACGTTCGTCAGCGATATCGAACTGGCCGGTGGCGCGCGTCGTGTTGCCGCGCGCATGGAGGCTCGTTCCCGTCGCCCATTCGCTGGCGCCGGCGGCCAGCTCGACGATTCGGCCTCGTTCGGTGCGGTGAACGTTTTCGCGCCCGGCGCCGGTGTAGCCCCCCGGCTCGGTGTGGCTGCCCGCGCTCATCAACGTGATGCCCAGCGGAATCAGGCCGTCCCGCACGCGCGCCGGCTCGCGCGTCGAGAGCACCAATCCCACGTCCGGCAGATAAAGGCGCAACGCGCAGACCAGTTGCGCCAGTTCCCGATCGCTCATGCGAGTGAGCGGCTCGAACTCGCCCGCGCAAGGGCGCAAGCGCGGCAGCGAAATCGTCAGTTGGCCTTTCCAACATTTTTTCAGCAGATATTCCGCGTGCGCGGCCAGGCAAATCGCTTCCCGGCGCCAATCACTCAGGCCGTGAAGCGCGCCGATGCCGAGCCGTCGAAAACCCGCGGCATAGGCCCGTTCGGGTGTTTCCAGCCGCCAATCAAAACCACGCTTCGGACCGGCCGTGTGCATCTGGGCATAAACTTCGCGGTCGTAAGTCTCCTGATAGACGACCAGGCCGTCCGCGCCGGCTTCGACGATCGGCCGGTACGCCTCCGTTTCCATCGGCCCGACCTCCAAGGCGAGGCTGGGCACTTCCTGGTGCAGCGCGCGCACGCACTCGGCGAGATAGCCGCGCGAGACGAACTTCGGATGTTCGCCCGCGACCAGGAGCAGGTTCCGAAAGCCCTGCGCCCGCAGCGCCCGCGCTTCGCGCAGCACCTCCTCCACCGAAAGCGTCACGCGCAGGATCGGATTGTCGCGCGAAAAACCGCAGTATTGGCACTGGTTGACGCACTCGTTGGAGAGGTAGAGGGGGGCGAAAAGGCGGATGACCTTCCCGAAACGCTGGTGGGTCAGCCCCTGGGATCGGTGGCAGAGCAGTTCGAGTAACTCGCCGGCTGCGGGTGATAACAATGGCGCGAAGTCGCCCAGGCCAAGGCGCCGCTTCGCCAGCGTTTCGCGCACAACCGCCGTGGTTGCTCGGCGGGATGAGTTGAGCAACCCGGCGAGCGGCAGCGAATTAAGTCCCGCGACAAAACTCATGGTGACACCATATCAGGCCCAGCCGCCTCGGCAAGCCAGTCGCGCTCGGGTGGCCGCGGCCCTAACGGAGCATAAAGTTTCGGTGCTTCGCGAAGACTTCGCGCAACGCCAGCGAAGTCTCGTCCTGCAGAGTCTGCAATTCTCGATAAATCTCCACGTTCCTGGGGTCAGGCTCGGACGTTTCGGCCGGGTTCAATTCCACGAATTGGTCGGTGATCTCGGTGATGGAAATCCTCTCGCCGTCGTGCAGCCGCCAGCACCAGTAGGCTTGCAGCGCCGCGCCGTAGGCCGCGCCTTCGGTGACTTTTAGGGTGACGACTTGGGTATTGAACACATCAGCCATGATTTGCCGCCAGCTCTTCGCCCTGGCGCCGCCGCCGGTCGCGCGAATCTGCGTGGGCTGGACGCCCAACTCGGCCAGGCGGCGCAGGCCGTAGTTCATCCCCAGCGTTACCCCCTCCATCGCGGCCCGCGCGAAATATTCGGCGCCCCACGTCCGCTGGTTCACACCCAGCAACACGCCGGTGCCGTCCGGAATGTTCGGCGTGCGCTCGCCCTCCAGGTAGGGGAGCAGCAAAAGACCTCGCGCCCCAGGGGGAACCCGGCCGATGGCGGCGTCGAATTTTTCGATCGTCCAGCCGAGGTAGATGCGCATCAACTCCGTGGCGACGGTGACGTTCATGGTGCAGAGCAGCGGCAGCCAGCGGTTCGTGGAATCGCAAAACCCGCCGATCTCGCCCCGGGCATCGATCACCGGTTTCTCGGCGCAGGCGTAGATCGTGCCGCTGGTGCCGAAGCTCGCCGTGATCACCCCCGGGCGCGTGTTCCCCGTGCCGATCGCTCCCATCATGTTGTCCCCGCCGCCGGCGCTGACCAGCACGCTCGGATTGAGGTCGAGCTGTTTGGCCGTGGAGGGCTGGAGCCGGCCGGCGGGCTGGTCGCTCGGTACGAGCGGCGGCAGTTTCCCGGCCAACTCCGGATCAATCGCGTCGAGGGCGGCCGGCGACCATCTCCGTTTTCTCACGTCGAGCAGGGCCGTGCCGCTCGCGTCGCCGTATTCCATTAACTTGCGCCCCGTGAGCCAGAAATTCAGGTAATCATGCGGCAGCAGGACGGTGGCGAGCTGGTGAAAGTTTTTAGGCTCGTGCTTTTTGAGCCAGAGGATCTTCGAGGCGGTGTAGCCGGGCAGCACCGCGTTGCCGATGGCGCGGATCGCCGCTTTGGGGCCGCCGAGTTTCGCGGTGATTTCCTCGCACTCGGCGGCGGTCGAAGTGTCGCACCAGAGTTTGGCCGGTCGAATGACTTCGCCCGCCTGATCGAGCGGAACGAAACCGTGCTGCTGCCCGCTCACCCCGATGGCCCTGACCTCGGAAGCACTGGCCTTGGCCTGCCGCAGCGCCTGCCGCATGGCACTGCCCGCCGCCTCACGCCAGGTGTGCGGATGTTGCTCCTTGGCCCCAGGGGGCAGACTGGGGATCAGATCGTACGCCTGCGAGGCGGCGGCGAGCACTTTGCCGTCGCGCGTGTCCACCACCAGTGCCTTGGTCGATTGCGTGCCGCTGTCGATGCCGATGAGGAGTGTTCGCATATCAATTCCGATCATCCGCCCAGAACGACCCGAAGGATGAAGAACGCTCGCCGGGCTGTCCAACACTTTGCATCGAAACGGGGAATTGAACGCTTCCCGGCCGCCAAAGCCAAGACCGCCGCACCCCGAATCCCCGCGGCACTTAGAGCCGGCCCTTTGTATCAAACTGATACACCCTTCGTGGATTTCGGGACAGTCCCGGCTTCCGCAGGTGGTCCTGCCGGGGTTGGATTGGGCGTGTCTGACATTTTCTTTCGCCGGAAATACAGGGTTATCAAGGCCTTTCGTCGGCATATCGCTCCCGCTCTCCTACAAAATCAGACCGATGGCAGGCCCGGCACCACCTGCGCGGCCTTGTTGACCGGCATCACCAGCGGCTTCTTCACCATGCGGATGGCGCGCGAAAACCTCCGCGCCACGCAGATCATCCTGGAAAAGGTCGAAACTATCCGGCTCTACAGTTGGGACCAAATCAATACCCCCGGTTTCATCCCCGCCACCTTCACTCAGGTCTATGATCCGACCCGGACCAATTCGGCCGGCCTGACTTACAACGGCACGATGACGATCACCACCCCGGCGATCAGCAATTCGTACAAAGATGACCTGCGAATGCTGACCGTTAATCTCTCCTGGACCACCGGCAGCATCCCGCGCACCCGCCAATTCTCAACCTTTATTGCCCGCGATGGCCTCCAAAATTACACCTACTAAGACGAACGCCGGGCCGCGCCGCTCGGCCTTCGTCTTGAGTGAGGTGATCGTCGCCACGGGGATCACTGCGCTCTTGATGGTCGCCCTGGTCGCCTTCTTCATGTTCGCCGGCCAGAGCTTCGCCGCCATGTTCAACTACGCCGACCTGGATGGCGCCAATCGCATCGCCATGGACACCC
>WNGL01002246.1_pt1 | contig 23544 bp, 22 predicted proteins | sample 5400591 | NCBI WGS metagenome assembly WNGL01 (sample SAMN13153377, study PRJNA577476) | soil metagenome | isolation source: 80 cm soil or saprolite under Garry oak tree replicate 1 | place: USA:California | collected 2016-06-15 | reverse complement strand
GGCCCTCACCTTTGCCGCAGCCGCCTTTGCTGAAGAGCCGAAGAACGCTCCCGCAGCAGCAGGTTCTGCTCCAGCTGTAGCAGCCCCTGCAGTACCCGGTGCTCCTGTTGTTGCCGCCCCCGGCGCTATGGCACCGGCCGCTGTAGTCGCACCGCCACTGACCAAGAAAAGAGAGCTGAAAGCCAACAAGGTTGTCACCCTCTCGATGTTCGCCGTCATCATCGGCATCACCCTGGCCGTTGTTGTCTGGGCCGCCAGGCAGACCAAGACCACGGCGGACTTCTACGCCGCCGGCGGCGGTATCACCGGCACCCAGAACGGTTGGGCCATTGCCGGCGACTATATGTCGGCCGCTTCCTTCCTCGGAATATCCGGGATGATCTCGCTGTACGGCTACGACGGGTTCATGTACTCTGTTGGCTGGCTGGTAGCCTATGTCACGGTTCTGCTGATCGTTGCCGAACCGTGCCGTAATGCCGGCAAGTACACCCTGGGTGACATCCTCTCCTTCCGCACCGATCCCAAGCCGGTCCGCGCCGTGGCAGCCATCTCTACCGTGGCCGTCTCCACCTTCTACCTGACCGCCCAGATGGTCGGCGCGGGCAAGCTGATGGCGCTGCTGGTCGGTGTTCCGTACAAGACCGCCATCATCGGCGTCGGCATCCTGATGGTCGGTTACGTCGTTTTCGGCGGCATGACCGCCACCACCTGGGTCCAGATCATCAAGGCCGGCCTGCTCATGTCGGGCGCCTTCCTGCTGTCGGTGCTGGTTCTGGCCAAGGCCGGCTTCAACCCGATCGTCTTCTTCGACCAGATCGTCAACAGCCCCGACATCCAGGACCACGTCTCCAAACTGGTGCTGAAGGACGGCGTGGTACTTAACGGCATCGATGCCGGGCAGCGCTTCCTTGAGCCGGGCCTGTTCATGAAGGCGCCGCTCGACCAGATCTCCCTCGGTATGGCCCTTGTTCTGGGTACAGCCGGTATGCCGCACATCCTGATGCGCTTCTTCACCGTACCGACCGCACAGGCCGCCCGCAAGTCGGTCATCATCGCGATGTTCATCATCGGCGGTTTCTACGTCCTGACCACGCTGCTCGGTTTCGGCGCTGCCATCAATCTGACCCCCCAGGGCATCATCTCGGTTGATCCGGGCGGCAACATGGCCACCCTGATGCTGGCACAGCAGTTGGGCGCCGACATCGCCCCGATTTTCGGCGACCTCTTCCTGGCCTTCCTCTGCTCGGTCGCCTTCGCCACGATCCTGGCGGTCGTTTCCGGCCTGGTTCTGGCCGCATCCGCAGCCATCGCCCACGACATCTATGTTAACGTCATCAAGGACGGCCATGCCGACCAGCATGAGCAGGTCATGGCTGCCCGCATCACCTCGCTGGTTGTCGGCGTTGTCGGCATCATGATCGGCCTCATGGCCGAGAAAGCCAACGTTGCCCACTTGGTGGCCCTGGCCTTCGCCGTAGCCTCCTCCGGCAACCTGCCGGTCGTCGTGCTCTCCTTGTTCTGGCGCAAGTTCAACACCGCCGGCGTCATCTCCGGCCTCGTGGTCGGAACCGTTGCCTCGATCGGCCTGGTCATGGTTTCCCCTAACATGACCTATCCGAAACTGGTCGCCAAAGGCGCCGAGAAGGTTATTGTCGCCATGGAGAAGAAACAGGCCGCACTTCTTCCGGGAGCCGTTCTGGCCGAGAAGGACTCCAAAGCCCTTGAAAAGGCCAGGGTTGATGTATTAGGTATGGACGGCAAGTCCATCATGGGCCTCAGCGAGCCGATCCTTAAGCTGAAAAACCCGGGCATCATCTCGATTCCTCTCGGATTCCTCGCCGCCATCTTCGGTGCGCTGCTGTTCCCCAGCAAGCGTTCCGAAGAGATGTTCGACGAAGTCTATGTCCGCCAGAATACCGGCCTCGGCATGGCGAAAGCTATCGACCACTGAGACCACTGATGCTTTGATTTCTGATTGATTGTGTATATAGTGGGGATGGCTTCGGCCATCCCCTTTTTTTTAGAAATACACTTCCGGTTTTATTTATAAGGTACATTTCGTGGAAACTGTTTCAATTATTAAATCCGGTGATTATGAACTTAAGGCTTTGCGCCAGGACGTAATCAAACTGCTTGAACCGCTTGGCGGCATCTCCGAGTTTGTCAGTCACGGAGATCGGGTATTGCTCAAGCCTAATATGCTTGCTGCAAAAGAACCTGGTCTGGCCGTCACCACACACCCCAACCTGGTGCGGGTCGTTGCCGAACTTGTAAAGGAAGCGGGCGGCGTCCCTCTGATCGGCGACAGCCCCGGTATCGGCGGTTTTCTGAAAGTCGCTGATAAAAGTGGTATCAGTGAAGCGGCACATAACAGCGGTGCAACTCTGGTTGAATTTGTTGAAGCTGTCGAGCTGCGGGGGACCGGTACATTTCGCTCTATTTGGCTTGCTCGTGACTATTACGAGGCCGATAAAGTCATCAACCTTCCGAAGCTGAAAACGCATGAAATGATGACGATGACCTGCGCCGTCAAAAATCTGTTCGGGGCGGTTATCGGGACGGAAAAGGCCGGCTGGCATCTCAAAGCCGGCAGCTCCCGGCAGCTGTTTGCAAGGCTGCTTCTCGAAATATATCAGCTCAAGAAACCGGATCTGAATATTGTCGACGCCATCAATGCAATGGAGGGAAACGGACCCGGCAACGGCGACCCGGTCAAACTCGGACTGTTGCTTGCCGGAGTAAATCCTGTAGCGGTTGATGTGATAGCAGGGAGGGTAGCCGGAATACCTGCCGACCTGTTGCATATCGAACGGGAGGCGGCAAGCATGGGGCTGGCTGGAGCGTTAATCGAAGACATAGTTATTAGCGGCGCCGCGCTGGATACCTTGCCCGAAACCCGTTTCAGGCTGCCCAAAGGTCTGGACGTTCAATTCGGGCTTCCTTCCTTCCTCGCAAAAGCGCTAAAAAACCAGCTCACCATGTATCCGGAAGCCGATCTGAAAACGTGTCTGCTGTGCGGTATCTGCCGCGACGCCTGTCCTCCGGCGGCGATCACAATAGAAAACAGCGCGCTGTCGGTTGACAATGCGCGCTGTATTCGCTGCTGGTGCTGTCGTGAACTCTGTCCACACGATGCGATGCAGACCAGGAGGGGGCTGCTGCTCAAGTTTTTGATGCTCTTGAACGGAAGGAGAAAATCCTAGGATTCTTCCTCTTCGGCGCCAAGCGGGATCTCACGGTAAGCCCGCTCTTCCTCGACCCTCTTGGTTTGAGCCTGAAGCTTTTCAAGGTCAGACTTGCATTTCACGCAATGACGGGTAAACGGCATCGCTTTAAGTCTCCCAAGAGGGATATCTTCATCGCACTCCTCACAAATTCCATACTCACCTTCATCGATGCGCAGCAACGCCTCATCGATACTGTGAATCTTCTCCCGCTCGCGATCTCCAAGCAGCAAGCCGAGCTCCCGGTCCCGCTCGGAGGATGCCTGGTCGTAAATATCGCCGCCCGGCTCGATCGCAGCGACCGCTTCAGTCCCGTTCTTGACCGATTTCCTGATCTCGCGGAGGGCATCATCTTTCAACTTCTCAAGAATCAACCTGATTTCCCCCCACTTTTGGTCCTGAGGCGTATCTGCTGTTACTTGAGGAGTTGCCTGGCCTGCCGCTGCAGGTGCTTTGGGTGTATCGATTCTGGGCGGTTTTCCAGCCGGCTTGGGAACGACTATCTGAGCACTCTCTGTAACCTCTGTCTGAGGTTTTAATTTCGCTTTTGAAGCGGTCTTTGAGGCTTTGGACCCCTCTACCGGCGTTGGCTCAGGAGAGGGGGCGGCTGATTTCGTTGCTTTGACGGCACCCTTTTTCACTTGTGCCGGTAAGGGTGATGTTGTTTTGGCAGCTTTCGGCGCAGATTTTTCAGTTGCTTTGTTTTTTGTCGCCATAATGTATCATCTCCGCGTGCTGGATGGAAGTTGCATTGCCTTAAAAAACGGCGGCAAACTATCACAGAAAACAGAGGGCTTGTCAAGCCCTGTATGTAAGAAACCGGTGTTGAACCGATTGAGCGACAAAAAGCAAATGCACCAAGTGCTTCGTCGCGTACGGTTTCAAATTCAACATGGTTTATGCCGTCCGGATTCAAAAAACGTACACGCAAAAAGACCACACCTGAAGCCCTTTTATGGCACAACCGGTGTGGTCTCAACTGCGGTATAACTCCGGGGTTTTACTTGACTACGACAAACTCGGCCCGTCTGTTTTTTGCCCAGGCAGCTTCATCGTTCCCGCTTACAGCCGGCTTTTCTTTGCCATAGCTGATGACGGAGAGCCTTTCAGACTTGACACCGAGGGTTGTCAAATACTTCTGGGCGGAGATGGCGCGACGCTCGCCCAGCGCCAGGTTGTATTCGGCTGAACCGCGTTCGTCGCAGTGCCCTTCGATAAGAATTTTTGCGCTTGGCATTGACTTGAGAATGCTTTCGGCGTTTTTGGAGAGAACATCGCGAGTATCTTGACGAAGATCGGATTTGTCAAAATCAAAATAAGCTGTTTCTAATTTTATTTCGGCAGGGGCTGTTTTCTCGGCCGGAACTGCCGCACTCACTGCCGGCTGAACCTGCTCGACCGGCTTGGGCTGTTCAACAGGCTTAGCTTGTTCAACAGGCTTGGGCGGCACGGTTTTTTCAACCACTGGAACAACCGCTTCTTCTTTTTTTACCGTTTCTTTGTTTGCACAACCGCCTGCAAGCAATGCGGCCATGCTGACGCCTGCCAACAACGTTACCATGCTCTTTTTCATATTAATCTCCTGTTCTGCAAAAAATGAGGCACAATGCCTTGAAAAATCAAATGTGAAAGGATTATACATAACAGCGTTAGCATTGCAACTGGTAATATCGGGTCCCTGCGGCATTGGCGCCTTTTCACGCCATCAGTGCGCAGACCAGACCGGCTGGAAATACGCCCCCTTCCCCTCGCTGACTTTTGTCTGCCCGGAGCCATCGGCACGCATGACATATACCCCGTTGCCGCTGCTCCGCTTGGAACTGAAACAGATGAGGCGGCTGTCGGCAGACCAGGAGGGATTTTCGTTATTGCCATCGGTGGTGAGTTGTGTGTCCGAAGAACCGTCCGGAGCAACGGTAAATATGTTGAAACCCCCGTTGGTCATCCTTGAATACGCGATCCTGTCCCCTTTTGGAGACCAGCGAGGATTAACGTTGTAGCTGCCGGACGTTGTCAGCCGTCTGACATCGCCGCCATCGGCATTCATTATAAATATCTGCGGTTTCCCCAGACGATCAGATACAAAAGCGATCTGTTTGCCGTCCGGCGACCAGGCCGGGTAGAGGTCGAGAGCCGGGTTGATAGTCAAGCGGGTCGGATGACTGCCATCCTTGTTCAGGGTATAAATCTCGGCATCACCATCCTTGCTGAGCGCAAGGGCGATTTTGCTGCCGTCAGGCGACCAGCTGCCGGTGATATTCAGCCCTTTGCGGCTGGAGAGAGCAACCTCTGCCGTATTTGAAAGCAAGCGCCGGTACAGATCAGGCTTGCCCCGTTTGTATGAAGTGAAGATAATTTCCCGGCCGTCGGGAGAAAAATCCGGGTTCAGGTTGATTGAGCCGTTTTTCGTCAGGGGGAGCGGGTTGTGACCATCCCAATCCATGACATAGATTTCCTTATTGCCGGTTTGGGTCGAGACATAGGCTATCCTGGTGGTAAAAGCACCCTTTTCGCCCGTTATGGCACGCAGAATTTCATCTGCAAATGTATGGCTGAACCGCCGCAGGTCCCTTGCCGAGCCTAGATATCGTTTCGACGTGATCAACTTGCGATTGATGACGTCAAAAAGACGAAACTCGACCGTCAGCTGTTCGTTTTTCAGGCTATACTCGCTCCGGACCAGCAGATCGAAACCGGCATTCGACCACGGCACAAAATCGGTTTCGATCAGCGGCGGACTATTGGCGTTCGGCTGTTGTGGACGTCCCTCTGCCGTGACTACTCCGGAGATGTTCATGTCAAATGTGATTACGTCTGACACCAGTCGGGCTGATTCGGGATTCGCGGGTGCCTCGAGCGAGCGCGGAGAATCGACCGCGAGCTTCATCTGGCGATTTGCCGGAGCGTTGACTTCAATATAACCCGGTTGAGCATGGAGAATGACTGCTGGAACAATGAGGAGCAGAATAAACAGGATTATTTTCATAATATTTCCATAGGTATTATCGTGACGTTTCGTTAGAGATTCCCTTCGGCTTGAAAAGAAAGCCGTTTTCATAAACAGCGTGGTTCGGTGGTTTGGTAAACTTTTCGCTGGCCAGATCGATTGCCCGGCGAACCGCCAGCTCAAATGCCGCATCACCGCTGCTGCGTTCCATCTTCATCCGCAAAAGCCTGCCATCCGCCGAAATGGTAAGCCGCACCGCCACTTCCGGCTTTTTGGTGGTGGAGTAGCTTGTCACTTTCAGAGCATCTTCAAGCCTCGATTTAATGAAATCTCCGTAGCGGCTGCCGGCCTCACCGCCGTCGGCTCCAGGCGCGCCGACTTTAGCGCTGCCGCCTGATTTTAGTTTGCTCCGTAACTTTTCAAGAACGGCTTCTTCATGCCGGTTTTCACTGTTCCTTTCCAGTTTTGCCATCCGTTCGGCAAAAGCCGCTTCGGTCTCTGCGGTTTCTTGAGGGGCCATCGGCTTGACAAACTTCGTGCCGCCCTTCGGAGCGGCTCCGGATGGCGATGCCGCCGCCATCGGGGGGGGCTGGACAGGGGCTGGTTCGGCCTCATCCGGCTTTTGAACGGAACCGCCGGCTTGGGGATTGGACGTCGGCAGATTTACTACATCCACATAATATGTTTCCTGGAGTGCCTGCTGCGGAGAAAAAAGTTGGCCCCACCATACCAGTAACAAAAAAACCGCCAGGTGAATGACGGCCGAAACGATGAAACTGACACCCATTACGGTGTCAATTCTTGAGGTACGAGGGCTCATTATTTTGCAGCCGGTTCAGTTACCATGCCGAGGCGTTCAATGCCGGCACCCTTGATATCGGCCATGGTTCGCACAACCTCACCATAGGGCACTCCGGCATCGGCCTTCAAAAACACCTCTTTTTTTGCCCGGGTGACAAACTTGGCTGAAAGTCGCTTGCGCAGAGTTCCCTCAGGAACCTCCTCTTTGTCGATAAAGACTTTACCGCTCTTGTCAACGGAGACAACGACTGATTCCTCGGCAGGAGTCATAGCCTTGGTGTCGGCCTTCGGAAGGTTGACCTGTACCCCCTGCTGCATCATCGGCGCGGTTACCATGAAAATAACCAGCAGCACCAGCATGACATCCACCAGCGGAGTCACGTTTATCTCCGCCATCACGGTACGGTCGTTGTTTTGTCCACCCATGGCCATGATCTATTTCCCCGCAATGTTGCGCTGTACGATATTGAGAAACTCGGTGGTGAAACTGTCCATCTCGTTTATCAGTACGCGAATTTTGTGCTGAAAGTGATTGTAGGCCATGACGGCGGGGATGGCAGCGACCAGACCGATCGCGGTGGCGATCAGCGCCTCGGCAATACCGGGGGCGACAACTGCCAGCGAGGCTGAACCGGTCTTGCCGATTCCTTCGAATGCGGTCATGATTCCCCATACGGTGCCGAACAGGCCGATGAAGGGGGATGTGGAGCCGGTGGTAGCGAGGAAGGTGAGGTACTTTTCAAGCCGGGTTATCTCGGAATTAGTTGCCCTTCGCAGGGCGCGGGAGACGTTCTCTACGCCACCCAAATCGGTACTGAACGCGCTGCCGTCGCTCTTGCTGTCGGTCTCCACAACTTTTTTCAGCTCGCTGTACCCCTCGTTGAACAGGACTGTCAGGGGGGAGTTGGCAAAACGGTCAACCTGGGATGCGATTGCGTCAAAACGCTTTGACTTCCAGAAAAAATCCATAAACCGTTCCGACTCGCTGTTTGCGCGTCGAACCTGAAAAAATTTGAACAGGATGATGCTCCAGGAAACAACCGAGAATGAAAGCAGCAGTAGCAGGACAAGCTTGACGATAATGCCGGCGCCGAGGATTATGGCCACGGATGATACCTCCGCATGGAATTAGAAACTTGAAAAACCTAGAACTTTCAAGCAGTCAAGTCAAGACAAAACAGATTCGGCCGCGCCGGCTCTTCAGCGTTCAGCCAGACGTGCGACGATATGGTCAAGAATTGTTCCGGCCAGCTGGTCCTTGGACATCAATCCGCAGTCACTGCTGCCGCCATCCTTGAAAAACAGCAGCGCCCGGTTGGTGTCTACATTGAAGCCGGCATCTGCCTGACTGACATCGTTGGCCACGATCATATCCAGATTTTTTTCACGCAGTTTCTTTGCCGCGTTCTCTGCCAGGGCATCGGTCTCGGCGGCAAATCCGACCAGAAACGGCCGCGGGTTCAACCCGCCTTGCATCCCCCCCAGTCCCGCCAGTATATCAGGGTTTTTAACCAGCTCGATCGTTGCCGAATCGCCCTTCTTCTTGATCTTGGTGCTGTTTCTCGTCAGCGGGCGATAGTCGGCCACCGCCGCCGCCTTGATAACAACGTCGCATTCCGCAACATGCGCCAGGACTTCCTTCTGCATTTCGATCGCACTCGTAACGTCGATAACTCTAACGCCATCCGGTTTGGCCAGAGCGGTCGGTCCGCTGATCAGCAGCACCTGAGCGCCACGCCGCCGCGCCGCACGGGCCAGCGCAAAACCCATCTTGCCCGAGGAATGATTGCTGATATACCGGACCGGATCAATTTCCTCGCGGGTCGGTCCGGCGGTGATCAGTATCGTACGACCCGCCAGATCCTTTTCAGTAAGGGCTGTGACGGCGCCTTCAAAGATCGCTTCCGGTGTTGCCAGCTTTCCGTTACCTTCCCACCCGCACGCCAGGCTGCCGCAGACCGGCGCCTCGAACAAGTACCCAAAGCGGCGCAGTTTCTCTTCGTTTTCCTGATAGATCGGGTTGGTGTACATGTTGACGTTCATGGCCGGTGCGAACAGTACCGGGGCTTTTGTGGCCATGACAGTCGTGGTGAGCATATCGTCGGCGATTCCGGTAGCAATCTTGCCGATAATATTGGCCGTGGCCGGGGCGACAATGAACAGATCGGCCCGGTCGGCAAGTGATATGTGTCCGATTTCCCGTTCGGCAATCAGGTTAAACAGCTCCGTATGGACCGGATTGGACGACAGGGTTTGAAAGGTAAGCGGGGCGACAAACTCCTGGGAGGCACGTGTCATGATGACATGAACCTCCGCTCCCGCCTTGGTCAGGAGCCGCAGCAGTTCAATAGCCTTGTAGACGGCGATCCCTCCACATACCCCCAGAATTATTTTCTTGTTTTTGAGCATATCAAATAGTGCCTCTAAAAATATGGGTTAGACCGTTTTTCGTGTCCAATGGTCGTCTGCGGGCCATGGCCGGAATATGCGATTACTTCGTCCGGCAGCGTAAAAAGCTTGGTGCGGATCGATTCCAGCAGCTGTTCGTGAGACCCGCCCGGCAGGTCGGTACGACCGATCGAATCGGCAAAGAGTGTATCACCGGTGATCACTTTCCGCTCTTCTTCAAAATAGAGACAGCATCCCCCAGGAGTGTGGCCCGGAGTATGGAGCACTTTCAGACGGCAAGTGCCGAAGAAAATATCCATGCCGTCAACCAGATAGGCGTTCGCTTCCGGTGAATTATCACCTTGCAGGCCATACTTTCGAGCGACCTCGGCCGCCCTGCTCAACATGGGCGCGTCCGCCTGGTGGATAAGAAGTCTGGCGTCAAAAGCAGCCAAAGCCTGGTGGTTTCCCCCCACATGGTCAAAATGACCGTGTGTATTGATTATCGTGTGTATTTTCAGCTCATGCCGCCGTACCAAGGCGACAATCAGCTCCACGTCCCCTCCCGGATCAACCACAATCCCTTCACGGCTCTTATCACACGCAACAACATAACAGTTGACTGACAGCGGACCTACGACAATTGATTCAAATATCATAAATTTCTCTCTTTTTCATGCAATACGATAAATACAGGGCAACCGGGTTGTTCCGAAGCTGTTCACTGTTATTGACATCCGTCGTGGACATGCTACACTGGCAACTGTCTGCACCAGCAACCAACAACCACGGAGAATAACGGATGAAAATAGCGGTTGTGGAAACAGAAGATTGCATCAGTTGCGGCCTGTGCATTTCGACCTGTCCGGCTGTTTTCAGATTTGACAGCAGCGGCAAGTCTGAATGTTTTGACCCTGCCGGAGCTCCTGAAACCGAGATTCAGAGCGCGATTGACGGCTGTCCCGTCCAGTGTATCCACTGGAGATAATACCAACCCTGTTATATACAGGATAAGTGCATTAACGAAGTTATTTACTGCCCGGTATGTGCAGGCAATAACTTCGATATTACTAATTCAAGGAGCTATAATTTATGGAACGTTGGATCTGTACCATCTGTCAGTATGTCTACGATCCTGCCGCTGGCGATCCGGATCGTGGAATTGCACCGGGGACATCATTCGAGGCGCTGCCGGACGACTGGTGCTGCCCTCTCTGCGGTGCAGGCAAGGATGTCTTTGAAAAAGAATAGCAGAAACGGCGGGGCAGGTTTCAAACCCGCCCCGCCGTGATTTGCCGCATCACTGTTTTCCGGCGGCCTTTATTATATCAACGGTCGCCTTACCCGCTTCTATTTTTACCCGCCATACCAATCCGCACGCCCCGCACTCTTTAACCGGCGAATGTTCAGCCGAAAAACCATTTGAATGCATATCCAGATCAACTTCGGTCCGGCTGCCGCAATTCGGGCACTTCATAACGCTACCTCCAGGTTTATTAAACTATGAGTCATGTCAGCTCCGGCAAAATAGCTGTAATCGCGTTAAATAGCCCATTCAGATCAGCACACGTCATGTCACCCATGTGGGCAATCCGGAATGTTTCTCCTTTAATTTTACCATAACCGTCGTCAAACGCAAAACCGGCTTCGCCCAGGCTCTTTTTCAGTGCCGCCAGATCAATTCCGCGACTGTTTCGACTGCAGGTTAACGTCTGGGAGCGGTACGGTGCTGCCGGAAAGGATTCGAAACCACGATCCGTCAGCCAGCCCCGAACATACACGGCGAGATCGTTGTGACGTGCCCAGCGATTCTCAAGCCCTTCCGCAAACATCCGCTGAAGTTGACAGTCCAGCGCATAGATCAGTGAAATACAGGGGGTCGAAGGGGTATTGTTCTTGGCATCGTTGGCGGCAAACTCGATAAAATCGAAATAATAGCCGCGTCCTGCCATGCCGGCAGCCCGCCGGAGAGCCTTTTCACTGGCCGTGAATACCGCCAGGCCGGGCGGGAGGGCGATAGCCTTCTGCACTCCGAAAATACAGCAATCGATGCCGAGTTCATCAACCGGGATCTTGAGTGCGCTCATCGATGAGACCGTATCGACAATAAACACCACCTCGGGAAATTTGCGCATGACGGCGGCGATCTCCGGCAGAGGCGACATGACTCCCGTGGAGGTTTCGTTATGAATCATGGTCATGCTGTCGTACTTTCCGGTTGCAAGGGCTTTTTCAACCGCCTCGGGAGTAACCGGAGAGCCCCAGTCAAAACGGATCGCGTCAGCCTCCTTGCCGCAGCGCAACGTCACATCATGCCACTTGTCGGAAAAGGCGCCGTTGCAAAAGTTGGCACAGCGCTTCCCGACAAGATTGCGGATCGCACCCTCCATGACACCGAAAGCGCTCGAAGTTGCCAGAAAAACCTTGTCATCCGTGAACAGCAGTTTTTTCAAACCGGAGGTGACCCGGCCATGCAACTCGGCATATTCCTTCATTCGATGGCCGATCATTGGAGAGGACATGGCTTTCAGAACGTCGGGATGAACCTCAACCGGTCCGGGAATAAAAAGTTTTTTGTGCATTGGTTCTTAACTCCGGCGCAGGATAGTAGTTTGTCAGCTAAACACAAAGGCTAGCAAATGGAGGGGACAAAGTCAAGATTGAGCAAGGCTTCGGAAAAAAACAGGGTGGCAGCTGCTGCTGTCGCCCTGCGAGACGTCCGGCGTCTGCCGGTTGTCAGTGAGTATCACCCTTTGTCTCAAAGATAGGCACAATATTCGATAATCCATAGAAGAGGACATAGGGGGTTATGATGACCATGAGTGCCCCGCAGAGACCTTCCTTGAAGGTTTCCAAGTTGTACGGAATTACGGGTATCTTGTATTCCATGAAGCCGGAGAAGGAACCCGAGAATGCCTGGCCGCCGATGACGACGTTCCAACGCATCATGAAGACCCCGATCAACACCAGTATCGTGGCAAGTATGGCGCGCCTGACGGTCAAGCCGGGTGCCAGGAGCAGGATAAACGGAACCAGATTGCCGAAACCGTACTGTAGTACGAAAATCTTGAAAAAATCCTTTTCATAAATGACTGCCCGCAGAATATCCCATGATTTTACGGCCGTGTAGGTACGGAAAATCAGATCGAGCAGCTCCAGCGAGATCGCCAGCACCAGAAACATGACCAGATACCTGCAGGTCATGGTGACGACATGTTTTTCAACGCTTTTCAGCTCGTCGTTGGTCGGAAAGGCCGGATCATTCTTACGGTTCCAGGCATAGATAATCTTGCGCAACTCCATGGTAATGACGTAGGTCAGGATGCATAGCGCAATTCCGGATACGACCGCGGAACAGATAAAGATGACCGGCATGAGCGGGGTCATCCAGAGGGCATTTGCCTTGACTGAACCGAAGATGAAACCGGCATAGCCGTGCAGAAAGCAGGCGACCGGAATACCGATTGCTGCCAGGCGTTTGACGCCGCGCTCATCAGCCTCAAGGGCATGTTCCGATATATCCCAAGCCCCAAGCGTCAAGACAGAGTACATCATGCACTGCAGCGTTTCTTTGCCGCTGCGGGCCGGCCTGGCACGCAGCGCAAGTGCTGTTTCGACAAAATATTTGCGGTAGACAAACCAGATCTCGGCCGCCACGATCATGCCGTAGGTGGAAAACACGATTCCGAAGGCGGCAATGGCCGAAGTGAAATGGGGCGTCATCATGACCTCAATTCCTCGAAACGGCTGTTGCAGATGCAGCAGCAGCGGCATCATCGCCACCGGCAGAAGCGCGAAGGAAAATACCAGTGCAAAGCGGGCGATATCCTTTAACTGATTCACGCCGAATACATGATACAACGAAGAAAGCACGAAGGCCCCTGCCACCAGCCCGGTCATGAATGGGTACATGACAATCTGGATCGACCAGTAGATGTATTCATTGGGATAGACGAAAAACTCTTTAATTGTCCACAATTCTCCATGTACCATGGCTACTTAACCTCCCTGGTCAGCCCGAGGTAGAACACCTGCGGTTTAGTGCCGTACTCTTCCTTGAGGACATTGACCCGCTCATTCATGATAATTTTTGTGACCGGATCGTTGTGGTCTTTCAGGTTGCCGACCTGCCGGGCCCCGAAGGGGCACGCATCAACACAGGCGGTTTTCATCCCCTTGCTGATGCGGTGATAGCAGAAATTGCACTTTTCGGCGACATGATAGACCGGGTGAAAAAAGCGGACTCCGTACGGGCATCCCATGACGCAGTAGCCACAACCGATACACCATGAACGGTCAACCAGAACGACGCCATCCTTGGTCTGATAGGTCGCGCCGACCGGACAGACCTGAACGCAGGGGGGGTTATCGCACTGGTTGCATAGTTTTGGTACAAAAAAGGCCTTGGCGATATCCCCTTCCTTAATTTCCAGCATCCCGGCTTCATTCTGATCGATCTTGGCGCTTTGAAAACCGTCACGGGCACCTTTTGGCGAGTCAATATTCATTTTGCCGTCGTTCATGATGACATAGCGTTCAACCCAGGTGCGGGTAGCGTTGGCATCATATGGTACCTCGTTTTCGGTCTTGCAGGCTTTGACGCAAAAACCGCAGCCAACGCATTTGTGAGTGTCAACAAGAAAGCCCCAGCGGACCTTGTTCTTGTCGTTTTTTTCTGCCAGCAGCCGCTGTGGATTGAATAACTCCAGCGCCGCCAGAGGAACGGCAAGTCCGCCGGCAATCAACAACCCGTTTTTGCAAAACTCGCGACGATTCATTTTTTCACCTCCGACTTCTGATTCATCGGTTTTGGATTGTGGGGGACATGGCACATGACACATTCGGCACCCGGGTTGTGGGTGTCCGGATTGATCCCCCTCAGGCCGCCGCGATCACTCGCCTTGTAGGGGAGTCTCAGGTGGCAACGGAGGCAGAGTTGCCGGCTGCGGTCAATTTTCAGGCCGATCGGGTCCTCCGGATGGTTCCCCATCGGGCCGTGGCAGTTCTCGCAACCGATGTGTGTATGAGCCGATTTTTTCATGTCGTTGTAGTTATGTTCGTGACACTCCTTACACGGCTCCGAACCCTTGTATTTGACCGTAACCTTCTGCCACTCGGCTTCGTTACTCTTGCGATGCATGCCGTACATGTAGCCCCGCTCGTGTACGCCGAAATCGCTCGGCACCAGGAATGTGCGCAGAATCAGAAGCAACACAACGATGCCCAATGCCACAAACAATGGCCGCCAGACATGACTTTTCACAGAGATTACCTCCTTTTTATTTATTCATTAGAATCTTTAGGTACACATAGCCGTTGTACTCGGCGGGAGAGAGTTGAAGATATCTTTAGAACATTATTTCATTTTCTGATTTTATCGCACAAAGCGCAAGCCGATTCAAGGGTTATTTGCAGAATTATGCCAAATCAATACTACGGTCCTGAGAGGGGATTGTCGACCGGACGTCTGATTGATACGCGCCCGTCTGCAGCAATTACTTTCCGATTGACGATTTTTGTTGCCATCTGTATAGTGGCGCGATTGTATAATGCCATTTATTGAGAGCAGAAGGAGCAGGAATCATGCGAAAATGTCTGTCATTTTCAGCCATCGCGCTATTGTTTACCGCTGTTATGGCTGGAGCGGCCGAGTACAAGGATGTCACCTTTACTTTCAAAAATGCCGGGCCGGTTGTTTTCAGCCATGAGTTGCATTTGAGCAAATACAACAACAACTGCAAGGTCTGCCACAGCGCCATCTTCAATCTGCGTGAACGACGCCACTTCTCGATGGCTGAGATGGAAAAGACGCGCTCCTGTGGAGCCTGCCACACCGGGGTGAAGGCATTCAGTGTGTCTAACGAAAAAGAATGCGTTCGCTGCCACAAAGGGGCTCCGAAAGATGTTGCGTACCCGATAAAGGGCCTTGGCAGCGCAGTTTTCAGCCACTCCAGGCATATAGCCAAGAACGGCGGCAGCTGCAAAGGATGCCATAACGGCATAATCAAGACTAAAGAAACCGGCGTAACCATGGCGCAGATGGAAAAGGGCAAAAAGTGCGGCGCCTGTCATAACGGTAAACGCAGCTTCACGGTAACAGCAAACTGCGACCGCTGCCACAAGGGGTTGAAGCCGAAAAACATCACCTTCACCCTCAAAGATGTTCCCCCGGTAACCTTCAGCCACTCATTTCATCTGCAGGCTTATAAATGCACCGATTGTCACACAAAGGTTTTCCCTTACCGGGCTGTTACCGGTAAAGCGACTATGGAAGATATGTTCAAAGGGAAATCGTGCGGCTCTTGCCACAACGGGAAGGACGCATTCCCGGCAGCCGGTGATTGCGGAAAATGTCACAAGGGGCTGAAGCCCGGCATCATTAAATTCAAGACCGATGGCGGCGAGGCGACCTTCAGCCATGAATTTCATCTGCAAAACTATAAATGTGCCGATTGCCACACCGGGATATTCCCTTACAAGGCTGGTGCCCTGAAGGCCACCATGAGTGATATGGAGGCCGGTAAATCCTGTGGCGCCTGTCATAACAAGGGCAAGGATGCTTTCCCGGTGCAGGGTGATTGCGGCAAGTGCCACAAGATATAGGTTTGTTGAGGATATATTGATTACATAAAAGAGACGTTTACAGGAGGAAAAGGGGTGCAGACATGGTCTGTCACCCCTTTTTTTTATGTCGCGATTGTGCTTTTCAGTTTAGCTGGTACCATTAAAAGGTATTTAGTATTGGGGCTAACGCCCCGGATGCCGGCGTTGATGTAGTTAATTTACAGGGAGGATCGGAAAATGTGCCTTCGCACCCTCGTATCGTCTTTTTTGTTGTTGCTGATGTCTGCGCCTCTACACGCCGAACAGGGGATGGCCATCGACCCCGCCACCTGTCTTGGTTGCCACGGTGACAAGATCGCTGTGCAGGCTTTTGCCCGCTCGGTGCATGGCAAGAATGCCTGTACCAGTTGTCATGTCGACATCACGGATCTGCTCAAGCACATGAAAAAAGAGATCAGGGTTCAGAAGGTGCAATGCGAGCGTTGCCACAAAAAACAGAATTCCGAGCATTATGCGAGTGTACATGCTGAAAAGGGCGTGACGTGTGCCCAGTGTCATACCGATATTCATACCCATAATTACTGGAAAAACGACAAGCGGATCGTGGTTGCCAAATGTATCCAGTGCCACGACAAGGAGGAGATCTACCGGAGATCGGTTCACGGCAAGGCGGTAGCGAACGGCAACATGGATTCAGCTGCCTGTCACGACTGCCACAACCTTCACGAGATAAAGAAATTAGGGGTAGAATCCGATCACAGGGCGTTCGTCACCAAGGTCTGCATGAAGTGCCACAGTGATGAGAAGATGATGGCCAGGAACAAGGTGCTTACGGTCGCAACAAAATCGTACATGGAAAGTTATCACGGTAAAAATTACCGTCTCGGGTTTCCCGAAAAGGTTGCAGGCTGTGCCGACTGCCACACCGCCCACGCGGTGCTGCCAAAATCCGACCCGCTCTCCAGCGTAAACCCGGGCAATCTGGTCAAGACCTGCGGTCGGTGCCATTCCAAGGCAACCGTCCTCTTTACCAGGTTTTATGCACACGCGGAAATGACCGATCGGCACAACTATCCGATCCTGTTCTACACCTTTTGCGCCATGACCGCCCTATTGCTTGGCGTTTTCGCCGTATTCTGGCTGCACTCCATCCTCTGGATGTTCCGCGGTTTTGTAGAGAACAGGGAAAAAGCGGCTCTGCTGGTCGCGGGCGGGTATCACCGGGTTGTTGCCGAGCCACACAAACAATATCGCCGTTTCAACCGGTTTCATATTTTCCTGCATTTTCTGGTCATTACCAGCTTCCTGCTGCTTGCGCTGACCGGTCTGCCGCTCAAATTCAGCGACCAGGGGTGGGCTATTACCATGATGAAACTCTTTGGCGGGACTGCCAATGCCGGAGTGCTGCATCGTATCGGTGCCGGTATTACCTTCATCTATTTCGGGGCCGTACTTGTCATGAGCATCAACTTCCTGTTCATCAGAAGAGATATCCCCGGAAACTGTATTCAACGTTTGTTTAGCCCCGACTCTCTCTGCTTCAATCTGCGCGACACTCGCGATCTGATCGGCATGGTCAGGTGGTTCTTCTTCAAGGGAGTGAAACCGGCCTTTGAGCGCTGGACGTACTGGGAAAAATTCGACTTTTTTGCTGTCTTCTGGGGTATGTTTGCTATCGGCGGCTCGGGCCTGATGCTCTGGTTCCCCGAGCTTTTCGGCCAACTCCTGCCGGGGTGGGCATTCAACGTGGCTACGATCATCCATTCCGATGAGGCGCTTCTGGCTACCGGCTTCATTTTTACAGTTCACTTCTTCAACACGCATGGCCGTCCGGAGAAATTCCCGATGGACTTTGTTATCTTCAATGGCCAGATCGGCAAGGAGGAGCTGCTCGATGAGCGCGGTGACCAGTGGAAGAGGTATGAAGAAGCGGGAATCACCGAACAGTTTGCCTGCCAGCGCACGAGTGGCATTCTTCGGGACTTCCTTTTCAAGGGTTTTGGATTTACGTCGCTCCTGATCGGGCTTGGGCTGATGGTGCTGATGGTGCTGGCGTTCCTGGGAGGTGGCGGACACTGAGAGCGTGCCGCGCAATAGTTCTGTTCCTTAAACAACGAGGGGGATGCCGGCATGGCACCCCCCTTTTGGCCGGCAGCGGCAGGATCGATCCTCACGCCCTTTTCGGCATTTCCTCTACAACTGCCTGCACAGCAGGTTTTTTCGGCCATTTACCGAGGGCAACGGACTCGACTGCTATCGCCGTGCCGAATGAAAATACGCTGAATACCAACGGCAAACCATGGGTGCCGAGGAGGTCGTACGCAAATACCTTGATTCCACCCATGACGGTAACGAGAAACGCAACATTCCTGATCTGCCTGTCGTGACGCAGATAAGCCAGCAATATCAGGGCAACTGCAGCAGCGTTAACAAGCACCGATTGCGCGCAGCGGAAGGCATCCGGTGGCACCGACCCGGAAAATATCTGCAGAGTCTGATAGATAACACAGCGCATCATGAAAAATCCGCTTGTCAGTCCAGCCAGCAGCAGGGATACGGCGCTGCGGTCATGCGGGTCAAAGCGGTCAAAGAAAGAGTACCCGGTAGATGGCGGCCACCAGCGGCACCATTGGTACTGATACAGTATGATAAAGGAGAGCAGGCCGGCCGGAATTATATTGACAGCGTCCAAAGCGGTGGCGCTATTCCCCTTGAGCGCGTAGGCAATGGCGGTGCCGCTGTAGATGTGAAACAGATAGGTTGCGAGCCTGACGGTCCCGCTTCCCCATGAGCGTGACATAACCGCCATAAAGATGGCAACCAGAGAAATGATCGGCAATGAAAAAACGAGCTTTCCGGCTACAACTGGCAATGCCAATGTCAGGAGGGTCCCACAGGCAAAAGTAAAGGCCCCTGCACCAGGAGCGCCTTCCTCAGACCGTTGTGCCAGCCAGAAACTGACGGCAAGGAAGGTGACGGCTACCAGAGCGCCAATGCCCCCCAGAAGGCGCCCACCTCCTCCGGCGTTAACGACGTAGAGCGCGGTGGAAAATGCCCAAAGCGAGGTGAGGGTGGGGAGCGCCGCATCAAAACGGGAGATCCGTCCCGACTGGCGGGAAACGATCCCTGAGAGGGCAATCACGATGTAAGTAAGAGCGAAAACCGCCAGTACCGGCAGGAACCATAATTGGGCCAGTTCCGCTGGCGGCGTTTCCCCGTGTTTCAACGCATAGCCGAGTCTGAATCCCCACAACTGCAGCATGAACATACTGACAAAAACCACCGACCAGCGCAGCCATCCGCAGCGCTTCATGCGCACCGCAAAATAGGCGAGTACGTTGGCCGAAAACAGTACCAGGGAGAGGTAGGGAAAGTGAGGATGAGGATAATCGATCGCCGCTCCGGCAAAGCACATGGAAAGGGTGCCGACCGAAATAGGTGCAAATGCGTCGAACCGACGACTGATAAGGGCCATGGTGATGCCGGTCACAACCAGGGTGAAATATGCCGGCACCAGAGGCAACGATTGAAAATGGACGCGTGTTTCCACAACGATGATAGACATCAAAATGGCGCCGCAAGAGGCAAATACCGGGGCAAGGGGACTTTGTTTGCTGTACTTGTGCCAGCTGACAATCATCAGGATGGCTGCGTAGCTCATGCCAAGGCCTGAGCCGATGAGCTTGTCGATTACACCGCTGTCGGTTATTGTGCGGAGGATCAGGGCAACAACCAGCAGGAAACAGAGCGTGGCGAGACGCGGCATAAGAGCGTTACGACCCGCCCAGTTCAGCACCTCCTCCGTAACATCGGCGATATCCTCCGGCGGATATTCCCTGTCGTCAGCAGGAACGGCGGCTACGGCCGCCTGAGAGGCACCACCGCCGGCATCCCCCTCACCGAGACGCGCTGTCAGTCGCTCCAGCTGTTGTTCCATGGCCTGCAGTCGGGCCGTTAGCTCTGTTTCCCGCTCTCCGGCTGTCTGATCTGACCGTGTCATCACCCTACCTCCTGTAATGCGTGTTGAAAACCGGTAATAAGGTTTTATGTGCCAACGAAACATTCAGCCACAAAGACTGCAAAGGTGTGGTTTTTTGGTAAATATAACGCTGTTTAAATTAATCGCATGGATCGGCATTGTCAACATGATAGATTGTCAGCTGAAATCGCAATCTGGTCTCTATGTAAGTCTGATATGGTGAGTTTGAGACAAAAGCTCATTTAGGGTTGCATTTCCACGGCCTTCGTGCTACCAAAGGACGTTTTTAATCAGTATCCGAGGAGGAATTGAATGGAACCAGTAAAGAAAATAAGTGCTGAGAAATATTACATGAACGTCATCAGTTTGCTGGGGATGCTTACTTCGGTTATATCAGCGCTGGTAATCGTACTGTTTATTGCCCTGCAGGAATTTATGGGCCTTGAAAACCCCTATCTGGAAATAATCACGTTATTTTTGCTGCCGGGTGGTGTTTTGTTCGGCGGTGTACTGACATATTTTGGGGCGTGGCGTGTACGAAGCAAACACCGTCGGCATCCCGACGTGGACATCCCGCCACTGCCCCGTCTGGACTTTAATGACCCGAGAAAGCTCCGTCTGACCATTTTCTTCGCCCTGGTGACGGTAGTTTTCTTCGCGATTATCGCCGTTACCACGATTAAAGGCTTCGAGTTTACCGAGTCGACAGCATTCTGCGGCGAAGTCTGTCACGTCCCCATGGAGCCGGAGAATACGGCCTGGCAGCAATCTCCTCATGCCAGGGTCCGGTGTGTCGAGTGCCACGTCGGCGCGGGACTGAATTACTATGTCAAAGCGAAAATCAACGGCACCAGACAGCTCTATTCCGTTCTGACCGGGACGTTCCCGACACCGATCCCTACCCCGGTCCACAATCTCCGCCCGGCTCGCGGCACCTGTGAACGTTGCCACTGGCCTGAAAAGTTCGTCGCCGCACGTTACAAAGTGTTTTCACACAACGCGCCGAATGAGGCGAATACCCGCCGCGAGACCCAGATGGTGATCAAGATCGGCGGTACGCCGGGTGCACCGAACACATCAGGCATTCACTGGCATATCGGCAAGGAAGTAACGTACATAGCCACAGATGAAAAGCGGCTGGATATTCCGTATGTGTCGGTCAAGAGGGAGGACGGCACCCTGGACGAATTCGTCAGCGCCGAAAAGCCGGTATCGAAGGAAGAACTCTCCAAACTTGAAAAACGGGTCATGGATTGCATCGATTGTCACAACCGGCCGGCTCATTCCTATAATCCTCCAAGCCAGGAGATTGACAATCGCTTCACCGCAGGCAAGCTTGATCCATCTTTGCCATACCTGAAAAAAGTTGGTGTAGAGCTTCTGGAGAAGCCGTACAAGACGACTGAAGAGGCGACGGCAGCTATTGCCAAGAATATCCAGGACTATTACGCCAAAAACTATCCCGCTCTGGTGACCGGCAAGGCGGCGTCGATCAAACAGGCGATTGAGCAGATTCAGCAGATATATGCCAGAAACTACTTCCCCAAGATGAAGGTCGCCTGGAACGCTTATCCGACGCATACCGGCCACTTTTATTTCCCCGGCTGCTTCCGTTGCCATGACGGCAAGCATAAGAACGCTGCCGGCAAAATCATCTCCAAGGACTGCAACCTGTGCCATGTCGTTGTCAGCCAGATTCAGGAGAATATTCCCCAGGGCAAGCAGTCCAAGGAGTTTGTACATCCTGTCGATATCGGCGATGAGTTGATGAAGACCAATTGCAGCGAGTGTCACAACCCCGGCGGTCAGGATGTAACCGGCGGCGGCGAGAAAAAGAAGCACTGATCCGCAGCCAACATTGTAACCTGTAACAGCAAAGGCCCCGATCAATTCTGATCAGGGCCTTTGCTGTTTGTGAAGCTGACTTCGACTGCTACAACTCCTCGTAACCTCCATCGCCCGTAGCGGCATCGTCATCAGATTCTTCTTCTGATTCTGCTCCGTCGCTACCAACGGCTTCTTCTTTCAGATGGCGGATAAATTGATCATTTTCACGGATTGTGCGTTGTACGTCCGCCAGAAGTTTTTCCAGATCACCAGATTCTTTATCGCCAATTAACATGGTCAATGCCCCAGCGTATCCAGATAGCGCTCTGCATCCTTGGCAGCCATGCAGCCGGTGCCGGCTGACGTGATCGCCTGGCGATAGGTAAAATCCTGCACGTCACCTGCGGCAAAAACCCCCTTGATGCTGGTGGCGGTCAGATCAACCTCAAGCCCGCCGCATTTCGTGCGGATATATCCATCCAGCATTTCCAGTTGTCCCTCGAAGATGGTCGTGTTCGGCGAGTGGCCGATGGCGATGAAAACCCCGTGCAGTGCCAGTTCCTTGGTGGACCCGCTTCGGTGGCGGATGCGCATGCCGGTCACGCCGCTTGCATCACCCAGCACCTCATCGAGCTGGTGGTTCCATTCAATGGTGATGTTGCCCCCCTTGGTCTTCTCGATCAGCCGGTCCGCCAGCACCTTTTCGGCCCGGAATTCCTCACGGCGATGCACGATGGTCACATGCCGCGCAATATTGGACAGATACAGCGCTTCCTCGACCGCGGTACTGCCGCCGCCGATGACGGCCACATCCTTGCCGCGGTAGAAAAAGCCGTCGCAGGTGGCACAGCCCGAGACGCCCTTTCCCTTGAATTCTTCCTCCGATGGCAGTCCCAGATACTTGGCGGTCGCTCCGGTGGCTATGATCAACGCATCGCAGCTGTAGAGTGCCGAGTCACCTTCCAGGATGAACGGGCGCTGCTTCAGGTCGGTTCGCTTGATATGATCATAAATCATCTGCGTGTCGAAGCGCTCGGCATGCAGGCGCATCCGCTCCATTAGCTCCGGCCCCTGGACCCCGCCATGGTCGCCTGGCCAGTTATCCACTTCGGTGGTGGTTGTCAACTGGCCGCCCGGCTGCAGCCCCGTGATCAGTGCAGGGTTAAGATTGGCGCGTGCCGCGTAGATTGCGGCCGTATAACCGGCCGGTCCGGCGCCGAGGATAATAAGTCGGTGATGAATCGGTTCCATGTTTCCTCCTGAAAAAGTGTTGACGAACTGTACCAGCAAACCGCCGCCTTGCCAAGTATGTTTGACCGGTGCCAACCCTTCTGCTAGTATCCCGCATCATGTCTTGAGGAGTGCATCCACATGCTGCTTACCGACCTTATTTCAGATGCGTATGACCGCCTCAAAAAGCGTGTTCGACGCACCGAGCTGATCTATTCGCACTATTATAGCGAACATTTCGGAATTCCCCTTTATTTCAAGTGTGAAAATCTGCAGAGGACCGGCTCTTTCAAGATCAGGGGGGCACTCAACTTCATGACCTCCCAGCCGCGGGAGAAATTGAACCATGGCGTAATAACCGCCTCAGCCGGCAACCATGCCCAGGGGGTGGCCTTTTCTGCCGATCTGCTGTCTGTCGCCGCTACCGTGTATATGCCCGAGACGACCCCCCCTCAGAAAGTTCAAGCTACACGCGACTATGGCGCCGAGGTGGTATTGACCGGCCGAAACTTCGATGAAGCCTGTGCAGCGGCTATTGTCGCGCAGCAGAAAAGCGGGGCGCTGTTCGTGCACCCTTTTGACGA
>WNGL01007496.1_pt1 | contig 23549 bp, 17 predicted proteins | sample 5400591 | NCBI WGS metagenome assembly WNGL01 (sample SAMN13153377, study PRJNA577476) | soil metagenome | isolation source: 80 cm soil or saprolite under Garry oak tree replicate 1 | place: USA:California | collected 2016-06-15 | reverse complement strand
CGCCGCCGTCAGCGTCCCCGAGAGGCCGAAGAGCACGCCCCCCAGGAGGCCCACCCGCGCGGCCGCGCGGAGGGAGGCGCGGAAGGGCGACGGCCCGCCGGCGCCCCCGAGGACGAAGCGGTCCAGGCTGCTGTCCAGGTAGCCCAGGCGCCGCAGCTCGTCGCGGACGGCCTCCACCGACGCGATCGGCGCCCGCTCGGGCTGATCCATCCCGCCTATGTTACGGCGCTCCGTTCAGTGGAGGGCAACCGGGCAGCCGGGGGGTCCGGGGCGTGCGATGCAGCACCCTCTGGAGGAAACGGGCGGCGAACGAAGCGCGATTCACTCGCGCGAAGTGAACGGGGAGTGGGGGGTGCGACGCAGCACCCCCCAGCTCAATTGGATCCGCCGATGCGATAGATGAGGGAGACGAAGAAGCGTTCCGTCCTCAGGCTGGTGCTCACCTGGGCCGTGCTGGCCGGCAGGTCCCCCGTGGCCTCGCTGACCACGGTCTCGACGAACCGGCCGGACTCGTGAAGGTAGGCGACGTCGAAGAGGATCGGGCCGAGGATGATCCCGATCCCGGCCGTGAAGCCGTTGAAGCGGGGGGCTCCGCCCCCCGTACCGAGAACGACCTGCTCGTCGTTGAAGTAGCCGGCGCGCAGCGGGACCTTGAGCCGGCCCGCGATGATCACGTATTCGACGCCCGTGCGGACCTGGTCGCTGTCGCCCTGCGACTGCGTCAGGGCGGGGTAGGGAAGAGGCGGGTAGGTCGTGGGGGCAAAAGGCGCCGGAGGCGCGACGAACGGCAGGGTGAAGTAGTTGATGATGCGCGAGCGCGACCAGAAGGTCCGCGTGAAGTCGGCGGAGAGCGTGAGGGCGCTTCTCGGCCGCCAGGAGGTGCCGAAACCGAACGAGGCCGGGAATTCCAGGCGCACGGCGTCGTTCCGGTGGGAGTTGGTGACGCGGTTGCCGCCCACCGGATTGTCGGTCCTCGTCTTGTCGAGGTGGACTTGTCCGCTGAACGGCGTCTTGAAAACGGCTCCGAGGTTGACCTGCTCGATCGGCGACCAGATCGCGCCCAGGTTCGCGTTCCAGCCCGTGAGGCCGTAGTCGGAATCGAACACCCGCGGCCGGGTGAAATCGGGCGCGGTGCGTTCCACGCTCTGGGTGTAGCCGTTGAACCAGCGGTTGACGGTGATCCCTGTCCGGAGCGTGCGGGTGACCCTCCAGCCCGTGCCGAACGCGAAAACGTCCAAGCCGCCGCTCGCGTCCCCCGTCAGCAGCACGGGCTCCTGGCCAGGCGCCCGCTGTCGCACCGTTGTAAGCGACCCGCCGAGCGGCACCGCACGCTGGAAGCTCGCCTGGATGGCGCCCGAGAGCCCGTGGAACCGCAGCGGCCAAGTCAAGGCGGCGAAGTCTACGCTCCGCCCTTCGAAGCGGTCCGTATTGAGCTCGGGTTCGGTCCCGGTCTCCGTCCTGTAAAGCGTGCTTGTGCCCGCGAGCGAGACCTCCGGGACCCGGAGGTAGCTGAGGCCCGCGGGATTCCAGGAGGCGGCGGTGGCGTCGTCGGCCCGAGCCAGGAAGGCCCCTCCCATCCCGAAGGCCCGTGCTCCCGAGCCGAGGGTCAGGCTGGTGCGTCCGGTGAGGTCAATGCGGTCCTGCTCCAGCAACTGCTCGGGGGTCTGGGCCGCGGCGGTGGCCACGCCGCCCACGACCATGGCGAAAGCGAGCCAAGCCGCTCGCCCGCCGAGCGAAAGCGAGGGGAGGGAGGCACCACGCGGCGGTGTCCGTCGCATCGTGGAACGCGAGCATAGCACGGCGTCTTGAAGTCCTGTTCAGCCCGGCCAAACACCCGGGGGGGCGGGCCTCCTCGCATATCATGGGCCCGTGCCAGCGGGGTCGCGGCGTGGCGAGATCCTCCTCCTCCTCCTGAGCCTGGTCTTCTTCTTCGGGGTCGCCGAGGCGGCGGTGCGGCTCCTCGGCGCGGGCCGGCCGCGCTCGCTCGGCTACGCCCCCGTCAACACCGACGGCCGCGAGCGCCGGCCCATCAACCGCCTGGGCTACCGCGACCTCGAGCACGCCCGGGTGAAGCCGGCCGGGGTGCGCCGCATCCTCTTCCTGGGCGACTCCTTCACCTGGGGGGCGAGCGTCCTCTTCGAGGACACCTACCCCCAGCGGGTGGAGCGCGGGCTCAACCGGCGCGGCGAGGCCTGGGAGGCCATCAACCTCGCCGAGCCGGGGAACAACACCGTGCAGGAGGCGGCCCGCCTCGACTCCGAGGGCTTCGACTGGTCGCCCGACGTGGTGGTCCTCGGCTACGTCCTCAACGACAGCGAGGACGAGAACGCGGCCGAGGCCCGCCGCGCCGAGGATTGGCTGGCCGACCGGAAGCAGGCTCCCGCGGAGCGACGGGGCCTCCTCGATCACTCCGCGCTTTATCGCCTGGTGAATACGCGCCTCTGGGCCACCGGCGAGAACCGCCGGCGGATCGCGGGCTTCCGCTCGATGTACGCCCCGGACTACCCGGGCTGGGTCGCGGCCCAGAAAGCGCTCAAGGCCATGGGCGGGTCGTGCCGCGCGCGCGGGGTCCCCCTCGTCGTCCTCATCTTCCCGCTCTTCGGCAACCCCCTCGACGCGGCCTACCCGTTCGCGGACATCCACGTCCAGGTGGCGCGGGTGGCCGCCGAAGCGGGCGCGAAGGTGGTGGACCTGCTGCCGTACTATCGCGGCCTGCGCTCTGAGCTGCTCGTGGTGGACGGAGCGAACGACGAGCACCCGAACGAGATCGCCCACCGGATCGCCGCCCAGACCCTGCTCAAGGCCCTCGACGACGTGGTGCCCCAGGCCACGCCATGAGCGAGCCGGCTCGCTCGGCCGCGCTTCTGCTGGCGGCCCTCGCGCTCTATGCGGGCCTGGCAGTGACCAGCCTGCGGACCTGGTCAGCCACTTTCGACGAGGGCGCCCACCTGCCGGCGGGCTACACCTACCTCGTCCAGGGCGACCACCGGCTGAACCCCGAGCAGCCGCCGCTCGTGAAGCTCCTGGCCGCGGCGGCGCTCCTGCCGCTCCGCCCCGCGTTCAAGCCCGACGACGAGGCCTGGGCGGCGGCCAGCCAGTGGGAGCTCGGCCGGCGGTTCCTCTACCGCTGGAACGAGGCCGACCGCCTGCTCTTCTGGGGCCGGCTGCCCGTGGTGGCCCTCGCCTGCATGCTCGCGGCCGCGGTCTTCCTCTGGTCACGGAGCCGTTTCGGCACGCCGTCGGCCGCCCTGGCCCTGCTGCTGTGCGTGCTCTCTCCCGACGTGCTCGCCCACGGCCAGATCGTGACCACGGACCTGGGGCTGGCCCTGTTCTTCCTCTTGACCGTGGTGGCGTTCGACCGGCTGACCACGCGGGCGACCCACCTGCGGCTGCTGGGCGCCGGCCTCGCGCTGGGGGCTGCTTTCGCGACGAAGTTCTCGGCCCCGATCCTCGTGCCCGTCCTGGTCGGCTTGGGGGCGGTGGTCGTGTTCGCGCGCGAGCCGATGGCCTCGGCCTGGTCGGGTAGCGAGCGGCCGATCGAAGGCGCGCCCGCGCGGGCGCGTCACGTGGCCGTTCTGCTCGTGGCCATGGGCGTGATCGCGCTCGTCGTGCTGTGGGCTTCGTACGGCTTCCGCGGCGCGCTCTCGCCCGACCCCGCCGTGCGCGAGGCCGGGCGCGCGCGGTTGGCCGAGCCTCCGGACGGCCCGCTGGGCGCCGCGGCGGCGTGGGCCGCGGACCGCGGGCTCCTGCCCGAGGACTACGTGCGCGGCTTCCTCTTCGTGATGAGACACTCCGAAGCGCGGCCCACCTTCCTGCTCGGCGAGCTTTCGGACCACGGCTTCCCGTCGTATTTCCTGGTCACCTTTGCCCTCAAGACGCCGCTGCCTCTTGTCGTGCTGCTCGTGCTCGCCGCCTTCGCGGCCCCGCGCCTGGCCTGGCGGGAAGCCGCCTTCCTGTGGCTGCCGATCGCGGTCTACCTCGCCTTCACGTTTGCCCGGGGCCTGCAGATCGGCCACCGCCACCTGCTGCCGATCTACCCGTTCCTGTTCGTGGCCGCGGGCCGCGCGGCCGGCCCTTCATTCATCGACCCCCCATCGTTCATCGACCCCCCTTCATTCATCGACCCCCCACCCTATCCCTCCCCACGTCGGGGGAGGGGAATGCTGTCCCGCGGTATGCTCCGCGCCATCGTTCTCGTACTTGGGGCGTGGTATGCGGTCGGTACCCTGCGCGTGCACCCGCACTACCTCGCCTACTTCAACGAGTTGGCGGGGGGCCCCCGGAGCGGCTATCGGCTGCTGGTCGACTCGAACCTGGACTGGGGGCAGGACCTGAAGGGGCTCAAGGCCTGGATGGACGCGCGGGGGGTGTCGCGGATCAAGCTCTCGTACTTCGGCAGCGCCGACCCGGCTTACTACGGGATCGACGCGGACAACCTGCCCGGCTACTCGGCCCCCCACCCGGTGCGGGTCACTCGGGAAGTGCGGCCGGGGGACCTGGTGGCGGTAAGCGCCACCAACCTGCAAGGCGTTTACCTCAGTGCCGAGGACCGGCCGCTCATGGAGCGCTTTCGACGCCTCACCCCGATCGATCAGGTCGGCTACTCGATCCTGATCTACCGCGCCGATCGGATGACCGCGCGCATGGCCAACGCGCGCTGGACCCTCCTGCTCGACTGCTTTCCCACGAACCCGCGGGGCTATTTCGACATCGACTTGCGGGAGCCCGCCAGCCGCGAGAAGTACTTCGCGGTGGCGCCCCTGCGCTTCGACACGGTGGCGAAGCGGGCGCCCTGGGCGGTGGAGTTCCGCTACAACACCCTGCGGTTCCGCGACGCACCGCTTGGGCCGAAGCGGCCCGGGGTGAGGCGGGTGATGGTGCTCGGCGACTCCTTCACCGAAGGCCAGGGGGTGAAGGAGCCCGACACCTGTGCGCGCGTCCTCGAGCGGCTGCTCAACGAAAAGGAGCCGGGGAAGTGGGAGGTGCGGAACTGCGGCCGGCGGGGAACGGACTTCCCGGCCCTCTACGAGGCCTTCGAGCAGATCCTGCCCTACGAGCCGGACCTCGTGATCTACGCCCTGGTCCTGAACGACGCGGACCAGTCCGAGGCCTTCCACGCCCGGCAGAGCTACGTCAACGACTGGATCGTCGACCGCGCACGCCAGGAGGACGACGCGGTGCCGGCCGCGCCCGGCTTCTTCCGCCTGCGGGTGCTCGACTTCGTGGCGGACCGGATCGAAGCCTACCGGATCGGCCGCGAGACCACGCGCTGGTACCTCGACATGTGGAGCGACGGCAACCGCGAGGGCTGGGAGCGCACGCAGGGCTACCTGCGGGAGATGAACCGGCGGGCCACCCGCCAGAGCGCGCGGTTGCTCGTGGCCCCCTGGCCGCTCTTCGTGGCCCTCGAGGGCGCGTACCCCTTCGCCCCCGCCCACGAGACAATCGCGCGCTTCTGCCTGAAGGAGGGGATCGCGCACCACGACCTGCTGCCGCTCTTCCGCGGTCAGCCGAGCCCGTCGTTCTGGGTCCACCCCGTGGACCGCCATCCCAACGAGAAGGCCCACCGCCTGGCCGCCGAAGCCCTCGCTCCCGTGGTGCGCGACCTGCTGCGTTAGCCCGGCGAACATGAGCGGCCCGGACTCGACTCGTTCCAGGAAGCGAGTCGGTAAACTTCAGCCCGCGGAATCAGAAAATCATTGACCGGCCGTAACGCGCCGGTTACACTCGGCCCTTTTGACGGAGACCGTTTGGAGGGTTTCATGACCGATCGTCGGCTCGCCTTTGTCCTTGTCGCCGTGGTTGCCCTGGTGACGCTCTCCATGGGGGCCTGCGGAGGGGGCACCACGCCGACGGCGGCGCCCCCTGTCACCCAGAGCCCCGTGGCGGGGCCCACGCCGCCTACGACCCCGGCGAGCCTTTCGTGCCCGCTCGGCAAGGGGACGGCCGATTCCACCTGCGAAGCCCCCGCCAGCCACCTGCTGCGTTCCATCGACGCCGCCATCGACCAGGTGGTGGCCGCGCACCCCGACTACTTCGTGCTGGGCGAGCTGCAGGGTCAGGTCAGCGGCCAGTACCGCGTGCGCGACCGCGACGGTTTCATCCAGGGCGTGCTCGCCATCCTCCAGGGGCAGGGCATGTGCGCTTTCCGCATCCCCGAGAGCGACACCATACAGGTCAAGGGCTCGAATGACTTCAGCGAGGAATACGAGCTCGTCAGCGGCCGCGGGTTCATCCACCGGGGCTCCTCTTCGTGCCTCCGCACCTGCACCCCCGCCAACTTCCCGCTGGACGTGGGGGAGCCGGTGGCCCGCGTCTACGTCGGGATCTTCCGCTTCCGGTGCGTCGGCGGGGTGATCCCGCCGCCTGCGGGCGAGAACCGCGTTCCCCTTGCTTGCGATGCCGTGATCACCGCGACTCCCAAGGACAAGAACGGCCAGAACGTCCCCTGGTGGCTTCACAGCCCGAACGTCGAGTTCTGGGTTCGCAGCGGAGAGTACAACGTCATCGTGTTGGGCGACGTCCCCGACCAACCGTTCAACCGGTGGATCTATCCGAAGGGGGTGGGGGGCTTCAGCATTTGCGCCGCGGTCGATGGCAGGCAGACCTGCATGAACGCCCAGGTGATTCCTTAGCGACTACAGGTTCCAAGAGAGGCGGAGCGCGACGCTGGTCGCGGCGAGCAGGAGGCCGAGGGCCGTGGCTTCGGCTCGGCTCGGGCCTATCGTGGCCTGGTCGCCACCGCGACGCGCGAGCGCGGCCACGAGCAGGAGCGGCATCAGGGGGATCCAGATCCGGCCCACCTCGCCGCGGGTGATGCCGGAGAGCCACAGCAGGCCGAGGCCGAGGGCGAGCACCGCCGCGAAGCGGTCTGCGGCTTCCGCACGGCCTTCGAGCACCGCCCGCGCGGCCTCGGTGCCCCGTGCGAGCGCGAGGACCGCGACCGGCACTCCCAGGAAAACCGCGAGGTCGAGCGGGTTGAAGAGCAGCCATAGGGCGTAGCTGCGCACCGCCGTGTAGGCCTCGTGGTGGATGGCGAGCGCCTTCCGGGCGGCCGCGATCGGCTCGTGGCCGAAGGCCGCGGTGGCGGCGATCACCCCCGCGGCCACCGCCACGGCCGTGAGAGCGACGGCCGCGGCTCGCCGCCACGCCGCGTGGTCCCTCGCGCGGGCGGCCAAGGCTGCCAGGCCAGCGATCACGAGGAATGCCGCCGATCCGTAGGAGACGAGGAGCGCCAGACCCCCGGCGAGCCCCGCGACCGCCGCCGGGAGCCGCCATCCGTCGCCCGGCCCCGCTCTGGCCAGCAGCGCCGCCACCGCGGCGACCGGCAGGGCCAGCGCCTGATCGAACTGCGGGACCAGGACCGTGGCCCCGGGGACGAGCAGCCACAGGAGGCCGACTCGCGCGCCGGCCAGCGCGTCGCCGGTCAGCCGGGCCGCGAGCGAGGCGACCGGCCAGCACGCCGCGGCCCCGAAGAGCATCAGCGACAGACCGCCGAGGAGGGCCGCGGCCTTCGAGGCTTCCGTGCTGGGCGCGCGGGGCGGGCGCGTCCCATCGTTGCCCTGGGCGCCCACCAGCACGCTCGTGAGGGCGGGGGAGGAGTCGCAGAGGGCGATGAGGCCGCGATAGAAGAGCACGGGACCGGGCGGGTGGGTGGCCGCGTGCTTGGCCGTGTCCCGGAAGGCCGGGAGCAGCGCCGCGTGCCGCCGCAGAAAAGCACTGGGGTTGGCGGCCTCCGGCGAGACGGCCACCGTGTAGTACGAGGTGTACGTCCGCGAGAGGACACGGGCGGCGAGGGTGGGCAAAGCACCCGGGAGCTCGAGGCCGAGAAGGGCGAGGGAGAAGCCCCATCCGAGGATCGTCCCGCCTGCGAGGAGGATCCGCGCGGCCGCCGCCGGCCGGCGCTCGGCCCCGGCCGAGCCCGACGCCGCGAGCAGCCCGAGGAGGCCGGCGCCGGTCAGAAGCACGGGGAGGTAACGCCCGCTCGCCGGCTCGGAGCGGCGGGACCATTGCCACTCGGGCGGGTAGGGAGCGGGTCCCCGGATCTCGGGCGGCCGGTCGAGCCCGACGGCCGCCAGGAAGAGGACGCCGAGCAGGACCGGGACGGTGAGCCTCGTTAGAACTTGACCTCCTTGACCTTCCCGTTCTCGAAGATGACGGTGAGGTCGGGGTAGGTCCAGCGGGTCGTGTTCTGGAAAGTCAGCTCCTTCTGCGGCCGGCCCAGGGTGTCGAGTACCTCGAGGGGCGTCATCCCTACCTTGATCTCCTTCTTTGTCGTGGAGGCGTGGGCGGCGGGCGCGGGGGCGGCGGCCGAGGTGCCGGCCGGGGCGCGGTAGGTCGGTCTGGCGCCCCCCGCGATGAGCTGGGCGGCGTAGGTGCGCGCCTGGGCCTCGCTCGGAAACGCCTTCAGGTAGGACTCGACGTAGTCGATCGCCATGGGCGCGTCCGCCGCGGTCATCACCTGCGACTTGGGGACCGGGAAGAAGAACTTGAAGTTGGTGGCCACCGGCTCACGCTTGGTGCTCTTCCCGAAGCCGCTGCCGCGCGTCACCTTCTTCGCTTCCACGGAGACCATGCGCAGGTCCACCCGGTTGTCCTTGTAGCTCATGGAGGCCAGCTCCACGACCTCGCCGAGGTCGAGGAAGTCGGCGGCGGTCTGGTCGAAGTCCAAGAGGCCTTCCGAGGTCCTCCAGCTTCCGTCGACCACGTCGACCGAGTAGTGGGCGTTCGTCGAGTCGCCCTTCACCCCGTAGATCGAGGTGGTGGCTACTCCAGGCTGCATCACCACGGCATAGGTGCGCCCGACCCAGAACTTCCGCTCGAAGGCGGCCTTGAACTCCGAGGGGAGCTTCTCCGCCCCGACGGTCCCCGCACCGGCCAGGACGAGGGCCAGAGCCGACATCAGTCTCTCCATCGATGGGCCTCCAGGCGTGGATGGTAGCACCACGCCGCCCCGCGGCTCAGCGGAGGGGCGAGTCGGGCCGCTCCCCGCACAGGAGAGAGAGGGTGGCCCCCTCCTCCGCGAGGCCGAGGCATTCGAAGAGGTTGCGGACGTGCTGGCCGAGCCGATCGCTGCGAGCCGGGGTCTCCAGGATCGCGTCCACCAGGACGCGAGCCCTCTCGGCCGCCACGTCGGCCGAGGCGAGGGCCTCCTCCGCGGGGGGGTCTTCGTCGAAGGCGCGCAGGCACTGCTCGAGGGCGTCGAAGGTGCCGTGCAGCGCCCGCGCGCCGCCGTTGCCGCCCTCCCCGAACGCGCCCAGGGCCTCGAGGGTGCGGCCGATGCGGGTCGCGATCGTCCGCGCGTGGGGGAGGTTGATCCGGACGTAGCGCTGGTAATCCTCGTCCTTCAAGCCGCCCTAGCCTAGCAGGGCCCGCTCGTTTCCTCCCGCCGCGGGGCCGTGGTAGCTTTACCGTTCGGCCCCTGGCCGTCCCCCACCATGATCGTCAAGGAGATCCTCGAGAACGGCCTCACCCTCCTCACCGAGTCCATGCCCCACGTACGGAGCGTGGCGGTGGGGGTATGGCTGAAGCGGGGGAGCCGGCACGAGACCTCCGCGCAGACCGGGATCAGCCACTTCATCGAGCACATGGTGTTCAAGGGGACGAAGAACCGCACCGCGGAGCGGATCGCGGCCGAGGTGGACTCCATCGGCGGCTACATGGACGCCTTCACCGCCAAGGAGTACGCCTCCTTCCACTTGAAGGTGTTGGACGAGCACCTCCCCCTCGCGATCGACATCCTGGGGGACGTGGTGCTGAACCCGCTCTTCGATCCCCTCGAGATGGCCAAGGAGAAGAAGGTCATCTTCGAGGAGATCAACATGGTCGAAGACACCCCGGACGACCTCGTCATGGAGCTCTTCACCCAGGCCTTCTGGCCCGACCATCCCCTCGGCCGGCCCATCCTGGGGACGAAGCGCAGCGTGGAGACCTTCCGGCGCCAGGACCTGGCTTCCTTCTTCAAGCGGGTCTACCACCCCGGCAACATCGTGATTGCCGCCGCGGGGAACCTCGACCACGGGCGGACCCGCGCCCTGGTGCGCCGCCATTTCGGCGCCCTCACGGACGGCCGCACGCCCCGGAACGGCCACGCCCCGAAGGCCCGGGCCCGCATCGTCACCCGGGCCAAGAAGGAGCTGGAGCAGGTCCACCTCTGCCTGGGCACCCGCGCGTACCCTCAGGCCCACCGGGACCGCTACGGCACCTACATCCTCAACACCGTCCTGGGAGGGAGCATGTCCTCGCGCCTCTTCCAGAACGTGCGGGAGAAGCGCGGCCTCGTCTACTCCATCTCCTCCGGGGTCAGCGCCTACTCCGACGCGGGGATCCTGAGCGTGTACGCGGGGACCAGCCTCGACTCCGTCGATCAGGTGGTCCGGCTCACCGTGGAGGAGTTCCGGAAGCTCCAGGGCGAGCGCCTGCCTGCCGAGGAGCTGCGCCGCGCCAAGGACCACCTCAAGGGAAGCCTCATGCTCTCCCTGGAGAACACGGGCAGCCGGATGAGCCACCTGGCCCGGCAGGAGATCTACTTCGGCCGCCAGATCGACCTCGACGAGCTGCTGGCCGGGATCGAGGCGGTGAGCGCGGACGACGTGCAGCGCATCGCGAACGAGCTGCTCGGGGGCCCGCTCGGCGCGAGCGTGCTCGGCAACCTGAAGGGCTGGCGGCCGAAGGCCGCGGCCCTCCGGGTCTGAGCCCAGCGCGGAAAGCCGGCGGCCGAAGAGTGGCGTGGAGTCGAGCGTGAGCCTTCGCTTCCGCGTGCTGGGGTCGGGTAGCTCCGGCAACGCCACCCTCGTCGAAGGCCACGGCACTCTCGTCCTGATCGACGCCGGCCTGGGACCACGCTCCCTGGCCGAGCGTCTCCAGTCCGCGGGGGTCGACCCCGCGTCCCTCGCGGCGGTGCTGGTTTCCCACGAGCACGGCGACCACGCCCGCGGGGCGGCCGCCTTCTCCGCGAAATGGGGGGTCCGGCTCTGCGGCTCCCGCGGGACCTACGCGGCGGCCGGGTTCGGGGCGGTCGAGATCGCGGGGTACGACGTGCTCGAGGCGGGCGAGACGCGGGCCTTCGGGTCGGTCAGGGTCACGAGCGTCCCCGTCCCCCACGACGCGGCGGCCCCATTCGCTTTCGTTATCGCCTCCGAGGGCGACCGCCTCGGCCACGCAACGGACCTGGGCCACGTGAACCGCAACCTCGTGCAGGCCTTCCGGGGCTGCGACGCCGTCCTCATCGAGTCCAACTACGACCCCGGCCTCCTGCGCGACGGCCCGTACCCCTGGTCGCTCAAGGAGCGCATCCTGGGCGGGGAGGGCCACCTCTCGAACGGCGACGTGGGGCGCTTCCTGGCCAAAGGTCTCGCGGAAGCCTGCCACACGGTGGTGCTGGCCCACCTCTCACAAACCAACAACCACCCCGAGCTCGCGCAGATGACGGCCGAGGAGTCGCTGGGCCGGCGCGGGCGCCGCCACGTGCGCCTCACCCTGACCGGTCCCGAAGGCACGCCCTGGATCGAGGTGAGCCGGCCGGCCCCCGAGCCCTCGAAGGGGCGGGGTCAGCTCCGGCTGTTCTGACCCGTAGGAGGCCGAACCTCCAGAGGCTTCACGATCGCGGCCATCGGCGGAGGGAGATCATCACTCCGCCTTCGGGGGTGTCGTGCCGAGCAGGTGCTCCTCCAGGAAGCGCAGGGTGTGGCCGGTCATCATCGCCTGGCCGCTGCGCCGGGCGGCCCCATGCCCCTCGCCTTCGATCAGGATCAGGCTCGAGGCGACGCCGCGGGCGGCGAGCGCCTCCTGCATCTGCACCGCCTCCCCCGCGGGAACCCGCGGGTCGTCCAGGCCCTGGATGAGCAGGAGCGGCGCCTTCACGCGGTCGACGTAGGTGATGGGCGAGAGCTTCTGGAGGGCTTCCTTGTCCTTCTCGGGATCGCCGTACTCGGTGGCGCGCAGCAGGCGGCGGTAGGGGGCGGTGTTGTTGAGGAACGTGAGCAGGCTCGAGAAGCCGACGATCGAGGCCCCCGCGTCGTAGGTCCCCGCGAACATCGTCATCCCCACGAGGGTCGAGTAGCCGCCGTAGCTGCCCCCTGCGATCGCGACCTTGGGCGCCCGCCCCCCGCGCGCGAAATGGGCCCGTGCGTACTTGCCCGCGTCGTCGATGTCGGTGATCACCCGCAGGCGCTTGGGGCCGTTGTCGGCGTCGAGCCAGGCCTTGCCATAGCCGTCGCTGCCCCGCACGTTGGGCTCGACGTAGATGAGGCCGGCGTCCACGAAGAGCTGGGCGTAGGGGCGGAAGCCGGGCTGGGCTTGGCCCTCCGGCCCCCCATGGAACTCCACCACCACCGGGCACGGGTCGCCGCCGGCGGGGGCTTCGGGGGCGCAGCGGGCGGGGTAGCGCACGAGCATCGGGATCTTCGTCCCGTCCCGGGCCGGGTAGCTCTCGAGGCGCGCCACCGCGAACCTCGAGAGGTCCACCTCGGGGGCGCTCGGCAGCACCCACTGCACGAGACCCTTCGTCTCCCAGTCATAGACGTAGCTCGCGCGCGGGGCATGGCTGGTCTCGACCCCGAGGGTCACGTAGCGCCCGTCACGGCTGGGCGTTCCCGGGTAGACGTGGTCGGCGTCCTTCACCTCGGGGAAGGGGGCGGGCTCGAGGCTGCGGGCGTCGAGCACGCGCAGCCGGGTGTAGCCGCCGTCGTTGAGCGTATAGTAGACGTGGCGGCGCGCCTGGTCGATCGAGAAGCCCGAGACGTCCATCTTCATCTCGGCGGTGACGGGGGTGAACCCTCCCGGGGCCTTCCAGCGGTAGAGCCGCCGGAAGTCCCCGAGCTTGTTGGTGAGGACGAGCAGCTCCCCGGGGTCGGCCGCCCAGGCTACGGTGTACTCGGTGGTCTCGCCCTGGCCGAGGAGCGGCCGGAGAGTGCGGCCCTTCGTCCCCCACTCGTAGACCTCGGAGGAGAGGGCGCCCGTGGCCTTCTGCAGGAGCAGCCTCGTCTCGGCGGGCTCCTCCCGGTGATCCGCGATCTCCCAGAGGCCGTCCTGGGAGAAGAGGAGCTCCTTCCTGCCCGCGGACAGATCGTAGCGGTAGACCGCGTAGCTGTCCGGCCTCAGGTCGTTGGCGGTGAAATAGATCCATTTCGAATCGGCGCTCGTGAAGGCGTGGAACGTCCGCACCTTGGGAACATGCTGGATCACGCGGAGGGCGCCGCCCTCCACCGGCTGGAGGTAGAGCCCGGGGTCCTCCTGGCCGCCCCGGTCGCGGGAGAGGACGAGGTAGCGCCCGTCGGGGGTCACGTCGACGAGGGATGTCCGATCCTCGCCGCCCGTCATCTGCACGGGAAAGGCCTTCGGCCCGTCCAGCCGCCACACCTCGGGGGTGCCGGTGATGCTCCAGCCGAAGAAGAGCCGCTCGCCATCCGGGCTCAGCATGCCGAGGCCAGGCGAGCGCACGTCGAGCATGGTCTGGATGCGGCGCGCCACCTCGGGGTCGAGGAGGGGCGGCGCGTACTTCTTGACCACCTCGGGCGGGATGCTGCCCGCTCCGTGCCCGGAGTAGGGGGTCTGGGCGTGCGCAAGGGGCGCGAGCCCCGCGAGCCCGAGGGCGATCACCCTCGTCAGAGGGCGCAGCAGGAACATGAGTCGATCCTCCGTTGACATGGGAACGTCAAGCTTATACCGGACGGATGGCATGCGCCGCCGCTCTCGAAGCGCCCTTGACACCCGGCGGTTCTCTGCTATGATGAGAGGCGCATTAGTCGGCCGTTGCTCTGGCGTTCGGAAGGAGCCGCCCGCGGTGGGGGGTTTTCGTTTGTGAGCGCGCAGGTGACGTTGCTGCTAAGCAAAGGCCAAGGAGGCCTGCACGTTCATGATCGAAGGCACCGTCAAGTGGTTCAACGAGTCCAAGGGTTTCGGTTTCCTCTCCCGCGAGGGTGGTCCGGACGTTTTCGTCCACCACTCGGAGATCCGGGCCGAGGGCTTCCGGACCCTCAACGAGGGTGACAAGGTTCAGTTTGAGGTGACGGACAGCCCCAAGGGGCCCCGCGCCGCGAACGTGACCATCCGAAGCTAAGCTTCGGGAAGCACAAACCGTCCGAACGCCCGGGACCGCGAGGTCCCGGGCTTTTTTTCGTCCGGCCGTGCTAACCTCCCCCGGTGACGCGCCGGGAGGCCCTTTCCGCCTGATGATCCCCCGCTACTCGCGCCCGGAGATGGCGCGGATCTGGTCCGACGAGAGCCGCTTCGGGGCCTGGCTGAAGGTCGAGATCGCCACCACCGAGGTGCTGGCCGCGCGGGGGGTGGTGCCGAAGGAGGCCCTGGCCGCCATCAAGCAGCGGGCCCGCTTCGAGGTGGCGCGTATCGACGCCATCGAGAAGGACGTCCAGCACGACGTGATCGCCTTCGTCTCCAACGTGGCCGAGAACGTGGGGCCGGAGGGCCGCTGGCTCCACTACGGCCTCACCTCCTCCGACGTGGTGGACACCGCCCTCGCGATGCTGATGCGCGACGCCTGCGACCTGATCGCCGAGGACCTGGGGCGGCTCATGGAGGCGGTGAGGGAGCGGGCCTTCCGTCACAAGCAGGCGGCGATGATCGGCCGCACCCACGGCGTCCACGCCGAGCCCATGACCTTCGGCCTGAAGATGGCCCTCTGGCACGCCGAGCTGCAGCGGCAGCGCGAGCGCCTCGCCCGCGCGCGGGCCACCATCGCGGTGGGCAAGCTCTCGGGCGCGGTGGGGACCTTCTCGCACCTGCCCCCCGAGGTGGAGGAGGCGGTCTGCGCGCGCCTCGGCCTCGTCCCCGCGCCCATCGCCTCCCAGGTGCTCCAGCGCGACCGCCACGCCGAGGTGCTGGGCACCCTCGCCCTCCTGGCCGCGAGCCTGGAGAAGTTCGCCACCGAGATTCGGGCCCTGCAGAAGACCGAGGTGCGCGAGGTGGAGGAGCCGTTCGGGGAGAAGCAGAAGGGATCGTCGGCCATGCCCCACAAGCGCAACCCGGTGGGCTGCGAGCAGGTGGCCGGCCTGGCCCGTCTGCTGCGGGGGAACGCCCTCTGCGCCCTCGAGAACGTCGCCCTCTGGCACGAGCGGGACATCAGCCACTCCTCGGTGGAGCGGGTGATCGTCCCCGACAGCTTCCTCGCCCTCGACCACATGCTCCGGCGCTTTACCGACATCGTGCAGGGGATGGCGGTGGACGAAGCCCGCATGCGGCGCAACCTCGACTCCGGCCGCGGCCTCGTCTTCTCCGGCCAGCTCCTCCTCGAGCTGACCGCCCGGGGGATGCGGCGCGAGGATGCCTACCGGGTCGTCCAGGGCCACGCCATGGAGGCGTGGAAGACCGAGGGGGACTTCAGGAAGCGCGTCTCCGAGGATCCGGGGGTCCGGGCCATACTCAAGGACGACGAGATCGCCGAGGTGTTCCGTCTCGAGCGCTACCTCGGCCACGTGGACGCGATCTTCGCCCGGGTGTTTCGCGGCGAGCCCGCTTGATGGCGCGGAGCCGTTCTTGCAGCAGCGTTCCCTCCCCCCTCCGTGGGGGAGGTTAGGAGGGGGGGTCGATGAATCAACGGGGGGTCGACGAATGAGAGCCCGGGTCTACGTGACGCTCAAGAAATCGGTCTTCGACCCCCAGGGCAAGACCATCCACGACGCGCTGGGCTCGATGGGCTACGCGGGGGTGGCGGACGTCCGCCAGGGCAAGTTCTTCGAGGTCACCATCGACGCGCCGAACGCGGACGCGGCCCGGACCACGGTCGAGGAGATCGCCCGCAAGGTCCTGGCGAACCCGGTGATCGAGAGCTATCGGGTGGAGGTGGAGGCATGAAGGTCGGCGTCGTCGTGTTCCCCGGCTCCAACTGTGACCACGACGCCTACCACGTGGTGAAGCACGTCTGCGGCCAGGAGGCTCGGTTCGTCTGGCACAAGGACGGAAGCCTCGCCGAACTGGACGCGGTGGTGCTCCCCGGTGGTTTCGCCTACGGCGACTACCTGCGCACGGGGGCGATCGCGCGCTTCAGCCCCGTGATGCGCGCGGTGGGGGAGTTCGCGAAGAGGGGCGGGCCCGTCCTCGGGATCTGCAACGGGTTCCAGATCCTGCAGGAGGCGGGCCTGCTGCCGGGGGCCATGCTCCGCAACCGCACCGTGAAGTTCCTGTCCCAGCCCGTCCACGTCCGGGTGGAGCGCGACGACACCATCGCCACCGCCGGTCTCGCGAAGGGGACGGTCCTCACCATGCCGATCGCCCACGGGGAGGGGAACTTCTACCTGCCCGAGGACGAGCTGGACCGGCTGGAGGGCGAAGGCCAGGTCGCGTTCCGCTACACGACCCGCGACGGGCGCCTCGACGACGCCGCCAACGCGAACGGGAGCTGCCGGGCCATCGCCGGCGTGTGCAATCCCGGCCGCAACGTCGTCGGCCTCATGCCGCACCCCGAGCGGGCGGCCGAGCCGGAGCTGGGCTCGGCGGACGGCCGGCGCATCTTCGAAGCGCTGATTCGCACCCTGGTGTCGGCCTAAGTCACTCCTCGCGCACGAAGCGCAGCTCGGTGTCGGACTGGCCGTCGAGCGAGCGCGTCCACACGAGGTTGGCCCGGCCGGCGCCGTCCAGGGTCAGCGACTGGAAGTCGAGCAGCTCGCGGTCGCCGCTGCAGCCGGTCCCCTCGGTGCAGATCGGACCCGTCTTCACGGCCGCCAGGTCGACGGTCTGGGGAGCGGAGAACGTCGCGCCGTCGTCGGTGCTGTCCAGGTAGGTCTCGAACCAGGCGGCGCTCTCGGGCACGCTCCCTGGCGTCCCGGCCTCGTCGGTGTGGTAGAGCGAGACTGCCACCTTCGAGCCGCGGGCCGTGATCCAGGGGTAGACCGAGGTGCCGTCGCCGACCAGGGTGCGCGGAGCCGACCAGGTGGAGCCCCAGTCCGGGGAATCGGAGAATTGGACCCGGCTGCCGCCGTCCAGGATCTCCAGCCAGACCGCCACCAGGTGTCCGCCGCCGGCGTTCGAAACCACCGGGAAGGCCTGGGTCGTGTCGGCCGAGCTCGCGGGCGAGACGGCGGTGTTCGTGAACGTCAGGGCGCCGTTGATGGAGCGGGCGAACTTCACGCCGCCGGTCGAGGTCGCGTAAACGAACCCGACCTTGTCCCCCAGGCCCAGCAGGCCGCCTCCCCGTTCGGTGATCAGGGTGCCGGACGGGCAGATGCACCCCGTCTGGTCGGCGGGCGTCGCCGCCACGGTCCGGATCGGGAAGGTGAGCCCGCCGTCGATCGACCTCGAGACCACGAGCCCGGCCGGGATCTGGTGGGTCAGGTGGTAGACGTTGCCCCCGCCCGTGGTCGAGATCCACTGGCGATCCTGCACCAGCGTCCCCTCGAGGGGGCTCGCGATCCAGCTCTCGCCCTGGTCCGTGGAGGAGGAGACGGTCGCGCTGCCCAGCCAGAGGTCCGTCATGTAGAGGTTGCCCGTGGCGGGATCCACCGAGAGATCGGAGTCGCCGCCTCCCGGAAAGAGGCCGCGCAGGCCCGGCGGGGTCTTGACCCAGGTCGAGCCGCCGTCGGTCGAGCGATACACGAAGCTCGGCGAGCCGGGCAGGTTCGACAGCAGCCCGGCCGGAGCGTTGACGTAGATCGTGCCATCCGCGGCGATGGCGATGCCCGGCTCCCCGGTGTCGTCTCCGGTCACGACCACCGGTGAGCCGAAGGTCGCCGCCGAAGCCGCTCCGGAAAGAGCCGGAAGCCCCCAGAGGCAGGCGAGAACGGCCAGGGCCCGGCCGGGACGGCGCCGCGAGAGGGACGAGGAATGCATTCGAGCCTCCATCTACGTCCAGGAGATAGGCCCGAACGCGCGCACGGGCCATCGGGGGAAGTCGGGAAGAGCTTCCCGGGGAACCCGGAACCGGCCCTACGGCAATCCCCGCCGCCCGTTTCGGCGGAGGGGGGGGCCGTGGGCCCGGCCACCGCCCCCCGCGATCAACGAAGGCTCTTCAGAAGGTCACGCGGGCCCCGAACCGAAGCAGCCTCGGCCCCGCCGCGCCGTCCCCGGGACCCAACGTGCCCGTGACCTGTCCGAAGGTCGGGGTGCCGAAGTCACGACCGGGGTTGGCGAAGTGCGGGGTGTTGGTCGCGTTGAAGGCGTCCACCCGGAACTCGGCCGCGATCCGGTCGTTGACCCGGAAACGCTTGACCAGCGAGGCGTCCAGGTTGACGTAGCCCGGTCCGCGCGGGCCGGCGTTGCGGGTCATGGTGCCGAACGTGTTCGCGGCGGAGGCCACGTACACCGACTTGTCGAAATACTGTTGGCCGGGACCAATGTCACCGATGACCTTCTGGCTGCCGTTCAGGTCTGGCCGCTGCTGGTTCTGGGGGGCACGGAGCGCGGACCCGCCCCGGATGTCGACCGGGGTCCCCGACTGGGCCACGAAGATCCCGGCCAACTGCCAGCCGCCCAGCATGCTTCCCAGAGCACCCTTCGTGTTCCTGAAGAACGGCAGCTCGTAGACGAAGCTCGACACGAAGGAGTGCTTCCGGTCGAAATCGGAGAGACCGTAGCTCAGCTCCCGGCTCGCGGGGGTCCCGATCCCGCCGTTGTCGTTGCTGTAGTCCTTCGCGCGGCCCAGGGTGTAGGAGTTCGTCCACAGGAGGCCGTTCGAGAAGCGCCGGTCCAGCTTGACCTGCATGGCGTCGTACCGGGTGTCGGTCTTGGTCCAGCCGGTCGACGAGGCCGTGCGATTGTAGCGGGCGAAGTAGGGCCGGCCCGCGTTGTCGAGGCCGGGGACCAGCCCCGCGTTCAGCTCCAGACGCGCCAGCACGCCGTGGGCCCGGTTGGCCACGTAGGCCAGCTCGATCGCGAACTTCAACGGGAGCTGCCGCTGGAAGGCCACGTTCCAGGCGTGGATCTTTCCTTCCGAGAGGTCTGTGGGCACCACGTTGTATTGCTGGCTCCGCAGCAGGCTGGTGTTGGCCGGGATGATCCCGTCGGACGGGATGTTCGCGGTGATGGGCGGCGGGAAACCCGAGGCCATGGAGCCGGCGGGGGCGAAGGAGTTGGGCGCATTGAACTGGTTGTTCTGCTTGACCGGGAAGTTGTAGGCGTACTGGTTGTCGGGGAACGGGATGACGCTCATCCCGTAGCCCCCGCGCACCACGGTCTGCTCGTTGATCCGGTAGGAGACCCCCACCCGGGGCGCGAAATTGTCCTTGGCGGTCTTGACTCCGAGGTTCCCGGCGACGCTGCCGTACCCGGCCACCCGGAGCGTGTTCGTCTCCGGGTCGAAGTTCGAGAGCCCACCCTGGTCCACGAGGCCGATGGACGGCGTGTAGTACTCGTGGCGGAGGCCGAGGTCAAGGGTCAGCTTGGGTGTGACCTGCCACTTGTCGTGGACGAAGGTGAAGAACTCCCAGTGGCGCGTCCCGGGATTGGTGACCTTCAGGTCGCGGTCGACGCGCGACGGCAGGTCCAGCAGGAAGCTGGCGAAGGCGTTGGCGTAGCCGTTCAGGGCGGCGCTGTCGGTGGGGAGGGCGGTCTGGGCCGCGCTGAAGGTGAACCTCCCGCGGGCACCGCCGTTGTCCTGGACTTGGAGCAGGAAGTCGCGGTTGTGCCGGACGTCGAAGCCCGCCTTGAACGTGTGGTTGCCCCTGATCTTGGTGAAGGTGGAGACCACGTTCCACGTCCTCTCCGAGCGGTCCCAGGGCAGGCTGGGCGAGAAGCCGATCACGGGGTTCGCGTAGCCGCTGTTGATCTCGATGCGGCTGATGCCGCTCGTGAAGTCGTCGAGGTTGGCGCCTGCGATCCCCAGCTCGGTGGAGGTGTCGAGTCCTTCGCCCTGGGCCACCGCGACGTTGTGGTAGTAGCTCATTCCGGCCCGCACGTCGAGGATCGCGCTCGACCCGAAGGTGTGGGTCCAGTTGAGGGCGGTGCTGATGGTCTTGTTCGTTCCCGTTCCCGCGAAGCCGTCGTTGGAGGGCCCGCCGTAGATGCCATAGGTCCCGGGATCGAAGACCTCGGGGCGCTGGAAGCTGAAGCGGTAGGAGAGGCTGTCCCGGTCGGTGGCCTGGTAGTTGAGCTTCACGTCGAAGGCCTCGGTGGTCTTCTCCCGGACGCCCAGGAACTGATAGTTGTTCTGGCCGAGGGCGGCGCTCAGGTTGGGGGCGGGGAGCAGGGCCAGGATCTGCCGGGCGAGCGGGCTGATCCGGCTCGCGGGGATGACGTTGCCGGGGAAGGGCTGCCGCCCCGTCCCGTCCGCGTTGCCCGTGGCGGGGTCGTAGATCTTGGTGGTCGCCTTGCTGAAGTCCCCGTTGCGGAAGTCCACGGGCGGGACGTTGTGGAGGTTCACCTGGCCCAGGTTGTCGCGCGTCCCCTGGTAGTCCGCGAAGAAGAAGAGCTTGTTCTTGACGATGGGCCCGCCCAGGGCCGCGCCGAACTGCTTGTAGCTCGTGGGCGCCTTGGTCCCGGAGAAGTAGTTCTTGGCGAGGGTTCCGTCGCCGTTGCCGAAGAAGAACGCGCTCCCCTTGAGCTGGTTGGTTCCGGACTTGAGGGTCACCGAGCTCACCGCCCCCCCGGCCCGGCCGAACTCCGCGTCGTAGTTGCTCGTGCTCACGCTCACGGTCTCGATCGCGTCCGCCGAGGGGATGAGCACGGTGAGGAGGCCGGTCTTGTGGTTGTCGTCGATGCCCTCGAGCATCACGTTGTTGGCGAGGCGCGACTGGCCGTTCACCTGGGAGGAGAGGCTGTCCTGGGAGTTGAAGAACTGGGAGTGCGGCCGGAAGGGCCGGCTGGCCCCCGGCACCGTCACCAGCAGGCCCTGGAAGTTCCGGTTGAAGCCGAGGGGCGCCTCGGTGAGCTGCTTGCTTTCGATGAGCCGGCCGGTGTCCGCCCGGTCGGTCTGCAGCACCGCCTTCTGCTCGACGACGGTGATGGATTCCTCCAGGTTGCCCACGGGCAGGCTGAGGTCCACGCGCACGGTCGTGTTCACGTCGAGCTTCACCCCGTCGCGCAGGACTTTCTTGAAGCCGCTGAGCTCCGCCTCCACCCGGTAGACGCCGTCCTTCTGGTTGGAGAAGACGTAGTGCCCGCTCGAATTGGTGACGGTACTCCGGCCGATGTTGGTGCCGACCTCGGTGATGGTGACGTTGGCGCCGGGCAGGACCGCCCCCTGGGTGTCGGTGATCGTCCCCAGGAGAGTGCCGTTGACCGCCTGGGACCAGGCGCCGGCGGCGGCTCCCCAGGCGATGAGGGTGGCGAGCAGAACGCGCGGCCGCGCGCTCCCTCGACTCCGGCCTTCACTCGTGAGCCGTCCGATCGGTCCCTTCATCGCTCCTCCTCGATCCTTGGGGGGTTGGCGTCTCCGGGACCCCGTGGATCCGTTACGCGAGCCTTGGGTTGCGTGATGAGGTCGGTGGATTGGTATGATCGGTGCACAATATCGCCAGCCGCCCCTGTTGTCCAGGCCTCGCGACCCTCGAGGCTCAGGCCCTCCCGGCAACGAAGCGCACCGCGTCGGCGATCTCCCGCGGCACCTCCTCCTGCAGGAAGTGGCCGGCGGCGGTCGCGGTGACGCGGGCGTTCGGCATCAGCTTCTGGACCCGGCCGCGCACGCGGCCCAGGATCGGGTCGCGGTCGCCCCAAACGATCGCGGTCGGGCCGGTGAAGCCCTCGACGAAGGCCTGGCACCGCCGCAGCGGCTCCATGGACGGGTGGGTGAGGGTGTTCGGGGTCATGCGGGCGAGCGCGAGGGGGGCCAGGTTGTTGCGCAGGCCGGCGAGAGGGAAGCGGTAGGCGCGGGCCACGTCCCCCGAGATGCTGGCCGGATCACCCTGGACGCGGTGGAGGATCCTCTGGGGGAACGCCAGGGCGCGAAAGAGAACGTCGCTGACGAGCGGGACGCGAGCGAGGCGGTGGAAGAGCGTGGGCCGGAAGCCGGGCCTTGGCGGGCCCACCCCCGTGTTCAGGACCACCAGTCCCTTCGCGAGCCCCGGCCTCTCCGCGAGGGCGCGGAGGCCGATGGGACCGCCCCAGTCCTGGCCGACGAACACCAGGCCCTCGAGGGCCAGGTCGTCGAGGAGCGCCCCCAGCCAGCGCGCGTGGCTCTCGAGCCGGTGCTCGCTCGCCTGCCGCGGCTTGTCCGAGAAGCCGAGGCCCACGAGGTCGGGGACGACGAGGCGCAGCGGCTCGGCGCGGAGCGCGGCCACCACCTTGCGGTAGAGGAAGCCCCAGGTCGGGTTGCCGTGGAGGAGCAGGACCGGCCGGCCCGCTCCCCACTCCATGACGTGCATCCGGTAGCCGCCGACCTCGACCAACCGGCGGCGAACCCCTTCGGGGAGCTGGCGCGCGATCCAGTCGGGAAACGGAGGAGGATCGTCGCGCAACCCCTACTCCTGGCGCAGGGCCACCACCGGGTTGACCCGGCTGGCGCGCCAGGCGGGCACGGTGGATGCGGCGATCGCCACCAGGCCGAGCACGGCGCAGACGGAGGCCAGCAACACCGGATCGAGCGGCTTCACTTCGTAGAGCAGGCTGCGGATGGAGTGGGCGAGCAGCAGGGCGCCCAGAAGGCCCAGCGCGAAGCCGCCCCCCAGGATGGCGAGGCTCTCCCGCGCCACCAGTCGGAAGATCCCCGAGGCGGGGCTGCCCAGCGCCATGCGGATGCCGATCTCCTGGGTCCGTTGCGAGACGAGATAGGCGAGGACGCCGTAGAGCCCGACCGTGGCCAGGAGGAGGGCGATGAGGCCGAAGCCGACCGAGAGGAGCACCGGGGTGCGCCGGGAGACGAGCGTGCCCTGGATGCGCTCGTCCATGGTGCGGACGTCGTGGAAGGGAAGCTCGGGATCGAGGTCGGTGATGGCGCTCCGGATGGCGGCGGTGAGGCGCGCGGGCTCGCCGCTCGCCCGGACGACCAGGTTGAGATAGGAGCCGGGGGACTGGGCGAAGGGGAAGTAGTAGGCGCCGACGCGCTCGTCGAGGTCCACGAGGGCGCGGACCTTCACGCTGCCCACGACGCCCATCACCGTGAACCTCTCGGTGTTGGTCGCATCGGGATGGGCCAGGGCCTCGGCGCTCTTCGGCCGCCATATCCGCTGGCCGATAGGGCTCTTGTCAGGCCAGAACCGCCGGGCCAGGCGCTCGTCCACGATCACCGCGGGCGGCGCATCGGCCCCATCGTGCTCGTCGAAGAAGCGGCCCTCGATCAGGGGAATGCGCATGGCTTCGAAATAGCGGGGGGTGACCACCGCCTGGCTTGGCGAGACCAGCGACTCGCCCGGCCTCATCTGGTAGCCCTCGGCCAGGATGACGCTGTCGCTGTGCACCCCGCTGAAGGGGAGAGAGTCGACCGCGCCGGCCGCCGCCACCCCGGGCAGGGCGCGGATCCGCTCCAGGGCCTGGCTGGTGAAGGAGCGCTGCGCGGCGGCCTCGCGATAGCGGGTCTGGGGCAGGGACAAGGATCCGGTCACGAGCCGGCTGGGATCGAAGCCGGGCCTTACCGCCAGCACCTGCCGGAAGCTGGCGAGAAGCAGCCCGGCCCCCATCAGCAGCACGAGCGCGAAGCCGAGCTGGGCGGCGACCAGCCCCTTGCGCCA
>WNGL01008399.1_pt1 | contig 23565 bp, 23 predicted proteins | sample 5400591 | NCBI WGS metagenome assembly WNGL01 (sample SAMN13153377, study PRJNA577476) | soil metagenome | isolation source: 80 cm soil or saprolite under Garry oak tree replicate 1 | place: USA:California | collected 2016-06-15 | reverse complement strand
CTCGGTGAAATTCCAATCACGCCCGCGCTTCGGGAAGGCAGCGACAAAGGAATACCGATTCTCATTCAAGAGCCGAAATCCGAAGTGAGCAAGAGATTTTTGGAAATCGCCGCCAAATTGGCCGGTCAGCTTTCGATCGCTTCAGAAAGGGCGCAACGCGCCCAAGGTCTAAAGATTGTGTCGAGCTGATCGGGATTACGGCCGGCGATGAGTAAACTACAGGAGTAGACGCTATGATCGTTTATGACGTGCAAGTCGATGACGACAAAGTAGCAGTCAAGATGACGCTGACGGCGCCCGGCTGCGGCATGGGCACGATGATCGCTGCTGATGCGCGGCAGCGCATCCTCGCTTTGGACGGAGTCGGTGACGCCACGGTTGATCTGGTTTGGGATCCACCTTGGAACCCGAACATGATCAGCGATGAAGCGAAGCAAAAGCTGGGAATTAGCTAGACTGATCTCGACAATTTCATGGCTGCCGATCCGGGGCTCATTGGTATCTGTTGAATCCATTCTTCTCATCGTCGAAACAGCATGAGGATCGTTTCCATCTCAAATTACTTCTAGCTTCGTTCCAAAAGATGGATCTTCTTCCCCGCCTGCGGCCGATTGAGGCCATCCCTTTTCAACAAGAGGGAAAAACCCTCATCTATCTGAAAGATCCGCTGAATCTTGCCACTCCCTTAGGAGTATCGCCGGTGGGGTATTTCATCATGTCGCACTTTGACGGCAGGCGCTCCCTTGTCGACATTCAAGAAATCTACGCCAAACAATTCGGCACTCTTTTACTCAGCGATGAGCTCAGGCAATTCATCGCAATGTTGGATCAGCACTACTACTTGTTGAGCGAGCGGTTTTTGAGCTACCAGAGAAGTGTCGTTGAGGAGTTTCGGCGGCAACCGACTCGCGCGCCGGCACACGTGGGAGGCGTGTATCCACAAGATCCGATTGGCTTGAAGGCTCAGCTCGACGGATATTTTCTCTCACCGAGCGGTCCCGGACTGCCAAAGCCCGACCCCAACACTTCGACTCCCAAGGCGATTGTCGCGCCGCACATCGATTTTCATCGCGGCGGGCCGGCGTACGCTTGGGCTTATAAAAAGCTAGCCGAAAGCGATGGCGCGGATCTGTACATTCTTCTCGGAACGTCACACTGTGGCGGCGAGAAGCCGTTTATCTTGACGCTCAAAGATTTCCAGACTCCGTTGGGTACCGTCGAGACGGACAAACAGTTTGTGAACAGCCTTCAAGAAAAATGCAACGATGATCTTTTCGCCGACGAGTATCTTCACCGCGGGGAACACTCGCTCGAATTTCAGGTGGTGTTTTTAAAATACATCGCGCAGGGACGCGCTGAGCTGACCGGCCAAACCGAAAGGCCATTCAAGATCGTGCCGATCCTGGTCTCCTCGTTTCATGCGATGATGATTAACCAGACGCCTCCTGAACAAAATATCGCCGTCGGGAATTTTTTGAACGCTCTAAAGGATTTGGTCGCCAAAGAGACCAGGCGCGTATGTTTCATTGCCGGCGTTGATCTAGCCCACGTGGGCGCGCAGTTTGGTGACCGTGAGCCGATTACCGACGAATTTCTCAAGTGGGTCGAGGCGGAAGATCAACGCCTCATCGATCGGCTTACGGCCCGGGATGCGCTGGGTTTTTTCAAAGAGATCGCGAAGGATCAGGACAAGAGAAGAATTTGCGGATTCTCGCCTCTCTATTCCTTAATTCACCTCTTGGATGGAAGCCAGGGGAAGCATCTCAAGTACAGTCAGGCCTTCACGCCGGAGACCGGCTCTGCCGTGACCTTCACCAGCATGGTGTTCGAATAGTTTTACAATGCACGCGCAGGTTTCCGCGGCCAGTTAGTGCATGTTCATCCCGCCGTCGACGCCGATGGATTGCCCGGTCATGAAATCACTGTCGTTCGAAGCTAGGAAGATGACCGTGCCCACTAAATCCTGCGGGTACTGATCGCGCTGAAAGCAGCGGCGCTTTCTGCGGTCGGCCAATTGCTCGGCCGTCATCACGCCTTCTTGATTAGATCCTGATATCGTCAATCCCGGCATGATCGAGTTCACGCAGATGTTGTCGCCACCCACTTCGCGCGCCAACGCGCGGGTAAAGCCGATGACGCCGGCTTTGGAGGAAACGTAGTGAAGAAAGAAAGGCGATCCGCTAAGCGCGGTCCCCGACGAGATGTTGATAATCTTCCCTTTGCCTTGTTGCTGCATCGCCGGATAGACCGCCTTTACGCAGAGGAAAAGACCTTTTAGGTTTACTGCCATCACCCGGTCCCACTCGTCCGGATCGATCTCCATAAAATTTTTCTTTTTCAATGCCGAATAGAGGCCGGCGTTGTTCACCAAAACGTCGATGTGGCCATATGCTTTTAATGTAGCCGCGGCCATCGCTTGAGTTTTCTCCGGCGAGGTGACGTCGACGGCTACGGCGATAGCTTCGCCGCTGGCCGCTTTGATGTCGGCGGCAACTTTCTTCGCTTCCGCCTCCTGAATATCGGCGACTACAACCTTGGCTCCCTCTTTCGCCAAACCGTGGGCGTAAGCTTTACCGATCCCCACGCCGCCGCCCGTGACAATCGCTACTCTGTCTTTCAAACGCATGGTATGCCTCCGTTAGATTCTTAATCGCTTCAATGTGACAATTCGGCTATGAAATCTATCAGCCCTGCCGAAAATCCCCCTCGATCCCCCTTTTGACAAAGGGGGAAATCAAATTCATTTCGCCCATCCTACCAACAGTGAGCCTCGCGCCGCGCAACTTCACAAGAGACTACCCATCTTTTTCAAACTTTTTCAAAGAGGGGTCGGGGAGATTTTCCGGCGGACTTTGCCAAGACCGTCATGAGCTCGTCAATTACAAATAATGTCGGTTAGATCTTGAGCCGGTAAAAATTGATCGGGTTGTCGTACAGGATCTGCTGTTTGGTATCGTCGTCGATATCCGCGCGTTCGAGAAATTCCGGGATGTCATGCTTGAACATGTCCGGCAGTCGCTCGTGGGGATAATCCGATGGCCACATGAGGCAGCGCGGATTAAATTGCTTCAACACCTGAGGCAATGCTTTTTCTTCGACTTCACAAGTGGCCCAGACTTGGCCCGAACGGATATATTCACTCGGTTTTTTCTTGAGAACCGGAGCCTGCATGCGGTACGGTTTTTCCATTTCCTCGTCCATGCGGTCCATCATGTAGGGAAGCCAGCCGGAGCCCGCTTCGAGGAAAGCCACCCTGAGTTTCGGGAAACGCACGAAGACGCCCTCGAAAATCATGTGCGTGAACTGAATCAGAATCGCGAAAGGATGCTCCAATGTATGGACGTGAAGAAACTTGTTGAAAAAATCGAAGCCCATGCCCCGGCTCGGCGCGCCGTGAACGGTCAGCGGCATATCGAGCCTCTCTGCCGCCTCATAAATCGGATCGAAGTCCGTATGACCGTAACCTTTGTTTAGAATGGTCACGGCGGGCATGAGACCGGCAACGAGCCCAAGCTGCTTCGCGCGCTCGAGTTCCTTGGCTGCTTCGGTGGGCTCGTGAACCGGTAGCAAGGCAACCCCTTTAAGTCGCGGGCTCTGTTTGGTGAAGCGCTCGGTCATCCAGGAATTATAAGCGCGGGAGATGACGCAGGCCCATTCCGGATTCTGGATGAGTCCGAGCGCGAGACCGCCCGTCGGATAGAGCACGGTCGTATGCACGCCAAGCTCGTCGAGAAATTCAAGCCACTTCGCTGCCGGCGTCTCGTGGACTTTTCCCGGCACACCAAAGCCGCGATTCCAACCGTCGAGTGAGGGAAAATAGCTGTAAGTTTGAAAATGCGGACCTTCTCGATAACGCCCTTCGAGGAACTCCCGCAACTCGGAATCCTTTTCCATCACATGTCCGTCGGCATCGATAATCGGGTAATTCACGTTCATGATAGGGCTCCTTCTAAACTAACGGGCGAAACGAATTGGAGTGCTGGAGTGATGGAGTGTTGGGTAAAGAATTATCACACAGTTCATCCGGGGATTTTGCATCACTCCAATACTCCAGTACTCCATCACTCCATTTCACAGGAACGAAATGCCGCCATCGACATTAATTGTTTGACCGGTGACGAAATCACTCAAAGGTGACGCTAAAAACAGCATGGCGCCGACCAGATCCTGAGGCACTTGGACGCGCTTTAGAGCACGGTTGCCCACGGAGGATTGCCGGAAGCGGATCATCTCATCGGTAGGGTTTTCTTCCGACAACGTGTTACCGGGAGCAAGAACGTTGACTTGGATGTTGTCATCGCCGACTTCGCGCGCGAGTGTGCGAGTGAAACCGATCGTTCCAGCCTTAGATGTCACGTAATGAATTCGTCCCGGGCTGCCGTTAAATACCGTGCCGGAAGCGATGTTGATGATCTTGCCGGATTTCCGCGCGCGCATCGCGGGCAATACTGCGCGGCAGCAGAAGAAGAGCCCTTTTAAATTGACCGCCATGAGCTTGTCCCACTCTTCCGGGGTGATGGTTTCGATCCTGCCGCGGTTCATTGGGATCGTCGCGAAGATAGCCGCGTTGTTGACGAGCACATCGATTCTGCCAAAGCGCTGTAATGCCGCCGCAGTCATGTCCTTCGTCGATTTCTCGTTAGAGACATCCACGTGGACGGCCAGAGAATCGCACCTCACCTTCTCGGTGATTTGTGCCGCGACACGTTCGGCCGCCGGCTTGTCGATATCCGCGACAACGACCTGAGAACCGGCCTTCCCGAAGCCCAGGCAGTAGGCTTTACCGATGCCGTGGCCGCCGCCGGTGATAATGACGACTTTATCCTTCAATCCTTGGATCATCTCAGTTAAACCTGATCGATGGAGTGTTGGGTTGGTGGAGTAATGGAGTGATGTACCAGACCCAATACTCCAGTACTCCCATAGTCCAACACTCCATTTGCTTTATCCCAGCGCCGGATTGATCAATGCCTTGGTCGGGAACATTTCGGGTATCTCTCCGCCGACGGCGCGAATGCACTTCTCCGTGTCCTTCAATGGAAAGACATGGCTCACCATTTCTTGCACCGGGAACTTCGTCTCTTCGATGAGCCGGAGCGCCGCTTCCGTTGCGTCGTTGTCGGCGGTGAAACAACCCTGGAGTTTGATCTCGCCCCAGACGAGTTTATCCATGAGCATCGGTGTTACCGTCGTGTCGCCGGTCAAGCCCGCCAAGACCATGGTAGCTTGCCGATGCAAACAATCCACGGATGTCAGTATCGCCTTCGGATTGCCCGAGACGTCCACGACCACATCGCACATCTCGCCGTTGGTCTCCTTGCGGATAACTTCGAGAACGTCTTCTTCTTCGACGTTGATCGTGCGGTCAGCGCCAAACTTTTTTGCCAATTCTAGCCGCGGCTTGTCGCGCCCGATACCGGTAATGAAGATTTTAGCCGCGCCCGCGTGACGCGCGGCGAAGGTGCACGAAAGCCCTTGCTGCCCGGGACCTTGGACTAAAACGTAGTCGCCCATTTTGACGCCGCCGCGGCGAATCGCCCACTGAAAGCCGTTGGCCATCACTGAGCCGATGAGCGCCGCTGCTTCCGCGGGAAGCGCGTCACTGATCTTCGTCGCGAGAACATCAGGAGCGAGGTAAATGTAATCCGCGAAGCCGCCGAACAGATGCGGCGGCTGATCGCACTTGGTGCGGCCACCATAGTTGGTGCGCTGCTTGCAGAAGCGCTGGTTGTTGCGGCGGCAATCGGCGCAGCGGCCGCAACCGATAGCGCCTTTCAAAATGATTCGATCTCCTTCTTTTACGTGGTGAATCGCCGCGGCATTTTTTCCGAGCTTCTCGACGCGGCCGAGAATCTCATGTCCGAGAATGATCGGATACGGAACCCGAAGCTTGCCGTGTAGGTATTTGACGTCGGTGCCGCAGACGCCGCCCATTTCGACCTTGACGAGCCCGCCGTCGGGCGGAATATCCGGCACGGGGTACTCGCGGATCTCCAGTTTGTCGGGACCCAAAAGTGTTGCTCCACGTGCGCTTGCCATAGAACCTCCTTCGATCGTCGGGTGTCCTTTAACACAGCGACGATGCGGGTCAAGTTATTTCACTTTGTATTCTTGCGTCAGTTTGTCGATGAAACCGCCGGCATCCAGTTCCTTGACCAGTGAGGAATCCATGAACCGGTCAGGGTTTTCCTTCAATAGCTTGGGATCTTTTTTGCCGACCTCTTGAATCGGCAACTCGAAGTACTCTTTGGCCGGATAGGGTTTGAGGGGAAAGTCATACTCGCGGAAATTTTCTTCCAGCACTTCCCGGTCTTGGACTTTCATATACTTCGCCAACACTTTCATGCTGAACTCCTTGTTAGCTTTATAAACGTGCACGCCTTCGATCATCGCCTTGGTGAAATTGACCAGGTCCGCCCGACTCTTGGCCAAATATTGCTTGCGCGAAACGAAGAAGAGGCTGGAGTAGGGAATGTTGAGTTTCGACGCATCGAGCAGCAGTGTCATTCCTAGTTTTCGTGCTTGCAGTGTCATCGGCGGGGTGAGCATCGCGGCATCCGCATTATTGGTCTCGACCGCGACAATGCGGTTCGATTGGTTGCCCACCTGAAGTAGCGCGACATCGATGTCCGGTCGCAAGCCTTCGCGTTGCAGGAGATACCGGGCTGCGAAGTCGGCGTTGCTACCGAAGCGGCTGATGGCGATGCGTTTTACTTCCTTGATGCTTTTGATTCCTTTTCTGGCAAAAATGCGATTGTCCATGGTATTGCCGAGCCGACCGAACATGACCAGATCCAACGCCGGAGTCGAGATCACCACTTGCGGCGAGAACATACCGACTTGAGCGTCGCCCGATGACAAGGCTGCGGCGGCCGAGCTCGCGCCCTGGATAAAAATCAACTGGACTTGGTTGCCGTACTTCTCGAACAGCTTGGCTTCTTTGGTCACCCAAAGTGGCGCGAACTGACCGACTTCACTAGTCCAGACGACGTTGATGTTGGCGGCGTGAGCCGGTGTAAAGGAGCACAGGAACAACAGCCATGCTAGCAGCCGAAGCGGCAAACGCCCACGAAATCTCATATGAATATCCTTTGCCTTGAGGTCCTCTAAGAGCTATGGTGAGCGCACTTACCCGATATACTGCCGATCATAAATCGAAGCAAGTTCAAGGAGAGATCTATGATTCGATTAATCATTGCCGCGCTAACCATCGTCCTGCTCACTCATAATTCCTTCGCGCAGGGACCGACTCGGGTCATGTCTGGCTACGCTGCGATATCCGGACCTCACGCAGTGCTGTGGGTTGCCCGGGACGCCGGTCTCTTCGAGAAAAATGGCTTGCGCGCCGAGGTGGCCTACATCCGTAGCGGTTCGACCATGGCCCAGACCATAGTTGCGGGGGAAATTCAAATGGCTCAAATGGGCGGCCCGGCGATGCTGGCCGCGGGTGTGGCCGGCATGGACGTAACATTTGTCGCCGTGGCGCTCAATACCACGCCGATTGTGATCATGGGCACAGTTTCGAAGATGGAAGAACTGAAGGGCAAGGCGATCGGAGTTACCCGATATGGTTCCAACACCGATATCTCCGCGCGCTTCGCGATCAGAAAAGCGGGTCTGCAACCGGAGAAGGATGTCGCGCTGGTGCAGTTGGAAGATTACCCGGGAATCATAGGCGGCATCGCGTCAGGCCGCATCGCTGCCGGCGCGCTGGCCGACCCGTTCACCGAACATGCCAAGAAGTTAGGTTATAAGGAAATTGCCGATATCGCGGCCCTCGGATTGGAGTTTCCGTTCGTCGGCATCGCCGCTAAGAAATCATTTATAAAAGAAAACGCGGATACGGCGCAGCGGTTTGTCCGCGCCTACACCGAAGCGATCGCACTATATAAGAACAACCGGGATCTAGCGATGAAGGTGACGAGCAAGTACACCGGCATCAAAGACCCGGCGATCCTGGGCTCGACGGTGGATTTCTACGCTCCTAAATTAGCCAGCGTTCCCTATCCGACCGTCGGCGGGATGCGCTTCGTGCTGGAACAAATCGCGACGCGCGACCCGCGGGCTAAAAATGTCAACGCCGAAAGCTTCATGGATGTTCGGTTCGTCAAACAGCTCGAAGAAAGCGGCTTTATTAAGGGGCTTTATCCGAAAGGGGAGAAGCGGTGAGACGCGCATGTGCCTTCCACGCGATATTCTCCAAATCCGCGCTTCGACCCAACGCAAAATAGGCTCACAATCCGCTCGACAAAACGCTCATCGCCCAACAATCGCTGATCTGCCGCTTCATAAGAACGCGCCACGTGGCCGAGATCTAGCACATCACTCACTTGACAATCCTTGCCAGACCAACATATTGATCCTACCAAGACTCTTTTAATGCAGTTTCCTTATGGTTAAGTAGGGACGTAGTGCTTGGCAATACTCGTCTCTAGGTTAGCGGTTTTAGACGAACAAAATTCCTTGCTGTCATCGTCCTTGATTTGCCTTGCCATAGTGCAGCGATGAAAACGAAGGGCGAAATAGAAGCGGCCATTAGCGAGGCGATAGTCCACTTCGAAATCGACTATATGGGACGCGGCCCTAAGGAGGCTCGATCTCATATTGTTGAAGATTTAATACTGGTGCGGCTCAAAGGCATGCTTACCCCGGCTGAACAACAGCTCGCCAAAACTCCCGAGGGTGTGGAACTGATCAAAAAGATGCGCTCGACGATTATTGATAACGCCAAAGCTGAGTTTTCTCGCGTGATCACTAATGCTACCGGGGTCGCGGTTCGAGATATTCTCACGGACATAAGCACCGCTTCCGGTGAGCGCATTTTTGTGTTCATATTGGACAGGAATTTGGGCAAGGAGTTGCCGCGTAGAATTAGTCCTTGACTTGGCGATTGGTTTTGAATAGCATTTTTTTAGTTTAGCAGATGACCCGAAGGGCTCCTTCGGCGGAAGGTAGCCAGTCGGGGCATAGGCCGACTTCAAGATGACAACATCTGAGTCGGCTTTTTCATTTTTATTCGATACGAACAGCCGGTAGGCCAGTGAGGAGGTAGCTCTCAGAGGGCGACTCGCTTAAGGGCAGGCCAGCTTATCCCCCAGGGGGAAGGCTGGCCTTTTTTTTGGGTTCGTTTTCTTTAAGCCTGCCGGGTATATCGAGGAGGTGATGCGTTCAACCGAAAAACTCGTTGTGACTCGCATCGAGATTCAAAGGAGACAAAGACCAGGAAGTGTCGTACAAACAAAAAATAGGAGGACAAGACGATGGCTGACCAAAATACGGCTAGTGAAGAGTTGCTATTGGACGTCCGAGTAGCCGAAGCTTCCAAGCTCTATAAGTTCTATCTCAACAATGAGAAAAAGATCCTCGGAACCTTCTCCGTTAGCATCTTTCTTCTCGTCTGGGAATTGACCGGAAACGTGTTTCAAATGATTAATCCCATGTTCATGAGCGCACCTTCGCTCATCTGGAAAGCCGCTGTGCAGCTCTTTGTCTCGGGAGAGATCTGGAATGATCTCAGGGTTAGCGGGATTGAATTCGCTTGGGGATATATCCTCTCGGTTATCGTGGGCGTCCCCTTTGGGATCGCGATCGGTTGGTACAAGAAGTTGGCCTATGTCTGCGATCCCTTTGTCAACGCGATGAACGCTACGCCGCGCGTCGCCCTTTTGCCGCTGATTATTATCTGGTTAGGTATTGGCATCCTCTCCAAAATCGGCATTATTTTTCTCGGCGCGGTATTTCCACTGCTGATCAACACGCGAGACGGCGTGAAGACCACGCCTCACAACCTCCTCACTGCAGCGCGGAGCTTTGGCGCTTCGGAGTGGCAAATATTCAGGAGCGTGGTGATTCCCTCGACCGTCCCATTTATCCTCACCGGGTTGCGGCTGGGGATCGGAAGGGCGCTCATCGGTGTCATGGTTGGCGAGCTTTATGCCGCGACCGCCGGGATCGGATTTATGATTACAGTGGCTGGCGCGACCTTCCAGACCGACAAGGTTTTTGTCGGTGTCCTGATATTTGCTATCAGCGGCATGGTCGCTACAGAAATAATTGACAGGGCGGAAAGAAGATTCGACAGGTGGCGTCCAAAGGTCGGGGCCGAGTAGTATCGTTTAGCGCGATCTCAACCAGCATTCTACGACACCAGGGGCAGCAGTGAGTGCCCGAGATTGATTGAGGAATCGAGGACAAGGGCTTGGTAGTCCTTTCAGGAGCCTACGCCTGTCCCCACACGTCGTTGGCGGTGTCGACCACGAGCTTGAGCTTGCGCCACTGCTCCTCTTCGCTGAGCAGGTTGCCTTCCATAGTGGAGGCGAAGCCGCACTGAGGACTGAGGGCTAAATTTTCCAGGGGCACATACTTGCTCGCCTCGTCGATGCGCCTCTTGAGTTGGTCTTGTGATTCCAGTTCGGCGAGCTTGCTGCTTACGAGGCCAAGCACGACGGTCTTGCCGCGCGGCACGAAGCGCAAGGGCTCGAAAGTGCCGGCCCGCTCGGACTCATACTCGAGCAGGAAAGCGTCCACCTGGAGTTGTCCGAACAGTTTCTCAGCAATGGCGTCGTAACCGCCTTCGGCGTACCACTGGCTGCGATTGTTGCCACGACAGAGATGAATGGCCAAAATGACTCCCGCGCGCTTGGCGCCTTCGAGGCACGCGTTGTCCGCGCGGATTGCCTCATCGAGCGCAGCCTCGGGGTCTAATCCCATCTCGTTTTTAATGTAGTTTCGCCATTTGGGATCGATGTAGTAGCTGTAGCGAGGCGCATCGATCTGGACGTACTGCGCTCCTTCATCTATGACCGCTTGAATCTCCGCTTTGATGATCGGCACGATGTCCCAAAGAAAGGCGGAATGAGTGGGATACACTTTATCGCTGAGGCCCTTCTTGTAATAGATCGCGGGAAATTGATTGGCGGTGGGCAGGGTGATCTTGATATCGCCCGGGCTACGCTGTTTCATGAATGCGAGCTCGTGTTGGGTCAAACGCTGGGTCTGCTTGATCTTGCCCATCACGATCCCGGGCACCCGAGACGGCTGAGTCGAGGTGCCGGCGCCGCCCGCCTGCCAGGAGCGGAGGAGATTGTCGCTCTCGTCGATTCCTTCCACCGCGTCGTTGAAGTCGCTCATGAAGTTGAGGCGGCGGAGCTCTCCGTCGGTGAAGATCTTTAGACCGAGATCTTTCTGGCGCTGGAGCAGCCGCAGAATGTGCTTGTCTTCCAGCGCGCGCAATTGCCCGTGCCCCATCTGTTTATCGCTGCGAGCCTGCAGGAGTTCCGCCGGCCGCAGGAGACTGCCTATCTGATCCGCGCGATATTTGGCCGCCATAAGAATCTATCCTTCACAGGCGCTAAAAATCGACGCTCCCCGCATATCATCCGGCTAAGCTTCCTGTCAACGCTAGGTAAGTTAGCCCGACCGTGACGTCATGATTGCGGGTAAATTTAGGATTGCGCTCTACCCTTCGGCCATGCTCGTATCCAAGATTCGTCGCGCAGTTTCTTAGGCTCATAAGATTCGTAGTGCGTGAAGTCGGAGATTGTTCTGCGCGGCTTGGCGCCCGGCCAGAAGCGGGCACGGCCGATCGGCACGACCCAAAGCAGGCGTATCGGCTGCGGCACATTGAACAGCTCCCGCAGTTCTGGCTCGATCTCCTCGCGGACCGAGACCCAGACTGTTCCGAATCCCATGCTTGCCGCCACGAGCATCATCTGCTCGACCGCGCTCGCCACGCTCGCTTGAAAGAGCTTTTCCCGATCTCCCGGTCGACGCGTGGTGAGATAGACCATCATCGTCCTGGGATCGGCACAAACCAGGACCAGAACGGAGGCATCGCCGACATAATACTTGCTCAATCCTTTGTAGTTGACCGGGTCCTCGCGCTTGCGCTGCCGCCATTCGTTATAGAAAATCTCACGGCAGCGCTTCATCTTCTCGCGATCGCGCGTCACGACGAACTCCCAGGGCTGCGTGTTGGCGCCCGACGGCGCCCAGCGGGCCGCCTCGAGAATCGCTTCGAGCTGTTTGTCGCTCACTTTTCCCGCCTTGTAGACTCTGACGCTCCGTCTCTTCTTTATGATCTGCAACAGGCTTGCGCTATTCATGGGCATCTCCAATATTGAGGGCGAGTTTGAAACCTGCCCCTCTATCTATTTGGTTGCTAAGGAGATCACGGCACCAAAGGATCTCCGTTTAGATCTAAAATTTCTCACTGCTTGTAGACTTTGTCGATAAAGCCTTTTTTTTCCAACTCCCGCACGATGCTTTCGTCCGCCAGGTCTTCGAAGCGGAGTTGTGCGCCGGGCTTACACGTCATAGAGTTTTGCGCTCGCGGTGTAGGCGTCCTCCAGATAAGCTTCGTTGTTTATTCTGCTGTATTTGGCAACGATTTTTTTGCTCTCCTCCTTGCGGCTCTTGAAAAAGTGGATAGCCTCGATGTGCGCCATCAGAACTTTTTTCACCGTCTCCCTCTGACGCGAAAGATAGCTTCTCGTCGTTGTCGCGCAGATATAGGGAAATTCAAACCGCTTCTGAAAATCGGCGGTACTGATGAGGATCTTGAAGGGCATTCCTTTGGTCAAGTGAATAATCCCCGGAGGTGACGGAAAGCCGGCGATTCTGCCGGTGCGAAACGACGCTGCCCTTTCTGCCGGACCGCCGACCTGCATAATAGGAACTTGCTTATCAGGTTCCAGCCCCAATCCTTTTATCAGCGCGCGCGCCGCCACGTCTGACGCGCTGCCGACCCGGCTGATGCCGATGCTTTTTCCTTTCAGATCTTCCGCCGATTTGACGGATTCGCTCACGACCAGCTCATAAGGAAGAGAATTGAGATAACATGCGACAAGGACGAGATCGGCCCCTGCTACCACTGCGCTGGCTACGCCTCCACCCGATGCGTTGGCCACCTGTACGTCTCCGGCCACAAGACTGGAGACGCTGGTCGTGGTGCTCGGGATAAAGAGCAAGTCTACGTCTAATCCGTTCTTCTTATAAAAGCCGCGATCTTGAGCCAAATACCAGACGGAGTTACTGCTCTCCAACGCGCTGTGCGAGAGCCTGATTTTTTCCTGAGCCCGGCCGTTGCTCAAAGAAAGAAAATAAGAAAGAAGCAACAGTCCGTCAAAAAACCAAAATCGCCGTGGAAGTTTCATCATACCCTCCAAGAAGATGCGATGATGAGACGCCTTTTCAATAATCCATTTTTTAAATGAATGTAAGTCCCGCCTCGCAAGACTTTTCGACGCAAGACTATCGTTGTCGAGTGGAAATATCCATACAATGTTTGAGCTACTGCTATCCAAAGAAACTGGCTCCTTCGGATTCGGCACTATTCCAATTTATTTTGGTCACGCTGTAAGGAAATACGTTCTTGGGCGCGCCGTTTTTATTGATCTGGCGGGATATTCGGACACCGTTATCGAAACCTCACTGATTTTTTCCCGCTGGCATACCACTTGCACCTTTTATTGTTAAGATTTCCAAGAAAGGAGGAATTCTACATGAAACGAAGAAAGGAAATTTTAACAGCGGTTCTTCTATCCGGCAGTGTCGGCTTGGGAGCCCAATCGCTGTTTGCCCAGGGTGTGCCGGGAGGTCGTCCATCTGGACCGAGCAGTCCTGGACAAACGACAGGTCCAACCGTCCCACAACCGCAGCCGGGGATGCCTCGCGAAATGCAGCCCACCATTCCTGGGCAACCGGCGCCGGGCCTTCCTCAAACCGCGCCAATTCCAGGACAACCAGGAACTATCCCCGAGCAAATACAGCCGCCGGAAGCGGCCCGCTCGCACGGGATGGTAATCTCCTCCGATGATATCAGAAGGGCACAGCAAGCTCTCGGAATGAATCCCGCCGAAGTTAGTGGCACGATGGACGCCAAGACTCAGCAAACCTTGCGTGATTTTCAAAGAGCCAACAACTTACCGGCTACCGGAGTTTTGGATGAAAAGACCGCCAAAAATCTCGGAATCACTTTAAACGGCGACGGAGCTTTCACCCCATCGCAGCGTCAGGACAGCACGATGCCGAGATCTAATAGCTCCACTCCACCAGGAACTGTGAAGTGAGCGCAGCCTTCGTTCGGGCTGTCGTGTATCAGCGCACCTCCGGGAAGGGTACCCTATCGGCTACCCTTCCCGGAGGAACCCACTACTTCGTAGATGTCCCACACCGCGGCTGTTTCGCCGGTTGATTTAACCGCTGGTTCGAAAAGAGTCCTATCTACCTGTTCGCCTGCGGCTGCGTATATCTTTCCCTCATAATGGAAGTTCGTGGTGATTGATTGAAAGACCCGGCGCCACTGCTTCGAACAAGCTTTCGATTGACACCGATCGCCTGGGCAAATAAGCTCCGTTCGTAAAATCGTTAGCCGATATGGGACTCCCACCATCCCGACCGTAAGGACGTCTCGGAGCAGGCAAAAGCAAAAATCTTGGGAGAAAATGACCAAACGATTTTACGGCTGGCAATGACGTGAAGCTTCGTCTCGCTGTCTTTCTGGTTTTTTCTCTTGCGATTGTCGACCTGGCGCAGCATCCTTCCTACGCTGCCGATTCTGCGGGCTTGCGCAAGGTCCGCATGGCTTTCACCTCGCTTTCGGCGGTGATGATGCCACCCTGGTTAGCGCGTGAAGCCGGAATCTTCAACAAGCATGGTTTAGAAGTGGAAGTCATCGCCACGCCGACCGGCGTCGAGGGGATGAATGCCTTGATCGCCGGCGAAGTGCAGTTCTTGCAGATATCCGGCGGCACCACCGCAAGCGCGGCGTTGGGCGGGGCCGACGTCATGATCGTCGGGACCACGCTCGATACTCTCGTCCAGAATTTGATGGCGCGCCCGGAAATCGAAAAGCCGGAACAGCTACGCGGCAAGGCTTTGGGCATTACCCGTTTCGGAACTTCCATCGACGTTGGTGCGCGCATCGCGTTGCGCCATTTCGGACTCGTGCCCGAAAAAGATGTCGCCATCGTGCAGGTCGGGGGCATGGAGTCCATGGTTTCTGCCCTCCAAGCCAATCGCATCCAGGCCGGCATTCTTTCCAATCCGGCCATCAGCCAGGCGAAGAAACTCGGCCATCACGTCCTGCTCGATATCGCTTCACTGGGCATTCCCTATGCGTTTACGGGCATGACGACCCGCGGCCGAATTATTCGCGAGGACCCGGATCTCGTGCGCCGCTATATGATGGCGCAAACCGAAGCGATCGCCCGCGCCAAAAGAGATAGGGAACTCGCGCTGAAAGTGATGGGGAAATATTTGCGTACGACGAATGCCGCAGCGCTTTCCGAAGCCTACGAGATCGACGTGCAGAAATTTATGCTCAAGGTGCCGCTTCCTACCGCCGCTGCGGTGAAATCTGTCCTCGAAGACCTCGCCGCTAGGATTCCCAAGGCAAAGGACGCGGAGCCGCAGAGGTTCTTCGACGACTCATTCGTGCGCCAGATGCAGTCCAGCGGCTTCATCGACGCGCTTTACCGATAACAAACTTCAACTCCGACGCATTGATGCGTCTAAGCAGACATGGTAGAGAGGCAGGCATAGCCGTCCGATATCAGCAACTATTTTTATCAACGGATTATTCGTAAGGAGGGAATATGATTACTGCTAACGATCTCAGCGGCGCATTAGCGATCATGCCGACGCCTGCCAAGGAAGGGGCCGATCGCCTGGATGCTGCAAATACCGTCGACTTGGACGAGACCGCCCGTCTTACAGAGAGTCTAGTCCGCGACGGCGCAACCGGTATCATGGCGCTCGGAACGATGGGAGAGTGCGCGACAACATCGCAGAGCGATTATGAGGCATACGTGGATTGTCTGCTGAAAGCCGTCCGTGGTCGCATCCCAACCTTTGTTGGCACAACTGCCTTGGGCGGCCATGAGATGCGGAAGCCTTTCCGGATTTTCCTATCATGGTCTACGCCAATTCACGCGCTTTCCGTTTCGCATTTGAACTTGATTTCTGGAAACGCATCGTCGATAAGGCGCCTACGGTCATGTCCGCAAAGTTTTCCAGCAAAGGAATTCTCCGCGAGGCTGTGGCCGCGACCAAAGAGCGCGTAAATTTCGTTCCTCCCGTCGGTCTGGCCTACGAATTCGCTCAACTGTCCCCGGAGACGGCGACGACATGTTGGATTCCCTCGGTCGGACCGCAACCGGCCCTCGCGCTCATGAAAGCGCTCGCGGCGCGCGACCCCCAACAGGCCAAAGCCGTGGCCGATGATATCGCCTGGGCCGTCGAACCCCATCACGCCATCACGGGCTCAGCGGAGGTTTTTGCTTCTTATAACATCCAGCTCGAGAAAATATTGATGGGCGCATCCGGTTATTGTAAGCCAGGCCCTATAAGGCCGCCCTACAACGTCATGCCGGAAAACTTCGCCCAGGCGGCGCGAGAAAGCGGCCAGCGGTTCGCAAAGCTCCGCGAGAAATACTCGCGGCCGCTTGGCTAGCTTCCGTTTCGCTTCTTAAACTTTCGCATTCGTTTTATCGTGCTAAGACGCCAAGACCGCAAAGAGGCAATTTCTTCTCCTCTTCCTTGGCGTCCTTTGCGCCTTTGCGCGAGATTGAATGTATCCCACTCGTCCCTTACGGCAGACAAATGATTCAAAGAATAATAACGCAGCGGAGGTAGTTAGTGAGCATCGATTTGACCAAGGAGTCCGCGTACGCGGACAAGACGCCGTATGAATTATGGCAACAAAGCGAAGCGATCCCGGTCTATCAAGGCCTGGGACTCGAGGATTTGAGAACAGTCTCTCTGGGTCCGTGGAAACGCAAAGGCGCAATGGGAGCTTTCATCAATATGCTGGGCGCAGGGCGCAGTTGTGACGCTTACGTTTGTGAAATTGCCGCCAAGAGCCAAACTCTGGTCGAGCATTACCTCTTTGAGGAGCTCATCTATGTCGTAAAGGGACGCGGCGCGACGACGGTTTGGCAGGAAGGCGGTCGAAAGCAGACCTTTGAATGGCAGGAGGGTAGCATGTTCTCTCCGCCGCTCAATACTTGGCGCCAACATTTCAATGCGCAGGGCGATGAGCCCGCGAGGTTCGTCGCATTGACGGACGCGCCCGTAATGATCAACAGATTTCGCAATCTCGAGTTTGTTTTTAATAATACTTTTATTTTTTCAGATCGGTTCGGCGGCGAGGATGGTTACTTCAGCGGCAAGGGAAAAGAGGTTCAAAGTCATCGAACCTGGGATTCGAATTTCATCGCGGATGTCCCAGGCTTCCGCTTGATGGAACACAGCGCCCGCGGGGAAGGTGCCAAGGGCATCTTGCTCCATCTTTCGGCCAACACCATCAGTGCGCATATCGAGGAATATCCCGTGGGCACCTATCCGCGGGCTCATTGGCATGGCCCCGGAGCGCATATCCTCATTCTTACCGGAGAAGGGTATTCTTTCATGTGGGAGCAAGGGAAAAAGCGCACGCGCATCGACTGGAAGCCGGGCAGCCTGTTTGTGCCGCCCGCTAAATGGTTTCATCAGCATTTCAATCCGGGACGCGAACCGGCGCGCTACCTGGCTCTCAAGCCATGGGGTTTCACTTACCAGGTCGAAGATCTGGTCAAAACTCTGGAAGTCGAGGCGGCAGGAGGGACGCAAATTGACTACCAGGACCAGGATCCCGAGATACATGAGACGTTCGTTCAAGAATGCCTCAAACGAGGCGTCGAGGTGCGGCTGAAATTCTGACCGACTCGGAGAGATTTCTAACTTCAAGGAGCAATCAAATGGCTGCGAAAATGAGCGCGGGTGACGCCAAGGCCTACGTAGACGAGCTTTACCGGAAAGTGGCGAAGCGCTGGGAGGAGCGCGTTACTCGTTCTCAATTCATGAAGGAACTGACGACCGGCCGTTTGCCTAAGAAGACGTTCCGCCTATTCTTCAAAAACTGGGCCGCCTACACGATTGAGATCAATACACTGGAAGCGGCGTCCTATCACAAACACATACATTTTTTTCGGCAGCATCGGGACCTGATGGCAGCTATGGCCGAAAAATTGGCGGATGAGCTCATTCATCCCAAACCGCCGGGACATATTCACGTGGTGATGGAGACCGCCAGGGCGCTCGGAATTACCGAAGATGAAGTTTTTGTCACCCCGATGCTTGCAGAGTTTCGCGCCAAGATCGATTACTTCCGCGCTATCGTTTGGGAGGGCACCGTGGCCGAGTTCTATGCGGCCGGGGCGACCGAAGAACAATTCGGTCATTGGGCCGGTGAAGTATTCGGCGCTTTGACCGCCCATTATGGGCTCACGCCCCAAGAGGCGATTTATTTTTCGCTTCACGAAGAGGCCGATACCAGAGAACACGAAGGTGGAATCATGGGACACGGCGGTTTTAGACGTCTGGTTTTGCAGCGTCTGTTAGAAGAAGGCGCCGAAGTTAGACCGGGCTACACGCTCGAGTACTGCGCCTTAACTTCAATGGATCTCCATGGGGCGATTTTGCAGGCGACGTTGCAAGCGGCTGCCAGGGAGGCACCAAATGGGGTGTTGGAGTAGCGGAGTATCGGAGTAGTGCAAAAGCAGAGTGATGGAGTATTGGAGTACTGGAGTATTGGGTTTGAAACGCATCACTCCCTTACTCCTCAATCCCGCACTCCAAGCTTTGTTGCGTTGGAGAAACTGATGTTTGCGTGTTGTCGCTCCCTACTCTCGAGATTGTTCGTCTCGATTCTAGTCGTCCCCGTGATGAGTTTCACGACTCTTCCCGGCGTCTGGGCTCAAGAACAACTCATCGTGGGTTACGATGGCCATGCCGGCTTTCAGGGTCCTATTTGGGCGACTAAAGATCTTGGACTATTCGACAAATACGGTCTCTCCGGCGAGCTGGTCCTGATCCCGGGTAGCGCACGCGGGATGGCAGCCTTGATCTCTGGAAGCGCCCCATTCGTGCAAGGCTCTGCTACCGCACCGCTGTCGACCTATTTGCGCGGCGGAGACGTTGTCGTGGTGGCTGCCGCCTTGAACAAGTTTCCTTTCAGCGTTGTTGCCAGAAAAGAAATGCGTAACCCGTCGGACCTCATCGGGAAGAAGATCGGAATTCTCAACTTTGGCGGCTCCAATGATCTTGCAGTTAGTATGGCGTTCAAAGAATGGAATATTCCTCGCAACGCGGCAACCATTCTTGTGAGCGGTGGAGCGCCGGAAAGGCTTGCGGCTTTGATGACCGGGGCGATAGACGCCACCGTGCTGTCGCCACCGGAGACCGTGGCAGCCTCACGGGCAGGGTTGAAAATTCTCGCCAACCTTAGCGATCTTAATGCGTCATTCCCGCAAACGCTCATTATGGTGCGGCGTTCCTTTCTTGCGAACAAGCGCGAAACCGTCAAGCGGTTCCTGCGCGCCTACAGCGAAGGTATCTACGAATTCAAGACCAACAAAGAAAAAGCGATTAAGGTTTACGCCAATCGCCTCAAGCAAAAAGATCTGAATATTCTCGAAGAAACATATAGCTTTTATGGACCAAAATTTTCCTTTCCGCCGCGTGTGGACCATGGCGGCATCAATAACGCCCTCGAACTGGTTCGCCACGGCGTCGAAGTAAAGGGAGAAATCAACCTCGGGCAGTTTCTCGATGAGAGCGTGATTGACGAACTGGAAAGGGAGGGATTTTTCAAGAAATTGTCTGACCCAAGAACAAGAAAATGAATCTCACGCCAAAGGCCGCGTGTTCCATGGTTCGTGGCGAGAGTTTCGAACGCATGCTGATTTTTCACGGCCATTTTTCAAGAATGATAGACCCCTGACATTATTCTGCGTACAGTAGGAAACCCTGTGCAGTTTCAAATTGCCCGCTGTCAGTCCAATTTCTCCATCTCTTCAGCCACGCCCAAGTGATAGAGCTTGAATAGCTCCAGCGCATCGTCGGCCGTTCCATGGTTCGTGGCGAGAGTTTCGAACGCATGCTGATAGCACAACGATGCGCGATCGAAGCTGTAGCCGTATCGGGAGAGCCAAGGTTAGCGCCAGGCGGCGTCGGAAGGAATCAGATTCTTGCCGAAGCGACGCTCGGGAGGGGTGGCCAGCCAGGGCTTGCTCTTCTCGGCGTAGAGCTTGAAGTGGGGCGTCTGCCGGTGCGCCTCTAACGCCGCCTCGTCTCGGTAGATCTCGTAGAAATAGAAACGGTTCGGGTCGTCCCGGTCCTGGATCACATCGAAGCGGAGGCAGCCGGGCTCGTCCTTCTCCGAATGCTCCGCGTCGTGGCGGACGACTTCCAAGAACTCCGAGACGTGCTCGGGTTTCACCTGGATCGTTACGTGCAGAACTACCATGGATGCATCCTCCTTTATTCTGAGTCCTCGTCGCTACCTGAGCGGCGGCCGAAACACCGCAAAGACCTTATCCGAGTTTGAAATCCACGATTCCAGAAACACCGCTTCATCGGGCTTCCGTTCTAGCTCGGCCATCGCCCCCGCCAGGCAGAACCAGTTGAGAAGCTCGTGGTGGCCTCGGTCCTCCGCCTCTTCCAGTCTCGTGTTGCGCCACGTCTCCCACTCGCCCGCGTGGAGCGCTTCATAGTAGCGCTTGTCCGATTCTACGTCGGGATACATGCGGCCATGCTTCGCAGTCAAAAATGAATGCGACCAGCTGGAGGAGGCGATCAGAGCGACTTTCCACGGACTTGCCGCGAACGCGCGCGCCGTTGCGGCGCCGATCTGAAAACAGCGCCAGGGTTGCGGCCCCGGCGGATCTTCGTCGCCCTCGAGGCTCAGTCCTTTGGAGGGCGTCGGTGAAATTCCTTGAGTGCCTGTCAAGTGGCGGCCGTAGCTGTTGACGGTGAACGGTACCACGGGATATGGGAATCCGGTCCGGTCCCAGTCAAGATAAAGCACTGAATTGACGAACGCGTGTCCTAAACCCATGTGCAGAGGCTTGTAGGCATAGGCGATGTCAAATCCTTCATTTAGCAGAGCCGATGCGAGATGCTTGCCGCCTTTCCGATGCCCGCGGATCGTGAAGCTTTTGTCTTTGGGCTCGTTCCAAGAGTGGCTGAACCTCCGCCGCATTGTAAGCGAGGACGGAAAAGGCGGGAACACAGTCTTCCCGATAGTTCTCAAACTGGTCGTCACCCCAGATAATACAGAAATCGGGTTGGAACTCATCGAGCGCGCGGCGCGCGCGGCGAAAGCCTTCGATCATTTCTTGTCGATGCAATTCGGAATGCGACTGCCCTTCATCCGTTCCCCACTGCCGGCGCATCGGCTCCGGCCAGTTATCAATGGAACGCAAATGTTCCGGCAACGCCGGATCTGCCAAACACAGCTTGATGCGGCGGGTTAAGTTTCCCTGGATCGAGAGACCGGGATAATGCGTGATACCAAGGCCAAGTATCTGCCCCATGAATTCCTCCTCCTCGAGCGCGAGCAACCTACGACGCCTGGAGAGTTAACGGATGCAAGGATGCGCTAGCGTCTGTCGTCAGCCGGCGCGACCAGCCCGAACTGTAGAATCATTCCCAATTCGTCGCGAGTGACCCACTCCTCGATAATCCGGTGGTTGTCAAAACGAAAGATCGCAATCGCATCCCAGGACACCGTCTTACCGCTAACGTCGTAATTGCCTAGACGGGACGGCCACACGCCGCCTCCTACGCCGTGGTGAGAGAGCCGTACCACCAGCCGGTCTCCGGATCCAAAAATGTCATGGATTTGTGTTTCAAACTGTGAAAAGGTCTCCTTGCGCCGCTCGGCTACGCCACGAACGCTGTCGATTCCCACGATGGTTCCTCCAGGGCGGTGCATCACGCACTGAGGATGAAAGAGATCCTCAATGAGTTCCACCTTTCCCTGGTCGAGCACTTCATGGAAGTATCGCCGCACCAACTCCGCTTCAGCCGACAATTCATTCGTGAATTCTTGATCCGTCATCTTGATTCATCCAGCGCCCAACCTACCACGCGACAGCGTCTACTCCAACAGTCACTGTGCCGGGGCCTAAGTGCAGGTCAAACTTCGGCTCAACAATTTTCTGAGGAAGTGAAGATACAAAAGTCTTAACTGCTTCTGCACCGTGTCGTCTAAGCGACTGCTTCTTGGAAAGTCAGTGGAATCTCCTCGGAGGCGTGATCATTCAGATTGACTTTCTTCCCGTCCTTGATGACCACCGCGAGGTTGGAAGGTTCTTGCAGCACTCGTATATCGGCCACGGGATTTTGTTTTAGAATGATAACGTCTGCTAGCTTTCCGCCCTCGAGTACACCAACTTCATTTTCCAAGCCGACCGCAAACGCATTGTCTCTGGTGCAGGCTGTGATCGCCTCGATGGTTGTGTAGCCGCCGTAACGAACCAAAATCTCCGCTTCTTTGGCGTGCATTTTTCCATAAGGCATCCACGAGTAATTACCGGTATCCGTGCCGCACAGTACCTTGATCCCGAAGGCTCGCGCCCGTTGCAGCACATTCACAAGACCGTCCATATTTCGCTTCATCCGGTCCAGGTCGATCTGAATTTGTTCCTGTCCAACTTCACGACCGAATTCCAACACCCTTTCGACAAAGGTTACTGTCGGCACGATTCGTACGCCCGCCTTGGCGACGGCTTCGAGATCGGCTTCGGTCGCGAGATCGGTATGCATGATCCAATCAACGCCGGCCTCCGCCGCGGCGCGCGTCGAGGCGGAACCTCGTGAGTGAATCGCAACGCGCACGTTTCGGCGGTGAGCTTCGCGAACCACGGCGGCTATCTCTTCTTTTGAAATGGTCTGACTCTCGCCGGACCGGCTATCGGCCATCTTGACGAAGTTGACCCCGTGTTTGCACTGGCGACGCGCTTCGGTGACCATCTCGGCCGCAGTGTTGCAGAGGACGCCGATCGAGTGCTCCGGCGTGCCCACCCACGATGGTTCTTCGTCCTCTATCGAGCCGTAGGTCACGATCATGCGACCGGCGCAGTACACGCGAGGGCCCTCGATTAACCCGAGTTTGATGGCGTCTCGCACAGCCACATCCGTGAACCATGTCCCGCCCGGCACGGAGATGCTGGTCACTCCGGACCGCAGCACCTTCCGGGCGTTCCACGCCGCTCGAAGAGTATTGAATTCAGGTCTGGTTGTACCTCTTCCTCTGGTCTCGCCGGGCACTTTGGGGTTGCCGTACGAAAGGTGAGTGTGGGCATCGATGAGCCCGGGCATGATCCACTGTCCGGCGGCGTCGATGACCTCCACGCTGTCTCTGTCTTCGAGCTTTATGTCGCCGAGCAGGCGCCCCGCGCTCTTGATGCGATTACCCTGGATCACAATAGCCTCATTCCGAGTCGGAACATTCCCGGTGCCGTCTATCAACGTCCCGTTAGAGATCACGATGGTTTTTTTACCATTGCTACTCATGTTTCCCTCCTGTGTACGGTCAAAACTCGCCGCCGAAGCCGCGTTCCGATTCGTCTGTTTCCTCCGTTAGTCATGTCATGCGCATAAGCGGGCTCTATCACGGCCGGGCTTAGGACCGCAACGAGAAAAGTAGCCTGTCGCTGGTCAGCGGAGAGACGCCCGAGTCATTGCCAAAACAAAGTGATAGTCTACAATCATCCCTTCTCAAATAGATTACTTAAAACT
>WNGL01003493.1_pt1 | contig 23574 bp, 20 predicted proteins | sample 5400591 | NCBI WGS metagenome assembly WNGL01 (sample SAMN13153377, study PRJNA577476) | soil metagenome | isolation source: 80 cm soil or saprolite under Garry oak tree replicate 1 | place: USA:California | collected 2016-06-15 | reverse complement strand
CAAATGGCGAATTGAAGATTACCGCGTCCCCAACTTCATCCCAAAGCGACTTCGATTTTCTAGTGGGCAAATGGAAGATGCATAACCGCCGACTGAACAAGAGACTGGAAGACTGCAAAGACTGGACGGAATTTGATTCGTCCGATGAAAATTTCAAGATATTGGGTGGCACCGGAGACATGGACACTTATTCCACCACTGAGATGCCTGGCCAGGAGGGAAAACTTTTTTAAGGCCTCACGCTGAGGCTTTTCAATCCGAAAACGAGATTGTGGAGCCTATATTGGGTTGCGAGCAATGTTGGCGTTTTGAATCCACCTGTTGTTGGTTCATTTGAAAATGGCGTCGGAGACTTTTTTGGCAAGGATACTTTTAAGGGAAAAAATATTATCGTTATGTTTCGTTGGGATGCGAGGGATAAAGACCGCCCGGTGTGGAGCCAAGCCTTTTCTCCTGACAATGGTAAGACCTGGGAGTGGAATTGGTATAATGTATCAGAGAGAATTAAGTAACACCGGAACCTTCCCCGAGCCGTGGCTTGGTTTGTGGCTCGCTAGATGTTCGCCACAAATATCGGACGAATAAACCACTAAACTCAATGCAATGAGATGAAACCAAAAAAGACCAGCCGCTGCCCCACTGCGACACCAGTCAAGACAGCCAAACCCGAGACCATCGACGAGTACCTTGCAGCGCTGAGCGATGACAAGCGAGCCGCCCTCGAAACGCTTCGGAGAACCATCAAGGCCGTGGCGCCCGAAGCCGAAGAATGCATCCGCTACCAACTTCCCGCTTTCCGTCTTAACGGAAAGATGCTTGTGGCCTTTGGCGCGGCCACGAACCACTGCGCCTTCTATCCCGGTTCTTTCCCGGTGGAAGCCCACAAGGACGAACTCAAAGCCTGCGACACCAGCAAAGGCACCATCCGGTTTCAAGCGGACAGTCCCTTACCAGCCGCACTGGTGCGCAAGCTGGTAAAGACTCGGATCGCGGAGCACGCCGCCCAATGATCAGCTCAAGCGAATCGCGCTAAGCGCCGTCGCTGAACCAGGGCATTGGCGAAGGCGCGCGAGTGCCGCTCCGCCCGGGAGAGTCAAAACGTGTCTGCGGCTGTCCCGATAAAAGATCGAGGGCCGGTTTTGTTAACCGCTGGAAATGAAACTTTAGTCCGGCAGCGGCCTCATCTGTCCCGCAAAGTCCGTGAGTGGCAGATGGTGCGCGATGCAGGGTTCGAACCTGCGACTTCTTGCGTGTGAAGCAAGCGCTCTACCACTGAGCTAATCGCGCAAATTTTCAGGCGGCGACAAAATAAGACGCTCGCGAGGCAGCGCAAGCATGGTGCTGGAATTGTAGGGCAGGCGCGTCGCCTGCCAGGCCTGGGACCAGCAAGCGGAGCGCTTGCCCTGCAACGCATCCCATTCTATTTAAAAGAATGTCCGAACACAAAATCACTCTCAGTTGGAAACGCGGCGATACGCCGTTTGAGTATCAGAAATATCCACGCGATCACACTTGGAAATTTGATGGCGGACACGAAATGCAAGCATCAGCTGCTCCTGCTTATCTGGGTAATCCAAACCTTGTCGATCCGGAGGAGGCGTTTGTGGCATCACTCTCGAGCTGCCAAATGCTCACGTTCCTGGCCGTGGCATGTAAAAAGAAGTTCGTGCTCGACGAGTACGTCGATGAAGCGGTCGGCCACATGGAAAAAAACACAGAAGGCAAATTGGCGATTACGGGCGTGACACTAAAACCGCGGCTCAAATTCTCCGGCGAGAAACAGCCGACTTCGGAAGAGATCGAGGAGATGAATCATATGGCGCACGACCAATGCTTCATTGCGAATTCGGTGAAGACCGAAATCATTATCGAAACTCAGACGTAGCCGCGGATAACGCGAATGACGCAGGTGCTGTAGAGGCAGGCGTGCCGCCTGCAGAATTTAAGAATGCAGCCGCCACGGCTGCCACTACAGAATTCTCTGCGTTGAATCTGTGCAATCTGTGTAAATCTGTGGCTGAATAGAGTCGATTTATGGATTCCAAGACAGACGCTCAGCGCATGGAAAAGATTGTCAGCTTATGCAAACGGCGCGGCTTCATTTTCCAATCGAGCGAGATTTATGGAGGCCTGAGCGGTTGCTGGGACTACGGCCCGCTCGGTGTCGAACTAAAGCGCAACGTCAAAAATTATTGGTGGCGCGTGATCGTGCACGAGCGTGACGATGTCGTCGGAATGGACGGTGCGATCCTGACCCACCCCGAAGTTCTGAAAGCTTCCGGGCACGTCGAAGGATTTTCCGATCCAATGGTCGATTGCCGAACATGTAAGGCGCGCCTGCGTGCGGATCAAGTGATCGAGAAAAAAGGCGTCCAACAGTGTCCAAACTGTGGCGGCAGGGATTTAACCGAAGCGCGCCCATTTAATCTCATGTTTCAAACCCAAATGGGGGCCGCTGCTGATGAGAGCTCGATCGCTTATCTTCGACCAGAAACCGCGCAGTCGATCTTCGTCCAGTTCAAAAACATCCTCGAAGTTTCGCGCAAAAAATTGCCATTCGGCATTGCGCAGATCGGCAAGGCGTTTCGCAACGAAATCAATCCTCGCAATTTCACTTTTCGATCGCGTGAGTTCGAGCAGATGGAGCTCGAATATTTTTGTCGCGCGGAGGAGGGGATGACGTTGCTCGATTACTGGCTGGAAGAGCGGCTCAAGTTTTACGAGAACATCGGCATTTCGCGTGATCGATTACACGTCAAGACAGTTCCCGACGAAGAGCGCGCCTTCTATTCAAAAGGAACTTACGATATCGAATTTGATTTTCCGTTTGGTCGACAGGAACTGGAGGGCGTCGCTTATCGCACCGATTACGATTTACTTCAGCATCAAAAAGCCAGCGGAAAGTCGCTTGAGTATTTCGATGAAGAAACGAAACAGCGATTTGTTCCTCACGTTGTCGAGCCGAGCGCTGGCGTAGACCGCACAGTGTTAGCGCTAATCTGCGAAGCATATTCTACAGACGAAGCGCCGGATGAAAAAGGAAAGATGGAAACGCGACTTGTCCTGCGCTTCCATCCGCGGATGGCGCCGATCAAGTGCGGTATATTTCCGCTGCTGAAAAACAACGATCAGCTGGTCGCGAAGGCCAAAGAGATTGTTGGTCTTTTACGGGCGCACATGAACATCTTCTATGACGAGAGCGGGGCGATTGGACGTCGCTATCGGCGCCAGGATGAAGTTGGCACCCCCTTCGGCGTGACAATCGATTTCGAAACGCTGGGGGAGAGAGATGCTGCTCTTCGCGATACGGTCACGTTGCGCGAGCGCGATTCGATGAACCAAGAGCGCGTGGCGATTAAAGATCTGGCTGGCATCTTGAGTGCCCGGATTTCTTGATGGATCTGGAGGACTTCCGCGAGCACTGCCTGAATAAACCTCACGTCACCGAGAGCACGCCATTTGGCGAAGATGTTCTCGTTTTCAAGGTTGCCGGCAAAATGTTCGCGCTGGCCGCGCTCGATGAAATTCCGGTGACCGTAAACTTAAAATGTGATCCTGATCTTGCGCTGGAGTTGCGTGATCGATATGAGCAGGTGCGGCCAGGATATCACATGAACAAGAAACATTGGAACACGGTCGAGATCGACAGCGGAATTTCCGAAACGGAGTTGTGTAAGATGATCGACCACTCCTATGATTTGGTGGTCAAAAGTCTGCCCAAGGCGGCACGAGCGAAATTGTTGTAGAGGCGTTCGCTGCGGCGAGCGCCTCTATACCTGCACCGCGCCGTGCAGAACTTCGCGTAGCTGAATCTTTCCCACGTCAAGGTCTAAGGCCCCGCGAGCGACGCGAAGAAAATTGTCAGGCTGATCGGTCAGCGCGACCTTGAGGCCGCCCTTATTTCCCGACGGCGCACGCAGTGAGTATCGATCTAAGAGTTCCTGGACGGCGGTCGCACAGTTTCGGGCGGAATCGACCAGACTGACCTTGTGTTTAAGCACGCGCGCGATTGCACCGGTGAGTAACGGGTAATGGGTGCAGCCGAGGACAAGCGTGTCAATCCCGCCATTCGCCAATGGTTCAAGATAGCGCCCGATGGTTCGGTCAGTCAGTTCATCTTCGAGCCAACCTTCCTCAATCAACGGTACCAGCAAAGGGCAGGCGAGGCTGCTCACGCGCAGACCGACATCAAATTCGCGCAACGCTTTCTCGTATGCGCCACTCTTGATTGTAGCGCGGGTGCCAATCACGCCAATATGACGGTTGCGCGTGACTCTGCTCGCCGCCCGGGCGCCGGGCTTGATCACCCCAATGACAGGAACCGAAAGGGTTTTCTCTAATTTCGGCAAAGCCACGGAAGAGGCGGTGTTGCATGCTACCACCACGATTTTCGCGTTTTCTTCGATAAGCATTTCGGCGATCTCAAGGCTGTAGCGCTCGACCGTGCTCGCACTTTTTCCGCCATAGGGAACACGCGCTGTGTCCCCGAGATAAAAAATTTTCTCATCAGGCAACAACTCGCGCAGCTCCTTAACGACCGTGAGTCCGCCAATTCCAGAGTCAAAAACACCAATAGGCCGGGGATCGCTCATTTAGCGGGAAGGTGACGGTGGAATTAGAGTAGCGCAAGCTTCCGGCTTGCGTTTCAGTTCGCAAGCGGGACGCATGCGCTACCTTACGACAATGGTTGAGCTTCCTAAAACGTACGATCCTCGAAGCCGGCTTTCTCAATCGTCATCCCGCCACCGAATATCACCGGTGTTTTAACCCTCGGGCACGTCCTCAACAACACGATCCAGGATATTCTCGCGCGCCGCGCCCGCATGCTCGGGTTCGAGGTGCTCTGGCTCCCGGGCACCGATCACGCCGGCATTGGCACGCAAACCGCCGTCGAAAAACATTTACGGCGAACGGAGAAAAAAACTCGGCATGATCTTGGACGCGAGGAATTTGTGCACCGTACCTTGGATTGGCAGGATAAACATGGCGGCATCATCGTCGAACAGCTCAAGCGCCTGGGCTGTTCCTGCGATTGGTCGCGGCAACGCTATACGCTCGATGATGATTATGTTCACGCCGTCCAAAAGGTTTTTGTCGATCTTTATCGCAAAGGCCTGATCTATCGCGGCCGACGGATGATCAATTGGGATCCGGCCGCGCAGACCGCCCTCTCCGACGAGGAAGTCATTTCCAAGCCGCAAAAGGGAAACCTTTATTACGTCCGATATGAAATCGCCGAAGAGCCCGGACGTTTCATTGAAGTGGCGACGACTCGACCGGAAACGATCATGGCCGATACAGCCGTAGCGGCGCATCCCAGTGATAAGCGATATGTCGATCTTTTCGGCAAACATGCGTGGCGTCCGCTCGCACGCGAAAAACTTCCAATCCTTGCCGATGAGGCTATCGATCCAGAGTTCGGGACGGGAGTCTTGAAAGTGACACCCGCGCACGACACAATCGACTTCGAGATTGGACTGCGCCACAACCTGCCCGTTGTCGACGTTTTGACGCCGGATGGCCGGATCAATTGTCCGGCGGTTCCGGAACTACACGGGCTCGATCGATTCCAAGCACGCGACAAAGCCGCAGAGTTATTACAGGAGAAGGGTCTGCTTTCGAAAACCGAGCCGTACGAAAACAATGTCGGCTTTAGCGACCGCAGCGATGTGCCGATCGAGCCGCGGATCAGCGAGCAATGGTTCCTGCGCTATCCGAAAACGAAGGAAGCGCTCGACGTAGTACGCAATCATCTCATTCGGTTTTTTCCTGCGCATTGGGAAAAGGTTTACGCCCAGTGGCTCGAGGACATTCGGGATTGGTGCATCAGCCGGCAAGTTTGGTGGGGACACCGGATCCCGGCGTGGTATAAAGTAGCGCAAGCGTCTCGCTTGCAACCCGCGGAAGCCAAGCCGGAGGCTTACCCTACTTTCAGCGGTTTCGATTGCTATGCAGAAGTCGATGTCTCGCGCCGCCACTTGCCGCATTGGCAACAATCTGGGAAAACCTATTTCGTCACGTTTCGCCTCGCTGACTCAATTCCGGCGACAAAATTATCCGAGCTCGAAGAAGAGCGAAAAGTTTGGCTGAAGGCTAATCCGCAGCCGTGGACGGATGCGCAGGGCCGCGTCTATTACGAACGTTTTTCGGCTAAACTTGATGAATGGTTGGACGCGGGGAGCGGATCATGCGTACTCCGCGATGACCGTGCGGCGAAGATCGTAGCGGACGCACTTCAGCATTTTGATGGGCAGCGGTATGACCTCGGCGCCTGGGTCGTCATGCCAAATCACGTTCATGTCATCGTCACTCCGCGCGAAGGCCATGAGTTAGGCGAAGTTCTACATTCCTGGAGATCCTTCACTGCCCACAAAATCAATTCGTTGCTCGATCGTTCAGGCGCGCTGTGGCAGCACGAGAGTTACGATCACATTATTCGAAACGAACAGGCTCTTTTCAAAGTTCAGGAATACATCGAACGCAATCCGGAGAAAGCCAGAATAAAAGTAGCGCAAGCGTCCCGCTTGCAATCCGCTGGAAAGCGCAAGCCGGAGGCTTACGCTACTATCTACGTCGGGATTGAACCTCCAGCTGATCCCGAAAACTGGACTCAGGATCCCGATACCCTCGACACGTGGTTTTCATCGTGGCTCTGGGCCTACGAGACGATGGATGCGGAAACGCGGAAGAAATTTTATCCAACGAGCGTACTCGTAACCGCGCCCGACATTATTTTCTTCTGGGTGGCGCGAATGATCATCGCTGGCCTCGAGTTCAAGCCGGGAAAATCGGAGCGGGACGAAGACAACATTCCGTTCCGCGATGTTTTCTTCACCGGATTAATTCGCGACAAACAGGGTCGCAAAATGTCGAAATCGCTCGGTAACTCACCCGACCCGCTTGAGTTGATTGGGAAGTACGGCGCGGATGGTTTGCGTTTTGGTCTCATGCGCATTGCGCCGAGCGGTCAGGATATCCGCTTCGATGAAAAACAAATCGAAGAAGGGCGCAATTTCGCCACGAAACTCTGGAACGTCGCTCGGTTCCGGCAGATGCATGGACGTAGCGATGCCGAGCCGAAGATCGACATCCGATCATTGTCGATCTACGCGGTCGAAGTGCTCGCGCGCTTAAACGAGACGATCGACGCGATCGGCGCGGCGTACCGCCAATATCAGTTCAATACGGTAGCGCAGCAGCTTTACGACTTCGTCTGGAGCGATTATTGCGACTGGTTTGTCGAGGCAGCGAAAACGGAAATTTTTGGTGAAGATGACGCACGGAAGAAATCTACACTCGCGGTAATGGATTTTGTGCTTTCGGCAGTGTTGCGACTGCTTCACCCATTCATGCCACACATCACAGAGGAGCTTTGGTGGCTGCTCGGGTTTGGGACAAGCTCGATTCAGTTCGCAGCGCCTCCCGGAAAAGTGCCGCTGGACAACCTTGACCTGACAAGCATAAGGCGAAAGGTCTCGGCGCTCTATGACGGTGTGCAGGTCGGACGAAACCTGCGGGCTGAAGCTGGGATTCCGTCCAACACGAAATCGAAGTTCCCCATAAAACCCACTATTTCAGGCGTTGAAAAAGAAATTCCGACACTTGCTCGACTTCTTGGCGCTGAAACGATTGAAACCATTCAACTCGAAATGCCCGTGGGAACAATAGTTGGAATAAGCAAGATGGGAGAAGTTGGGATTCAAGTAGCATCCCGCGATCGGGATACCGAGCGCGATCGGCTCGACAAGCAAATTGCGAAAATCGAAACCGAATTGCGAACAGTCGAGAGCAAATTGAAGAACAAATCCTTTGTCGATCGCGCCCCTACAGCCATCGTTGAGGAGAATCGGCAACGCCTAAAGGATTTCAGCGCCCAACTGTCAAAGCTGAAGCAGGCGCGTGAAGGGTTGAATTAAACACGACGCGGTAATCGTCGATCCTGGCACCCCGGCGTTCGAAGAAGTCTTTTAACTCAGGCGTGTAAAAGGTTTCATCGTATTCGCGATTCAATTCCAGCCAGACTCGGCCGCGTGGCGCAAGATAGTTATCCAAATCATTTAGGAAGAATTCCCACTCCGGCACGCCCCAAAGATTTGGTTGCTTGTGATTGTTGAAACAAATCATAAACGCGGTGATGAGATCGAATCGTTCGCCGAAATTGGGCAAAGGCGTAAGCGGGTGAATTCGCCAGACAACGCGACGGACTCCGAGCAACCGGGTGATTTCTCCAAACATCGCGACATTCTCCATATCGAGCCCAGTTCCTTTATGGCCGAGCAACTGTGCGATATGCAGAAAATATCCGGCGCCACAGCCAAGATCGAGAATGCGCTTGAGCCGCGACAGATCGAGCTCGATCTCGCGAATGCGGCGAATGTTGATGTCGATCCAGCGGTCAAGATCGAGATACTTCGGCCAATCGCCGACTGGATTTTCAAGGCTGTAGCGCTGACGAATCTCTTGGAACTTCGGCCCATCAATCGTTTCAATGACCCGTTTGGTTTCGAGTGGAAACCGGGTTCGGTGAAAGAACCTACGCGTGTGCTTTCTCGCGCTGGCTAATCCCTGGCCGCTTAGAAGCTTCTTAATTTTGTAGCTGAATCGCATTCACAGATACATCGTCACGTTCTGGCGCTGCGCAACAATTTCAATTAAACTGAAGACGCGATGAGTGTCTGGAAAAAGCTGCTCTGGTTTGCAGTGGCCGCGTTGGGGACGGGGGCGGTTGCAGTTCTGGCGCTCTCCCGCAACGAGCACATCAGCGCCCTCTGGATCATTGTCGCGGGCCTTTGCGCGCTTTCTATTAGCTATCGTTTTTACAGCAAATGGCTCGCGGCAAAAGTTCTCGTGCTCAATGACGAACGGGCCACGCCGGCAGTTCTACAAAACGACAGCAAAGATTTTGTGCCCACGAATCGGTGGATGGTTTTCGGCCACCATTTTGCGGCAATCGCCGGCCCGGGGCCGCTGGTGGGCCCGGTGCTGGCAGCACAGTTTGGTTTCCTTCCTGGTACACTCTGGATCTTGATCGGTGCGACGCTCGGCGGCGGTGTGCATGACATGATCATCCTTTTCGCATCGGTCCGGCGCGGCGGCAAAACGCTTGGTCAAATGGTGAAAGAAGAGATTGGGCGCGGTGTCGGTGCGCTCGCTCTCGTCAGCGTGCTGGCCATTATGATTATCTTGCTGGCCGTTCTCGCGCTCGTTGTGGTGCAAGCGCTGGCGGAAAGTCCGTGGGGCGTTTTCACCATCGCGATGACGATACCGGTGGCCTTGATCATGGGAATCGGATTGCGCACAGGAAAAGTGAGCGTGATGGCGGTCACGATCTTCGGCTTGCTCGGGCTGGCCTTTGGCGTCTGGGGTGGCCAATTTCTCGCGCACTTTCCTGCGATTGAAGCATGGTTTCGGCACGACCAGAAATGGCTGGCATGGGCGATCATGACCTATGGTCTGGCAGCATCAATCCTGCCGGTGTGGATGCTGCTCACGCCTCGCGATTATCTGAGTACGTTTTTGAAGCTCGGCACGGTTGCCATGCTCGCGGCCGCCGTCGTGCTAATCAATCCGACATTGCAAATGCCAGCGATCACAAAATTCATCGACGGGAGTGGCCTCGTATTTGCCGGACCAGTGTTTCCCTTCGTGTGCATAACGATTGCCTGCGGCGCGGTTTCCGGTTTTCATTCGCTCATTGCTTCCGGTACAACGCCGAAAATGCTGAAACGCGAATCGCGAATACGCAGTATCGGTTACGGCGCGATGGTGACCGAAATGATGGTTGCTTTGATGGCAATGATCGCCGCATGCGTGCTGCTACCAGGGGAATATTTTGCGATCAATACAAAAGGCGCACCGGCAGAAGTGGTCGCGAAAATTTCCGCGGCTGGATTCCCGGTAACCGAGGCACAAATGCAAAAGCTCGCCACAAACCTCAGCGAGTCCACTATGTTCAATCGCGCAGGGGGCGCGCCGACTTTTGCCGTCGGTATGGCGGATATGTTCGCACGAGTCTCCGCCGGCCCGACCGCGCTAGCGGTGTGGTACCACTTCGCGATCATGTTTGAGGCGCTATTCATTCTCACAACGATTGATGCCGGAACACGGGTGGGGCGGTTCTTACTTCAAGATTTCCTGGGTAATCTCTGGCGTCCACTGGGCAACACGCGTTCGTGGAGCGCAAATTTTTTGTCGAGTGTGTTGCTGGTATCGGCGTGGGGTTGGTTTTTGTACGAGGGAGTTATCGATCCACTTGGCGGCATCAACTCGTTGTGGCCTCTCTTCGGGTTGGCCAATCAATTGCTCTCGGTGGTCGCGCTTTGTCTCGGCACGACGCTGCTGATCAAAATGCAGAAGGCGAAATATCTTTTCGTCACCCTCGCGCCGCTCTGTTTCATGTGCGCGGTTACGTTCTCGGCCGGTTATCTGAAGGTTTTCTCGGCCGATCCAAGAATCGGTTTTCTGAGCGGTGCGCGATCCCTTTCGCGTGATTCGGCGGAGATTGCCGATCCAGCCAAAGCCACTGAGTTGGTGCGGCAGGCAGGCGTCTGGCGATTCGACGCACTAGTTGCTGTTTTTTTTCTCGTCCTCGTGCTTCTGATCGTGCTCGGCTCGGCAAGACAATGGTGGCAACTGCTACGCGGGACTAAGCGCGTAGTCCTGCATGAGAGTGAATTTGTGTCGTTAGCTCGAGCGGAAGTTGCAATCGGCTCTTAGAGCAGCCGCAATCTTCATGTGGCGGCCGGGTTAAGCCGCGATGCAAGCGCGGTAACCGAAAAATTCGCGTTCCTTAATAATCTGTACCACCTCCGGCGGAACCATTCGCTCCCAGCCGCTATCTCCGGCCTGCAATTTGGCGAGCGCTTCCGGTGGATGAATCCGCAAGTAATCGGGATTATAGTCGGTGATCTCCTCGATGTATTGGTTGTCGATCAGATACTGAAATAAAGAGCGCAGATTCGGCGCGACCTTGATCTGTTTTGCGCTGACAATCTTTCCCGTCGCTTCATCGATCATCGGATAAACGTAAAGCTTTAGTCCTCCCTTAAACATTCGCCCAAGCGCTTCCAGAATTCCGCCTTCGAGATTCAGATAATATTTTTCTTCGAAGATCTCCATCAAGCTAGGCACGCCCATGACGAGCCCAATCATCTTGTTTGTATAACGAGAGAGATAACCGGCGAGCCGATAATATTCGCCGAATTTCGAGATCAAGACCGTTCGCCCGAGCGCGCCGAGAATATCCACCCGGGCGAGAAAATCGGCGTGATTGAGCTCCCCTTCAGCAAGCAAATTCTCAAGCGTCATTTCCATTAGCACCACCAGATCGCTTTCCGAAGCAGCCGACTGCGCGAGAAAGGCGCGGCGCGCGCCATCCAGCATATCGTTCGTGGCGTAGGTCACAGGCCGAAAACTGCCACGCTCAACAAGAATTGCCTTTTTGTAAAAGACTTCGGCGGGCTGCACGGTCTCACCGTCCGCCTTGAACATGACCGCGTTCGTCAGACCCTGGCTGACCAGCTGCAAGCTCATCAACCGGTTATCGATCCCGTGGAAGGTGGGCCCCGAGAATTTGATCATGTCCACTTCGATCCGGCGGGGAGCAAGATTTTCCTGAAGTGACGAAATTAATTTCTCTGGTTGGTGATAGTAAAACGCCCCATAGAGCAGATTCACACCGATGACACCAAGCGCTTCCTGCTGATCGACATTCGCTTCGTCAAGCATCCGCACGTGGATGATGATCTGGCTCGGGTCGCCGCGCTTTTCCGTCTGAAATCGCACGCCAAGCCAGCCGTGTGATTCATTGTGCTGTTTAAAACTGCGCGCCGCCACGGTATCGGCGAAAACGAAAAACGTTTTCTCAGCCGCGAGCTTCGTATCGAGCCGCTTCACCAGCAGGTCATACTCATGGTCGAGCATCGTCTGTAGACGGACGCGGCTGACGTAACGATCCGTCGGACCGTAAATAGCATCGCTAAAGGTCATGTCGTAGGCCGACATTGTTTTGGCGATAGTGCCGGCTGCGGCACCTACGTGGAAGAACCGGCGCGCCACTTCCTGGCCGGCGCCGATTTCGGCGAATGTTCCATACTTGTTGGCGTCCAGATTAATCTGGAGAGCTTTCTTGTCGGTCCCGATTTCCATCTCAGGGTTCATGGGTAACTCAACATGCAAGCACTTGCCGCCTTCTCAACCCGGCAAATACCAGAGTGACGACCCGATCGTCGGTCGGATTTCGGCGGCCGAAAGGTCGCCGTTTACAAGCGCACCAATTCCGTGCTTTTCGTCGGAATCCAGCCGCGCAAATTATTCGGTAACGCCGCGTAGATCCAGTCGCCGCGCGTGCTTAGGATTTTTATCTCACTGCCTTCGGGTAACGCCAGCACACTGTTTGCAGTGTCCGCCGTCGCCAGTCGCGCTTGCACATCTTTGCCCGTCACAATCGCCAGCCCGCGGCCTTTGCTGCCGTAATCGACTCGGTAAATTGCCAAAATCACCAGCGCACAGACCGTCAATGATAAGATCGACAATGCGATGGTGCGAGCAGATCGCCGTCGCAGGAAGATCAGCCGAACAATACAAAAGGTTCCCACCCAGAAGGCAAGTGCTGCCGCGAGGCTATATTGATTGAGGCTTGCAAATTGCAGGTAGCGTTCCAGCCAGCTTTGTTGCATCTCGAGCGAGCGCGCTTCATCGCGCGCGATCTGCAAATTGGCCGCGGCCTCCGGATGATATCGGTCTAACGCGAGCGCGCGCTCATAATTCAAGATTGCGCGGCCAAAGTTTCCTGCACGAAAGTAGGCGTTACCGAGATCATAAAACAGATTTGCGCTCCATTGTCCTGAGCGAACGAGTGTCTCGTAGCCATCGATCGCTTCCTTGAAATGTCCTTGTGCGTAATCCTGGTTCGCCTTGGCAAACTGCGGTTCCGACTGTGCGACTGCCGCCGAAACAAGGAGCGCGCAAACAATCGCGCACGTCGGAACACAGACTTGCAGTCTGTGCGGCCAGCGGAGTTGCACTCCGCTTAGTCCGAAACACCGGACAGGATATCCGGTGGCCGCACAGGCAAAATCCCTGTGTTCCGAAGAAGTTGCTCCCGTCGTTTGCGAGAGGGCTTCGAGTGTTTTTCGTGCTCTCATGCGCGTAAATGTTCGATCAAATCCAGTACGTCGCGGCGGTTCTCAGGAGAAATTCTCTCCGAACCGTTGTGGGCTCCGCTGTACTGCAATTCATCGCTTTGTTCGAACAATCGCCTTAACCGTTCGCGCGAATCCTCGTTGAGTCCGAATGTATCCGCCGCTGTTTCGACATCGACTGTGTTCGGATCAACATTGCACGCGAGAGCGGCTTTCACTCGAACAACCCTCGAAGCCTCCGCGTAATATTCCCGCGGTGATGCATCGTTGCGGCGTAGCTTGCGCATCAGTTCGGCAGCTTCCTGATGAAGGGCAGCGATCCGGCGCGCCTCGCGACTGCCAATTCTGGCTTGCCGGATTTTCCATCCAGCGAACCCAACTAAAACGAGGAGCGGAATCAGCTGCGCGATCCAGAAAACCGGACGCGCGTAAAGTGGCCCGAACGATTGTGCCACTTTCGGTCGCTCCGTCAGCTGATACAAAATATCCCGGGGTTTCTGGACTGGTGTGGCAGCGGCAACTGCAGCCGGGGTGGGTGACCCACGTGGGACGCCGGCAGTAGTCGCAGGCGCCACCGCGCCGCCTTGCACATTGATCGCAATAGAATCGCTACGCAGCGTCACATATTGTTCTTTTGCTGGGTCGAAATATGAAAATGCGAGCACGGGTAAGTTTTGCTTCTTTTCATTGGGTGAAACCACCGTTTCGAAGCTTTTCGTTCCGCTAATACCGACCTCATCATCCTGCTTGAACTTGGAAGACGGCGGATACTTGTGCCAACCGTGTTCGTCCTCAAGGACCGGAGCGTTGACGCGATCGAAATTGCCACGGCCCGAGATTGTCGATGTGACAGTAATTGGATCGCCCACTTGCATACTCTTTGGTTTCGCATCTGTCGCCATTGTGAAATTGCCGGCGGCGCCCGAGAAGCTCTGTGGCGCGTTTTGTGGCAACGGTTTTACTTCAAACGCGATGGGTTCGCTGCTGATCTCTATGTCACGTCGCTCGCCGAATTGGCCAAATGGATCCGCAAAGAATGGATCGGAGAATGGATCATCCAGATTGAACAGATCGAATGGTGAGTGGGAACGCGACGAACTCGGCCTTCGCGCCACTAATACCTGTGCCTTTGCTTTAACGGGACCGATTTCAAATTTGCCGGCGCGCGCCGCTGCGACCGCAGTCTTGAACGTCACCACATCGTAAGATCTGCCGTTAATCGTCTCCAAGTTCTCTCCGGATTGTTGGAGCTTTTGCGCCGTGAATCCTTGCCCAGCTATCTCCGGACCGTCGATTAGCTTTGGGTGTGCGCGCGGATCGAATCCGAGCCGGATTTCGACTGGCACCATTTCCCCGACGAAGGCAGTTTTTTTGGGCACGATCAATTCTGCGAATACAAGCTTGTTCGCGTTTGCCGGTTGCACATCCCGGCTTGAACGCGATGAGCGGCCTAGCGAATCAGTAACGTTCAGCCTCAGCTGAGGTGTCCGCAATGAATTGCCGCCCACGCGAATTGTTTGAGGCGGGATTATGAATTTGCCGGCCTGCAGCGGCATGATGGTATAGTCGTAGACAACGCTTGAAGTGACGTTAAAATTGTTCATCTCGAAGTGCTGGGAAGTGCCTGTTCGATAAATCTCCAGCCCGTCCACCGCGATTTTCTGCGGCGCATCCGCGCCACGCGCTCCCGTCACTCGAATTTGCAGTTGTACCATTGCTCCAACTGCAGCTTCAGAATTACTCAGGACTGCAGTGACACTCGGCGAATCGGCAAACGCGTTGGCGGCACAGAATCCAATCAGCGTGCCAAACAAAACTCCTATTGGAACCCGTGATCTGTGCATGAAATCCTTATCAGCCAATCAACTATCAGCCAAGAACGCTACGCTGCCTACCAGTCGTTATAGACATGGCGCACGGCCTTGCGTTCATCAAGCCGGACGCGCGCCTCCTCATCCTTTAAAGACTGAAGGAGCGCCTCTGCCTGCCGCTCGCTCATTTGACCTTCCTTTTCTGCTTCGGCCTCCGCAATCTGCGCATTTTTGTCGGGCGGTTTCTGTGATTTGTCCTCGCCTGCTCCCTTCAACTCACCGGCCAATTTCTTCTGCGGCGACTCCACCGGCGTGGCGGATGGAGTAGTGTTTTCCTCCGACCCTTCTCCGTTTCCGGGAGAAGGCGACGGCATTTCATCTCCGTGTTCGCCCGGAGTCGTAGCCGGCGTCGGTGATCCTGGCCCGGGTGTGGCAGATGGCTGTTCGCCCTCACCTGATTGTTCTTGATCTTGCTTTTTCTCGCCGGGAGAAGGGGAAGGCGAGGGCTGATCGCCCTGTTGTTGCTTAGGTTGTTGCGGCTCATTTTTTGCTTGGGATTGCTCGTTCTTCTTCTCCTCTTTTTGATCGTTGCCGCTCTCAGATTCTCGATTTTGCGATTGCTGCTGCTGCTGATCTTTTTGCTGTTGCTGACCCTGGCCCTGCTGTTGTTGTTGTTGCTGCTGCTGCTGGTCTTTTTGTTGGTCCTGTTTGTTCTTCTGCTGCGGCGAGGGTGAAGGCGAGGGCTGCTGCTGGTGTTGTTTCTTGTTTTTCAGTTCATCGATCTTCTTCTTTACATAATCATAGTTGTCTTTTGCCTCTTTATTCCCCGGTTCAAACTTGAGGGTCTGCTCGTAATGGTTGAGAGCATTGGTCCAATCGCTCAACATTTTGTCGTCACTTTTCTGAGTGTCGCCACGTTCATAGAGCGTGTTCCCAAGGTTGTAATGACTCCTGCTCTGCAAACCCGTATCGGGCGAGAGCAACGCCTGGCTAAACGACTCCAGCGCCTTGCCGTAATCCTTTAGCTTGTAAGCGGCCGCGCCAGAATCGAACTGTAACTTGTCCTCAGCGCGCGATTGAGGGTGCGTTTTGAGCGTTTGCTGAAATTGGCTGAAGGCATCGTTAAATTTGCCTTCGCGATAGGCGTCGAGGCCAGGAGCTGCGGCAAAGGCGAACTGACAAAGACAGATCATGAGTGCCGCCGCCGAGGCTGCAACTTTTGCGGGAACGAAAGAATGAATTCTTTGACGCGCGCGCTTGCGCTCACCAATCAAGATCGACAAGGCCAGCGCAATTAACGCTGCGCCCAGCGGCCATTCATAGCGCTCAATCGGTCGGCGCGACAAACGTACGTCAAACTCGGCCGCTTGCATCTTGGCCAGTCCTTCATTGTAGATCTGCTGCATCGTGCGTGGCCCATTTTCCAGATGCAGATAGAACCCGCCGGTTGATTGCGCGATTTCGCGCAATCGCTTTTCGTCCAGCTTTGATTTCACGACCTGTCCCGATGAGTCCTTAACGAAAGATGTTCCGCCTTCTTCGCCCGCGATCGGAATGAGCGAGCCTTCCGACGTTCCAACGCCGATCGTGAAAATGTGCACACCCGCGTCAGCCGCCATCTTTGCGCTCTTCATGGCATCACCGCTCAACTCTTCGCCGTCGGTAAAAATGATGAGCGCGCGATTTCCGACGGCGCTTTTGCCGAAACTTTGCGTGGCCAGTGTGATGGCCTCCGAGATATTTGTGCCTCCTTCGGGAATCGTCTTCGTATCGAGATCGTTGATTGATTCCATCACAGCTTCATAATCGATCGTGAGCGGTGCCTGCAAAAAGGCGCGGCCGGCAAAAGCAATCAAGCCAACACGGTCACCTTGCAGCTCATTGACTAAATCTCGGGTAGCGAGTTTGACCCGTTCGAGCCGATTGGGCTGAACGTCATTAGAAAGCATGCTGCGCGATGTGTCGACCGCGATGAGCAAATCGAGACCTTTGCGCTTCACATCCTCAAAGGTATAACCCCAGCGGGGCTGTGCCAGACTGGCGATCGCAAGGGCAAGACCCAGGAGCTGCAAGGCGAATCTCAGCACACGGCGCGGCCGATTTACGGTTCCCGCAAGCTGCGGCAGCAACCGCGCTGAAACAAACTCACGCAAACGCCGCGCCCCGCGATGTTCTGCGCGAATGAACAGCGCGATCAACATCGGGATCAGAAGCAGTCCCCAAAGCCATTGCGGTGCGCCAAAACTCATAAGATCGACAATGTCCTCACGGCAATTTTTTCCAGATCGTTTGCGACAATAAAATCTGCGCGAGCAGCAGACCGCAGCCGCTCATAAGACAAAGCGGAAAAAGATCGCGATACTGTTGATATTTCTTCACGCTTACAGTCGATTTTTCGAGCTTATCGATGTCGCGATAGATTTGCTCGAGTGATTTCGTATCCGTCGCGCGAAAAAATTGACCGTCGGCGATTTTCGTAACTTCCCTCAGACCGGTTTCGTTAAATTCAACGCGCTGGTTTTCGTAGAGCATATTGCCCAAAACGTCCGTTAATGGACCTTTGGGAGTGAATATCGGGGCCGGTGCGATTCCATTTATTCCGGCGCCGATGGCATAGAAATGAATCTTTAGTGCTTTCACTGCTTCCGCGGCGGTATTTGGAGGGACCTTGCCGGCATTATTCTCTCCATCAGTCAAAAGCACGAGCACGCGGCTCTTTGAGCGCTTATCGTTCAGCCGATTGGCCGCCACCGCCATCGCTGATCCAATGGCGGTGCCGTCTTCGACAAGGCCGATTCGTACTCTCTCCAGATTTTGCAGAAGCCAATCGTGATCCAGGGTCATTGGACTCACGACATACGGACGCCCGGCAAATGCAATGATACCGATGCGATCGTTGGGCCGGCCTTCGATAAATTTCCGTGTCACTTCGCGGATCGCATCCACGCGTGTCGCCTCCTGGCCGCCGATTGTGAAATCTTTCGTGAGCATCGATCCGGAAACATCGAGCACGAGCATAATATCGATCCCGCTTGCTTCGATTTGGGTGAGACTCTTGCCGAGCTGCGGACGCGCGAGTGCAACGATGAAGATCGCAAGTGACGCGAGCAGCAGAGTCCGCAGAATTTTCCCGGCGCGCGCGGCGCTCCGTTTTCCGATTGCATGAAGTCTGGCTGTTGAAGAAAAGGTCAACGCAGCCGCAGGTCCGCGTTGTCCGCGTAAATAGGCGAGTAACGGAATCGCCAGCAACAACAAGAGTAGCCAAGGACGCGCGAACGTCAGGGCACTATTTGCAGTAAACCAATCAAACAATTGCAAGTTGCCCTCCTGTCACAAAACGAATTGCTTCCTCTAACAATAGCCGGCTGTCCGAAGGTGTAGCGTCATAGTGTGCGAACTTAATCAAGTCGCACCGGTTCAAGAAATCCTCGAGCAGCGTTCTTTCTTCATCGGAAAACGGCGACGACGTTGTCAGCGCGTTCAGGAATTCAACCGAAGTCTGTCGAGTGACTGGCAAATTATATTGTTCGGTCACGTAACGCCGAAGAATGTCCGAGACGCGAATGCTGAACCGATAAGGCTGCATCTTCTCAACGTCGCCCTGTATGCGATCGAGCAATTCCAGCGCGCGCTCCCGCGGCGATTGTCTCGGAGCCGTCCGCCTACGCGACCGCACGATGAGCCAGGCGATTAAGCCGATAATCGAGAGTCCGATAAATGCCGCGACAAATACGACCCATGGTGCAATGAGTGAGTAATCGATCGGCGGTGCAATATCGTGAAATTCTTCGGCGGCAAAGATCGACATAATTGAATTCACCGAACAGCCAGCCGTCGCTCACGTTGCTTGAAGAACGAGCGCAGCGGCGGCAAATAATCCTCGCCAGTCCGGAGGGCAATCGCGTCGATATTATTCCGGCGGAGGGTGCGCGAGAGTTCTGTTTCGCCTTCGTTGGCGAGATCGGTGAAACGCGCTCGCGTCGTGCGGTCAGCCGTGTTGATCTCGATTTGCTCGCCTGTCTCGGCGTCTTCCAATGTGATGATGCCGATACTCGGCAACACCTTTTCCCGTTCATCGTGGATATGAATCGCGATAAAATCGTGCCGTCGCCCACTCACCGCAAGCGCTCGTGAAAAATCGGGGGCTTGAAAATCCGAGATGAAAAAGACCACCGCGCGCCGTGTAACAATTTTGTTCAGATAATCGAGCGCCAGCGCTGGTTCCGTCCCGCGGCCCTGCGGTTCAAAAAACAGAATCTCACGGATGAGCCGTAGAGTGTGTGACCGGCCTTTCTTTGGCGGGATAAAAAGCTCAACGCGATCGGTGAACAAGATAAGGCCGACCTTGTCGTTGTTCCGGATCGCGCTGAAGGCCAGCAAGCACGCAACTTCCGCGGCCAGCTCGCGTTTTGACTGGGAAACGCTTCCGAAATTTCCTGACGCGCTAACATCGACAACAAGAATTACTGTAAGCTCGCGTTCCTCGGTAAATTTTTTAACGAATGCTGTGCCCAGCCGAGCCGTGACGTTCCAGTCAATCGCGCGGATTTCGTCGCCCGGTTGATATTCGCGCACGTCTTCAAAATTCATTCCGCGGCCTTTGAACACACTGTGGTAATCACCGGCGAACGCAGTCTCGACTAATCCGCGGGTCTTGATTTCGAGCGCGCGGATTTTCTTCAGGATCTCGGCGGGAGTTTTTCGCCTTTCTTCCATTGACAAAAAAATTATGGAACCGGAAGTCCGGCGAAAATCCTCTCGATAATTGTCTCGCTGGTGACCGCCTCCGCCTCAGCTTCGTAGCTGACGATGATGCGATGCCTTAGTACGTCCGGCCCGATGCTCTTTACATCCTGCGGTGTGACGTATCCGCGGCCGTTCAGAAACGCATGGGCGCGCGCGGCGAGCGCTAGATAGATTGTTGCTCGCGGCGAAGCGCCGTAGCGGACAAGGCCCTCAAGTCTCAGGTTATAGGCTGCTGGCTCGCGCGTCGCCCAAACAACGTCGACGATGTAATCTTTCACCCGGTCATCGATGTAAATGCTGTTGACCACGTCGCGGGCGGCGATGATTTGCTTTGGCTCAATCACGGAATCCACCCGTAAATCGGGTGCCGATGTCGCCATTAGATCCAGAATCGTTCGTTCCTCGGATTTCTGCGGATAGCCGACGTTCAATTTCAACATGAAGCGGTCGAGTTGGGCCTCCGGCAACTGGTAAGTTCCTTCCTGTTCGAGAGGGTTTTGCGTCGCCAGAACCAAAAACGGATCGGAAAGGGGATAAGTCGTTTCGCCGATCGTGACCTGTCTTTCTTGCATCGCTTCGAGAAGGGCGCTTTGCACCTTTGCCGGTGCGCGATTGATTTCGTCGGCAAGAATTAAGTTTGAAAAGAGCGGTCCGAGTTTCGTCGTGAATTCCCCGGTGCGCGGGTTATAGATAAGCGTGCCGATCAAATCCGCGGGCAAAAGATCGGGCGTAAATTGCAGCCTCTGAAAACCGGTTTGAATGCACGCGGCCATCGTCTTAACCGTTAGCGTTTTGGCCAGTCCCGGAACGCCCTCGAGCAGAATGTGGCCGTTAGCGAGCAGGCCGAGCAAAAGACGATCGACCAAATACTTCTGACCAACCACAACATGACCAACCTGTTGGCGGAGTGCCGGAATCCACTGGCCCAGCTCCCGCACTTCCTGCGTGATCTCTTGCGTCGATTTCATACGGTGTGATGAGACACGTGCAACGAGGAGAACGTTCGATCAAATTGCTTCGCCATAAGGCGAGGTTTCGATAATTACTTTCGCCGTGTTTCCTGACGCGGACGACAGGTCAGGATAATGGGCAGTCCGGGATATGGCTCGGCTCTGCGGATGCGAGCTTCGAGATAGCGGCGATAAGTTTCGCTCAACAAGCGAGGATCATTTACGAAAAGGACGAACTCCGCAGGTTGTAATTCTCGATCTTGTTTCCCACTCGCTTGCGCAGCGTAAAATAGTTTGAGCCGTCGGCCGGAAACCATCGGCGGCGGGTTGGACGCAAAAGCCGCGCGCAGCAATCGGTTTAGAACTCCGGTGCCAATGCGCTTCCATGCCGCACGCTGAACTTTTTGAATCAGCGCAAACAAGTTGTCGATGTTTTCTCCCGTTAGCGCAGACGCAATCAAGACGGGCGCGTAATCGAGAAAGAAAATTCGGGAGCGCGTTTCGCCGACAAGTTGCGACATCGTTTGTTTTTCATTGCGCTTCGGTTTGATCAAATCCCATTTGTTCAAAACAACTAGCGCGGCTTTGCGGGCTTTTTGAATCAAGCCCGCGATCCGTTTGTCCTGCGCGGTTACGCCCATCGTAAGATCGACAATGAGAATGCAAAGATCGGCGCGGCGAATGCTTCGCTCTGCACGCATGACGCTGAAGACCTCAACGGAGCTCGAGTGTTTGCCTCGTCGGCGAATTCCGGCAGTGTCGATAAAGAGAAACTCCCGACCATCGCGTTGGTACGAAATGTCGATGGCATCGCGTGTTGTTCCAGGCAGTTCGCTTACGATGGCGCGCTTGCTGCGCACAATCGAATTGATCAACGAAGACTTGCCGACGTTGGGGCGGCCGATAATCGCGATGGAAAGTGACTGGTGACTAGTGACCGGTGACTGGTCGGTTGTCGAAGGCGAGGGGAGGAGTTGTTCGATTGTCTCGAGCAATTCGGAGATACCGCGACCATGCGCCGCGCTGACGGAAAGGCTGTGTGAAAATCCGAGTGCCGCGAAATCAGTCGCGAGATCCTCGTGCTTCTCAGTGTCGATCTTGTTAATGACAAGAACGACTGGCCTCTGCGCCCTGCGCAGCATGCGCGCAAGTTCTTGATCAACCGGCGACAATCCCTGCTTTGCATCGACAAGGAAAAGCAGAACGTCGCTCTCTTGAATGGCTTCTTGGACTGCACCGCGAACTTGCGCGGTCAATTCAGATTCGCCAGCACCAGCAATACCGCCAGTATCCCACACGGCAAAAGGTTGAGTGCCGCGTGTGCAAATCGCTGAGATGCGGTCGCGCGTTATCCCAGGTTGATCGTGCACGATCGCGATCTTCCGACGGATCAGGCGATTAAATAATTCCGATTTGCCGACGTTTGGCCGCCCGACGATTGCGACGTTCGGCGTCTTATTTTTGCCGTTCATCGCCGTGACGGACGCACTAGTCCCTTTTTGCGTTTGCGTGTCCCTCCGCCTGCAATTGACGTACACCGTCCGTCACGTAAACGACTCCGGAAACGAGCGTGAAAAATCCAGCACCAATCACGATGTAGAACAAAGGAATAAAGTGAAATTGCAGCATAACCCATCCTATCGCGATCATTTGCGAAACAGTCGCGACTTTACCGGTCCATCTCGGTCTCACGTGCACTTTGCCGACAAGAAGATGTAACACGCCCGCGCCGACGAGAATGACGGCATCGCGCGTGATAACGAGGACAGGGAACCAGGCTGGGAATCTGCCGTACTCAGGATCGATATTGCTCCAATTACTGATGCTCAATGTGATGATGCCGCTCAGAAGCAATCCTTTGTCGGCGATCGGGTCGAGAATGACTCCAAGCGAACTCCTCTGATTGTAGCGACGCGCGACGTATCCATCCAATCCGTCGCTGACTGCCGCGACTAGGAAAATGGCGATCGCAGTGAAGCGTATCCATTCCAGTGGCGCACCGCGTTCGATACTTTGGCCGTAATAGATTGCCATCGTGACAAAGACGGGGATCATCAAAATCCGAACTACCGTGATTTTGTTGGCAGTCGTCATGCGGAAGCGCGGGCGGGAGGTAATTGTAGGGCGTTTCTGTGAAACGCCAATCTTAGATCGGCGCCTGGCACAGACGCCCTACATTCCGTTTATCGTCGCGATCCCGCTGCTAGGTTTCGAGAACAGCAGAAGCCGCCGTGGTCATGGCTTCATGAGGGCCTTCACAGAATTCCTCGATCATCTTCTCGTTGAACGCCGGAATATCATCAGGCTTACGGCTCGTCACCAGTCCGTTGTCCACCACGACTTCCTCGTTGACCCAATTTGCTCCCGCATGGCGCAAGTCGGCCTTGATCGCCGGCCACGAAGTCATGGTTCTGCCACGGACCAAGCCCGCGCTAATGAGCACTTGAGGTCCGTGGCAAATGGCGGCTACCGGTTTGCCCTCGCGGAAGAAATGACGCGTAAATTCCAGTGCGTCGTCATTCGAACGCAGCGCATCCGGGTTGATCAATCCGCCTGGGATCATAAGCGCGTCGAATTCCTCCGGGCGCGCCTCGTCAAGCGTAAGATCGATATCGAATTTGTCGCCTTTATCGGCATGATGCATGCCTTGGATTTTGCCCGACTTCAGCGAAACGATTTTGGTTTCCGCGCCGGCTTCATCGAGCGCCTCGCGTGGTTTTGTCATTTCAACTTGCTCAAAGCCATCCGCCACAAGAATCGCTACTTTTTTTCCATCAAGTTTTCGTGCCATAGGATTTCCTCCCTAGTGATATTGATGCGGTCGTGAAAAAGTTGACCGTACAAAAGCTACGAACCACACACGGACATTGGATGTAATTGCGAAGTTCTTTGTCCGGAAGGCGACCGACACGATAAGAGGACAGA
>WNGL01002241.1_pt1 | contig 23581 bp, 17 predicted proteins | sample 5400591 | NCBI WGS metagenome assembly WNGL01 (sample SAMN13153377, study PRJNA577476) | soil metagenome | isolation source: 80 cm soil or saprolite under Garry oak tree replicate 1 | place: USA:California | collected 2016-06-15 | reverse complement strand
ACCCCTGCCAACGCTTCGCCCCAGCCCTCACGGACCGACACGCATGACTCGGGGCCACCGTGGGTTCGCTACTCCCTTCGATGTAGAGCGCTCTCATCTCCTTCTCCATGCCGGTTTATCCCGGCGCACCCAAGATCAGGAGTCTGCCTCTAGATCATTTGACCGTCATTTGACCGTGGAGCGTGCCACACCGTGCCGCACCGACCGGCACGGTGTGGCACGCTCCACGGCTGCCCGGCATCCGTTCGGCCCGGGTCCGGCGGCGCGTGGAGTGACGGGTGCTGTCCGACGCCGGTACTCTCGGGGCATGGGGCAGTCGGATCGCCATAGCGACGAGAGCACCGTGGAGTTGCTTGCCGCGGTCGGTGTCACGGCTACGGATGAGGGGAAGGCTCGCGCCCGTAGCCGCATCGCGGAGGCCGAGGCGTGGTGGACCGGAGAGCGTTGGGCGGAGTTGCGTACGCAGCTCGGGCTGCCTGCGCGTCCCGTGTGAGCGGTCGTCCTATTCGCGTTCTTCTGGACGCTTCGGCGATTGCCGCTATCGGCGCGCGGAACGGCCGACATCGGCTGCGCGATCTCCAAGGAGGTTGGCGTACGCCTCGGCATCGACCGTGTCGTAGTGGCATTTATCGATGAGGTGGGTGAGCCGCTCGGCGATCTCGTCCGGGCCGAGGTTGAGGCGTTCGCACAGGTCGCGGTGTGCGTCGACGAGTGGCTCGCTGATCTCTTCCGGGTCGGTGCGGCGTACGTGGTAGGCGTCGTGGAGGTGGCCGGACAGGTCGTCCCAGACGAGGATGGCCTTCTCGATCAGGTTGAGCATGGAAACCGTCGCGGGCCGGGCGCAGAGAATCTCGACCTCGGCGGCCAGGCGGTGACCGGCGCTCTCCACGTCGTGGATCTCCCACCTGCCGGTGGTCGCGTTCGACGTGTTTCGGATGATGGCCCGGAAGTCGGCGAGGCCGCTTGAATCTGCAGCGTCGAGGAGGCCGGCCTCACCCAGCAGTCGCGTGGCGAAGAGCCGATCCTTCAGCGCCTGTTCCACGACCAGGACGGCCAGTTGCCGCGGCGCGAGCCGCCCGACCGCCCGCAGATACTCGGCACGTTCCGGATCGTCCGGAGCGGCGCCGGGCGGGATCGCGGCGCCGGAGAAGGTGACACGCGCGTCGAACGCGGTCAACGCGACAGCGACCGCGTGCGCGCACAGGTCGTCCTGAGTCGGCCCGCAGTCACAGTCCCCGGTGAAGATTCCGTCGACGATGCCCACCCACGGCTGGAAGTTGGCCTCGCCGTCGCGCACCACCGCTTGGACACCACCGCCGAACGGCTCCAGTGCGCCGACACCGCCGGCGCTCAGCAGCCGCGCCGCGGCCTCCGCCACGGGCGCGGGGATCGCGTCACGAAACGCCTTGACATCGATGCGGACCGCCACGGGCGTACACCCTATCGGCCGGGCGATAGTCGGTCGACGTCGGTCTTCGCCAAGGCCGGACGGCGCCAATGCACATCGATGTGGTCGTCATCCGGTCCACCGCCCTGCACGGCACCAGCACCGGCATCGCGACCCGGCCTCAGCCGCCTGCTTGCGCAGCGCGTCTACCCGCCGACCACGTCCAAGCCCCTGTCGCGTCCGTTCTCGTAAAGCCCCGACTGTGTGGGCATGGTCGTGTGCCGGCAAGGCGGCCCGTTTGCTCACCGGTCGGCGAAGGTGCGGCTGAGCCAGGCAAGGTCGGTCTGGTCGTGGCGGCGGGCCTCCCGCTCGCGTGCGAAGAGCGCATCGGTTTTGCTCAGCACCAGGGTGTAGGGTCGCCCGCTGCGCCGGGTTTGATGGCGTAACGGCAGTTCGTCCCGGTCGATTCTGCTGTGGACGTGACGGCGCCGCTGTTCTGCCAGCGGCCATTCGAACGTACGCCGCGTCTTATCGCCCAGGAACCCGTCCAGAGTCTGGCACAGTTCGCAGCGGCATCCCTGCGGCAGCTCGATCGACCAGTCGTCGGCGGCCCGGGCCGGGCGGGCCAGCCGGGCCTCAAGCCGGGCGGCGCAGTGGCGGGCGATGACGTCGAGTCCTGACTCGCGGTGGGTCTGCCGCTTGGTCGTGTGGGCTGCTCGCAGCGCGGACATCGCGCACCCGACCAGATCGTCGTTGTCCTGGCGCAGGAAGGCGACCACCTCCTCGCGCAGGTCCGCCGCCGCGAGGATCGCCGTGCTCTCCAGCAACCCGGCGACGGCCGGCCCGAGTTCGCCCAGCGCCTTGTCCCGGTGGCTCGGCGTGGGGAATCGCAGCATCTCGGTCGCCGATTCCCGCAGTGGGGTCCAGGCGGCGGCGGACAGCAGCCGGCCCACCTGCACGCCGGCTTCGGGTTCCGCGCGCAACGCCTCGCACACGTCGGGCAGCGACTCCAGCCAGCTCGCGCGCTGCGGCTGCCACGACATGTACGCCGGCCGGTCCCGGCCGAACCAGACCCCGACCAGGTCGCGGGTCCAGGACTCGCCGTAGTGCGCCGCAAGGTGGGCCAGCGACGCCGCATCGGTGCGGGCCAGCATCTCGATCTGGAACGGCGCGAGCAGCATGGCGGCGGCACCGGGCTCATCCAGTCCCCGGGCGACCGTGAGCGCCTTGCCCAACAGGTGTTCGGCGTTCGCCTTCGCCGCGACGCTCCAGAAGGAGGTCAGCGTGGCGGCGGCAGCCCGGGCCCCAGCTACGTCCCCCGACCGGATCAGGTCGGCGAGCCGGTCGAGGGCCCACCCGGGCGATGCCTGCGCGCGGACCGCGAAGGCCCACCGGCGCGGCCACAACACGATCGCCGCCCTGCGGTACCAGCGGTCCAGGGTGTTGCCGTAGTTGCCCATGTAGCCCTCGTACGACGAGTCGTGTGGCGACAGGTTCGCCGTGGGAGTCGTCGCGCACACCTCGTCGTCGGAGACGATCAGCGAGGTGGGCGTTGCCTTGTCCGACTCGTCCAGCCAGCAGTCGAGGCTGGTCGTCGATTCGATGAGTTCCTGCAGTTCGTAGTCGTCGTCGCCGGACCCGTCCTCGTCTTCCTCGTCTTCTTCGTCTTCCTGGTCTTCTTCGTCGTCGTCCCAGTACCGCCCGGGCCGTCCCCAACGTCCCTGCGGCTCGGCGTCCTCGGTGCTCCACGTCTCGTGTACCTCTGCCAGCGCCAAGGCGACCTCGCAGTCGGCGGCGTGTGCTGCCGCCCGCGCCATCGCGGCCCGGCTGGCGTCGTCTCCCTTGAGCCGGGCCCAGCCGAGCGCGCGCTGGGTGTACTCGTGATCGAGCAGGTACACCAGGCGGGTGGGCTCGTCGGACTCGCCGAAGTGTTCGTTGAGGCAGCCGGCCAGTTCGGCGGTCAGGCCCGGATCAGCCCGATCGGCAGCTGCGGCGACCGTGTCGCCTTTGAGGAGCAGGTTGTAGGTCAGCACGACCCGGTAGCCCGAACTGACCGGCCGGACATGATGCCGGCAGTCGGCGTAGAAGGCCACGAACGACAGCGATTCCTTCGACGACCGGTAGGTCGCGGTCTGGCCGGCATGCTCGACCACGAGTACACCGCCCGTGGACGCCGAGGGAAGCGTCACGACCAAGGTCCCGATCATGGCGTCGGCCTTCTCCGAGTCCTGGTGCGGGGCGAAGAACTGGCCCGGCGCGTACACCAGCATCGAATGGAACTCGGCTGCCAGCTGGCATCCCTCCGGCAGGCCGAGATCGGCGCGCAGGCGATCGAGGACGGGTCGCAAGGTAGCGTTCCACTGCCGCTTGTCGATCTTTATGCGGCTCTTCGGGATCTCCCACGTGTCGCGGACCTTCGCGTCCAGCAGCGTCTGCTCACCCTTGCCGAACCAGGCCGGCCGACCGATCAGGCACAACTGCTTCGCCTGCCCGGCGGAGACGGGCAGAGCGACCGGGCCGACCCGTAGACCTCCAGGCGCAGGCCGTCGGGGCGGCCGGTACGTCTGGCGCTGAACGAGCCCGCAACCGCGGCCCCACCCAGAAGACTCGCAAACCGGTCACGCGGAAAAGTCGCGGTCGAAGGCACTGCAAGACTGTAGTCGCCCTCGGTACGCCGAGTGCGAGCCGCGTCCCGGCTGTGCGGCTCCCGCCGGGGCGGTGATCCGCCCGAGGCGGCCACGCAGCCGCCGGGTCATGACCGAACCCGCCGACGCACCGCCAAGACCGTCAAATCTGGCCCCTGAACTGGGAAAACGCGGTTCCTATGCTGCCACGTTTGGTCCACCCGAAACGCGTACCGAAACGCGGACCGCGAGGTGGGTAAAACCGCTGGTCAGGTTGGCCTCTGAGGGTGGTTCTTGTACACGGGCCCGTCACCCAGCACGAGGCGGATCATCACCGACGCCCAGTACGACTCGCGTGGCCCGGTCGTCGAGCCTGTCGACGAGGACACCGGCGAAGAGAGAGATCAACAACCAGGGTGCTCGGGAGGCGGCCAGGCGACCGCGCCGCCGCCGAAGTTGATGGTCGCGATCGGAAGCGCGACCTGATAGCTACCGTCTGCCAGCGTGGAACTCGCGTAGGATCCCACAGCCACGCGAGCGGCTGGCGTTGTCGTCGGCCGGTCTCCTGCCACGTTACCGTCGCCCCGGTCGTCGCGCGGACCTCGACTCTTGGTCCAGCCGGTCGACGACTTGGCTCGGTCGACCAGCGTGCGCACGTGCTCGCCGGAGAAGACCCGGTCCTGCCCCCACGGCGTGGGCGGTGGCCGGCCACCGCCCACAGCGTGTCGCGTGGCATGCTCGCTCAGGTGGGCGGACGAGCGAGAAGCGGGCGTACCAGCCGGCAGCGACTGGCGTCGCAGCGTCGTGGTCGGGGTGGTGCGGGGAAGCGGTTGCGTGTTCCCGAAGCGGGTGAGGTGTACGACGCTGTGATTGCCGACAGTGCCGAGTTGATGACGGCTACGGACGCGCTGGACGCGGAGGTCTGGGTGGCGTCCAACATCTCGGCGATGCGGATCGACGTGCCGACGGACGAGGCGTTCACGGTACTGCTGCTCGATCTCATCGATGAGGCGGAGCGGGACGGTCGTGCCGGCTGCGCCGTCCTGCTGGCCGCAATGGCCGCGGTGGGCCCTCGGGAGGTCGGCGGGGCGGCGGGCGCGGCGGTCGGTCGGGTCGGCAGGCGTCGTGGCACCACTGTTGAGGACGATGTGCCGTTGCCGTCCTGGTTCGGCCTGCTGGGCAGGGCCACGGCCGGGGAGTGTTTCCTGTGGACTGACGAGTTCGGCGAAAACTACCAGGTGTTCTGCGAGTTCGTGCATGCTGATGGCGACCGTCGGCATGGGCTGAACGTCACGATCGATGTGGCCTTCCGCGGCGTGGTGTCGGCGATAGTCATGGTGTCCCAGCCGTCCAACCTCGATCGCGCCATGGCCGACCTGCGGAGTGGGAAGCCTGGTAGGGGCCGGGTCGAGTCGATCAGCGCGGAGCGGGCGCGGAGTCTGGTGCTGGCCGCGATCGAGGCGTCGCGTGACCTGCAAGAGCCGAAGCTGAGAACCGGGCCTGAGTCAGACGAGTTGCTCTATGCGTACCTGCCCCTGGTGACCTGCCGGATGCTGGGTATTCCCGCTGGCGAGCAGGCGCAGCAGCAGCCGTCGTCGGAGACTGCGCCTGCCGCGCTGGCCCAGTTGTGGCCGGCCAGCCGCCGCACCGAGTTGGTCGATGCGTTCATCGCCGCGCACCCGCGAGGGTGGGGCCATCCGGTGACGGACCGGATGTTCGCCGAGCGCGTCGTGGACGCGAGTATCGAGGTGCTCGGGCTTCCGCCTGACCGGATCGGGCCGGTCACCGTCGCCAGGCTGTTCGGGGAGGTCTTGCCGCGGACTCTGATCGCTCCGGAGGTGGTTCTCCGCAGCGCCCGGAAGGTGGCCAAGGCGTGGGTCTCCTGGGTCGGCGCGTCCGGGGACCTGTCGTGGCGGGCCCGGCTCCGGCTGCGGCGCCGGATGTTCCTGGTACAGGTGGTGTTCGAGCGGGCGAGCCGGGACCGGCGGGTCAACCCGCACTTCCCCTACGTGGCTGATCTTCCGGCCAACCGGGCAGGTGGGGAGGAGATCCAGGCGACGCTGGACCGCCGCTGGTTCGCGGTGCCGGAACCGGGGCGGCGTGGCGGGATCAGGATCGAGCGCGACAATCCCGAGCGGCGTAGGTCGTCGACCATGATCGACGTCGATGACTATGACGCGGCCGACCCCTTGCACCGGAAAGCGTTCACCATGCTCGATCAGGCTGTCCACGGCGCGGATCAGGACGTGCTGCCCGCGTGTGTCACGGTGGTCGACCAGCTGTGGGCGGATGAGCCGGTCCAGGTGTGGCAGGCCGCCGGGCGGCTGAGCGCGACCGGCGTACCCCGGCAGCAGGCGATCAGGCGGCTGGCGGAGCTGTGGCAGCGCTGCGACGCCGCGGACCCGGCGGGCTACGTCGCGGCCCTGGAGTCCATCGGCCAGCCAAGCATGCGGTGATGCTGCGGTGCGGATCACTGCATGGCTTCGTCGCCTGGATGTGCACGGTCTCGCCGAGGTCTGCCGGGCACGGGCGGAGGTGCGCCAGCGCCCTCCGGAGACGATCGAGGACCTGGCCAGGCTGCTGTCGGACCCGGAGTCGGTCGCGGCTGCGGTTGCTGGTCTCGACCGGGACGCGATGCTCGTGGTCCAGTCGGTGGTGGTGCTGGGCGACGGGTGCGAGGTCGCCAGGCTGCAGGCGTTCGTGCGGGATCCGCATGGAGTGCTTGATGCCGCCTTGAACAGTCAGGCTTGCTGGCCGGGCGCTGGTCTGGCCGGGCGAGCGGGCGGGCACCCTGCGGTTCAGCGCGGCGCTGGGACGCTACTGGCGCTACCCGCTGGACCTGGGTACGCCAGCCCAGGCGCTGGCCAACGCGATGGACAACAAGGACACGGTTCGGGCTGCCGCGCGCCGGCTGGGCGTCACGCTCGGCAACACCCGCGACGACGCGGCGCGGAGCGTCGCGACCGCGCTGGCCGATCCCGCGGTGGTGGCCAGGCTGGTGGGGCAGGCATCGGCGGAGGCCCGCGCACTACTGGATGAACTCGCGCACCGGCCGCAGCGGTTGGAACCACCCGCCGGGCGTTGGGAACCGGATCGCTACGGCTACCAGCCGCCACGGCCCCGCGACGCCGCCGAGCAACTATACGATCTTGGCCTGCTGCTGGCCGGCGGCTCGTACGATTCGGCGGAGGTGCCGCGGGAGACGGCGCTGGTGCTGCGGGGCACGGACTGGGGGCCGCAGCTGACCGGCCCGCCCACCGTCGAGGTGGCCGAGGTGCAGACCGCCGGCGCCGAGATGAACGCGCTCGCTGCGGTGGAGGCCGTGGCGCAGCTACTGGCACGCGTGAAGCGAACGCCGTTGCCGGCACTCAAGAAGGGCAGGATCGGCGTCCGGGACCTTCGTCGCCTAGCCGGCGAGGTCGGAACCGACCAGGGCGCGACGCTGCTGTGGCTGGCGCTGGCGGACTGGGCCGGGCTGCTCGGCCTCGGCGACGGCGGGTATCGGCCGGCACGCCGCTTCGACGACTGGCGCGCGGACGAGGCGTGCGCCCGGTGGGTCGTGCTGGCCGAGGCGTGGCAGCGGCTGGGCCAGCAACGAACGGATCCGGTGCCGCCGCCGCTGCCGCCGGACACGTTACGGCGGGGCGACACAGGGCTGCGCGAGGGCATCATTGCCGTACTGACCGAGCTGCCTGAGGGATCGGCGGTCGTCGGTGACCTGGCTGCGGTGCTGGCGTGGCGTCTGCCGTCGGCCGATACGTCGCCCGCCCGGGTCGCTGCGGTGCTGGCCGAGACCGAGCTGCTCGGGTTGACCGCCGGTGCGGCCTTGTCGGCCCTGGGGCGCGGAGTGGTGGCGGGGCACGCGGAGCAAGCGGCTCGGGCCGTGTTCCCCACGGCGGCTTCGACGGTGGCCTTGCAGGCCGACCTGACTGCCGTGGCGGGCGGGCCGGTTGCGGCGCAGACCGCGGCGACGCTGGACCGTCTCGCCGAGCCGACGGCTGATCCCGCCGGAGGCCAGAACGACTCGGTGGTCACGGTGCGGCGCGTTCCCGAGCTGCCGCCCGCTGCGGTGACTGCGGTCACCGCCGATGGCATCGTCGACGTGACCACCCCTGACGCTGGGCAGGTCGGGCCCGGCATTCTCGCGGCCCGGCTGCATGTGGCGCCGCTGCCGAGCAGGCAGCAGGTCCAAGTCTTGATCGACCGGTTGCGCGACGCTGACAGCGGCCTGGGCTTCACCCGGCTGCCAGACGAAGAGGCGCGGCTGCTCGCGGAGGCCGCCGAGCGTGGGACCGCTGTATGGATCAAGTACGAGAGCGTGTTCAGCACCAGCGGCAAGACCAGTTGGCTGCTGCTCGATGAGTTGCACATCGAGCCCCGCCAGGTCGTGGCCTGGTGCCGCACACGGCAGAAGGAGGAGTCCTTCCCCCTGTATTCGATCAGGTTGGTGGAGCTGGCCTGACCATGGCGCCTGCGCTGTGATGGGTTCAGTGGATCATGACAGCGCAGGTCGTCGCACGGCTGTGACTGGCACATCCGGTCCCTGAACTGGGAAAACGCGGTTCTTATTCTGCCAACTTTGGTCCACGCAGCTCACAGGCCATGTTCCATCGATGGACATGACGTCCACCTGTCCCCGGGTGACTAACTGAGTGGCTAAACGCTCGGCGCCAGTGCAGACTGATCGTCGTGAACGTGCCGATTCAGCTGGATAGCGCCGAACAGGGGGCATGTGACCGCCTTACGCCCCTACTCGGCCGTTGCGGATCATCGATCCGGGTGGTGGGCCGCCCCCGGGACTGCACGACTTTGAGGCTGACCTCGCCAACGGGTTGGTTGCGGCCATTGAGGTGACGAGCGAGGTCGACGGGCGGAGCGGGTGTAGTGCAACCGGGTCGTCGGCCGGATCGGCTCCGGGTGTCGAGCCAGTGCCGCAGCCACCGTTCGACGGTCCAGCCTTCGCCGGAGCGGCGGGCGGCGCTATCGGCCAGGTACTCGTCCCGGGCCGCGAGCGGCGGTCTGTGAGGGGTATCCGCCGCGGCCGAGCAGGTTTGGCGCGGAGCAGTGGAAGTACCAGGAGCTGTGCCCGCGTTCGGCCAGGCGGGAACAATGCTGCTCTAGGCGTTTCCTCGGCTGTTGCGGCATCCGCACCGTTTGAGGGTCTTGCCTATGCTGGCCATCGCCGCGTCCCTTCGCCGTCGAACTGCTTCCTTGAGAGGGACGGCAGGGGCGTGAACTGGGGGGTCGCCCGTTTGAGGGAAACTCGCCGATAGGTCTGCGAGAGCTTGGCTGGCGCCTCGTGCGGCTCTGCCCGCGGGCCGGCGGGCCCGTCGGAGTCGACGCCGGCGGCGCCGTATGGCTCGTCCGGGACGGTGTCGCCGCGCCGCTCCCGCGGCCGCCGCGTTAGCGCCACCGCGACACGCGCCGGAGCTCGCGGTCGCCGCCGGTGACCGGCTGACGGTGTACGCCGGCGGAACGCCGGTCGCCGGCGCGACGGTCGGCGCCCGGATCGTCTGGACCGGCGGCGCGATCCCCGGTCGGCGTCGCCGGCCGCGGTGTCGAACGCTGGCCACGCGCCGACCTCACCTGAAAGGCGCCCGAACAAGCGAACACGTCGCCAAGACAACCTCCAAAGTCACCGTGCGCGACAGGCTCAAGAGCATCCAGTGCCGGCCCTCATCGACGCGTCCGTCGCGGCGCACCCACCATGATCACCCTCACCCTTTGTCCGCGGTACCCCGCGAGAACAACTCCTGGTCCCGGTCTGGACGGGCCCGCAGATACGCGAAATCGCTGTGATCTTGGTAGGGGTGCTGTCACGATTTGATTGGGTATGGCCCGGTCGCTCGGCGCCGGAGGTGGCGGTGCCGGATCTGGTTGACCAGGCGGACGGGCGTTGGACGCGCCGCCGGCGGCGCTGATGAACATCGATGTGCATGGTTGCGTCACGTCGGCAGCTCAGGTCGAGCCGGTGCTGGGGTGGCACGACGAGGAGGTGCTCGGATGGCCTGTCACCGGTTCCTGGCCGATCCGCGACCGGTGCTTGATGCGATCCACGCGCCGTCGGTGGCCGCCGTTCCGACGGCCGAGCTGAGCGCCGGTAGCCGCGCCGACGCTCGGTTCCATGCTCCTCCGGAAGCGGCCATGTTCGCCGTTGTCGGGCTGATCGCGGTGCGCAAAGACGGCACCGGGTCATCCCTGGCCCCGACCACACCGAGGACGGGCTACCGGTCGCCGCGGTGCTCCGCGACCTGACCGGCAGCAGCAACGCCAGACCGTGCACCTATGGACCGACGGCGCTCCGGCACGGCTGGCGATAGGCAAGTCGCTCGAAGAAAACGAAAGGTGTACATCGAATGTCCGACTCCACGCCCAATCTCAACATGCCCGCCCGCACCAACCGATCCGACGTCACCTCCCAGCCGCGATCCCAGGTCCAGAACTCGCTGGTGACTGTCGACCTGCCGTCCCTCGTGCCGCTCATGTATGCGCTCATGTTCCGAAACATCGCCAGTGACGGTTTCACCTTCAGCGACCCGCAGGCGCCCGGAGACATTTCCAAGGATGCCAAGCCGGGCTGCATCCTCGCTGCCCCGTCCTTCCCGGCCGACACCCCCGGCATCGACGAGGACTATGTCTTCAATTGGGTGCGCGACGGCGCCATCACCGCCATGGAGGTGGCCAAGGCCGACCTGCCGACGCGCCCGGGCGGGACGGTCCAGACGCTCAACGACTACGTCCAGTTCGCCGGGCTTTGCCACGCCAACGCGCAGCCGACCAAGGGCCACGCCTGCTTCACCATCGCCGGGGACTCCCGGCCGTGGACGGAGCAGAACGACGGACCGGCCATGCAAACGATCACCATCCTGGCCGCGTACGACCAGCTGGACGCCGGCGTCCAGAAGACCGCCGTGGACCTCGTCAACGCCAACGTGGCCTTCCTCCTCGAGGTCTACCAGCAGCCCACGACCAATCTGTGGGAGGAGCACATCGGCTACAGCTTCTTCGCGCGCGCCGCCCAGCTGCGGTGCTTCGAGGAGGTGCTGGCCACGTCGGTCGCCGGGATCAACAAGCCGAACGAGCTTCAGCCGGCCGTCGACTGGCTGCGCCAGGCCCTCGACGGCCACTGGGACGGACAGAAGTACATCAGCATGATGGCCGACCCCGGCAACGGCGGCGCGCCCTCGCCGCAGCACCCGGTGGTCGATGGCTACGACCCCAACATCGACATCGTCCAGGCGTGCGTGTACGGCGGAGTGCGCTGTACCGACACCAAGATGCTGGCCACCGCCGCCCAGCTGCGTTCCCAGTGGGAGGAGGACGGCATGGCATTGTACCCGATCAACAAGGCCGACAAGGAGCTGGGCCTCGGTCCTCTCTTCGGCCGCTACCCCGGCGACGTGTATGACGGCGACGCCGCCCACCCGGTGCTGGGAGGTCACCCGTGGGCCTTGTCCACCTGCAACGTGGCAGAGCTGCACTACATGCTGGCCGCCGAGATCAGGTCGAGCGGCCAGATCCCCTTCGACGACCTGTCTGCCCCGTTCTTCGCCCAGTCCGGAATCGTCAGCTCGACCGCCGCCGCGGCCGCCGCCGCGCTGGTCGCGACTGGTGATGCCATGGTCCGGGCCGTCGTGTACCACAGCGACAACCTCGAGATATCGGAGCAGTTCGACGGCATGACGGGGTACGAGCGCAGCGTCCACAACCTCACCTGGAGTTACGCGTCATACCTCTCAGCCATGCGGGCCCGCGCCACCGCTGTCTGATCGAAATGGACGGCTTGCCGACAATGCCGGACCACCACGCAGGTCCCAGCTTCGTGCGGGACCTGCCGAAGGGGTGACTGCTTCATGTTCGTGAAATTCCCTGAGGGTGCGTCGAACCGCACCGACCACGACGCCGCCGCCGACGTCCTCTACGACGTCGTCATCGTCGGCGCCGGTATCGCCGGCGCCATCATCGCCGCCCGGCTGAGCGAAGCGGGCAAGCGGGTGCTGATCATCGAGGCCGGGCCGGCCGAGGACCTCACCCTGCGCGGGTACGAAAGCTACCTCGACCGCTTCTACTCCGCGACGAGCAAGGACAACCAGTCTCCGTACCCGACGTCCCTGAACGCGCCGATGCCCCTGGGGACCGACGCACGCCGCATTTTCCCCGGCTTCCCGGACGCCTCGGCCTACCTCGTCCAAAGCGGGCCGTTCGCCACCGACACGACCTACACGCGCGTGCTCGGCGGTACGACCATGCACTGGGAGGCCAAGACGCCGCGCATGCTGCCCGAGGACTTCCGGATGCGCACCCTCTACGGCGAGGGCGCCGACTGGCCGCTCACCTACGACGACCTCGCTCCCTGTTATAACGAGGCCGAACGTGAGATCGGCGTGTCGGCCGACGTCGAGGACCAGGCGTACCTCGGCATCACCTTCGACGAGCACTACGTGTTCCCCATGAAGGGCCTGCCGCTGTCCTACCTCGACCAGATGGTGGCCAAGGACGTGGACGGCATGCCGATCGCGCTCGACGGGGAGCAGACGCTGCTGCGGGTCCGGCCGTTCCCGCAGGGCCGCAACGGCATACCCAACCCGGCCTACGACGGCGGCAGGGGCTACGTCCCCAGAGGCGCGGTCAGCACCTACCAGGTCGAGGTCGGTGGCCGCTGCCAGGGCAACAACAACTGCGTCCCGATCTGCCCCGTGCAGGCCAAGTACAACGCCGGCAAGACGCTCGCCGCCGCCCTGCGCAGCGGGCGGGTGGACCTCATCGCCCAGGCCGTGGCCCACAAGGTGCACATCGACGAGGAGACCGGCCGGGTCCGGGAGATCGAGTACCGTCGCTACGAGCGTCCCGACAGCGCGGACTGGACCACGGTCAGGGCCCGGGCCCGGCTGTTCGTGCTGGCCGCCAACGCGGTCGAGAACCCGCGGCTGATGCTGGCCTCCGGCCTGCGCAGCTCCAGCGGCCTGATGGGGCGCAACTTCATGGACCACGCCTACCTGCTGGCCTGGGCCCTGCTCCCTGAGGTCGCCGGCACGTTCCGCGGCACGAACTGCACCGGCGGCATCTCGGACCTGCGCGGAGGCAGGTTCCGGCGCCGCCAGGCCGCTTTCGCCGTCGACATCCACAACGACGGCTGGGGCTGGGCCCGCGGCGCGCCGATGACCGACCTGATGGACCTGGTGGACAACGGCGGCCGCTACGGTGAGGCGCTGCGCCAGGGTCTGGTCGACCGCGTGTCGCGCCAGCTGCAGCTGGCGTTCATGGTCGAGGTCCCGGCCGACTCCAGCAACCGGATCAGCGTCGACCCGGCGTTCACCGACCACCTCGGCAACATGCGCCCGATTCTCAGCTACGACATCCCCGACTACACCATGCGCGGCATCGCCTACGCCCGCCAGCTCTCGAAGCGCATCTTCGCCCGGCTGGGTGCCGAGGACCACACGAACTACGACCCGAACTTCTGGGGCTACGCCACGTACGAGGGTCAGGGCTACGAGGTGCGCGGCGGCAACCACCTGGCCGGGACGCACATGATGGGCGTCGACCCGTCGACGTCGGTCGTCGACGCCGACCAGCGGTCGTGGGACCACCGGAACCTGTACATGGTCGGCGGCGGCAGCCTCCCGACCGTCGGGACGTCGAACGTCACCCTCACCGTCGCCGCGCTCTGCCTGCGCAGCGCCCGGGCCATGCTTACCCAGCTCGACACCGAGCAGGCGCCGATCAGGCTCACCGCCGACGGCGCCGTGCAGACGCAGCTCGAGGAGGTGGGCGCGTGACCCCGTCGACGATCAACAGCCGAGCCGACCTGATCAGCTACCTGGACGCCGCGCTGGCGCTGGAACACGCCACCATCCCTCCCTACCTCACCGCCTATTACTCGATCCACTCCACCGCCAACTCCGACGCGGCCCACATCATCCGGGTAGTGGCGGTCGAGGAGATGCTCCATCTCACGCTCGTGGCCAACGTGCTGAACGCCGTCGGCGGCAGCCCGGACCTGACCCGCCCGGGCTTCGTGCCGTCCTACCCGGCCTGCCTCCCCGACGGCGAGGACGACTTCACCGTGGACCTTCGGCCGTTCTCGCCGGACGCGGTGGAAACCTTCTGCAAGATCGAGCGGCCCCGTAAGGCCCCGGACGCCGGCGCCCGCCTGGTCCGGTTCGGTACCGACAAGCCCATGCTCGCGGCGAGCCCGACGGCCGAGGGAATCCGCTTCTACAGCATCGGCGAGTTCTACGAGGAGATCGTCGAGGGGATCGAACGGCTGGCCGTGGCCGACCCGGGACTGTTCTGCGGGGACGCGTCCCGCCAGGTCGGGCCCGAGTACTTCTACTCCGGCGGCGGCACGATCATCCCGGTGCGTGACCTGGACTCGGCCCGCCGGGCCCTGCGGTTCGTCGCCGCACAGGGCGAAGGCCTCGACAGCGGTCTGTACGACGCCGACGGCGAGCTGGCCCACTACTACCGGTTCCGGCAGCTGCAGTTCGGCCGCTACTACCAGCAGGGCGACGACCCCGACTGGCCGTCGGGCCCGGGGCTCGACGTCGACTGGCGCAGGGTGTTCAACGCGAAGGTGAGCGCGCGACTGTCCGACTATCCGGCGGGCTCCGAGCTCGCCGCCGCCGCCGAGGCGTTCAACGCCGACTACGGCATGTTCCTCGACCTGCTCACCAGGGCGTTCAACGGCGAACCGAACCTGCTGCAGGAAGCCGTCGTGTTCATGTTCCGGCTCCGCGACGGCTTCAACCGGCTGCTGCGCAACCCGCTGCCCGGCAGCGACGGTCTGCACGCCGCCCCGACGTTCGAGGTGACCGTTCCCGAGGCGGTGATGTCATGACCGCGCCGTCGCTCGAGGACTTCCTCGCCCTCTCGGTCGACCTCACCGCGTTCCCCGAAACCGATCTGCTGGGCACCGGCCTGGGGGACCAGTACCTGGCGAAGGTGCGGGCCGCCTGCGGCGACGCCGTGGTCGCCGAGCTGTTCGCCGCCTATCAGGCGGCCCGGGCCGAGGCCGCCGGCGACCCGACCGGCTTCGACCGGGCCCTGCGCCACCGGATCTTCAGCGACGACCGCCTGGGCCCGGTGGCCCGCAATGTGATCAAGCTCTGGTATGCCGGAATGTGGTACGGGCTGCCACCCGAGTGGACCGACAGTTTCGGGGCCCAGATGGCGGCCGAAGCCTCCGCGGTCACCGCCGCCTCCTACCAGGAGGGGCTGTTGTGGCGGGCCATCGGGGCCAACCCCCCGGGTGCCAAGGCGCCCGGCTACGGGTCCTGGGCGCAGCCGCCCCGTATCGACGAGCGCTACCTGAAAGGGGCGACGACATGACGACAGTACTGGCCAACCGCCTCGGCCCGGACAAGGTGAAGCTGGGCGTCTGCTGCACCCTGTGGTGGAACGACGACTTCCCCACCATCGACGCCGACATCTCCTTCGGACAGGCTGTGAGCGAGATGGCGCTCGCCGGCTTCCAGGGCTGCAGCATCGGGCACAAGTACCCGTCGGACCCGGCGGTCCTCAAGGCCGCCCTCGACCTGCGCGGGTTGCGGATCTCCGAGCCGTGGACGAGCACCTATTTCACGATCGACAAGATGCAGCACAAGACGATCGAGGCGTTCGAGGAGACGCTGGCCCATATCAAGGCGCTGGGCGGGACCGAGCTGGTCGTGGCCGAGTTCGGCGCCTCGTCGCACCTGCTCCCGATCGACGTGTTCGCCAACCGCCCGGTGTTCACCGACGCCCAGTGGGACGCGTTGACGTCGGGCCTGGAGCACCTCGGCAAGATCGCCGGCTCGGCCGGGATGAAGCTCAGCTACCACCACCACATGGGCACCGGCGTCATGACCCGGGCCGACGTCGACCGGCTGATGGCCTCGACCGATCCGGCCCTGGTCCACCTGCTGCTCGACACCGCACACATCGCCTTCGCCGGCGACGACCCCCTGGACCTGACCCGGGCCTACGCCGACCGCATCGGCCACGTGCATCTGAAGAGCATCCGGCCCGAGGTCGTGAGCCGGGTCCGGGAAGAAGGCCTGTCGTTCCAGGAGGGCGTCGAGCTCGGCGTCTTCACCGTGCCCGGCGACGGCGCGATCGACTTCCGGCCCATCCTCGAGGCGCTGGCCGATGCCGACTACCAGGGGTGGCTGGTCGTGGAGGCCGAGCAGGACCCGAACAAGGCGATCCCGCTCGAGTACGCCACGAAGGCCCGCGCCTACCTCGCCGACATTCTCGGCTGGTAGCCACGGCGCAGCGTCGACACCGGATCACGCCCTCAGCACAGTAAGGAACCCAACATGAGCGGGACATTCAAGCGGGACATCTACTTCAGCTTCTTCATGTTCACGGCCGACCTCAGGCCGGACGACACCCGGTACACCCAGGTCCTGATCGACCATCTGAAGGCCCTCACCGAGATGGGCTACGACGGCTTCGACGTGCACATCGCCTCCCAGCCGGCGAGCGTCGACCATCGGCTCGAGGTCGACAGCTACGTTCGCCTGAGGAAGGCCTTCGACGAGGCCGGCCTGGCGGACGCGAAGTTCACCACCAACGTCGGAACGACGCGGACCTTCGACCCGACCTCACCGTACGAGGAGCAGCGCCGGCAGGCCCTGTCCTACCTCAAGTCGCGCGTCGACATCACCAAAGTGTTGGGCGGCGATTCGATCATGTCGGGGCCGTTCCTGTACCCCTACGGTGTCTTTCCGCTGACGGACCTCGGCGAGTCGATCTGGAGCGACGCCCTGCAGGACTGGATGCAGCCGCGGTTCCAGGCGGCGCGCTCCGTCTTCCGGGAGTTGGCGGAGTACGCGGCCGCGAAAGGCGTGCAGCTCGCCATCGAGCCCATCAAGAGCTGGGAGACGCCGCCACCCAACATGGTCTCGGAGGTGCTGGACTTCCTCGGCGGCGGGGAGTCGAGCCTGCCGGGCGGCGTGACGGTCGACACCGCCCAGGTCGTCATGGAGAGCCAGGGGCCGGCGGTCTTCAGGAGCAACGTGGCCCGGGCCGCGCGGCAGAACCGGCTGCTCTACGTCCACATCTCCGCACCCGACCGCGGCGCGGTGCGCGACAGCTGGATCCCGTGGGACGTCATCCTGGGCGAGATCGAACCGGTGTACCGCGGGCCGTACCTGGTCGAGGTCTTCAACGCGATTCCGCCGTTCGACAGCTCCATGCGGATGGCACGTCGGCGCTTCTGGCGGCCCGGCGAGGACGAACCGGAGCAGCACCGCGACAGCGCCTACGACGTCGCCGGCGCCGCGTTGGAGACCTTGCGGGAGCAGATCGCCTTCTCCGCCCGGTTCCGTTCGCAGCTCGCCGCCGCTCATGCCGGACCCGCGTGACGGTCCCGCCCGAACCCGTGCTTGCAAGAGCTATGGAGATCGCCAATGCTGGCTCAGTTGTCAGAACCCATCGTGATGGTCGCGAAACAGGCGGGCGACGTCCGCATTCACACCTTCGTCTCGTCCTTCGCGTACAACAACATCGCCAATGCCACGCACATCATCGAGAGCAGGAACAGGCTCGTTCTTGTCGACGGGCAGTTCCTCGCCCCCTATGCGCAGAAGTTCCGAAGCTATGCGGACGGCCTCGGGAAGCCGATCGACAGGGTGTACCTTTCGCACCGGCACCCCGACCACTGGTTCGGACTGGGAGTCGGGTTCAGCGACGTTCCCGTTCATGCGCTGCCCGAGACCATAACCTTCCTCAAGGAACACGGGGAGGATTCGATACATGATCATTGGAAGCTGGGTGACCTCGCACCGGACAGGGTCGTCGTTCCGAAGGAGGTCGCCGAGCCGGGGCAGGACACCATCGACGGAGTCAGGTACACGTTCGGCCGGGTGACGGACACGGAAATAGACTCCATGCTCACCGTAACGCTTCCCGACCTGGGAGTGTCCTTTGTCCAGGATCTGGTCTACAGCGGCACGCATCTGTACCTGACACAGCACCTGGAACGCTGGATCCGGGTTCTGGAAGACATGGTCATGACGGACTGCGAGCTGTTCATGCCGGGCCACGGTTTCCCGGCCGACAAGAACGAGGTCGCCCGAAACATCGAGTACCTCTCCGCCGCCGGCCAGGCCATTGCCGACGGGCTGACCAACGATGCGTTCAAGGACTTCATGCTCCAGCGGTACCCCGAACGCAAGTGCCCCGGCATCTTCGACATCTACCTGCCGCGGTTGTTCGGGGGTGCGAGTGATTACTAGACAACTCGGTCCCAACGTCCCGTCACCTGCAGCCGGCAGCGGAGGTCTTCAGCAATGAACAAGGAATACACCGTGGGACAATACCTGGTCGACAGGCTCCACCAACTGGGTCTGGAACATCTGTTCTCGATCGCGGGCGACTATTCGATAGAATGGGTGAACGGGTACGTCGCGCCGAGCAACATCGAGATCATTGAAGAAGTGAACGAACTGAATGCCGGGTATGCGGCCGACGGGTATGCCCGGCTGAAAGGCATCGGCGCGCTCTGTGTCACCTACTCCGCGGGCGCACTGTGTGCCGTAAACGCCATTGCAGGTGCTTTCGTGGAGAAGGTGCCGGTGGTTCTGATCAATGGGACGCCGGACATCAAGAAGACGCTCACGTTCGAGCAGACCGGCCTCATGGCGCATCACTTCATCACGGGCCGCGAGACGGATCTTCAGGCATTTGAGCATCTCACGGTCGCGGCCGTCAGGATCGACAACCCCGACCTTGCGCCGCTGCTGATCGACTCCGCGTTGACGAAGTGCATCACCGAACGACGCCCCGTGTACATCGAACTGCTCCAGGACATGGTCAACCTGGCCTGCGAGCCGCCGCAGGGCGCCCTGCGGCCGGCAAGGATCCTGTCGGACCAGGCCAATCTGCAGCAGTCGATCGCAAAGATCAAGGAACGACTCCAGGCGGCCGCCAAGCCCCTGATCTGGGTCGGTGTCGAGATCGACCGCCTCGGCCTGCACGACAAGGCACAGAGTCTGATCCGTCAGCTCAACGTCCCGTACGTCACCGAACTGCTCAGCAAGGCCGTCCTGTCCGAGGACGACGCGCTGTTCGCCGGCGTGTTCGACGGCCAGGCGTCGTCCGCCGCCGTTCAGGATCTGGCCCGGGACTCCGATTTCGTACTGGCCCTGGGCGTCTGGCTGACGGACATCAACACGCTCGGCTGGCACATTGACTACGATAAGACCGCGTTCGTGTCGTTCGACGCCGTCAAGTACGGCACGTGTTTCAGCCCGCAGGTCTCGCTGGAGGACTTGATGGACGGGCTCCTGGCGAGCGAGGTCACCCGCCAGGCCCCGGATCGGCCACTGACTCCGGCCTACACGGCGCCTGTCGTAGATTTCGCCTATGAGGAGATCACATATCAGGGATTCTATGACACGATCCCGCAATACATCGACAAGAATACTATTCTCGGTGCCGATGCGAGCATGAACTACTTCGGGAGCCTGCTGCTGAAGGTGCCTGCCGCGAGAGGATTCATCGTACAGTCGTCGTACTCGGCGATCGGTTACATCGCCCCGGCCGCGACGGGGATCTGCCTGGCGAAGACCGACGCGCAGCGGGTCATGGTCTTCTCGGGCGACGGCGGCTTCCAGATGACCGCCCAATGCCTGTCGACGCAGACCCGCTTCGGCCTGAACCCGATCATCTTCGTGATCAACAACGGGGTCTACGGCGTGGAGCAGTGGCTCGCCGACGCGTCGCCCTTCCACACCGACAAGCCGTTCTACAGGTCCTGCGTGCTGCACCCGTGGAACTACAGCAGGCTGGCTGAGGTCTTCGGCTGCCAGGGGTGGAAGGTCGGCACGTACGGGGAGCTGGGGGATGCCATGAAGGGTGCCCTGGCGAACACGGGCGGGCCGTCCATCATCGAGGTCGTGGTGGCCAGCAAGTCCATTCCGCAAAATGCGGCGTGGAAAGCGAAATAGGGCAAAGAACCGTAGGGCCGCGAGCAGGATCGCTGCGGTGGCCCCGAAACCCGAAAGGACCGCAACGTGCCCACGAAGATTACCGTGATCTACGACAATCCTCAGGATCCCGACGTCTTCGAGGCGGGATACCACGAACAGATCGCGCTCGCGAGCAAGATGCCCGGCGTTCAGCGGGTGGAGAGCGCGAAGGTGTGTCCCAAGGAGGACGGCACCCCCACCCCGGCGTACCGCCTCCTCGACCTGTACTTCACCGGCTACGACGCGGCCAGCGAGGCCGTGACGACCGCACAGGCGTCGGCGTTCGTCGCCAAAATCCGCGAACTGGCGACCGGCGGCGTCCGGATCGTCTTCGCGGACGTCGAGGAGTCCTGAGGGGCGCCCCGCCCGACGGGTGACCGCCGACCGCGACCAACGCCACGCCCGCTACCGCCGCCGCCCCGGACCTGATGGGTCATTGGGGAGTGCCGCAGGCGCGTGGCGGTCGGGTGTGGCGGAACCGGCCGGCCGGTCCCGCGGCTGCCCAAGCAGACGGCGGGGGCATCGGCGAGGATGCCGATGCCCCACGCGCCCTGGTCAGCAGGTGGACTTGTACGCGGCCTGCTGGCCTTCTGGGGCATCCACCTTGTCCTTGTCGATCACAGTGAACCCGGTCTGGACCTTCGGCGTCACCTGACCGCCGTCGAGCGCGGCCACGGCCATGTCGACGCCGTACTGGCCGATCTTGGCGGGCTGCTGGGCAACGAGCGCCTGCACGGTGCCGTCCCTGAGGGCTTTGACCTGGCCCGGTCCGGCGTCGAATCCGACGATCTTCACCTGGTTACCCTTGTTGGCCTGGCGCACCCCGGTGGCGGTCCCTTCGGCGGCGAAGAGGTTGGCGGCGAAGACACCGACGATGTCGGGATCCTTCTGCAGCGCAGAGGTCATCAGGTTGGACGCGGTGGCGGGGTCGTCATGTGAGTACTGAATGCCCAGGTACTTGAACTTCGAATCGGCCTTGACGGCGTCCTCGAAGCCCTTCGCCCGGGCGTCGGTGGTGGAGATGCCGGGGTCAACCGACATGATCATCACTGTGCCACCGTTGGGGTTGAGCTTCTGGATCGCATCGAAGGCGGCCTTGCCACCGCCCACGTTGTCCGAGGCGATCGCGGACGTCGCGAACGAGGGGTCCTTCACGGTGGTGTCGACCAGGACGACCTTGGTCTTCTGCGCCGCGACCTGCAACGGGGTCTGCATCGCCGTGACGTCCGTCGGAGCGATGAGAAGGGCGTCGGGCTTGCCGGCCATCACCGAGTCCAGGATCGGTTTCTGCAGAGTGGGGTCGAACTTCTGCGGCCCCTGGGTGGTGACCTTGACACCGAGCTTCGCCGCCTCGGCCTGGATGCCGCACTGCATGGTGATGTAGAACTCGTCACCGGCAACGCCCTGGATGAACTGGACGTCGTAGTTCTTCTTCGCCTTCCCGGGCACGGCTACCCCGGAAGCGGCCGGCGCCGTGGCGCCGCCGGCCCCGCCGCCCGCCTTGGGCTTGGAACTGGTGCATGCGGTTACGGTCAGCATGAGTACCACGCCGGCTGCGGCGAGCGCGACGGTGGCGCGGTTCACGTTCATCTCGTCTCCTTCTTCTTGGGCCTGAGCAGGGCGAGCAGGGGGTTGCGCGTACCCGCGCCGCGCATCGCGGCGGCGCGACGTGACTGGTCCACGTACACGGCGGCGACCAGGACGCTTCCGACGGCGACGCCCTGCCAGAAGGACTCGACGCCGATGATGACGAAGCCGGCTTGCAGCACGGCGGGGATGAACAGGCCGATGACCGTGCCGAAGATCGACCCTTGGCCGCCGAAGATCGACGTGCCGCCGATGACGACCGCGGCGATGACGTTGAGGTTGGTCAGGGACTGCCCGGCGATCGTGGTGGTGCCGAACTGGGCGAGGGCCAGGACGGCGCCCAGCCCCGCCATCGCTCCCGAAAGGGCGTAGACCAGGATCAGGTGACGGTCGACGTTGATGCCGACGCGCCGGGTCCCCAACTCGTTGGATCCGACTGCGTAGGTGTACCGGCCGAACTTCGTCTTGTGCAGGACGATGCCGCCGATGATGACGGTGATGAGCGCGACGAACGGCAGCGCCGGGATGCCGAGGATCTTGACGTAGACGTTGAAGTCCGTCAGGGCGGCCGGCACGGAGCGGATGTCGATACCGTGCGTCAGGACCTGGGCGAGCCCGAGGGCGACCGACAACGAGCCCAGGGTCACGATGAGAGGTGGGATCTTCGCCTTCGCGACGAGGAAGCCGTTCAGCAGGCCCCACGCGATACCGGCGGCAAGGGCGGCGAGAATTCCGAGCGAGGCGACGCCCCAGCCGTCTCCCCCTACGGCCGCCATCACCTTCGCCGCGATCACCGAGGAGAAGACGAGGACGGACCCGATGGACAGGTCGATGCCGGACGTGATAATGACGAACGTCATCCCCACGCCGAGGACCGCCCAGACGGCGATGTTCTGCGAGATCAGGGAGAAGTTGCTGGTGGACAGGAACTTGTTACCGGCGGCGACGGAGAAGGCGGCGACGATGATGACCAGGACCCCGAGGATCCACACCGACTGCAGGTTGGCCAGTCGCTTCAGGAAGGATTGCTGCTCCGGCTGGTCGGCGACGACCTGCTGCTCAGGCGCCTGGCCGGGCTCGGTGATGACGCTCATGCTGCGCCTTCTTTGCTGTTGACGGTGCTGAAGTCGAGGGCACCGGTCATCGCGCCGACGAGCTGCTCGACCGTGGTGCCTTCGCCGGGCAGGGTGGCTACGCGCGTTCCGAGCCGCATGACCTGTACCCGGTCGGCGACCTCCAGGACGTGGGGCATGGAGTGGGAGATCAGGATGACTGCGATGCCCTTGTCCCGGACACGTTTGATGGTGTCGAGCACGTTCTTTGTCTGGACCACGCCGAGGGCGGCGGTGGGCTCGTCCAGGAAGACGATCTTGTTGGCCCATGCGATGGCCCGCACGATGGCGATCTGCTGGCGCTGGCCGCCCGACATGGTGCCGACCTGCGCGGTCATGGATCGCACCGTGCCGCCGAGTTCGCGGAAGCCGGTTTGGGCGCGGGCCCGCATCGTCTTCTCGTCCATGAATCCGAACACCCCGAGCACGCCCTTACGAGGGATCTCCCGGCCGAGGAACATGTTCTGCACCGGGTTGAGGTGCGGGGCGAGGGCAAGGTCCTGGTAGACGACCTCCATGCCCATCTCCGATGCCTGGTGCGGGCTGGTAATCGAAACGGGCTTGCCCTCGAAGAACACCTCGCCGGCGTCGACGGCGAGGTTGCCGGTCAGGGCCTTGACCATCGTCGATTTTCCCGCGCCGTTGTCGCCGATGAGCGCGACGACCTCGCCGGCGTCGATGTCGAAGGACGCGTTGTCGAGCGCCCGTACGTGTCCGAAGCTGCGGGATAGCCCCCGAGCTTCGAGTAGTGGTGCCATATGGGTTCACCTCTTCTGGGATGCGGATAGGGGGAGAGTCGGTGCTGAGGCGCGGCGGGCCGGAGGCCCACGGGGGTAGGTGTGGTGTGGTACCGCTCAGATTTGATCTTGGGCGCCCGCCCGGCCGACGGCGAGCCTGGTTAAGACGTTGCCACTG
>WNGL01011111.1_pt1 | contig 23588 bp, 19 predicted proteins | sample 5400591 | NCBI WGS metagenome assembly WNGL01 (sample SAMN13153377, study PRJNA577476) | soil metagenome | isolation source: 80 cm soil or saprolite under Garry oak tree replicate 1 | place: USA:California | collected 2016-06-15 | reverse complement strand
CAATCGTTTACTGTACCTGCCCCAGTGATAAAACCAGCCGAGCGATTCTGCATCGCGTTCTTGCCCTACAATTCTTACGAGTCAAGTTCCTCAAAGGCGGATTGGCGGCATGGAAAGCGAAGGGCTATCCGGTAGAGCCGTACAACGAGCCCTTCCACCTCGACATCGCCAACTAGCTCCGTTATTGGCGAGACTCCTCGCCAAGACTGTCCCTCGGTGACCGCGGCCCTGCAGGTATTTCTGTATGCAAGAAATGGAGGCTGCATAAGCAAATTTACGCAAGGCAGAGATCCTGAACCATGACCAGAGCAAACCAGTTACCCCTAAACTGATGTAACGGTTAACCTCCACCCGATTGGTGCCCCACCTGCATTTGCTAATTCTGTCGAATGAATATCTTGCACCTCAGTCTAAGAGTAGGTACATGATGGACAAACGCCGAGAACAGAATTGGCGAAAACTGTGCGAAGCTGCTGCGGCCGAGCAAGATCCGAATAAGTTGATGGCACTAGTCGCCGAATTAAACAAAGCGCTGGATGAGCTGCACAGGAACTATGAGTCCGCTGGCGGGGATAAGCGAGATTGTGGCGGAAGTTCTTATCCAACCCTCCACGCGGCCTAACGGTGCGGATGATCAAACACGCGAAAACGGCTTGCCACACCGACTCCAGCAAACGTTCAGGCGCGAAGGGAAGGCTTTCATCAGACATTAGGTGAATGATCCCATTTTTGCCCGACATTTAGTGGTTTTCCGTGGGTTGCTACACCATTGTCCGGATGGTTTTCAGAAGCCTCAGCCCCTTACGCTGAGAAGTCTTCTCAAGGATGGAGAGCACGTGAGCATTGCACAATCACGAATAATGTTTGCCGGCGTGATCTTGCTCTTGGTTTCACGCATGTCCTCGGCCCAATCCCAATCCCAGGCACAGCTCTCCCCATCCGATCTGATCAGAGCAGTGATCCACAGTGAACTGAAGACTTCGGACGTTACCGAGATCCGCTGGAAGTATCTGGTGAACAAAGACGTGGACGGCAAACAGGAAACCAGAGAAGTGGTCGAAACCAAATCTGGATCACTGGATCGCTTGATCGCAATTGCGGGCAGACCATTGAGCGACGCCCAGCAGCGCGGCGAGACCGAACGCATTCTCAGGCTCTCCTACAACCCAGAGGAGCAACGCAAGCTCGAACAAACACGCAGAAAAGATGCAGAGCAATGCAATGCCTTTCTGCAGATGGTTCCTGACGCTTTTCTCTTTGAGTATGCCGGCGCAAGCGGTAGCTTGGTCAAACTGACCTTTAAGCCCAATCCTGGCTTCCGGCCTCCTTCCCGCGAGGGCAAGGTCCTTCACGAAATGGCGGGAGAGATATGGGTTGATGCCAAGCAGCAGCGCCTGGTCAGCATAAATGGTCAACTCATAAATGAGGTCAAGTTCGCCGGAGGCTTGTTTGGGCACCTCGAGAAGGGCGGGCAGTTCTCTGTGAAACGGGCGGAGATTATTCCTGGGCAGTGGGAAGTAACGGAGATGGCCGTGAATATGCGAGGCAAAGCGCTTCTCTTCAAAACCATCTCCGTCCAACAGAAAGAGCTTCACCTAAATTTCGAGCGTGTACCAGATGATTTGACCCTGTCCGATGCTGCCGGACTTCTTCTTAAACAAGCTCTCATCGCCAGCAAGCGTTGAACTTCAACTCATATCCTGCCGTGTTCGATAGAATTAAGGATTAGATTTTTCGAATGCACTTCCGCGGCGGGTATCGCCTCAGACGTCACCCAACCTTTTGCAATCGTTCTCGGAAGTACTCCTTCCATGCCTCCGGCAATGAGGCAACCCGCAGAGCACGCTCGACTGAGGCGACGTCATCCTCAGCGTACCTTTTCGCGATATACAGTCGAGTGATTTCCGAAACCGGCACACTATTTGGCTCTCGAGAGATCACCTTGACCTCATCGCCAGCGCCGACTTCACCCTCCTGGGTGACGGCGAAATAAAAACCTGTCCTGCCGCTGGCGAGAAATCGCTTTACCATGTCGTCAGATTGAAGTCTCACGCCAAGTTTGTAGCAAGGCAGTCGCGGTTGAGTCACGATCACGTCCGCGGACCCAACAGAGAACCGGTCGCCAACATGGACTGAGTCTTCCATTACGCCGTCTATCGTAAAGTTTTCCCCAAAGATGCCCATCGGTAACTGGCGGCCCGGCAATTCTCTTTTCCAGTATTCATAGTGCGAAATGGGGTAGCAGTAAACCGCCTTATACTTTCCCCCGTGGACGGTGAGGTCTGCCTGACGGTCGCCATCCAAATTGAGCTTGCCTAAACGGACGCGGCCTTCCACAGGTTCCTTGTAGATGCCCGTAGTCACGCTTCTCCCGTGCCATATCACTTCTCGGGGGAGTCCGGTATTTACCGAGACTAGTTTCATTTCCGCAGGTCCATTTCGACGAACGCGCGCTTGCTCTGGAATCGCAGATCCATCCCGCTTTGGATGAGAGGCCAACTGATAAGATTCAAATGGCCCAATGCTAGGAATTACGCGACCGAATGCAGTTTTCTGTATCTAATCAAGTCATCAAGGCAAACCGTAAGTCTGCAATGCTTGCGAAAAACTGAGACTGATCATGGCGAAGCCAATCTTGCTGAGTGTGGATGACGACTCTGATGTTTTGCGGGCGATTGAGCGCGACCTTCGCTCGCAGTATGGCGCTGAATATCGAGTGATCGGAAGCGATTCTCCCGTCGGCGCACTCGACCTATTGAAGCAGTTGAAGGTGCGTAACGACAGCGTAGCCTTGCTCCTGGCCGACCAGCGGATGCCCCACATGGATGGGGTGGAATTCCTGCAACAAGCAATGGGAATCTTTCCCGGCGCGAAGCGAGCGTTGCTTACCGCGTACGCGGATACGAACGCCGCGATCGGCGCTATCAATCAAGCCGGCATAAACTATTTTTTCTTGAAACCCTGGGATCCTCCGGCAGAGCATTTATATCCGCAACTAGATGATTTGCTTGATGACTGGCAAGCTTCCTACCATCCGACATTCCAAGGAATCCGGGTGCTGGGCACGCGCTGGTCGCCGCGATCGTATGAGTTGCGGGACTTTCTGGCGCGCAACCACGTCCCATATCAGTGGATTGACGTCGAGCTTTCCGTGAACGATCCGGAAACTAAGCGCCTTCTAGAGGCTTTAGGCCCGGAGGCCGCCAATCTGCCGGTGGTGCTCTTTCCCGATGGGACCAAGCTTCTTGAGAGTGTACCTGCGGACGTCGCGCAGAAGGTCGGGTTGCGGACGCGCGCGCAGACTAGCTTCTATGATTTGGCGATTGTGGGTGGTGGGCCGGCGGGCTTGGCGGCCGCCGTTTACGGTGCCTCTGAGGGTCTGCATACGGTAATGGTTGAGCGAGAAGCGCCCGGCGGTCAGGCGGGAATGAGCTCCCGCATCGAGAACTATCTTGGATTTCCTACTGGGCTTAGTGGCGGCGATTTGGCCCGACGTGCGGTCGTACAAGCGCAACGTTTCGGAGTGGAAATCCTGTCGCCTCAGGAAGCTGTGGACGTACGAACGGAAGCGTCTTACCGAATCATTAAATTGGCAGATGGCAACGAGATTTCATGCCATGCATTGATGATCGCGACTGGGGTGCAGTGGCGACGGCTTGAAGCTCCAGGAATCGACAGGTTGCAGGGCGCGGGAATTTACTATGGTGGCGGCGCCACCGAGGCACTCTCTTGTCAGGGCGAAATCGTTTATGTCGTGGGTGGCGCGAACTCGGCGGGTCAGGCAGCGATGAACTTCGCTAGATACGCCGAGCGCGTCGTTATTCTTGTGCGCGGCGAGTCGCTTTCCAGCACCATGTCGCAATACTTGATAGACCAGGTTCAAGAGACGCCCAAAATTCAGCTGTGGACACATGCCAGCGTCGCCGAGGCACATGGGGGAACACACCTGGAAGAGATTTCGGTGCTTTGTTCCGATACCAATAAAATCGAGCGTGTACCGGCGAGTGCAATGTTCATTTTTATTGGGGCCTTGCCGCGAACGGACTGGCTTGCGAGTATCGTCGAACGGGACGAGCGCGGTTTCCTGTTGACTGGTCCTGATCTCATACGTGATGGGCAACGGCCGAAAGGATGGGCGCTCGAACGGGATCCGTTCTTGCTCGAGACCAATATTCCTGGCATCTTTGCCGTTGGCGACGTGCGCCACGGTTCCATAAAACGAGTGGCCTCTGGAGTCGGCGAAGGGTCGGTGGCGGTGCAGTTCATCCATCAGTACTTGAGCAAAGTCTAATGATCGAAAAATCAGAATTACTTCACGTTCCGACATTCGCCGATCTGCCTGACGAGCAGCTTGAATGGTTTCTCAGCCAATGCCAGGAGCAGCTACTCCAGCCGGGTGATACATATATCCGCCAGGGTGATCCTGCCGAAAACATGTTTGTAATCCTTGAAGGAGAATTCCAGGCGCGAGGCGAAATTAACGGTGAGACGTTCGTTTTTCCCGTCAAGTCTGGCGATGTGACAGGGGTTCTCCCGTTTTCGCGGATGAAAAAAACTCCGGTGACTGGACGAGCAGTTAGCAATGGGCGGCTGTTGCGTTTTCCTTCTGCGCAGTTCCCTCAACTTGTGCAGAAAATGCCGGAGCTGGCCACCCGGTTGGTTGGTCTGATGTCCGACAGGATCCGCGAGACTACTTCGGCGCAGAAGGCAGAGATCGAAAAATTGGAAGCTTTGTTCACACAAAAGGACATCGTTCCACCGGATGCGCTGACCGTCAGCGACCTGGAGGACCAGATTGATTCTTTGTTGCGCAGTCATGGGCAGAACGACTTGTGGCAACTCGCGGCTGACCTGGCTCGACGGAACATCAAGCCAGAGGTGTTGGAATCATTGTTTGCCAGTCTCGATGCAGATACTGCCCGAGCTGCCCTGGTCAGGATCGCCGCGTCGGTGGAGGTTGCAAGTCTGTTACACGAAATCGAGAGCAGCACCTCGCGAATTTCGGATTTGGTGGGTGCGATCAAGGAATACACCTACATGGACCAGGCACCGGTGCAAAACGTAGATATCGTAAAGAGCCTGGAAACTACGCTTACGATCTTGAATCACAAGCTTAAACAAGGAGTAGCTGTACAGCGCGACTACCAGCGTGTTCCTCTGCTCGTGAATTCTTTCGGAAGCGAGCTCAATCAGGTCTGGACCAATATCATCGACAATGCCATCGACGCAATGGGCGGAAAGGGCGAGCTTCGAGTTCGCACGTACCGCGAGGACGCCTGCGTTGTAGTCGAGATTGCCGACAACGGCCCCGGGATTTCACCCGAAGTGCAACCCCACATCTTTGAACCGTTCTTCACAACCAAGGGTGTCGGCGAAGGAACGGGACTGGGCTTGGACACTGTCCAACGAATCGTGAGGAAGCACAGGGGAAGTATTCAGGTCAGTTCGAAGCCCGGCGACACTCGTTTTCAAGTGTGGCTCCCAGTGGCGGACACTTCGACCTGAGATTGTTGGCGCGTCAAAGCTGGTGGATTGCTATATTGGGCGGCGGAGATGAGCCACCTAGGGTGCGAGATCACCTGCTGCCGCACGATCGGCGAAAATCAGACCGTGATCCTGGCGAACCCGCCCAGCCGGAACTGAGGGATCGCCGTTGCGGAGCCGGAGCAGCGTGTCAGCTTTCTCATTACCCGTCACCAGCCAGAGGACGCGCCGGGCGCGATTGATGACCGGATACGTCAACGTCATTCGCCGCCTTCCTTGATACTCGCCGGTCACAGCCACATCAGCATCAGTGACATCGAGTACGGAATCTCCGGGCACCAAAGAGGCGGTGTGTCCGTCTGGCCCAAGACCAAGGTGGACTAGATCCAGCCTGGGTGGTGAACCAGCGATCTCGCTCAGCACCGATGCATACTGCCGGGCCGCAGCTTCCAGATCGGGAGATTCCACAGGCATGGCATGGATTTGCTCTGCACGAATCGGTGAGTGCTCTAGCAGATTTTCTCGAAGATGCGCGAGATTTCTATCCGGGTGCCCTGCCGGGGCGACGCGTTCATCCACTTGCACTATCTGGATGCGCTCCCACGGCACTTCTTCATTGCCCAGCGCACGCAGCATGATCCAAGGAGTTCGACCGCCGCTGACGGCCATGACGAACTGACCCCGGGCAGCGACTGCGGCAGCGGCTTCCGCAGCAACAAACTTCGCGGCGGCTCGCGCGGTAGATTCGTCGTCGGAAAATACTTCAATCTTCATTCCGGTTTCTCCGCGATCGTCTCCGTTGACTCGGCCGGCCAATCTGTCACCCGGAGCCAAGACCGTCATGCCTCCAAGACCGTCATGCCTATAGTAATTGCCACATCCGGGCTGATCAGGAACCGCAGATAATTTCAGATGAAACATTGTCCGAAACCCACCCCTTCAAAAACAATTGCTACCAACGCATAGGTCGAGAAGCATCACGAGAGTGATTCGAGCACTTGAACATCAGAAAAAAAACTCAGATTTCGCGCACGAGTCCTTGCTTCGTAGCATTTGTGTTCCTGACGAGCAGCAAGACCAGAATCATTCCCACGAATGGAATCAACCCCGCAACAATGATGATGGGATCGAAAACGTGGGTGGCCGTGCCCTGGCGTAAATCCGAATAATGTCCGATCAGTTTGAAAGCAATGATGGTGCCGATTCCTGAGGCCGTTCCACCGAGTCCGCTGACGCTGGCGACGGATCCACTTTCATAAAGGTCGGAGGGGAGCACGTTGGCGATGGTGCTGAAAGCGGCATAGGAGAAGGTGGCCGATGCGAATAGGGACGTAATCAAGTAGAGATTGGTCGTAAAGATAGTTGGGATGAGCAGCAGCACGCCGATTCCACCGAATACCACGACGGCTTTTCGAGCTACGCCGAGCGACCATCCACGTTTGATCAGCCAACCGGAGACGCCCCCGCCGAAAAAGTTTCCCAGGTCGGCAGCAATGAACGGGACCCAGACTGCGAGCAGTCCGCTCCTGAGCTCGATACCTTTGGCCACCAGATAAATCGGAAACCAATCAGTGACAAAAAACCAGACTGGATCGGTAAACCCGCGAGCGACGATGATGCCCCAGCTCTGCGGTGCGTTGAGAAGATCGCGCCACCGCGGTTTTTGGTAGTTTGAAAGCTCCAAATCGCGCCTATCTTGAGCGAGCATGTTTCGTTCGGCGTCAGAGATCAGTGGATGGGTTTCGGGAGGATGGTACATTTTGCGCCAGAGGACGATCCAGAGAAAGCCGAGCAAACCGGGAACGGCGATGGCCGGGCGCCATCCCCAGTGAAAATAGATTGATAACACGATAAAGGGAGCGATGGCACCGCCAACTGAAGACCCGCTGTCGAAGAATGCGGTAGCCAAGGCGCGCTCTTGTTTGGGAAACCATTCAGAAACAGCCTTGGTCGCTGCCGGCCAATTGGCCGATTCCCCTGCGCCCAGCAAGAAACGAAACAGACCAAAGCTGTAGAGACCGCTTGCCAGCGGCGTCAGCACCGAGATCAGCGAATACCACGCGACCGTGAAGGTCAAACCTAGCCGTGTGCCGATCCGATCCATCAGGCGGCCAAACAAACTTTGGCCGATCGCATATGCAACGCGAAACGCGATCACGATGTCAGCGTAATCCGTATTCGACCAGTGGTACTGAACCTTGAGATAGGGCGCAAGCAACGAGAGTGTCTGGCGATCGAGATAGTTGATGATGGTCGAGGCAAACAGGACTGCGGCAATCCACCACCGCAGCCCTACAACGGTGCGCCGGATCGAAACCGAGGGAGCGGTGAATGTCATATTGTGGACTTCAGGCCACCGCGGAGTCCCTTCGCAGAAATGGCCATGAAGACATCCTTATCAGTGCACGTAGGCCCCACCGGGCAGCAAATATTGAATTGGCCACAACTCACGTTCTTGTTTCACAAGATCAGACCATTTCTCAATTCGAGCATCAGGCGGCAACAAAAGCCGGATATTTGGAAGTGTCTTGGAGACTGCACTCGCCAGCGTATAAGCATTGCCCATGCCGACAACCGTAAACTCGGCATTCGGGGTGATCTTCTCGCGGGCGAAACGAAATGCAATCTCGACATCTTCGATGATTTGCATGAAGTATGGTCGGCCCGTCAGAAGCGAGTTATAGACGTAGTCGGCCAACACTCCGGACAAAGGGCTCGCGTATGCATGATCGAAGTCCATCTGCGCCAGCGCAGGATCATCGGGAGATGCTGCTTTGTACGGCATTCGTGTTTCGCCCAGGCCGCGTGGATCGATCGAAAGGATGTCGTATCCGGAATCGAGATACGCCGTCACATGCGGCCAATCCTGTGTCGTGGCCTTGCCGTTTTCTCCCAACCACATCAACAGAGGACGGCGGTCCTTTCCCGCCTTATGGATGTACAAAAGCGGCAACTCAAGATAACGGCTGTGATGAAGCAGGTATCGATCAATAGTTACATCACCAAATTGCGAACTGCCCTTAGCCTCCCAGCGAATCTCACCGCGAGCTGGGATTGCGCTTTCATATTGCGCAACCCGCCACGAATTAATGCCCGGGTAAAGGGCTGAATAGTAGAGCTGCGTGAGCGTGATCGAAGGCTGGGATTGGTGCGCGACGTAGTAGTCTCGGATCACGTCCATGAGGGATCGTGCATTCTCATAATCCAGCATCACCTGACCCGTCCGAGTGCACTGCAAGGACTTCTCATCGAGTTCTTTGACCGGCGGAAGAGCTTTTCCCGCAGGCAGTCCGTTGAAGTGGTCCAAGAATGCAATCGCCGCCTCCTGATTCTCGACTGAGTACTGGTGGTCGTGGTACCCCTCGCGCATGGAAATGCGGTCCGAGTGACCGAACCTGGCATAGAGATCCGAAACCTCGCGAACAGTTTTGTGCGTGCCTTCTATTGGGAAAAAATCCAGCACTGCAGCCGCCACGAACACGGGCCGCGGATACATCAGCAGTAAAAGCCCAGGATGGTCCACCCCGGTCGAAATCATTCCGTAAAGGTCCTGCTCCGGATCGCTGTCAGGGTCTTTGAAAATACGGTTATAGAGGCGCATGGGAAGCGCAGTGATATAGCAGGAAGGGGCCGCAACCTTAATTCGCGGGTCGAGTGCGGCAATGTGCGCGGCCTGAAATCCACCGCCGCTGGTGCCGGTGATGCTGATACGCTCCGGATCAACTTCGGGGCGGGTCAGCAAATAATCCAGCGCCCGAATTCCATCCCAAATTTCCCAGCGCGCCAGATTTGTGCCGGCGAGATATGCTAGATTGCCGAGCACAGCGTGCTCTGCACAAATCAGGTTGTAGCGGCTCTTCTTCTTCTTTGCATCCCAGAACTGGCTTCGCTCTCCTTGGCCGATTGGGTCCCAGCTAATCACGACATAACCGCGTTGCACCAATCGCTGGCAGAGCGCCTGATAATGCACTTTCCCGTTCTCAGAGTGTCCGCTCGGAACTAGCATAGCGGGATGTTTACTGCTTCCGTCATCAGGCAAATACACCAGCGCTGAAACATACACTCCGGGCAGACTTTCGAAAATCAGCTTCTCTATATGAAAACCGGCCATTTGAATCTGGCCGGTTATATGAGGGTTCAAGGGCGTTTTTTCGGTCGGAAGGCCGCCGAGCATGGTGATCAAACTGTCCCTTATCTCTCTTTGAATGCGCAACAAGTCTTGCTCGGTCCGGATCCCTTCCCAGGACTTGCGGCGCAGATCGTCTTGCTGCCATGCGATCTCTGTCTGGTATTTCAGGTATGGCGTGATGACCGGGGCCTGGGCGGAAGCTGCCGGCAGAACCTGAAAGGCTTCTGCAGCGGGCGCGTCCGCACCAGCAGCGGACAGAACGGAAACTGCGCTGAATCCGAGAATCAAGAGGGTTCTCATCGGTCACTCATGCCGGTCCTGGGCGTGATCCCAAAAAAACTCTGGCGATGGTCACGATCGCGAAACGCTTCCGTGCCTCCCGGTCGAGTGGTTGAAAGCGCTCCCGCCATATTGCCTGCCTCCAAGCAGGTTTGCAGGTCGGCCCCGCGAATGTACTCGTGAAGAAAACCGGCATCGAAGCTGTCGCCAGCCCCCACCGGATCGACTATGTCTATCTTCAGTGCCGGACTGAACTTTTGCTCGGTGCCTCTGCACGCTAGTGCGCCTTTTGCACCCAGCTTCACGACCAGCAGCGGAACTAGCTGTGTTAATTGCTCGACTGCTTGATCAAGACTGTCTTGGGCAGTGATCCGCATTGCTTCTCTGGCATTGGGCAAAAAAACGTCCACATGGCGAAGAGCTTCCTTAAGGTCATCCTCCCAGCGGTCGGCAGGATCATCGTTGCAATCAAGAGAAGTGGTCAGGCCAGCAGCCCTCAGCCGTTTCAGGAGCCCCGGAACATCTGGTCGCAAGCTTCTTTGCAAATAGAAAGAAGAAAGATGGAAGTGCCGGGAGGATGAAAGATATTCGAGATCGAGATCATCGAGGCGCAAATCAAAAATCGTGCCGGGATAGGTGAGTATGTTTCGCCAGCCATCACGCTGCAGAATGACAGTGAGTCCGGTTTTCACCGGCTCCTGTTTCTTCAGAACCTTAGATACCTCAACCCCAGCCTGACGGAGGCGGCCGACTGCGTCTTGTCCGAATTGATCATCGCCGACGCAAGAGATGAATCCAACGCGATCGCCCAAAGTTGCAAGGTTGTGAGCGACAATCGCCGAGGAACTCCCTAGGGTAAGCATCATTTCACTCGCCAGTAGTTCGCGTTCCGCTGGCAACTCGTGGGGAAGGCCATACAGAATCAGGTCCAAATTGAGTTCGCCGGCAATGGTTACGTCGAAATTGTCCACTTGATGATTAGCCTTTTCACTTTCAGAGAAACTCATGCCACCTTCAAGAAAAACGACAGGAATACAGGTTACTGCATTCCTGCCGCTGGTACAGTCCTGAAAGCCGCATCCTTTCGGACAAATCGAACGACTACTTCACTGCACAGTTACCGTGACAGAAGCCGTAGTTCGACCGAATTGATTGGTTGAATACAGAATGTATGTTGTCGTGGCTGTCGGCGCGACCACAACGCTGGTCCCGCGCACCGGCCCCGCCTGCGGATCAACGATGTTATACGTGCTGTTGCTTACGCTCCAGCTTAATGTCACTGGTTGACCAGCCATCACACTTGTTGGGTTCGCCGAGAAGCCGCTGATTGTGGGTGATGGACCAGTGGGTACATTAGCGGGCGTGTAGATTGTACCTGTCTGCACCACTTCGAAATTGGAAGCAGTAATTTGCTTCAGCAGATTGAGATCGTTATTGTTCCAGCGATTGTCCGGGGCGCCGCTGATGAAAATACCGCTGCCATTGTCGGCAAGAATCAGCCCATACTTCTTCATGGCAGTCAGGATCACCTGGTCGTCCGTCGGGTAACCGGAAATATTGAAGCTCGCTTTCAGACGAAGCCGAAGACCCATCGGCGGGGCATTCGGATCAGTGGTGGTCGACGCCCAGTGAGTGGCGGGAAGAACGAACGCCCGTTGTGAGGTGGGGATTGTGAAACGCAAGGCGTGGTTGATTGCGCCGGCGGCAACCTCGTCGTATCGTGCCAGGCCAACGAAGATGGGCAATCCAGCTGCATCAGCCGAAGTCCAGGTGTAAGGTCGTTGCTCGTTGATGGTCATGTCCCAGATGGCTACAGCGTCGGCGCTCCATTTGCCACTCTTCAGGGTCGCTTTATAAAGCTCATAAAGCCAGCAGCCATCTTTCTCGAGTACCAGCACATGGCGATCTCCGTTCCCAGGCTTCGGATAGCCCTCGATGAGCGCGTTGGAGGGAATTGGCTCCGGGCCGGGATCACTTTCATCGAAGAAAGCTCCAAGAGTAACCGGCACCTTGGCCTGAGTTCCGGCCACAACTTGATAAGGGATGCCGATTGTTTGGTTGTGAAATGTACCTGCCCCGAAGTCTGGATGCAGGGTGACGGTGGATCCGATGAAGTTGATGTAGTTCGCCGAATTTGGATCGACCGGCGATGCGGATATATCGGTGTTCCACAGGCTGGTGGACGGGAACGGCACAAAACCATTCAGGCTGGTGAGTTGGCCCACCGTCATCCCACTGCAAGTTCCAGACTGAGAGAATGCGGCTCCACAAAACAAAAGCAAAGCGGCAATTGTGAGGGCAAACGAGCGGTTCAGATTGTGTCTCATATGTCTCCTTCAGAATGCTGCTGAGCAGCAGTTGGGGTTGATCTTTGCGTTCCCAGGTGTTGGGAGCGCGCAAGAACAGACAGACGAGATGGCGTCCCCTCGATACGTCAACGACTTCCGATAATTTTTGCGCGATACTGTCATCGCTCCTTTTTCTTCACCAGTTTGAGCAGGCCAAAGCGTTCAGGGACATGAAAGGTGTCGCCCATCGGAGGCCGCCAGGCAATCTCATGCCGGAGCGACTCTGGCCCTTGGCTGCGAAACAGGTTTACGCGAAGGACATTGCCAGGAGTTGCTGGCCGTTTATCAATCGCGGAATACGGGATTCGCATCGCGCCGTACCAGACGTGCGCCGTCCGGTCAATGCGCGCCGAAACCTCAAATCCCGAGTTCCAGATCCAACCGTCCTCGTGGTGCGGCTTGTGGAGATCTACGTCGAGATCAATCCATTCGCCTTGCGGCGACATTTCGAACTCCTTATAACGCTTGATGTCATTAAAGTCCGAACCAATGAATACTTCGGCCACGTCCCAATTCCAGAGCTGGTTAGTTTCGTTCTCCGTATTCGAATTTGGTTTTAAAGAAAGATCCTCGTATGGGCAGATGAATAGAAAATAGAGATTGTTGTCCGTCCACCGGGTGCGCACTTCCGTGCGATACGTGGGAATGCGCTTGCCGTGAGAATCCTTCTCCATGTACACAGGCCGTGCCCCGCGCCAGAATTGGGAGGCTGGGTTGGTATCGAGAGCGACATCTTTTGCGGCCCAGGTACTCTCAATCGCGTTGTCGGCAGCGACCGCCAGACTTGAGACCACGATGGCGAAACCTACTAGGTTAAGAAAGCCATTCATCCAAATGCTCCTGCACAAAGACGTCATCCTGTAAGTGCGGATATGATCGGCAGACACGATCGATTTCCTCGCTTTGTCCCGGAGAAAGGTCTTCGTCTGGGTCGAGACACCACCGGCCTTTAAGCAGTCCCTGACGCCGCAGAATTTCGTGAATTCCGGGAATGCAGCCGCGAAAATCGTGGGCGGGATCAAAGAGCGCTGCATTCGCATCCGTCAACTGCTGCGCTAATCTCATCAGTTCGAGAAGGTCTGAAGTTGACCGGCGCTTTAAGCGCTCAAGGTGACAAACCGCCGTCTTAGTCCAGACCGCCCACTGACCAAGAAGACCGCCGGCAAATCGAATCTTCGCGTCACCGAAATCAAACTCTGTCAGTAAGTCGAGCAGGATGTGGTCGTCGTTGCCGGTATATAGAGCGATTTCTTGGGCGCGACCTGAGTCTGCAACCGCGCGAGCCACGTCGAGAGTTTGATAGCGGTTAAACGGCGCAACCTTGATGGCGACAAGATTTTCAATTTCTGCCAACTTGCGCCAGAACTCATACGACAGAACAGGACCGCCAATGCTGCACTGCAAGTAAAATCCGACGACTGGAATAATTGAGGCTATAGAACGCGCATGATCGAACAGCGTAGCAATTGGCCGGTCGCGCAAATCAGCCAGGCTGAGGAGTACGGCATCGTAACCCAAGCCTGCAGCAAGTTCAGCCTCTGCTTGCGCCTGGGGCTGCTTTCCGCATACACCCGCTATCTTTACAACTTTCTTGCCACGCATCTCTTCCATGGCGAGTTCCAAGACCGGTCGCAATAACGCGAACTTCGGGTTCCGTATGGCGAACTGCGTAGTGTGAACGCCGACCGCGATACCTCCTGCACCTGCTGCCATGTAATAGCGCGTGAGTGCGCGTTGGTGCCGTTCATCAAGCTCGCGTTCTGCCGTCAAAGCCAGGGGGTGAGCAGGAATAACCAACCCGGAGAGCAACTTTTGGCGCAGGTTCATTAGAACTTCCCGTCCCGCGTGGCGAAATGAGTCGGCTTGTTCAGCATGGCGCCGTCGTTACGGATCCAATCCGCAATCCATTCCACGACTTCTGAAGGCTTCGCCTCCGGACATCCAAAAAGCGCGTGGGACTTGGCGGCATTGCTCAGAAAAGCTGTTGGGCTCTCTTCAAACTCAAAAATTGGCTCGATGCTGAAGTGTCGTCCGAACTCCTCAGCGACGTGGCGCACCGAGAGAATCTCGGGTCCAGTCACATTCAACACGAGTGGTGGCGACTGGCAGTGCGCGAATGAACGGAGGCAGACAGAGTTCGCACCTCCCTGCCAGATCACGTTCACAAATCCCATTCGCAGATCAATGGGGCGGTGCTCGAACACCGCTTGGCCGATGTCAGCTAGGACCCCGTAACGAAGTTCGACGGCGTAATTCAGGCGCAAGATTGTGACCGGCGTGCCCCAGCGATTTGATCCATATTCGAACATGCGCTCACGTCCGAGCGCCGACTGCGCATATTCACCCTGTGGATCAACCGCGTCGGATTCCACAGCTCCGCCTTGGCGCACAGGCTGAAGCGGGTAAACATTCCCCGTGGAAAATGTGACGATGCGGGAATCGCGATAACGTTCCGCAACGAGCCCTGGCAGATAAGTGTTCATTGCCCAAGTCAGGTGGGCCGAACCGGTGGTTCCAAATTTGCGAGCTGCCATGAAGATGACATTTTCAGTGTCGGGAAGTTTCGCGAGCTTTTCCGACTCGAGCAGGTCGCAGGCGATGTTTTCGATGTTCTGAGACGAAAGTTGGCTACGCAAGGTGTCATCGGCAAAGCGAGAGACAGCGATGATTCGTTTCTCAACCTTCGCCTGATCCGCCGCTCTGCGCGCCAGGGCAGCCAGGCTTGGCCCCATCTTGCCGCCGGCTCCCAGGATCAGCAGCGGCCGCGGTCGGGCGCGATAGCCGCTCTTCCAATTCCGTCACTGTATTGATGCTTGGCATTATCCGAGCTCGAATCCCGCGATGGCGAAGACCATCTCTTCGTGCCCACGTAGTGATCTGCCGCGTGACATTCGGGTCAAGCACCGCTGCCGTGTGAAGCCCAATTCTGCGGCGACCGCGACTGCATCCTTGTTCGCGGGCAGCAAATCCCATGACCAACTGGTGCGAGCAGCAGCGTTGGTCACGCTGGTGATGATCTCTCTCGCCGCCGCGGGATCATTAGCTATGCAGGGTCCGAGATGTTGCGTCGTACGCCCAGGCCTGGATAACAAGAAAGCGTTGGACGTTGATTCCAGAGTACTTCGCTGCGCCAATGTCTGCAGAACCTTTGAACGATCTGTGCCAAAAGCCTGACAGTCCAGCTCGCGCAAATGTCGCGAGAGTATGTAGGAACGCGAGGATCTCTGCGATTCCGCCTGCTGCGATTGTGCAGAGCCGGGCCAAGACCATCGCTCGACTGGCTGTTCTGCCTTAAAACCAAACTTCTCATAGATTGGCTTTCCTTCGTCGGTCGCATCTAACTTGACTGTTTCGACGCCCAGCGAGTCAGCTCGGTCCAGCGCAGCAGCCAGAAGACGGCCTGCGAAACCGCGTTCCCGATAATCTGCACTGGTCAGGACCATGCCAATCCATGCGAGCCGTTGCGAATAACACAGCAGCGTCGTTGTCGAAACCAACCGGCTGTCAGCTTCAATTGCGAAGCAGTTGGCTGGCTCCAAGTCCATTAGCATGCGCCAGTCTTCGAGTGTCTGGTTCCATCCCGCCGCGCTTGAAAGTTCGGCAGCCGCAGTAAGATCACAAGCGTTCATGAGCCGTAGCTGCTCAGTCGAAATGTCCATTTCAACCATCAGTTCTGTCGAAACCATCGTGCAAACTGCGGAATCGCGACTTCAGGTTCGGCGAGTTCCGGTCGCCACTTCTTTTCCCATTCGAATGACACAAAACGCTCGTAACCAACTGCTTTCAGTTGTGCCAGAATTTCGCGCAAGGGAAATTTTCCCGAGCCGGTGGGAACGGGCGCCCACGTGCCCTTATGCGAGTTCAAGTCCCTCAAGTGCACGTGCCGAAGCGCACTTCCAAACGCATGAGCGGCTTCGGACGGACATTCCTTGCCGTCGATAAAGCAATTCGCAGGATCCCATACGACCCCAATGTTTGGGCGGTCAGCCTGCTCGATGATTCGCATGGTTTCGGCGGAGGATGCGAAGTCTCCGTGGGTCTCCAGCCAGACCTCGACGCCGTTCTCTTTCGTCTCTTCTGCAAGACGTCGAACGCCCTCCGCAATCCAGTCGCGAGTGGAATTGCGGTCCGCGCCCGGCTGTATCTTGTCTCCGAAAACTCGAATGCCCGGCGAACCCAGAGCCGCTGACAACTCCGCCATCCGCTTTCCTTCCTCGAGCCATCGGTCCCGTTCACTCCGATCCGGCGAGTGGAAGCGGCAGCTGGTACCCACACAAGTGATGGATTGCCCGTTGTCCGAGATCATTCGCTTTGCCGCAGCCAATGCCGGGCCCTGAAAAGCAGGCAACTTCCAAAGCGAATCTTCCCCTTCCAGAAAACGCAACTCGACTCCGTCATAACCTGAAGAGACCGCAATCTCGATCACCTGAGGCAGTGTCCAGGTCGGGCAAGCCAGAGTTGAGAAGCTCGTCTTCATGTTCAGGTCATCCGCTGCAGCATCGCCTTTGTGACGCGGTTCTTCACTGCCTTCCCCCGAAAAAAATCCTCCAGATCATCCATGACGGTCGAGGCGATCTGTTGCCGAACTTGACGGCTACTGCCAGCGATGTGAGGGGTAACAATCGCGCCGGGCAATTTTCGTAAAGGATGCTTCACAGGAAGCGGCTCTGCCGGATCGGTCACGTCCAGGGCACAGCGAAGGCGTTTGCGTTGAACTTCCCTGGTCAGAGCCGCCAAATCCAGCAAGCCACCTCGTGCGATATTTATGATCACGGCCCCATCTGGGAGCATCGACAAAGCTTTGCGATCCAGTAGGCCGCGAGTGCGTTCCGTCAAGGCCGCGGTCAGAACCAGAAGCTGGGCCCGCCGCAAGAGCGGTTTCAGCTCGTGGAAAGCGATTGGATAGTGTTCACTCAAAGCGCGCGGTGCAAATGGGTCGTAAACCATCCAGTGAAGATCGAATCCACGAAGCAAATCCACGAGGGCGCGCCCCACGCGGCCAAAACCGATCATGGCGACTTCGCGATTCGCGACATATTCCGGTGTGCCGTGGAGGTGGACCTCGGAGTACCCGAGGTTCGAGGGCTTTCGAAGTCTGTCGCGATAACGGTCAACGTCTCGAGCGCAATAAAGCAGAAATGCCGCACCCATCTCTGCGGTGGCGCGAGCCATCGGCCCCGCTGAATTCGTAATCGTTAACTTGTCGAACAACTGTGTCGCGAATCGCGACTTCACCTCTCCTCCACAATGGGCGATAATCCGCAGCTTGGGAACGACGGAAAGCAAATCAGCGCCGAGATAAGGGCTGTCCCAAGTGGTCATCAGGGCGTTGGCGGTCGCGAGCTTACGTTTGAACGCCATGTTGGTAGTGCGGGCGGCAATCCTTTCCCAGGTGAACGAGCGACTCAATCGGGCCTCATGTGCCGGCGGAAAGAAAGAGGCAAATAAATCCCGTCCGGCGGAGACCAAGAGCCTAGGGCGCATGGGCGAACAGTTTACCATCGCAACGCCTGTGGATGCTTATGTTTATTTGTTATTAGCTTCCAATTTAATAGAAAAGACAGTATAAGAAAGCAGTGGAAGCATGAGCGGCGCAAATCTGGTTGATTATTCCGTGATCGGAATCTACGGCCTACTAATGGTCGTGGTGGGCATTTACGTGATGCGATTCAACCGGGGAGCTGCGGAGTATTTTCGCGGCGGCAGCCGAATTCCCTGGTTGGTAGCCGGTCTGAGCTGTTTTATGTCCGGGTTTAGCGCCTGGACTTTCACCGGTGCCGCGGGCGTCGCCTACCGAAGCGGAATTGCCGCGATCGGACTCTACATTGGCAATGCCGCCAGTTTTCTTCTGGGATATTTCGTATTCGCTCAGCGGTGGCGGCGAAGCCGGGTCACCACGGTCATGGAGTATCTCTCGGACCGCTTCAATCCTGTGACTCACCAGACGTTTTCGTGGGTAACGATCTTTTTTCAGTTGTTCACCAGTGCCAGCACACTCTACGGCCTCAGCCTTTTCATCTCTTCAGCCTGCGGCTTCCCGGTAACCTGGACCATCATCGCAGCCGGCGCATTGATTGTCTTCTATTGTGTGGTGGGCGGACTCTGGGCCGTCGTAGTTACAGATTTTCTGCAGGCCTCTATCCTGATGCCTTTCTGTTTGGTTCTGGTAATCACATCGGTGGCCAAGGTTGGAGGCGTCTCAGGGTTGGTGCATTCCCTACCACCCGCGATGAAGACCATCCACTTCTCCGGAGAATTCGGCTGGGTGTATCTGATTTCGTGGACCATTATGGTTTCATTCGGATACAACACCAGCGCCATGGCGCAGCGCTACTTCAGTGTTGACGACGAGCGCTCAGCACGCAAAGTTGCACTCCTGTGCAGCGGCCTTTTCTTCGTGGGAGCCTTTCTTTGGTTCCTTCCACCCATGGCGATGCGGGTTATTTATCCTGACTTGCACACTGTTTGGCCCGCGCTTGCGAACCCCAGTGAAGCCTCATACGCCGTAGCGAGTTTGACTCTGCTCCCACACGGCCTGATTGGCGTAATGCTGGCCGCAATGTTCAGCGCCACCATGGCCAATCTTTCCGCTCAATTCAATCTGAAGTCGGCGATTCTCTCGAAGGATGTGTATCAGACGCTGATCCGAAAGAATGCAGGAGAACGCGAACTCCTGGCGGTGGGCTGGATCAATACTTTCTTGATTGGTGCGATGACCACGGGAATCGCTACTTTCATGGCCGCCAGCGGTAAGAGCGTTTTTCAGATCATGCTCACGTTCAATACTTTAATTTCGTTGGCCTATGGACCGCCAGCCTTGCTGGGATTGGTGGTGCGCCGAACGCCAGCGTGGTCGGGATTGGCGTCTTTTATGACTGGATTGGTGCTGGGAATTCTGGGCGCGTTTGTTTTTCACTGGTCACTGATCCAGCAGGTGGCGATTATTATTCCATCGTCTTTCGGAGTATTTTTCCTGAGTGGCTTGGTTGACAAAGGAGACAGTCCGGGGCGTGTCAGATTATTCCGGAATCTGAATACTCCGGTCAACGTCGGCGTGGAGCTGAAGGACTCGCCCGATTTCACGGGTGAAGTCTTCCAGTTTCTTAGCCGCACGATTGCCTCCATCGGATTGCTCAGCCTTTTGCTGCTGCTGACAGCTCCATCAAACCAGCGCGGCACAATTCTGTGGTTTGCCGGCCTCACGCTCTCAATCAGTGTGGCGCTGCGCTTCGTGCGAGCATCCGCGGCATCCAGTGCAGCTGTTGCGGCTGATTACAAAGATGGAGTGCCCGTGCCATCCCGCAATGGATAGTTTCTATGGCGTGCTGTTCGCCAGCGCAAGACGTGTAAGGTGGTAAGTCAGCATCTGGTCAGGAAAGAGGAGTGCGGAACGGAATTCCGCCTCTGCCTGTTCAGAACGCCCCACTGCGCGGTCGAGCATGGCGGCGTTGTACAGCCACCATCCGGTTCGCGAACTAATTTCGCTGGTGCTTCTTGTGCGTTGAAGTATGGATTCAAGTTTCTGCGTTCCTGAATCCTGTTCGAAACCCGGTAATTCCTGCGAAGCTTTCCAACTCCATACTGCGTCTTCCAAATTGGCTTGCTCGGCAGCGTGCTTGAACCTTGCCTGCGCCTTATCCGGCTGCTTGCAGCTCTTGTACAAAGTCCCTAACAAGTAACTGATCCTCGCCGAACGAAGCAGGGGTTCGAGACCGTCATGGGTGAAGGGCATATCTGGGACCTCGACTCCCAGATGATTGGCCGTGGAAATAGCTTCAGAGCACTCTCCGTGATTTGCAAGTGAAAGCGCTTTCTGTAGTTGCACTTCAATCCAGACCTGGCGCACGTTTGTCCCGCCTTCTTCACGCTGGAAGAATCTATTGTGAAAAAGAGCTGCAGCGCGCTCATAATTCCCAGCCTCCGCCAGATTCAAAATGAGCTCATAAACAAGGTGGGACGGCATGTTAGCACTGTCGGGAAAATGCTCAAGCGCTGCCACCCGTTCACGGGCCGGCCGGCCCAAGATGCTGAGTGCCTGATCGAGTCCGATATACAGTTCGACGTTCGACAGATCGCTCCGCAAGCCCTCCTGAAAAACCGCGAGCGCCTGTTCGGGATCATTTTTCACGTGCAACAGAGCACGGCCCATGCTGGCGTGCAGAACCGGAATCTCGGGATTGAATTTGCGAGCTTGCGCCCAGTGGTCAAGGGCCTGGTCAGTAAGTCCGCGGGAGAAGTAAAGGGTTCCGAGCAGATAGTGGGCGCTGGCATCCTGGGGATTTGTCCGCAGGGCTGCGTTCAAAACCTCGATGTCTTCCGCTCGACTGGGAAAAACATAGGCGGTGGAGAGTTTCGACGCCGCAGTGAAATCGGCCGCGGCAGATTGGCCCATCTTTTCGCGGCAGTATCCGCGGAAGTAAGCCACCATCGGATGCTGCTGCGGAGGAAGTGCGCCAGGTTCGGTTTCATCCGCAACCGCGGCTGGATAGTCGCGAGAAAGGACCTCAAGAGCCCGCGAGTACAAGCCCAGCCGCATGTACTCTGCCGAGATGTTCAAAACTCGCTCAACGTCGTCGGCGAGATGGCGCAGATCGGGCATCTGCGCGTCCTCGACCAGAAAATAACGCTGCGGGAATCGGGCCAACCATTCCTGCGCCAGCTTGTCTGCTTGTGAGGTTTTGCTTTCGGCTCGGAGAACTGCGGTCAATTCCTCGGCATTTCGAAGATCGTCGGGCGCGACTCGCCTGACTTCCTGAAAGTAAGACTCGGCCTGGCCCAAGTTGCCTTCGCGGGCGGACAATTCCCCTAAACGCAAACCCGCTGCGGCTTTGAATGCGGGCAGGCGGTATGCTGACTCGTAGGCTTCGCGCGCGTTGCGAGTTTCTCCCAGACCCCCATATGCAATGCCCAGGTAATACGAAACCTCGGAGTCCGAAGTATTGCGAGCTTGGACTGACTCAAGATAGGTCTGCGCCTCTTGGAAACGCAACAAACTCGCACACAAACGTCCTGCTGCCTTGCGTGCGTCGAAGCTCTCCGGAAATTTCGCGAGCGCATCCTGATACGTTTGCAGCGCCTGAAGAAGCCTGCCATTAAGCTCCTGCTCGTTTCCGAGCTGGATCCAATCGTCCTCGGTTCGCTTGTCCGGCTCGGGAATGTGATAAGAGGGTTGGGGTCCAACGTGGATTTCCTCAGGTGGTTTCCAGTCATACTCTCCCTCGGTCTGTCGCAATAGGACCGCGGCGCCCTTCGCATCACGAAGTTCAAACGTATATTTTTGCTGCGGGTCGGCATTGGGGATCTCGCGCGACCACGTGCGCTCGGGCGTGAGGTCAGTTTCGATTTCCAAGACCCGTTTATCTCCGGCGGAGATGATCACCGTGGCATGTAACGGCTGGTTCACATTCAGGCCTGCAACGAGGGCGCTCGCCTGACGGCTGAAGTTGACGACGCCGGCCAGATTGGCCCGGGCAATTCCGCCGATGTCCCAAGTTGACGACGCCGGCCAGATTGGCCCGGGCAATTCCGCCGATGTCCCGCACTGGCATCCAGTATTCGGAGAAGCTGATGGTCTGGCGAGGCTCAAGAAACGCATAAGTTTCTTGATTGCGAAAAAGCCCCGCCTGGACTTCTACATAAGCACTGTTGTTATCGGAAAGCGCCTTGCGCCAATCAAGGCCATCCGCATCCGATCCCCATGACCAGATTTTTTTTGCCGGAAGCTGTGCGAAATCGGCGAAGTGCACAGTTCCCGTATTCGTGCGTGGATTCCACACGCCCATAAAAGGCTCGCGGCTGCCGTGGACAAACAGCGACACCGGCCCCTTGGTGTGATTCTTGATTATGCTGAGATCATTTCCGTCGGCTTCGACCGGCCACGGCTGCACCTCCCGAAATCCATGGCTCGCCGCGAATCGCATGGGATACTGAATCCGCGAGTCGTCCCACACCTGGACTCCGGCATTGTTCCACCAATAGAAACGATGACGCACGTCGCTCCGATTATTCAGCGTAACCCGCTCTTCCAGCACGGTCGAACGAGGACGAAGAATCAGTTCGACAGTCCACTGCATTCCGTATACGCGGTCGATATTTCCGACCTCGACCGATACGCTGCCATCGGTCTTCTGTTCGAACGCAAAATCGACGGGCGAGGCTGTAACCCAGTTATGCGAAACCGGAAAATTGAACTCGATGCCAAAGGCCGCCCACGCGCCGCGATAGGCAACCTCGGCTTTTTTGATGGAAGGATTCTCGTAAAAGATCGGCTTGCCGCTGATCTTGTCAGTGCAGCTATATAGATGCCCGCCAACATCCGGCAAGACCGAGCATTTCAAATACTCGTTTTCAAGAAACAGCGCGCGCCAGGCGTGATCCACGCGATGGTCTGTCAGATTGTGGCGAAGAGTGTACGGATAGTTGAAGCGATTATTCGAATATTGATCAAAAGGAGGATTAGGGTCTGGCGGGCCTTCTTCATACGTGGGCAGCGTCAAAGTGCCCTGCCACACACGTACTTGGGCCGACGCAGACGTAAAAGTAATTAGTAAATACGCAAACAGTAGCAATGAACGCTTCATACTGTGATATGCAGTAGCCGCGCAGCGTTCTGGTTGTAAACCTTGTGAAGGATTGACTCGGGTAGCTCAATTCCATAGATTCGCCAGCGGCCCTGCGGCGGCACTTTCGCCGGAGCGTAATCAAAATATTCGTCGTCAGTCTCGAGGAAGCGAAAATAGATTTCGTAAAGCTTGTCATTAAAGACTTGCTGCGGGAATTCGTCTCCGTGTGGTGTGGCATCAGTTCCGAACAGAATACGGTCTTGATAACGATCGAAGAATCTTCGAGAAGTTCTGGGTTGTCGTCCGAGCTCCCCTACGCGAGCGGCCGTGTCAACGGTCATGTTGGAAAACCGATCTAGATTTTCGGAAACATTGGCCAAGTTCTCTGAGAAATTGCCTACGTGCAAAACGATGAACTGCGTTTTGGGATGGCGGCCGAAGACGCGATTCCGGGCCTCAAGCAGTTCGGCATTGCTGGGGAAATCATGATCGTAGAATGACCAGTCAGGGTGGTTATTGAGCTCCTCATATCGCTCGTTGAACCGATCTGTGGGCGTGAAAAACGCGATCGGGTCGGAGACGTGGATCGCGACCGGCAGGTTCAACTGTCCGCAGGTATCCCACATGGGATCGAATCGCGGGTCGTCGATTTTCACTAACTTACCCGACGTGATGTTTTCGCGCAGGTAGAGGCCGAGTGTCTTCAGGATTTTTAGACCTCTGGCTCCGGCACGATGAGCTTGCTCGATAGCATCTGCCTGAAGGCGCGGGTAGTTGGGCTCAAGG
>WNGL01003066.1_pt1 | contig 23593 bp, 17 predicted proteins | sample 5400591 | NCBI WGS metagenome assembly WNGL01 (sample SAMN13153377, study PRJNA577476) | soil metagenome | isolation source: 80 cm soil or saprolite under Garry oak tree replicate 1 | place: USA:California | collected 2016-06-15 | reverse complement strand
CGGGCGCTGCCGGCCAGGATGGTGGTCATCACTGGCGGCGTCCACGACCCGCTCCGGCTCCGACAGCCGGTGCCGCGGCATGCTCGCTGCGTCCGGTGTCGGTCTTGGCCCAGAAGCTGGCGCCGGTGAGATCGCCTAAACGGTACAGCCCGCGACAGCGCCAAGATCCGGCCCGGGCCGTGGCCCGGGCCGGATCGCCTGTTAGGGGTACTGGCTGGCGGTTACTGGCCGGCCGGGGAACTCACCTGGTGGAACCCGGCGGGGATGGTGACCAGGGCCTTGGCGATGTTGGCGGCGGTCGGACGCAGCCACCGCACGTCGGTCACGGACGTGAAGAGCGAGCCGCCCCCCGCGCCGCCGAACGTCTGCGTCGAGCCGATGATCCGCACTGGGAGGTACGCCTTGGGGTTCACGTACAGGGTCCACCGAGCGCGCGCCCACTTTTCGTGGACGACTCTGGCGTAACCCGCCGACAGCTTGACCGTGATCGGCGTCCCGGTGATCTTCGTGGTTTCCGCACCGTTGATCCGGACATGTCCGGTCACGGTGGCGGCGCCGCAGGCTAGCGTCTGATTGACGAAGTCCGCCCAGTGGTTGGTCGCGACCGGGGGCCCGCCCATCCCGAGCGCCGCCTCTTCGGAGCACGCGTTCGGCGGTATGGACTGCGGCGACAGGCTCCACTCGCGGTTGTAGTACGTGACGTAGACGCCAGTGAGCTTCCCGTGGATGAGAGCGGTCCCCATAACCCAGTAGGGCTGCCCGTGGGAGAACTCCTCGGTCCGGTTCCGGGGGCCGTACGCCCAGGTGGGACCCGGTCCCCCGTTACTGGTGGTTTGCCCGTAGAACACCAGGTGCTCTCCGGCGAGCGCCCTCTCGACCCGGCTGACCACGTACGCGACGTCCCGCGCCTTGGCCACGCTAGCGCCGGTCCGCGCTGGGCCGCCGATGGCCCCGGCCGCCGCGGCGACCACGGCCGCTGCTGTGACAGCGGCGGTCCCGCCGGCCACCGCGGCCCGGATGGTCAGCCGCCGCCGGTGGAGCCGGCCGGCCGTGTGGGCCAGCCCCGCGGGCGCCCGCACCCCCGCGGCAAACCTCTCCATCCCCTCGCGCAGCAGTTCCTCGATGTCTGTGTTCATGACCACTCCTTTCGCCCCGTTTCGTGCAAACCTGATTCCTGCCAGCCGTCGGCGAGCCCCCGAAGCCGCCGCAGCCCCCGGGAGGTGGCCGACTTGACAGTGCCCTCCGGCCAGCCGAGTACTGCCGCCGTCTCGGACTCGGTCAGCTGCTCCCAGTACCTGAGCACCAGGACCGCCCGCTGCCGCGGCGGCAACTGCAGCAGCAGCCGAACCATCGCGTCCCGCAGGTCCACCCCGGAGGTCGCATCTGCCGGCGCCTGCGTCTCCGCCCTGAGCAGCCGGAGCTTGCGCTGCAGCCTGCCCTGGCGCCGGTAGCGGTCCGCAGCCAGGTTGTACAGCGTGCGGCGCAGATACCCCTCCGGGTCGCCGTCGAGCGTGCGCCAGTGCCGGAGCAGCCGCTCCAGCGCGGTCTGCAGCAGGTCCTGGCCCGCCTCGCGACTGCCCGTGAGGAGTACTGCCGTGCGCATCAGCAGGTCGGCACGCTCGGCGAGGAAGCGCTCTAGCTCCCCCACCGTTCGGTCATTTGCCACTGGTCATCCTCCCTTCGCCAACCAAGCACGAAGGGGGCGGCGCCCGCGTTCCCTGCTGGCCAGAAATGACTTACGCTCGCTGCTGGCCAGAAGTGACTTGCCCTCGCTGGCTGCGCATGCCTGTGAGTTTCGGGCGCGATTGGCGTACCTGGCGCCTCGGTCATTCGCGCCGAAGGCACCCACCGGAACGGGCACCACACCAGCATCAGACGCATTCCAGAAGGCCCCCGCGCGGTCCGGTCACCATGCCAATTTCGAGCCTGATCACAGGTGGCCCGGCACACCACCTGGCTTGCAAGAGCGCTCGGTAGGCGACATGGATGTGCGGGCAGCCGGGGGGCCCACCACGCCGTTGACTGGCCGACCGGGGCCAGGGGTCATCTGGGCGGGGGTTCGTACCGGCGGTGATCGGGCGTGCCGTCAGGGTCTTCTGGTGGCGGTTTCGTACTGCTCCGCAACGCTGGCGGGGATGCGCCCGCGTGCGCTGACCGGGATTCCGTTGGCTTGCGCCCAGGCCCGGATGTCGCCGCTGCGCTGACGGCTTGATGCGGTCCGCGCTGGCCGGCGTCGCTGTCCTCGTCCGGCCTTACGGGCGTGCTCGACGAAGGGTGCGAGTTGCGTACGGAGCGCCCGGGCGTTCTTCTTGTTCAGATCGATCTCGTACTGCGCGCCGCTGAGCCCAAACCGCACCGTCTCATCGGCTGGGCCTCCATCAAGATCGTCTTCTAGTGCGATGGTTATCTTCGTTGCCATCGCGGCCTCCATGACTGCGCTGGACTGCCTGCACCGTATAGATCAAGTGTCAGGCCGCGATCACCGCACCGCCGCCAGCTGGCGGGCCCTACATGAATCGACCCGCGCCGGAACCTGCTGCGGCGGCCGGCTACCGACCCTCCACACCCCCCCGCAGCGCGGCGATGGTCACCCACCCGGCGATGCCGGCATAAGAGGGAACGAATGGCGTCACAACGAGAGTTCGTACTGGTCGTGCGTGACGCCACCGCCACCGAATGAGACCTTGAACTCATACTGCGACTCGTTTAGCTGCTTGCCGCCGCCGAAGGTACTCGTTCCGAAAGTGATGTACCGGCAGCCCCGGTCCTTGGCAAGGGCGATGCTCCAGTCGATAACGAGGTCGGTGCAATGCACGGCCCGACCTTCCGCTGAGGCCGCCGTGTATTGCTGGTGCAAGGCCCGGCCTGTCGAGAAGTACAGGCTCCCGCCAATGAGGGCATCACCGACCTTTGCGGCGACCAGGGTGATATCGCGCGGAAACCGGGCGTGCAGGCACTCGATTTCCGCCAGCGAATGCGTCGGGGACGCGCCGTGCCGCTGGGCAAGGTTCATTTCGAGGATTCGCCAGAAGGCCGCGACGTTCTGCCAGCCCTCCTCGACGCGCACTCCGGCCGCGTCAGCTTGCTTGCGCGCCCGGCGTCGGTCCGCCCGTTCCCTGCCCCTGGCGGCGACGTCGATCACTGCCGCAAGGTCACAGCCAGACCGCACTGCGCCGAGCCGGAACAGCGCATATAGCTCATCAGCAGCCGGGGCTGACCAGTAGATGTACGGCGTTGCCTTGTAGCGCAGTCGCTTGTAGCCGAGCGCCCGGTACTCATCGGCGATCTCACCGAGTACCCGGATCGCAGCCGCGCCGCAAAGCGAGCCGTCATGAACCAGGCCGCCGTAGGTGAGCCCGGGATGACTGGCGACCACCGCACGCTCAGCAGGATCCTCGGCCGCCGGGAACACGCCGACTGCCCTTCCCCGGCTATTGGTCACCAGCAGCGACCGGTCAAGGAATCGGTCACCGTGATAATAAGCAAGGAACTTGCGGGTGTGCAAGATGGTTCCGTTGACCGACCGTTCGACCAGATCGTCCCAGGCCGTGGCATCATCCGGCTCATATGCACGGATCGCACTGCCGATCTTCTCCGGCGTCATGGCCGATCTCCTTTTCGGCACTCATTCGACATGCCTTTACCCTAGTCCATTGGCCGCATGCGGCGTCTGGCCGTTACCGCCGTCCCGGCACGGAGTCGAGGCCGGATCCCAGCGCAATGACTTGACGGTCTGCTGATAGATGGGCGCCGCCGTACTATCTTCTCGATACAACCGCAGGCTGCCAGCAGAACAATGATTCGCTGGTATCTGGCCTGTTACGCCTTGACCGGCGCAGCTCGATTGCGCCAGCTCCAGAATCAACGCAAGCGTCCGGGCTTGAGCTGCCGGATCCGGTGCAGAGACATCAATATCGGACGTGCCGGTGTCTGCTCTCCCGCCTTCGCCCGAGGTCGGCCGAAACAAGTCGAGCCCTGCGCGCATTTGATAGATGAGCAGGACGATTATGAGTACGGTAACGACGCCACTGGCGGCGAGCGCCGTAAGATCAGATGGGGCTATGGCCTTCGCGGCCATTGCGGCGAGTCCTGCCATTGCTGCGCCAGCCAGCGGAAGCCAGACGCGAGTGACCAGAGCGCGCAACCGGATGCCTACCCTGCGCAGTTCTATAAGATACCAGGGCAGGACCAAGCCTGCGGCGACCGCCGATCCGGCCATTGCGGTGCCGAAAATGCCATATGCACGAGTACCCGCGATAAGCGCCGGGATAAGTGCAAGCAGCCAGACTAGCTGAGCCAGAAATACGACGCGAGATCTGGCGAGCACCACGAAAAAGTCGTACACAAGCTCGAAGAAAATGCGTAGAGCGGCCAGCAGGCCCAGCCAGATCAGAGCCTGTGCTGCGGGCAACCAGCGCGCACCATAGACGAATCCGATCAGCGGTACCGCCGATCCGCTGAGGAGCACGCAGACTGGCAGGGCCACGGCACACAGCATGCCTGCCACATTCAGGAAGCCGGCAATCATAGCCTTTCGGTCATGTTGAAGCCGCGAGAACGCAGCTGGTGCGACGGCGCGGACAGGCAGCGAGAAGATACTGCCCGGCCAGCCGGAGAGATTGCAGGCAAGCACATAACAGCCCAGGGCTGTAGCGCCAAGCAGGTGTCCGACGACGAGCTGGTCCACATTAACGACGGCGAGCGCAATGACGCTTGATCCGCCGAGCGGCAGCCCGAATCGGAGCAGGGCCCGGGCCTTGGCCGCGTCGAACCCGAGGCGCAGCGGCTCTGGCGAGAACGCCACGAGCAGGATTCCGCCGCCCAGGCAGCCCGCCAGCCTGCCAATCGCAAGGCTCATGGCTCCGAAGCCGTGCCAGGCAAGCGCGATGGTAAGGCCGGCGCCTAGCCAGCAGTTTACCTGGTCGGTGATCGCCTTCTTGTCTTGCAGGAAGTGCCGCTGCAGCAGCGCAGCGGGCGTTGAAGTGACCCCATCGATGACAACGCTCAGAGCTAGCACCCGGATGACGCTGGTTGCCGCAGGCGCTCCCATAGCCGCAGCGAACGCTGGCGCGCCGAGAAAGCAGCCTACATAGATGGCAATGCTGCTGACCATCGAGATGGTCATGATGGTAGGCGCTATCTGGCGCGGTTCGCCCTGCCAGCGCACGATGGCGAGGCTGACGCCGAGCTCGTTGAAACTCAGCACGGCGATAAGGGCTACGTAAGCTACCGCATAGGTGCCGAATGAGCGGGGGCCGAGCAGCCGTGCGAGCGCGATCCCGATGCCGACCGTCCCGAACCGGGCCAGCACGTTGCTAGCGAAGCTCCAGCCCATCGCCCGAGACGCCCGGCCCGCCAGCGTGTTCTTGTCGGCCATGGCGAGCGTCTTGCGACGGCGGGCAGGTTCATGCCGTGGCAGCGCGCCAATCCTATGGGCACCGCGGCCGGCAGCCATCCGGCGCCCAGCGCGCCGAGCCGATTGCCCGGGCCGCTTCACCGGGCTTGGGCTGCTGGCGCGGTCGGTGGATGCGCAGGTGGCAATGCTGTCATGGCAAGGCGGCTTGGCTGTGCTCGCATCACCGGCACCATGGCACCGCGTTCGGCCCGGACGCCACCGATATCGTGGGCCGCCGCCGTGTGCATGTCGCGCCCTGCCAGTCCTGCCACGATTCGCTCCATCTATCAAGGTAGCCAGGCCGATTGATCAGCCGCCTCAATCGCGTCCCCTCGGGTGAAAGAATGGGCGTGCTACGGGACGTAGCCGATCTTTTGCCACTGCCGGAAGTAGTTCCGAGCCGGTCCTGTGAACGGCCACCCTGGCCGCTTCCCGCAGTCTGCTGCCGCGCGGATACTGCTGGGCGATGGCTGCCGCGTAGACACCGTCGAGCGTGCTGGATGCGGCCTTGAGGCTGAACCGCTCCCAGACGAGCTGGCTACCGAATGCGCCAAGCTCCGCCCGTAGCGCCGGCTGGTCGGCAAGCGCCTTGAGATGGCACGCGAGCGGGTGCGGGTCGAGATCGCCGGAGCCGATCCCGTAGAATCCGCCGGCCAGGAACTCCTCGGCATCCGGCGGCGCGAACGGCCTGGCGAAGCCGTGTATGCCGAGCACGATCAGCGGCTTGCCGAATGCCATGGCGCGCAATGCCGATCCGCCCATGCCGAGCGCGATATCTGCTGCCGCGTACGCCGGCCGCGGGTCGGTGAGCGATCCCTTCATGACCACGGCCCGGCGGCCGCAAGCAGCGTTGACCTGCTCCGCGGCTTCGTTCAGGGAGCCGAAAGAGGGGCCGTCACCGATGACTAGCAGCTTAATTCTCGGATCATCCAGGATCCGCATGGCAGCTATCGCAAGTCGAATGCCATGGACCTTCACGTCTGGCTCCAGCCGAGACACGACACAGACCACGATGGCCGCATCGAGGCCGTTCGCCTTGCGGAACGCGGCCCCGTCCACGAGCGCGGGGGAGTCGGCGTCGGTGTTCACCGGCGGCTCGATCAGTACCGGCGGCTGCTTCCGCAGCGGCGCGGCCAGGTCGGCAAGCTTGCGAGTGCCGACGATGAGCGGCTGGTACCTCGGCAGCCACGTGGGCACGCATTCCCCGTAGATGGTGGAGACAAGCGGGACGCCGTGCACGAGATGCGGGCCGTAGAACGCGTCCAGGGTCTGCGGGTACTCGTAGGCGTGCACCAACTGGATGCGTTCCTGCGCGACGACCCGCGAGAGTGTCCGGGCCACCGCCCGCCGGACAGGCGGCAGCCCCTGCGTGACCCGGCTATGCCGGACGAGCACCAGCGGCAGCCCGGCAGCGCGAACCTTTTCCGCGACCGGGCCGGGACTGTCCTGGTAGGTGGCGAGGATGGTTACTTCGTTGCCCCGCTCGCGGCTTGCCACGGCGAGGTCAAGGGCATTGAGCTGGCTGCCGCCGAGCTCGAGGTGGTGCAGTCCAACAAGCAACCGCATATCAGGACCTTTTCGGCAAATGTCGGGAATGTGCCATAGCCAACTGAATCCCCCTTCTCGCCGTGATCACTGCATCAATAAAAGCCAGGCTCCCAGCCAGCCAGCCAGAATTGCAACCCGGTCTCGGATATAGGCCGATGATCAGCCGGGAGAGAATAGTGAAGATACCGGCAAGACCGGGCTTTTGTGATAGTAAGCAAGAGGCAATTCTGCGGAAATGCGGCCAGGCGGGTCGAGCATCGAGGCTGGGCAGTGGCATGCGGCGCTAGGACCGTGCCCGCCGCGGGTAACGGCCAGTCCGGCGGAACGCCAGTGCCTGGCCTTTTTTACGTCATGGCGCTTCTGTTCGCTTCCGAAGGCATGCGCAATCCCCGGTCACGGGTTCCCAGGTGCCGCATCGCGTGATAAGCCAGGAGGCACGGGGCAGATCGGAACAGGCGACGGCGTCCGCCGGGGCACGGCCGCCAGGAACACCGCAGGAGGTGCCGTGATGACCCGCCGTTTCGCAAGGCTGACTGTGCCAGCGCTGCTGCTTGCCCTGCCGCTGGCAGTTCCGGCTACCCTGGCCGCGACTTCCGCCCCGGCGGCGGCACAGGCCGGTTCCGGCGCCGGGGTTGTCCCGCAGGGCACGCAAAACAACGCAAGCTACGCGGCGAGTTTCGCCGCCGCGCAGGTCACGAGCACCGACGCGACCTCGGGCCAGGTCAGCTGCTACCGGCCGGAAGATCCGTATTCCGCCAACGACGGCCCGAACGACGGCTACACGGGCATGTCAGCATGCCCGGCCGCGGGCGCGACCACCGGTGAGGACACCGGGGCCTCCGGGCCGTACCCGACCCAGGCCGGCAGCAATCCCGGCTATCCCGCTACGGGCCCGATGCTGGTCAAGGACTACTCCGAATCGGACATCCGGGTCGACCCGACCAATCCGAGGCACCTGATCGGATCGTCGAAATGGTTCGTCAGCGCGGAGGGCTACAACCACGTGCTCGGTTTCTACGAGTCCTTTGACGGCGGCGCGACCTGGTCCACCGGGCACATCCCCGGCTACGAGGGGTGGACCGATAACACCGACCCGGTCGGCGCGTTCGACGGATTCGGCAATTACTACGAGTTCATCCTGCCCTACCAGTTCTTCTACAACTCAGACGGAACCCACAACTTCACCGTGGGCACGCCGCTGGAGCCCAACCCCGCCGAGCCGGCCGAAGCGGTCGCGATGGCGGTCCGCCCGCACGGCGCGACAGCCCCGGCCAACTGGATCACCACCCACGCCGGCCACCCGGACTTCGTCGCCAGCTATGACAGCGTCGGGAACGAACCGGACAAGCAGTGGATGACGATCGACACCAACCCGGCCAGCCCGCACTACAACCGCGTCTACGCCATGTGGGTGGACTTCCACTTCCTCACCCCGGTGCCCTACGTCTCCTACGCCGACGCCAGGCCGGACGGGACCCACACCGACTGGTCCGCCCCGCAGAAGCTGCCGGTCGGCCCGAATAACCCGACCGGGGTCACCTACCTCCTGCCGCACGTGGACCCCAGCGGCGCCATCTACACGACGCTGACCAACTTCTCGCCCAAGAAAGGCTTCTGCTGCGCGTCGGTGTTCGTAGACAAGTCCACCAACGGCGGGAAGACCTGGTCGGTGGCCGGGACCGCGGTCAGCAGCGTGAAACCGCCGCCGCTGGTCTACCCGAACACCACGTTCCGGGACGGGATCGAGAACACCTTCGCCGTCGGCAACCAGCTCGATGCGCAGGGCCGTTACCCGCTATATGTGGCCTACGAAGACTTCAGCGCCGGCGTGGACAACGTGATGCTCACCACGTCCTACGACGGCGGCGCCACCTGGACCAGCCCGGTCCAGGTCAACGACAACGCCAGCGCCGCCGACGAGTTCCAGCCCAACCTCACCGTGGCGCCCGACGGCACGGTCAGCGTGAACTTCTACGACCGCCGCCTCGCCTGCCCCGCAGCCGGGACCGCGCAAGCCGTGGCCGCCGGGCTCGCCCTGGACCAGGTCAACCCCAACTACACCGGCAGCCTGCCGCCGAACGGCGCCGCCAACTACTGCGTGAACGCGAGCATCCAGTTCTACACCCCGCAACTGAGCCCGATCGGGCACAACATCCGGATCAGCCAGCACACGTTCGACCCCCAGCTCAACGCCCCGCACACCGCCTGCGCGACCTGCGAGACCACGTTCATCGGGGACTACTTCGGGAACACGGTGGGCGCGAAGCCGGGCGGTGCGGTGGACTACTCGACCTTTGCCTCCACTTACGACGACGGCACCAACCCCGCTCACTACCAGCAGCAGATAGTGGCGAGCGTCCGGGTGCCCTGACCACCACAGGAAATCGGCAGTGCGGCCGTGCTGAGCGCGGCGGCGGCGCAGGGTGTGGCCGCCGGCTCGGCTGGCCATGGCTCTTGGCGCGGCGGACGGTTTGCCGATCACCCGCGCCCCAGGCGGGTCAGTTCCGCGGCGTAAAGACCAGGGCCGGAAATCTCGCCCGATTCCCCCCGTATCCCCACGGTGGCCGGGACGGTCCGGGTACCGTTACCCCGCGTCGGCAGGCCGCTGCCGGTGCCGGTAGGCATCGCGTGATGCTGCTCGGTGTGTGAGCCGTGCGCCTGTCAGGGTTGGGAGGACAGATGCGGTCTGCGAGCTTATTGCGCTGTGCCCGGATCGCGGCAGCGGTGACTGCCGCGGCGGCGCTCACCCTGCCTGCGGTGCCCGCCCTGGCGTCATCTTCCGCGGCGTCGCCCGGCGGGTGGGCAGCCGCCGTGGAAGGCGCGCAGATCCTGCTGTCCAGATCGGTGGGGCCGCCCACCTCGGTGGTCGGTGTCGGTGGAAGCGGGTTCGGCGCATCAGAGGGTGTGGACATCTTCTTCGACTCCATCCTGCTGGCCGCGACACAAACCGCCGGCTCGGGAACTTTCGGCCCCGTCAAGATCACGATCCCGGCATCCGCGCTCCCCGGTCGGCACACGATCTCGGCCAAGGGAAGCAGCACCGGACGGGTGGCGACGGCCGTCTTCACGGTCAGGACCAACTGGGCGCAGTTCCGTTTCGGGCACCGCCACAGCGGCGTCAACCCGTTCGAGAACGTCCTGGGCGTCAGCAATGTCGCCAGCCTGCAGAACAAGTGGACCCTCGTCACCGGGGCGGGGGTGGAATCGTCACCCACGGTAGCCGGCGGTGCGGTCTACGTCGCGTCGAACGACGGCACCCTGTACGCGGTGCGGGCAACAACCGGGAAGCCGATGTGGACGCTGCACACTCCCCGCCCGATAGTTTCTTCCCCTGCCGTGGCTCACGGGGTGGTGTACGTGGGCGCCGAAGGAGGCGGCCCGGTTCTTTTCGCGCTGAATGCCAGCACCGGCAAGCAACTGTGGAGCTTTTCGCTCACCAACACCAGCACGGCGGTGCCCGACTCGCCGGCCGTGGCGAACGGCGTGGTGTACTTCAGCGCCACCAACGGCTACCTCTACGCGCTGAACGCCACCACCGGGAAGAAGCTGTGGAGCTTCCACACCGGGGCCGCCGGTCCAATCTCGCCTGCGGTGGCCAACGGTGTCGTGTTCACGGCCTCGAACACCGGCACGATCTACGCGGTGAACGCGGCCACGGGCCAGCAGCTGTGGAGCTTCAGCACCGGCGCCTTCACCACCTCGTCCCCCGCGGTGGTGAACGGCGTGCTCTACGAGGGCTTCGGCGATACGCTCTTCGCGGTGAACGCTGCCACCGGCCAGGAGAAGTGGACTTTCGTGACCCACGGCCACGGCGATGTGGACTCCTCCCCCGCAGTGGCGAACGGGCTCGTGTACTTCGGATCCAACGACAACAGCCTCTACGCGATCCATGCGGTCAACGGAGGGTGGGATTGGGTCCTCTCCGCCAGCAACGCCGTGACCAGTTCGCCAGCGATAGCGAACGGGGTTCTCTACTTCGCCTCCGAGGACGGCACCATCCGCGCGCACGACGCGAACACCGGGTCGTTCCTCTGGGCCTTCACGACCGGAGGGCAGGTGAACTCGTCCCCAGCGGTCGCAAACGGCTTCCTGTTCGTCGGCTCGGACGACCACAACATGTACGCCTTCGCCCTGCCTTAGGCTGCTCCGAGTTGATCCGAGACAACCGCTCCGTTACCCTGCCCGCACTTGGGAGGTGGGCCACCATGCGTTGGGGTCGGCGGGTTTTGGCGGGTTCCACCATTGTCGCGGCCGTGGGCTTCGCCCTTCCGGCGGCCGCCGCGACGACGTCGTCGCAGGCGTTAATCGCGACGACGACCACGCTCACGTCGTCTTCGACATCGGTCACCCGGGACTCGTGGCTGACCTTCACCGCGATGGTGAGCGCCGCCAGCGGCACCCCCACAGGTTCCGTGACCTTCACCGATACGAGCAACGGGAGCGTCCTCGACACTGCGGAGCTAAGCACGGGGACCGCGACCTTCTCGACAGCCGCGCTCGCCTCAGGGTCTCGAAGCATCGTGGCCTACTACAACGGCAGCAGCAGCTACGCCTCGAGCACCTCCGGCGGCCTGGCCATCACCGTCTCGCCTGCGGGCTCCCTCGCCACGGCCTACCAGGTTGATCCCCGCCACGACGGCCGCCAGTCCGCAGGCGCGCTGATCGCCAGTTCGCTCACCAGGAAGTGGCGCGTGACCCTCGGCGGAACTGGTGGCGATTTTGCCGAGGGGGGCGACGTGTCCTACCCCGTCATAGCCCGCGGCCGGGTCTTTGTCACCGCGGAGTACACCCAGAGCTACGGAACCCAGTTGTACGCGCTGGACGCGAGGACCGGTGCGGTCGACTGGTCAGTGGGGCTGGGGGGCACCTACGGGTTCTCGGCGCTGGCGTACGACGGCCGGCGCATCTTCGCGCTCAACTACGACGGAGTCCTGACCGCGTTCGTCGCAAGCACCGGTCACGAGCTCTGGTCGGCCCAGCTGCCCAATCAGTATCAGTTCACGGCCCCGCCAACCGCCTACGATGGCGTCGTCTATGTCTCGGGTGCCGGTTTCGGCGGGACGGTGTATGCGGTCAGCGAGGCCGACGGCGTCGTCCGGTGGACGGGCACGGTGGTAGCTGGTGACAAGAGCTCACCCGCCGTGGACAACACTGGGGCGTACGTCTCGTACGCCTGCCAGCAGGTCTACAGATTCAGCCTCCGCGGAAACCTGGTCTGGCATCACGACACCGGCTGCTGGGGCGGGGGCGGCAGCACCCCGGTGCTGCACGGGAGTTACGTCTACGCCCGGGGCCCGTACGGCACGCCGGTGATCCTCTCGAAGTCTTCGGGAACGCCGAGCGGCAGCTTCGCGTCGGCCACCGCGCCCGCCTTCGACGGCACGAACATGTACACGCTGCAGAACGGGAAGCTGGTGGCGCTGGACCCGTCCGGCAGCCCGAACCGCTGGACGTTCGGCAACGGAGACCTTGTCACGGCGCCCGTCGTCAGCGGCGGTGTCGTATTCGTCGGGAGCAGCGCCGGGACGGTATACGGCGTATCGGCGAGCTCGGGCACCCAAGTGTGGACCGGCACCGCGGGCTCGACGATCCTCGGCCCGGACGAGCGGAACGCCGACGTTCTTATCGGGATGGCGGTCGGGGGTGGCTTGCTCGTCGTCCCCGCCGGCAATGCGCTGACCGCTTTCGGTGACTAGACGCCAGCCGCCTCCGCGCCGCCGCGGCGGCCGCAGCGGCCGAAGGCGCGGTCAGCATCGCATCCGTCCAGCTCGATGATCTCAACCCATCGCTCGCACTACCTGCTAGCCCCGCCCGGGCATCTCGGCACCGTCATCATGCCGTCGTGTGCAGATGATCGCACCATGGCGCCCATGCAGGTCCAAGTGGCGGTGAAGGAATAAGAACACGTTCTGGTGTCCATCTGCGTCGTGAGCCAGTCGTCATGCTTGCCCCATCGTCTTCATGGCATTCTTTGCAGAACCCGGCTGCGAGTCACTTTGACTATCGGGCATTAGTGACCGATCATGCTCTCATGGCAACGAAAACTTTGATCGTAGATGACCTCGACGGCTCCGAAGGAGCCAGCACCGTATCGTTCTCCCTCGGGAACACCGCTTATGAGATCGACCTGTCCGGCAAGAACAAAGCGACGATGGCCAAGAAACTGTCCAAGTTCACGGATGCGGCGCGCAAGGTCCGCGGGAGCGCGGCACCAAGAAGAGCGTCCCGCAATCAAACCGGGGTCATCCGTGAGTGGGCGAAGGCCAACGGCCAAAAAGTGTCCGAGCGAGGCCGCATACCAGAGAGCGTCATCGCCGCTTACAACGCTGCGCACAACTAGTCACGACGAGAGCATCGCCGAGCCTGCGGGCGAGCGCGTAGTCACGACGAGAGCATCGCCGAGCCTGCGGGCGAGCGCGGCTTGACGGTCAGTCATGCCTTGCGGCGGCTCTACTTGATCTTCAGCCGCAGGGTATAGAGAGTGAATTCCTTGATCGCTCTGGCGTACTCCGCGTATGCATCAAGGCGTGCTCATCCCAGCGAACTGACTGGCCGTGTTCCCAGCGGGCTTGTCGGTCGCGGTCGTCGTCAGCACGGTTTTTAAAACATCAACCGCCATGCCGGTGAGCGCAGGTGACTGCCCTGGGATGCTCGTCATAGGCAAGCGCGTCAAACTTGGGCGCAGCTTTAAGCTTAGAGGGACCAGACTTCAATAGGCGGGCCGTGGACGGGTGACCTGTATGCCTGTCCGGTGAGCACGGGTGACCTGCATGCCTGTCCGGTCTCCTCGGCACCTCACCGGCGGGACTTTCTTGTTGTCGTGCCACGGCACCTGTGCAAGGGAGAGCGGTTGACCTTGCTGCCGGCCGACTGAACCCGGTCCCTTGCAACCTGGAGTCATACGGCCCGGGACCCCAGACCACCGCCGTAGAAGGCTCTGCTCCGGCTGCTAGCCCGCCAGCTTCCGGTTGACCTCGGCGGGCCGGACTGCTCCGCGGCCGGCGCTGGTGGCCAGCAGTTCGTCTAGGTCGCGCCGGAACGCGTCGTGCAGCGCGTTCATCGCGAACCCGGCAAGCCGGCCGGAGCGGGCCCGTGTCGCGACCATCGAGCAGGCGCCGGCCAGGATCGCGCCGGCCGCGATCACCGTGGCAGCTGCACCGGCATCGGGGGCGGGCTGGCCTGCGCTCGGGTGAGCGGCGGCCACGAAGATCGCGACGCCGGCGGCAAGAACCGCCGCCGCGAGCACCTGCCCAGCCGACGGCCGGGCCCGGTCCAGGAGCGCGCGCAACGGCAGCGCGAAAGCCAGGCCCATAACCAGCAATGGCTGCACGACCGCCAGCGCTCCGGCGTGCAGGGCCGCAGCGTGCAGGGCGAGACCGGCCACGCCGACTGTCTGGCCTGCCGCCCATCGCGGGCGGTGCGCTAGCCGCCACAGCAGGTGGATGCCGCTGCGGTAGCCCTGCTCGCCCGTTGCGGCCTGATGTTGCAACGCCGACGCGAGCGCCATGCAGATCGCGGCGGCTAGCGCATAGCCAACCGCGCTGCCGCTCACGGCGCGCTCCATGCGGTGCCAGGTGCCCGCCACCGGGGAACCAGCCGGGAATGCCGCCGGGCCCGTCCATGACCAGGTACCGGCCGGGTTCTGGCCATGCGGCGGGGCCGCCGCCGCGCGGCGGCGGGCAAGGCGGTCAGCGGGCCGGCGTCATGCCCCATGGCTGCCTCCTGGCGCGCGCCGCTTCGCCGCCTGTCCGGCCCGGGCACCCGGGCCTCCCGGTGGAGACTGCCGCGCGGCGTCAGTCGCGGCCGGGCCAGAAATGCCTCGGCCTCCAGGGCAGCCACGGCGACCCGCGGCATGCTTCCGGTACCGGGGTAGACAAAAAACCGGGGCTCCCAGACCGGGCAGAACCTGGCGTTGAACTTGTACCGCGATTCGATCTGGAGCCAGCGCGACAGGAACAAAAGGATCCCGCGCCAGGCCCGCAGCGCCGGCCCGGCGCCGATCCGCTCGCCCAGCTCCAGGGCGGCGCGGAATACCGCGAAGTTCAGCGAGATCCGCTTGACGCCCAGCTCGTGTGCAAGCTGAATAACCTCGGCGATGAGGAACTCCTCCAATCCAGGCGGTGCGGACCGGTCGCGGTGCATCAGGTCGAGGGACAGCCCATCCGCGCCCCAGGGCACGAAATGCGCGAATACGCGGAGCGCGCCATCCTGGATTGCCGTGGCGACGACGCAGCACTCGTCCCCGCAGCCGCCGACCCGGCCGAGCGCCATCGAGAACCCCCGTCCGGCCAGGCTGCCGCGCCAGGAGCCGGCCTGCCTGACCAGCTGGTCCACCTCTTCGCGGGACATGCCACCCACCCGGCGCACCTCAGCTGCGTTGCGCTCACCGCGCACCTGCCCCGCCATCTCCCGCACGTTCTGCAGCGCCGGGCCCGGCAGGGCGAACCCGGCCACCTCCACGACGGCCTCGTCGCCGATCTCGAGCGCGGTCAGCCCGCCCTCGCGGCACCAGACCTCGGCACCGAGTTCGCTGCAGCCCATGACCGCAGGAACCCAGGCGTGCCTGGCCGCCTCATCCAGGAAGGCGCGGATCGCGCCCGGCCAGGCCTCCGGGTCGCCGAGCGGGTCGCCGCTGGCCAGCATGACGCCGGAGACCACGCGGTAGCCGATGCAGGACTTGCCCGTAGGAGACCAGATGACGCTCTTGTCGTCGCGCAACGCGAAGTAGCCGAGCGAGTCGTTCTCACCGTGCCGATCCAGCAGCGCCCTGATCCGGCAGGCGTCCTCCTGCGTGAGCAGGGTGGCCGGCCCGGCGGGGCGCAGGATCAGGTAAGCGGTGACAGCCACGGCGAACAGGCCGAGGCCCGCGGGTCAGGGCGGTAAACAGGTCCCCGCGGTCCTGCGTGGTGAACTGGACCGGTCCTGAGATCCCGGCCAGCCCGTAGATGACCGACTGGAGCCGCTGGCCGAGTGTGTAGGGACCGGCAAGGTCGCGGGAGAGCATGATGAAGGCGAGGCCGATCAGCACGTCCGCGCCCAGCAGCGCCGGGAGGGTGCGCAACGCCCGCCGGCGGGTCCGGGGATCACCACTGGCGTAGAACTCGCCGCGGAAGCACCAGAGGATGACCAGCAGCGTGGCTGGCACGACCGCCGACGTGACCCGCGGAAGGTGCAGCACGTGCAGCACGACGTTGACGGCGAGCAGCAGCATCACAGCCTGCCAGGCCCGGCGCTTACGCCTGCGCAGACCGTGCGAGAGCATCAGCAGCAGCAGCCCGATGATGATGCCGGCCGTGCGCGCGGCATTGGACAGGCCCGTTCCGGGCACCACTCCGTTGATCTTGTGCAGCTCCTGGGCGAGCCGCGGGTACCTTTCCGGCAGGCCAGGAACCAGCTGGCCTGCGATGTCAGCCAGGCCGATCAGCATGCTCAGCCAGCCCGCAGTGATCGGCACTGAGCGCCGGTGATGTCTGCGATCGGGCGGCCGTGAGGGGTGCCGCGCGCCCGCCCGCTCCCCTCCGCCTGGTGCGCGCGCTGCGGGGCGCTCGTCCCCTCGGTCGGTCACATCAGGCATATGGCCGCCCTTCCGTATGTCCAAGGCACCACCCCCCGCGCGGGGCGGGCTGGGCCGATCCCCGCATGCCTGCCCGCAAGCGCGGGCACTTCGGCCAGGAACCATTCCTCAGCCTGGGCAGGCGCGTTGCCGCAGCGCGCCATCACCTGCGCCTTTCCTGGGCTCGGGGCCTGCCGCCCTCACCACACCTGATGTGCCGAGCAGTTGCGGCCCGATGCGACCGCGGCGATCGGAGCCATGTGGGGCCACAGCTAGCCGCGCAACGCTGATACTACATCTACACTGATGTAGAAGTTCCATGCGGACGCTTCAGTCCACAGCTCAGGACCAGGGTCACCGCCACCAGCGCCCGCCAGGCAGGCGGGCGGGCACCGAAAGCTCCTCCGCCAGGTAGGCCGTGAAATACGCCTCTCGTTCATCCTGAGCTCGCCAGATGGTAGGGGCTCTACAGCCATGTAGAAGACAGATTCCCGCGCGTCTGGCAGTCGTCTGCTTCCGGCGCGCAGAGGGTGGCCACGCAGGATTGTGTCCTGAGGCCTGCCGACACGCATATCGCCGGACCGATGCGCCTCCGCTGGTGCCGCAGCAGCACTTCTGCGGCAACCTCGACAGCTTGGAACCCGCACAGCTCGACCGGCTCGCGCTAGATCGCGAAGTCATCCTGCCCGACAACCGCGGCGTCGGCGGCTCCGCCGGGGCGCCTGTCAGGCTGCGGCGCGGGCGAGCTTGACGCGGGCGGTTTCGAGGGCAGAGGCCGGCTACCGCCGCCACCCCCGTCATGGCCTTGCCGAGCAGGACGGCCTGCGGGCCACGGCGACGACACGCTCGCCGACCCAGCGTCCGGAGAATTCCACCGCTGAGGCCAGCCGAGCGCGTCAGCGAGCAGTCACGACAAGATCGTTACCATCGTCGCGCAGGCCAGCTTCAGCCGCCACGGCCCGCCCACCAGTCGCTGCACGGTGCAGGGGCTCAGCGGCCGGCCGGCGCCGGCGTGGATGACCGCCATCACCCCGGCTTCCAGCCAGCCTGCGGCCCGGCGCCGCCGGGCACCGTGGCCCGGAAGGATGCTCCCGCATGACAAGCCCCCGAACATCCGCTAACATCTACAGCGCTGTAGAGATTCTACAGTTCTGTAGATGATTTGAGGAGTCCAGCCTGCCGCGCCGGGCGGGTGCCCGGGAACCGCGGGCGTGCAGGAGGGAAACCTGCGTGAGCATCGCGCCAGCCGCCCGGCCGCCGCACCGCTGCACGGCCTGCCCGTCAACCAACCCGGTCAGCGCGGCCTCACAGCCGCAGGCGCCCGGAGGACCTTACATCTACTGGCTGTAGGAACTTACCTCAGCCGGACGCCGTGGATTCACCACGGAACCGGAGTATTGAGCCGGGCCTGCGGGCCGGCCGGACGGAAGGCCGCCGATGTCCCACCTGACCTATGCCGAGGCGATCGTTGTCGGCCTGTTCCAGGGCGTCACCGAGCTGTTCCCGGTCTCCAGCCTGGGCCACAGCGTGCTCATCCCGGCGCTGATCGGCGGCCAGTGGGCCCGGGACCTGAACGTTTCCGCCCCCCAGTCGCCTTACCTGGCGTTCATCGTCGGCCTGCACGTGGCCACCGCGGCGGCGCTGCTGGCGTTCTTCTGGCGCGACTGGCTGCGCATCATCGGCGGGCTGCTCACCTCGGTCCGGGACCGCCAGGTCCAGACACCCGACCAGCGGCTGGCGTGGATGCTGATCCTGGCCACCATCCCGGTCGGCATCAGCGGGCTGGCGCTGGAGCACCTGTTCCGCACCGTGCTCGGCAAGCCCATCCCCGCCGCGATCTTCCTCACGCTCAACGGCGTGATCCTCTACGGCGGCGAGCGGCTGCGCCGCCGCGCGCCGGCCGGAAACGGCGCTCGGGCAAGCGCGGTCGCCGCGGGCGCCACCGGCTCTACTGGCCCTGCCGGCCATGCCGGGCAGACGCGGACCGCGGCGCGCCAGGCCGCCCGCACCGACCTGTCATCAGACCGGCGGCTGGCCACCCTTGGCTTCGCCGAGGCCACGCTGATCGGCTCGGCGCAGATCCTCGCCCTGCTGCCCAGCATCAGCCGCTCCGGCGTCACCATGGTCGCCGGCCTGGCCCGGGGCCTGTCCCACGAAGACGCCGCCCGGTTCTCCTTCCTGCTGGCAACCCCGGTGATCCTCGCCGCCGGCCTGCTGAAAATCCCCGACCTGACCGGGCCGCTGGGCGCCGGCATCGGCGGACAGGTCCTGGCCGGCAGCCTCTGCTCCGGCATCGGCGCCTACCTGTCCGTCCGCTACCTCGTCCGCTACTTCCAGACCCGCACCCTCACCCCGTTCGCCATCTACTGCACCCTGGCCGGGCTCGCCAGCCTCGCCTACCTCACACTGGCCTGACCACCTGGCCAGGCACCGCCGGCCGGACGCCGCCACGGCGCACCAGCCCGCCGGCACCCGCCGCATCCGCTACGCGTGTCACCGAGGAGATCCCGTGACCACCTCCATCTCCGCTCGTAATGCCCCCGCCGCCGTCACCGCCGGGCTGATCGTCCTCGGCGTGATCTTCGCCGGCCTCGGGGTCCTGTACCTGGCGAAGAGCGCCGGCCAGCTGCCCGCCTTCCTGCCCGGTCACCAGGCCGGATCAGGCCACCACCACACCAAGCACGCCCTGGCCGCATTCGCCCTGGCCATCTTGTCCTGGGCCGGCGCCTGGTTCACCACCGGCAAGCGCGCCCGCAGCGCGGCCTCCTGACAGGCGCTGCCGGTCGGCTCGTCCTCGTGCCGGGCTGCCAGGCCAAGGACCCGCGCCGGTTACACCGATCACCCTCAGGTGAGGCTCATATGGTGACCGAGCAAGAAACCATGCAGCAGCAGACGAGGGATCGCGTGCTACCTGCGCGCGCTGCCCCGCCGCCCGGCGTGCCAGGCGTGATCCATGATCCCCCCGTCACCGCGCGGGGGAATGCGTGCTGCCGAAGTCGCCGATACCCGCGCCGCGCCCGGCCGCGCCTTCCGATGGCCGTTCACCGCGACGCAGTGACCCGACATGGCTGATGCAGCCGCCTCAACGCCACCAGCGCCGGCCGCGCCGATCGCGGAGACGCCGTCCACCGGCCTGACCAGCGCCCAGGTTGCCGAGCAGCGCTCGCGCGGGCTGACGAACGGGAGCGGGGAGCGCACCAGCCGCTCGGTCGCGGAGATCCTGCGGGCGAACATCTTGACCCGCTTCAACCTCATCCTCGGTGTCCTGCTGGCCGTGATCCTGGTCGCCGGCCAGCCGCAGGACGCCCTGTTCGGCGTCGTGCTTGTCACCAACGCGCTGATCGGCATCGGGCAGGAGCTGCGTGCCAAGCGGACGCTCGACCGGCTCGCCGTGCTCAGCGCCCCGCGTGTCCGGGTGATCCGCGACGGCACGCAGCAGGACATAACTGTCGCGAGCCTCGTCGCCGGTGACCTGGTCGACCTGCGCGCCGGCGACCAGCTGGTGGCGGACGGGGTGGTGCGCTCCAGCACCAGCCTGGAGGCCGACGAGTCGCTGCTCACCGGCGAGTCTGAGCCTGTGGACAAGCGGGCCGGTGATCACCTGCTGTCGGGCAGCTTCGTGGCCGCCGGGTCCGGCGGCTACCAGGCCACGGCGGTGGGCGCCGACGCCTACGCCCGCAAGCTCGCCGCCCAGGCGCGGCGTTACGCGCCGGTGCGCTCGGAGCTGGTGGACGGCATCAACCGGATTTTGCGCTACGTCACGTGGGCGATCCCTCCGGTGGCCGTGCTGCTGGTCATCAGCCAGATCCACGGCCATCAGACGGTGCGGGAGGTTGCCACCGGGACGGTCGCGGCGCTGGTCGGCATGGTCCCGCAGGGCCTGGTGCTGCTGACCAGTGTCGCCTTCGGCGTGGCCGCGGTCACGCTCGCCCGGCGCCGGGTGCTGGTGCAGCAGCTTCCCGCGGTCGAGGGCCTGGCCCGGGTGGACGTGGTGTGCTTGGACAAGACCGGCACCCTCACCGACGGGACCATCGCGTTCGACAGCCTCATCCAGCTCGACGGCCAGGCGCCGGCCGAGGCGGCACTGGGGGCGCTGGCCGACGACGAGAACCGCAACGCGACGCTGGCCGCGATCGGGCAGGTCTTCCCGCCACCGGACGGGTGGCCGCGGCAGGCAGCCGTGCCGTTCTCGTCGGCGCGCAAGTGGAGCGCGGCCAGCTTCGCCGGCCACGGCACCTGGATTCTGGGGGCGCCAGAGATGGTGCTGCCCGCCGGCCAGCAGGAACAGCTATCGCAGGCCGCCGAGCTGGCCGCCAGCGGCCGGCGGGTCCTCGTGCTGGCGCGCGCCGAGGGCCGCCTGGACGGCGAGTCGTTGCCGCAAGACCTGCGGGCGGCGGCCTTCGTCCTGCTCGGAGAACAGCTGAGATCCGACGCCGCCGAGACCATCGCCTACTTCACGGCGCAGGGCGTGGCGCTGAAGGTGATCTCCGGGGACAGCCCGCTCACCGTCAGCGCCGTCGCGGCGCGCGCCGGCCTGCCCCACGCCGACAGGCCGGCAGATGCGCGGGACCTGCCGGAGGACCCCGGCGCGCTCCGCCGCCTGCTGGAGGAGCGCTCGGTCTTCGGCCGGGTGACCCCCCAGCAGAAACAGGCGATGGTCACCGCCCTGCAGGCCCGCGGCCACACCGTGGCGATGACCGGCGACGGCGTCAACGACGTGCTGGCCCTCAAACTCGCCGACATCGGCATCGCCATGGGCTCGGGCGCGCCGGCGACCAAGGCGGTCGCCGAACTGGTGCTGCTCGACAGCCGGTTCGCCACCCTGCCCGGCGTCGTCGCGGAAGGCCGCCGGGTGACGGCCAACATCGAACGCGTCGCCAACCTGTTCATCACCAAGACGGTCTGGGCCACGCTGCTCGCTGTGGCCGCGGGCGTCACGCTGCTGCCCTACCCGTTCCTGCCCCGCCACCTGACGATCATCGACACCCTGGCCATCGGCGTTCCGGCCTTCTTCCTCGCGCTGGCGCCGAACTCGCGGCGCTACCTGCCTGGGTTCACCGGCCGGGTGCTGCGCTTCGCCATCCCGGCCGGCAGCATCGTCGCCGCGGCGACATTCGCCGCCTATGCCCTGGCCCGGGCCCGCGGTCTCCCGCTGGTACAGCAGCGCACGGCCGCGACCCTGGTCGCCCTCATCCTCAGCCTGTGCGTGCTGGTCCTGCTCGCCGCCCCGCTGACCTGGCGCAGGATCGTCCTGGTCGGCGCCGTGCTGGCCGGCTTCGTGCTGCTGTTCCCGGTACCCGCGGTGCGCCGCTTCTACGCGCTGCAGCTGCCGCGCAGCGGGCTCGCAGCCACGCTGGCCATCGCAGCACTCGGCGCCGCTGCGCTCGCGGGCTTCTGGGTCCTGTCCCGCCGAAGCGGCCGCGCACCGCCTCCGGTGGTCCGCCAGTGACAGCCGGAAGTCGGCCTGAACCCCGGGCCCCCACGGCGTACCGCCACGGCGATCACCATGCTCGCCGTGGGAACTATCGCGGTCAACCCAGGGCCGCGACGGCTTCGGCAGCCCAGCGCGCGTCGATGCCGGACCTGTGCCGCTCGGATAGTCGATCGAGTGGCTGACGCGCTGTCGCCAGAAGGCTTGTTGCGGTGATAGTTGGCTGGCCAGGTGCTTCTCAAGATCGTCTACTTGCTGGTTCGCCGGATACCCGGCCTGGCTGTCCTGGTGTTTCGATCGTGGGCCGCGCGACGTACTTCTATGGGAGTGCAGGTGGTGAGCGGCCGCGGGGTGTGACTCGGGCCTGTCAGGGTGCGGCAGTGTCCTGTGACCGGCCTCGATGTGGGAGGGCTGTGATCCCGGCGCCGAGGGTGAGCAGGGCGGCGAGCGCGGCCAGGCCGCCGGTCAGGGTGGTGGCGGCGATCACGCCGACGAGCAGGGGGCCGCCGGCGTCGCCGAGTTCCCGGCCGACCTCGGCGGCGCCCATGGTCTGGCCGAGCCGGCCCTCGGGCGCGGTGGCGGCGAGAGCGGCGAAACCGAGCGGGGTGATCAGCGCGGTGCCCAGGCCGATCGTGATCGCGGCGCCGAGCAGGCCGGGCAGGCCCGGAACGAACGCGGCCAGGGCCAGGCCCGCCGCGCTGGTGGCCAGGCCCGCGCCCAGCCCGGTCCGGGCGGCCAGGCGGCCGGTGTCGCAGGCGCGCCCGGCCCGGGGCTGGATCACCGCGGCGGTGGCGGCCAGCAGGGAGACGGCCGCGCCGGTGGCGAGCGGTCCGAGCCCGGCATCATGGCCGAGTACCGGCAGGAACCCGACGCCGGCCGAGAGGGCCGCAGTGCCTCCGGCCAGCGCGGCGGTCGGGCCGAGGAACGCCGGCGCTGACAGGCGGCGGGTCAGGTCCGCGATGGTCTGGCGGTGCCTGGGCAGCGGCGGCGCGGCCGGGACGGCCAGCATCGCCCATCCGGCCACCGCGAGACCCAGCGCGGCGAGGACGGCGAACAGCAGGCCGTATCCGTGGAGCGCGACTAGGGCGCTGCCCAGCAGCGGGCCGAGGGTATAGCCCAGGCCCTTCCACGCGCCGTAGCTGCCGAACGCCCGGCCCCGGCCCCCGGGCGCGAGGCGGGCGACGAGCATGGAGGCGGCCGGGGAGAACGCCGCGGCAGCGGCGCCCTGCCCGAGCCGCGCGGCGAACAGGGCTGCGGGGTTGCCCGCGAGGAGGAATCCGCCGGATGCGGCGGCGAACGCGAGCAGCCCGCCGATCAGCACCGGCTTGCCCCCGACGCGGTCAGCGAGGGCGCCGAACACCGGCTTGAGAACGACTTCCGCGCCGTCGTAGAGGGCGAGCAGGATCCCGAGGGTCAGCAGCGAGCCATGCCGGGTGCCGGTGTAGACGCCGAGGTTGGCCGCGACCGCGTGGGCGCCGAACGCGGTGGTGAACCCGGCAGCGTACAAGGGCCGCCTGGTGCGGCCGGCCGCCTGGGGACTGGCCGGGCCGGGCGGGTCTGCGAGGCGCGGACCCAGGGCGCCCGCGCCGCCGGGGTCGGTGGGCGGGGGCGCAGACACGGGATGCTTGGCTCCTCGGGCGGGCGGCGAGGTGATGGCGGGTCAGTG
>WNGL01002324.1_pt1 | contig 23595 bp, 14 predicted proteins | sample 5400591 | NCBI WGS metagenome assembly WNGL01 (sample SAMN13153377, study PRJNA577476) | soil metagenome | isolation source: 80 cm soil or saprolite under Garry oak tree replicate 1 | place: USA:California | collected 2016-06-15 | reverse complement strand
CGCTGGCCAGGCCGCGGGTGCGCGCCATCCGCATCCCGCCGCCGCTCAAGGGATCTGCCGTGTAGTAAGACATGACCAACCTCCAACGCGGCACACGCTCGGTCGCCGCGCTGTGATCGTTATTCCCGGCAACCGCCCTGCTTAATCGCCGACCAGCCGTTCTTGCGTGCGGGTCGAGGCGTGGTGGATCTTGCGCTGCTGGCTCGTCCTGATACGTTCGACCCCGCCGCAGTGGGGCGCCTTCGAGCGTCTGGTCACCGCCTCCTGCCGCCGCCCCAATCAAACTGCGCGACCGTGCCGGCAGAGATTTGGCGAGGGACCCGGCCTTCTCGCCCGGTGAGCACCGTCATCGCGCTGACAGTCTCCGTACCCGCGACGTCGGCAGTGCCTTCGGTGCGACCGTGACCGTCGCCCCGATGGCTACACGAGGGTCACGTCCTCGGGCATCGTCTGCGGAGCGACGCCCGCGGCCACCATCTGCTGCCCGTCACTGATCTGGAACACGTGCCAGCGGCCCCCGGCCACTTCGCGCGCCATCACATGCAGGTACGGCCGGGCACCGTTGATCTTGGTCTTGTTGTTGTCGTTCACCGCGACGCTCCCATCAACCGGCTGATTTCTCACAGTCAGTGGTCCAGCAGTGGTCAACGATCCCGAGGTCCTCAGGCGACGCACACTGCTGAGCAGCACGCCGACAACCGGGGCCGGCTCAGCACCGAGAACGATCGGTATGCCGGACTCATCGACTTCATGCCCGATCGCGCCTAAGGTCAGGGTCGTCGCGTCGTTGATCAACACAGCGGCGCTTCCCGGACGGCCCCGGTCACCGAGTGTGGGAGGGGGTTTCTCGGTGACCGGGGTATCCAGCGACCGCACACCTGATCGTTTCCGTTCACACGCACCAGCGTCGGCTTGCCCACGATGGTCGACGCCGTGGCGCGAGCAGCAGCAGCATGCGCAACGTGTCGCCGCGGAAGATGACCCTGGGTCTGGCGAGCTGCGTGTCGCTCACGCGCTCTGCGCGGCGACACCGACCAGACGAAGCGGGCCTCCGTTGATGCGGTGACGTCCATCGTCCAGCGATGCTGGTTGACAGCTACTTCGGCTGATCCGTGACACGGCCGACAAATCGAACCCGAGGGAAGTGGCCTGGATGAAGCTTGAATCCGCTCTTCGCGCGAGCGCGGTCGACTACCACACTGCAGGAGAGCCGTTTCGAATCGTCTCTGCGGGGTTGCCGCCGCTACCGGGAAACACCGTTCTCGACCGTCGAGACTATGCGCGCAGAGGCGTGTACGAGACGCTCAGACTGTTGATGGTGAATGAGCCCCGCGGCCACGCCGACATGTATGGGGGGTTCATCGTTCCACCGGACGACGACAGCGCCGACTTCGGCGTGCTCTTCTGGCACAAGGATGGCTACTCGACAGCCTGCGGGCACGGAGCGATCGCTTTAGGCGCATGGGCGATTGACACGGGGCTTGTGGTCGCGCCCGACGACGGTGACGCGAGCGTGGTCATCGACGTGCCGTCGGGCCGCGTCGAGGTGCTGGTTCAGCGTGCTCATGCCAGGAACGCGTCGATCAGCTTCCGGAACGTGAAGTCTCACTCGGTTGCGGTCAACCTGGACGTCCAGCTGGAGCAGTCGAAGCTCGCCGTCGACATCGCATTCGGTGGTGCGATCTACGCTGCTGTGCGCGCCAGTGACGTCGGTCTACGGGTAGTCCCCGAAGATCTCGGTCGCCTCATTGAGGCCGGCCGCACTGTCAAGGCTGCCCTTGCGGGGCATCCACTAACGCTAGTCGAAGGCGAGCAACGGCTGTCCGGGGTGTATGGCGTCATCTTCTACGAGGAGCTGTCACCGCCCACAGAGGACCCGACTGCACTTCGGCAGCGTAACGTCACGATCTTCGCTGACGGTCAGGTCGATCGATCCCCTTGTGGCTCAGGCACGTCCGCTCGGCTATGCAGCCTCTACGCCCGAGGCAAGATAGCGATCGGGCAGCTGCTGGAGCACGAATCGATCGTCGGCTCGGTCTTCCACGCCTCGATCACCTCAGTCGAACCCAACGGGAACATCGACACCACAATCACCGGTACGGCTCATCAGACTGGCACTCACGACTTCCTACTCGTTCCCGAGGACGAGCTAGGGCTCGGTTTCGTCCTGCGCTGAACCCAGCGCCTGACGAATGAGTGCTCGACGACGCCCGGGACGCCGCGAGGGAATGTGCCGCTCACGGAACAGAGCATCGTGCTGGCCGCGCCCGGGGGACACTCGCCAAAGACAGGGTTGAGTTCCTAGTTTTTCTTAAGGTTGGCGGACGGTCGATCTTGGGTGGGGTCGCTGGACTGGGGGTGTCCGATCCACGAAGGAGCGTGCCATGTCAGTCCGCAACCATCGTCTCGTTGTTACCGCGATCGTCACGGCGGCCGCGATCGCCGTCCCGGCCGCCGCGTTGGCGTCCGGGTCTCGTTCGCCTGCCAAACCGGTGCCGACGTCTGTTGCAGCGAGGAAGTCTGCGGCCGTTGCGGCGGCTGACAAGTCCCGGGCTCCGTCCGAGTTCCCTGCCCTGGCCGCGTCTGCGGGTATCAGTGTGAGCCGGCTGCAGGCCGGGCTCATCGCCGCCAAGCGGGCCGGCGGCGGCACGGCTACGGGCGTCGCCGCGTTCGCGGCCGCGGCGGGTGTCCCGAACGCGACCGCACAGCGGATCGTCTCTGCTGTATTCGGAAACAGCGTTGACCGCAGCATGACCGGACCCGTGGCAGCGACGGCGCTCGCCGCGCAGCTGGGCGTCAGTGCCAGCGCTGCCCGGCGCGCGTTGCAACAGGTCGACGCGCTGAACGGCAAGGATGGCGTAGATCCAGCCAGCGCCGCGTTTGCCGCGGTCGCGCATGGTCTCGGGATCAGTCCGGCTCGGCTGCTTGCCGCCTTGGGCGATGTTAAGCGGAGCCTGGCCGGCAAGTAATCGCTCGATCAGGCAGGTCCGCGCACAATGGGTCGCGTGCGAGTGCTGGTGGTCGATGACGATGCGGCCGTGCGCCGATCGTTGGCCACCGCACTCGGGCGTGACGGCTACGAGGTACTCACCGTCGACGATGGCAGCGCCGCGCTTGCACACACCGCAGCCGTGAGCGTCGACGCGATTGTGCTCGACGTGGCGATGCCCGAGCCGAGCGGACTCGAGGTGTGCCGGCGGCTTCGTTCCCGTGGCGACCGGACCCCGATCTTGATGCTCACCGCCCGCGATCTGGTCGACGATCGCGTCGCCGGGCTGGACGCAGGCGCGGATGATTACCTCGCCAAGCCGTTCGCCCTCGCCGAGCTACGGGCTCGCCTGCGCGCACTGCTGCGCCGCAGCGGGCCGGCCGCCGACCGACTGGGCTACGCAGATGTAATCCTCGATCTCGCTGCGGCCCGGGTGACGCGGGCCGAGCGCGAGGTCTCGCTCACTCGCACCGAGTACCTGCTGCTCGAACTGTTCCTGCGCAATCCCGGCCGGGTGCTAAGCCACGCAAGCATTTACCAGGCCGTCTGGGGCTATGACTTCGGCCCACGCTCGAACAACCTCTGGGTCTACATGAGTTATCTGCGCGCCAAGCTCGAGGCGGGCGGTGAGTCACGGATTCTGCACACCGTGCGCGGGCTCGGCTACGTGCTGCGAGACACGCCATGACGCTGCGGAACCGAATCTCGGCCGCCGCTGCAGCCGGGGTGCTGGTCGTGGTCGCCGCGGTCAGCACCGTGTTGTACCTGTCGTATGCGCACAGCCTGCGGTCGCGTGTCGCCGCGGCTCTTATCGACGCCGCCCAGCAAGCTTCCACGATCGCCCAGCGCATCAAGCAATCGGCCATCGACAACGGACCGGCACCCGACATCAACAAGCCGGTCACCGTCGGCAGCATCGAGGTCCAGCTGTTTCCCGGGCCGCTGGCCGCCGGTCAGCCCACCCGCTTCGGGTCGCTGGACAGCCGCGACATCGCCGTCGCGCAAGGCGCCCAGCCGGCGTACTTTGCCGAAGCGCACGACGGCGGGCAGCGGTTTCGCGTCTACACGGCGGCCATGCCGGACGCCCCGGGCGGTGCCCTGGTCCGCACCAGCCGGCCCGCGAACGCCGACGACAGCGCGCTGCGCAACGCCGCCCTGCTGCTCGCCGGGCTCACCATCGCGGCCACGGGCGTCACCTACGGTGTTGCCCGGATGTCGGCCGGGCGCCTCCTCCGCCCGATCGGCGAGCTCACCGCGGCCGCCGAGCACGTCACTCAGACCCGCGACCTCACTGCTCGCATCGGCGCTACCCGAACCGACGAGGTGGGCCGGCTCGGCGCGTCGTTCGACACCATGTTGGCGGCCCTGCACGACTCGGTGAGTGCGCAACGCCAGTTGGTCGCAGACGCGTCGCACGAACTGCGCACACCGTTGACCAGTCTCACCACGAACCTCGACCTGCTCGAGGACGGCGCCGGGCTGGCCGACCCGCAGGCACCGGTCCTCGTCCGGGCCGCACGCGAACAGGCCGGCGAGCTGGACCAGCTGATCACCGACCTGCTCGACCTCGCCCGCTATCACGAGTCCACGCCGCACCGCGAGGCCGTGCGCCTCGACCTGCTCACCGACGACACGGTGCGCCGCCTGCGACAGCGCGTGCCACAGGCGCTCGTCGAGGCCGAGCTGCATGCATGCCTGGTCAACATTGATCCCGCAGCAGTCGATCACGCCGTCAGCAACCTGATCGACAACGCGATCAAATGGAATCCGCCCGGCGCTGTGGTGTGCGTCGTCGTCGAGAACGGCAGGACATCGGTCACCGACCATGGCCCCGGCATCGCCGACGAGGACCTCCCACATATCTTCGAACGCTTCTACCGAGCGCCCACCGCACGCGGCATGCCGGGCGCCGGGCTCGGACTAGCGATCGTCGGAGATGTCGTGCACGCCAACAACGGCATCGTCGACGTCCGGACCGGGCCCGACGGGTCGACGTTCACCCTCGCATTTCCTCTACTCCAGAACATCGCGGAGGTGTCGACCGACCGGCAGGTGGCGGTGCCGCGGCGCGGCCAGGACGCGGCGGGCGCGCCCTCCGGATCGGTGGCCGAGCCCGAACCGCGATGATCGTCGTCATCCGTTGAGCGCATCGCGCTCGGGTGTTGCTCGCAGGGCAGGGTGGCAGTACGGATGATCAACTCCCTGGATGTGCACGCAGAGGTAGACAGTCAGGGGTGGCGGCAGTCGACGGGCGTCGGCCGCGGCGAACAGCAGCGGGTCGGCGATCGGGAACGCGTCCAAGAGGCGCCGCCGCAAGATGTTGGCGTGCCTCAGCGAAATGAACGCCCGGGCCGAAGTCCGCTCGCGGACGAGCCGGTCGGGGCACTGATCCCGCTCCTGGAATGCTTCCGTGAGGGGTGCCGAGAGTTTTCGCGCGCCCGTCCGTCGTATCAGCATTGAGTCGGATCGAGGAGGACGTCATGGGCCGGATAGTGGTGACCGAGTTCATCTCGCTCGACGGGGTCATCGAGGCACCGGGTGGCGGGGAGGACTACAAGTACGGTGGGTGGACCTTCGAGGTCGACCGTGGTGATGAGGGCAACCAGTTCAAGCTGGACGAGACGATGGGCTCGGCTGCGTTGTTGCTCGGCCGGCGGACCTACGAGGGCTTCGCAGCGGCGTGGCCCGAGCGCGACGGGGAGTTCGCCGACAAGTTCAACACGATGCCGAAGTACGTCGTGTCGTCGACGCTGCGCGACCCGGAATGGACCAACTCGACCGTGCTCTCCGGCGACCTGGTCGCCGAGGTCACGAAATTGAAGGACGAGCAGGACGGCGACATCGTCGTGCACGGCAGCGCCCAGCTCGTGCAGTCGCTGGTCGAGAACGACCTCGTCGACGAGCTGCGGCTCATGATCTTCCCGGTCGTGCTCGGTACCGGCAAGCGGCTGTTCGGCGAGACCACCGACAAGAAGCGGCTGCAGCTGTCGTCATCAACGGTCGTCGGTGACGGCGTCGCCGTCCAGGTCTACACGCGCACCTGATCCGGTAGAGACTTGGCGCCGTGCCCCTGAACGGCGAGTAGCAGATCAGACCGCTGATCACAGACTGGGCAGCGGTGGTCAACGAGTGGCTGAAGGAGGAACGGCGAATGATGACACCCTCGATCGTCTCCGCGTCCGAGTGGGATGCGGCCCGGGAGCGATTGCTGGTGAAGGAGAAGGAGCTCACCCGAGCGCGCGACGCGATGGCGGCCCAACGCCGGCGTATGCCATGGATGGCCGTGGAGAAGGACTACCGCTTCGAAGGGCCGAACGGGCCGGTAAGCCTGCTCGACCTATTCGAGGGCCGCCGCCAGTTGATCGTCTACCGCGCCTTCTACGGGCCGGACATCACCACCTACGCTGAGGGCGGCGCGTACCCGGAGCGGGCCTGCGTTGGCTGCTCGTTCGTCGCCGACCAGGTAGCGAATCCGGCGCACCTGAATGCCCGCGACACCTCGCTGGCGTTCGTGTCGCGGGCCCCGCAAGCCGATATAGAGCCCCTGAAGTCGCGGATGGGCTGGACGTTGATCCCGTGGTACACGCTGACGGACGACTTTGACGCCGACTTCGGTGTGGACGAGTGGCACGGCACCAACGCCTTCATCCGCGACGGCGATCGCGTGTTTCGCACCTACCTCGTCAACAGCCGTGGCGATGAGGCGATGGGGAGCACTTGGAGCTATCTCGACATCACCGCGCTCGGTCGCCAGGAGGAGTGGGAGGACTCGCCGGAGGGCTATCCCCAGACCCCGCCGTACCAGTGGTGGAACTACCACGACGCATACGGGCCGGACGCCTAATCGCGCACGTCGTAGGCGTCCCGCCGATTCGGGAGCAGTTGGTGACCTGATCGATCTGCTAGCGCGATCGCCGTGCCGTTGTTGAGATCGGCTCAGATGGTGAGTGCGAGTCTGCGGGCGTCGTAGATGGCTGAATGAATGTTGCGGCCAGCAGTCGCGTCGCCGATTCGGAACAGCTGATAGCGACCGTGCGGGTTCGTCGTCAGCCGTTGTGGCTTGATCTGGATCAGCGCGTTGAGGTCTACTTCGCCGGCGTTGATCGACCGGTCTTTGAGCTCGGCGTACACGTCGTCGTTGGGGATCGTGCCGTGCTCTACGACGACTTGATCGACGACGCGCTGCACCGAGCCACCGGTGTATTCGTTTCGCAGCACCGCGACCAGGCCGTCGGGGTGGCGGCGAACCTCGCGGAGCCGGTGATCGGGTGTGAGTCGCACACCGGCGCGGTAGAACGCTGCTAGGTAGGCGGGATACAGCGTGCCGACTACATCCTGTCCCACAAGTCGATCGGGGGTGACGATCTCGACCTGCGAGCCGCCTGCGGCGAGACGCTCTGCCGTGGACAGTGCCTGGTCGCCGCCGTGATCGTCGAAGACGAGTACGCGGTGCCGTGGTGGCACCTCGCCGCCGAGGATGTCCCAGGTCGACACCGTCAGATCATCCCCGGCCGACAGTGTCGGGGTCGCCGGCAGGCCTCCGGTGGCCATGATCACCGCGTCGGGATCGAGTTCCTGAACGGCAGCGCCGTCGGCGAAGGTGTTGAGCCGCACGTCGACGCCGAGACGTCGCGCTTCCGCGTCGAGCCAGTTCACGATGCTGAGCAGCTCCTTGTGCCGTTGGGTGGTCCGGGCTGCGAGTTGGACCTGGCCGCCGACTCGGCTGGCGGCTTCGAGCAGGGTGACCGAATGACCGCGTTCGGCGCAGACGCGGGCCGCCTCTAGGCCGGCGGGTCCGGCGCCGGCGACGACGACGCGTTTGGGTTCCGGCGCCGGTGGTGCGACGTGGGGGATGAGCTGTTCACGACCGGTTGCGGGGTTGTGCAGGCACAGCGAGTCGAGCCCGATGTAGATACGGTTGATGCAGTAGGACGCGCCTACGCATGGGCGGATGCGGTCCTCCTCGCCTGCTTCGAGCTTGCGGACGATGTGCGGGTCTGCGATGTGGGCTCGGACCATGCCCACGAGGTCGACGTATCCCTCACGCAGGGCATGGCGTGCGGTGGGCAGGTCGGCGATCCGTCCGGCGTGAATCAACGGCACACCTACCCTTTCCCTGTAGTCCCCGACCAGCGGCAGGTATCCGCCGAGCGGAGTTCCGAGCGGCTGGATCTGCTGGGCGAGCTCGGCATCGGTGGTGGTGGCGCCGAAGGCCACGGAGACGAAGTCGATGAGCCCGGAGCGCGCCAGAGCCTGCCCGATAGCGATGGAGTCGTCGGCCGTGAGCCCGCCTTCGACGTTCTCGGTGATGCTCAGCCGGACACCGACGATGAAGTCGTCGCCGACCGCCGTCCTGACCTGCTCGAGGATCTCGAATGCGAACCTGAGTCGGTTGTCGAGACCGCCCCCGTAGCGGTCGGTCCGCCGGTTCATTCGCGGGGAGAGGAACTGGTCGATCAGGTGCCCGGCGTACGCGCTGACCTCCACACCGTCGAGGCCGCCGTCGCGGCATCGGCGCGCAGCCTCGCCGTAGGCGTGCACGACTCGGCGGATGTCGAAGTCTTCCATCGCCTTCGGGAAGCTTCGGTGCGCCGGCTCCCGCTGCGTCGACGACGACAGGGTGGGCAGCCAGTCAGCGGAGTCCCACTCGGTGCGTCGACCCATGTGGGTGATCTGGCTCATGACCGCCGCGCCGTGGGCGTGCACGCGGTCAGCGAGCTGCTGCAGGTAGGGAATGATGGCGTCGTCGCCGACGTAGAGCTGACCGAAGGTCGACGGAGAGTCGATCGCGACGTTCGCCGACCCGCCGATCATCGTCAAGGCGATGCCGCCCTTGGCCTTCTCCTCGTGATAGAGCTGGTAGCGCAGTTTCGGCATGCCCTCCTCGGCGTAGGCCGGTTCGTGACTAGTGCTGACAATCCGGTTGCGCAGCCGCAGCTGTTTGAGCTGGTACGGCTCGAGCAGTGGATCAATCGACATCGGGCAAACTCCCTCGCTGGCGCGGGCTAAAGAGCCTTGGCCTGTGGGCCGCCGTCTGAATCCGGGGATCGGCTGGCCGACGCTGCTGCGTCCAACAAACGCAGCTGACTCACCCAGGCTGAGGCCGTGAGTCTCGAGGACCCGTGCGGGGATACGACGGTGCCGACGAGGCTGATGGCCGCGGCGACCGTCATGGTCGGCCCGATGCGCGTATGTGTGCGAGGGCTTCGGGCGCCACGGAGGTGCCAATCATCGTTGCCATGAGTTCCAACTGATTCGTGATACCGTAATCTGTGATCACAGATTACACAAGCCCAGGTTCTGGTTGAGCGCACCGGACTGCGAAGGTGCGGGCCGCGGAGGATTGCATTGACGACCATGACGATGCCCAAGGTGGTCCCTCCTGCGCTGATGACCGACCAGGTCTTCACCGCGATCCACGAGGCGATCATGAGCGGTGAGATGCCCGCCGGATACCGACTGCGGATCCGCGACATCGCAGCCCAGGTAGGGACCAGCGTCATGCCGGTCCGCGAAGCCATCCGCCGGCTGGAGGAGGCCGGACTGGCCGAGCGTGTGCCTCACAAGGGGACCGTTGTCCGAGGACTCACGCTGGACGAGCTCGCCCACGTCTATGACGTCCGCCGCGTCCTCGAAGCAGAGGCCGCTCGTCACGGCGCACGCGCAATCTCGGCCGCCGACACAGAGGTCATGCAGCGTCACTACGAACAGATCGTGACGGCCGTCTCCGACGGCGACCTCATCGGTGCCCTGGACGCCGATGAGGCGATGCTTGAGACCCTCTACCGCGCCGGCGGAAACCCCGTGCTCACCGAACTGATCCGCGCCCTTTGGCAACGGTGCCGGGCGTACAAGATCGCCGGCGCCCGCCGGGCGGCAGACGAAGCCGATAACTCCGCATGGTCGCTGTATCAGCCTCAAATCATCGAGGCCGCACGCAACAACAACCCACGTGCCGCGGCAACACTGACCGAACAATCACTGCGCCATGCCAGCCGACGAATCCAGGCGCAGTTGGCCGAGCGGCGCACGACCGTCAAGAAGGAGTAGAGGCCCGCCCCACGCTCCGGCTGCGATGCTCTCGGCGACCGGGCGGGACGCCGGTGTCCCCCTGCGCTATTCGGATGCTCCACGCTTGCCCGCGCACGCCCACACGGCGGTGCGGCTGATGCACGATCGCGCCGACCTGGCTTCCCACAACGGGGAGTGGGTGCGCCGGCACCTTGACGAGATCGCAGTACCACCGAGCATTCGGGACGCGGTGCTCAAACGAGCCGGCCGGCTCGGTTCAGCGCAGGCGCAGGCGATGCACCCCGCCCTGAACGGTTCCCGCGAACAGCCACTGGCCGTCTGGGCTGATCGCCAGCGACGCCACGTCGCGGTTGTCCAGCCCACCGGACACGTTCAGCCAGGTCTGCCCGCCGTCCGTGCTGCGCAGCACGCCGCGCCCGCCTTGGGGGAGGCCGTTGGCGGCGTACGAGGTCGTCGCGGCGTACAGGGTGTTCGGCGCGGTGGGCGAAACGACCAGGTCGCTCACCCGCAGCGGCAGCCCGCCAGTGTCGGCGGTGCGGAACGTCTGCCCGCCGTCCGTGCTGACCTGGACGCTGCTGCCGCCGGCGACGACCTGCTGCCCGTCCACATGGACGGTGGTGACCGGTCCCGCGGCCACCCGGGTCACGGTCGTGCCGAAGTCGTCGGACCGGTAGAGCCCTTCCGTGCTGCCAAGCCACAGCCGGTCCGGGTCGCGCGGGTCGGCGGCGACGGTGGTGAACGTCTCGTCGTGGAAGAGCTTCTTCCACGTGGTGCCGGCGTCGCCGGTTACGTAGAGCCCGTTGCCTTGCAGGCTGGCGAACGGCACGACGACGCGGGTCCCGTCCACTGGCGACACGGCTAGGCCGTAGGGCACTTCGCTGTCGCGTCCGCGTTGCTGCCACGTCTTGCCGCCGTCGGCGCTGCGGTACACCCAGAACTCGTCGAGCGCGTCCTTGCGCACCTTCCACACCACGCCGGGTTCGCTCCCGGACGCCTCGACCTGCGCGACCCGTGTGCCGACGTGCGCCTCGGACCCCGACAGTCCCCACTCGGTCGCGTCCGGCGTGATCTTCGTGCCGGTTGGCAGCGCGGTGCGGTACACGTCGGCGTCGCTGCCCGCGATCAGCATCGGCTCGCCGTCCGTGCCGGCGCTGATCGCGAGGTCGTACGCAGTCACGCCTGGCACGCCGATGCGCGTCGGCTCGGAGCCGTCGGGGGCCGTCGCGAACAGGCCGGCCTTCTCGGAGGAGAACAGCAGCCGTCCGTCCGCCCACGGCGCGACATCGGTTTCGATCGCGCCGCTCACCGGCTGGGGCAGGCTCGCCCAGGTGCTGCCGTGGTCGCGGCTCACCCAGTTCCCGCCGGTGAGTGTGGCGACCATGATCGTGCCGTCCCGCATAGAGATCGACCACGGGCCGAACGAGGGCAACTGCTGCAGTGTCGCCCAGGTGCGGGCACCGTCGGAGCTGCCCACCACGGCATTGCTCATGGTCAGCAGGGCCACGAGCTGATCGTCGGCGACCATCCCGCGCAGCTTGCCGCTGTAGACCTGCTCGATGCTGGGCGGGCCCGAGGTGATTGCCCGCAGCGCCCAGACGCCGCCAACCGTGCTCAGGAACAGGTCGCCGTCGCCCATCGCCGCGCCGGTGAGGTCGCCGCCCGCGACGGGCAGGGCGTACGCCGACCAGGTGTCGCCGCCGTCCCGGCTGACCTCGACGGAGTCGCCGAGCACGGCGACCAGCGTCCGGGTGCCGGAGTCGGCGACGAACGCGTAGATGTGCGCGTCCGGGAAGTCCAGCGCCTGCCAGCTGTGGCCGGTGTCGTCGCTGCGCAGCACCTTGCCCTGGTAGGTCGGGTCCAGCACCGCGGACGTGCTGGTGCCGTCGACGGCGTACCACATCCGGCGCGGGTTGCCGGCGGCCACGACCGCCGTGCCGGTGCCACCCGCGACCGGCAGCCGGTCCACCTGCCGCCAGGTCTGCCCGGCGTCGGTGGTGATCCACGGTCCGGCCTTCGTGTACTGGGCGATGGCCGCCGTGCCGGTGTCGGCCGGCGTGGTAGCGATCGCCCCGGCCGCGCCGTTCGGCCCGACCGGTTCCCACTGGATGGCGCCGTGCCGGTTGTCCGGCGGCAGCACCTCGACCGAGCCGGTGCCGACCAGCCGCAGCCCGTCGGCGGTCTGTGCCGTGGCGGTGAGCCGGTACGCGCCCGCCAGCTTGCCGGTCACCGTGGTCCGGTACCAGGTGCCGTGACCCAGCGTCGTCGGCACGGTCGTCGCCGGACCGTGCGGGGGCGTCACGGTGAGCGCGGGCGCGTCCGCGAGTACAGCCGGGCTGTACACGAAAGCTTGGCCGGAGCCGTCGCTCGGGTCCGGCGACGACCGCACGAGTAGTGGGCGGGCCGCGAGCAGGTACGGCACCCGCACGTCCGGTGACCCAGCGACGTGCCCCACGAGCCAACCGGCCAGGTCGGTGTCGATCGCCGGCCGGTCCGCCGCGACGCGCACCGTCACCTCGAGTGTGCCGCCGGGGGCGATGCTCGCTTGTGACGGCGACACCTCCGCGGTGCCCGGGCTGCCCGGCGCCTGGTCCGCCGTCAGCGACACGTCGACCGGATGGTCGGCGTGATTGTGCAGCTGCACGGTGCCGGTTGTGCCGATCGTCCTGCGGCCCAGGTCGGCCATGCCGAACGACAGCGTCGCGGGGGACGCCGTCACCGCGGCGTTAGCGGCCGCCGCGATGTCGAGCCGCCCGGCGCCCTCGATGGTCGGGCCGTACCCGTCCAGCCCCTTCGTCGAGCCGACCAGCTCCGCGCGGACGTCGGCCGCGCTGTCGTCCGGGCGCAGCTGGCGCAGCAGCGCGGCCGCTCCGGCGACGGCCGGGGACGCCATGCTGGTGCCGGACAGCCGGGCCACGCCCGGCGCCCACTGCGCTGTCGGCCAGGTCGACTCGATCTCGACGCCCGGCGCAACCAGGTCGGGCGCGAGGGTGTACCGCGGCGTCGGGCCCTGCGAGCTGAACGCCGCGACCCGGTCGGTGACGTCCTGCCCGCTGACGCTGATCCTGACGGGAGCCTGGCCGAGGTATCTCGTCAGCTCCTGCCACTGCAGTGGACGCACGCCCAACACGACGAGCTTGTCCATGCGGAAGCTGTCGCCGGACGCCGTAGCGCGCGCCGGGACGTCGACCACGCCTGCCGTCCCGGCGGCGTCGGCGCTCGGCGCGAATACCGGCCCGCTGCTGGTCGTGTATCCGATCAGCGCGATCGCGCCGCGGTCCTCGGCCAGCCGCGCCTGCGCGATGAGGGACGGGCTGACCAGGTCGACGCTCTGCGGCAGGCTGGCCCTGTACGCGACCACCTTGCCGGAGACGTCCCCGACCCGGTCATAGTCCTGCGGCCGGCCCTGGCCAACGTCGACCAGCTCGCCGGTGACCGGCTGCTCCGGTGGGTTCGCGGAGTAGACGACGCGGTACGACTGCAGCAACTCGTGCGTCGGCGACTCGATGTACGCCTGCGGCAGGCGCAGGCCGCTGATGGACGCGCCGACGCTGAGCACGCCATCGGCCACCGCCGGCGAGCCGACCGTGCCCTTGGCCGGCCCGGAGTTGCCGGCCGCCGCGACCACGACCACGCCGGCCTGCGTCGCAGCGGTGGCCGCCTGCCCCAGCGGGTCGGTGCCATCGCCCGGGCCGGACAGGCTGAGGTTCACCACGTCGGCGCGGTTCGGGTTGTCTGGCGCGACTGCCGCATCCAGCCCGGCGATGACGTCGGACTCGTACCCGTTGCCGGAGCGGTCCAGCACCTTGTACGAGGTCAGCGTCGCCTCGGGTGCCACGCCGGTGACGCCGCCGTCCGCGGCGATGATGCCGGCGACGTGCGTGCCGTGGCCGTTGTCGTCCATCGGGTCGGCGTCGTCGTTGACGAGGTCGTATCCGCCGACCACCTTGTGACCCGTGCCCAGGCCACCGCCGAGATCAGGGTGGGTGTAGTCGACCCCGGTGTCGACGACCGCTACCGTCACGCCCGCGCCCCGGGCCGAGCGGCCCTGCGCGTCCGTACGCTGCCAGACCTGCGGCGCGCCGACCAGCTCGTTGACGGCGTCGTCGGTGACGTGCATCGCCTCGTCGGGGTAGACGGCGCGGACGTCCCGCAGCCCGCGTAGGTCGTCCACCTCGCCGGTCGGCACGGTGAGGGCGACGGCGTTGACAAGGTCGGTGATCAAGCGCTCCGGCTTCGCGTCGACCCCCACCGCCCTGGCTCGGGACAGAAGGTCGCGCTGGGCGGCGCGGACCCGGCCGGTCTCGACCGCCTGCTGCGCGGCGGCGCGCGGAGCGCCCGCGCCGCGCGTGGCGTTCCGCAGCGCGGGGGGGCCGACGAGCTGGACGATGACGCGCACGCTCGGTTGCCCGTCGTTCCCGGGCTGCGCTGAAGCGGTCGGGGCGAAGACCGCGATGACGAGCGCAGAGGCGGCCAGAGACACAACGAGGGGGCGGGGTCGGTTGTGCAAGGGTTCTCCTGTTCGACATACATCGATCGCCTTTGTGTACTGGCAGCCGGCCGCAGCGACAACCACCCCTCGCGGCCCATTGTGGACGTTGGCACCGATGTGCCACCGTGGTCGGGTGACGGCCGGGGATGCTCACCCGCTCACCGCGCTGGGCATCAGCGCGTTTGAAGAGGCGGTCTACCGCGAGCTGCTTGGGTACGCCGACGCCGGCCCGCACGAGCTCGCCGCTCGGGTCGGTGCGACGCCGGAGCGCGTCGACCGGGCGCTCGACCGGTTGCGCGGCCTCGGCCTGGTGAGCCGGCTGTCCGGGCGGCGGCGCCGGTACACCGTGGCCGACCCGGAAACCGCGGTGGAGGCGCTGATCCGCAGCCGTACCGCGGATCTGGAACGGGTGCGTTCGGTCGCCCTGGAGCTGACCGCCGCGTTCCGGGCCGCCCAGCGGGCGAGTGGCCAGGGCGACGTAGTGGAGATCCTGCACGGCCCGGACGAACTGGGCCGCTGGTTCGTCCGGCTGCAACAGGAGGTACGCGAGGAGATGCTCGTACTCGACCGGCCGCCGTACGCGCTGGCCGCCAGCAACCCGGTCGAGCCGGTCAGCCTCGCTCAGGGCGTGCGGTGGCGGGCGGTGTACGCACCCGAGGCCCTGGAGCTACCCGGCGCGTTGGCTGAAGTCAGCGAGCTCGCAGAGCGCGGCGAGCGCGGCCGGGTGCTGCCGGGCCTGCGGATGAAGCTCGCCGTCGCGGACGCGCGGGTGGCGCTGCTGCCGTTGAGCCTGGACTTGCGGGCGGCGCAGTCCGCGCTGGTGCACGAGTCGCCCCTGCTGGACGCGCTGATCGACCTATTCGAATCGTACTGGGCGAGCGCCGTGCCGATCGGCGCTACCGCGCCGATTGACGACGATGCAGTCGCGGACGAGGACCGCGCGCTGCTCGTCCTGCTCGTCAGCGGGCTGAAGGACGACGCGATCGCCCGCCAACTCGGCCTGTCCACCCGCACCATGCGTCGGCGTATGCGGATGCTGCTCGAGCGGCTCTCGGCGGCGAACCGGTTCCAGGCCGGCGTGCAGGCCGCCCGCCGCGGGTGGCTCTGACGGCCACCCGCCCGGATCTCACGCGCGCATCGCTGGCGGGGCGTGATCTGACGTGCGCGGCCTGGGGCGGCGCCGGTGCCCTACTCGCGTCGCTGGTCTGGTTCAGCTGGCGGCCCGCCCTCGGTGCACGCCCGCGATATGTTTGCCGGACGGCGCCGCCTGTCCGGCGCGATCGCTGCAGGGGATGCGTGAGTGAGCGAGACCGAAGCAGGCCTCCGCCCGGCGCGTTCGAAGGGTGCCTTCGTCGGGCGCGATGCCGACCTGTCCCATCTCGTTGCCGCGTTGCCGGAGCCGAACGCTTTCGTGCTGATCGAAGGCGACGCCGGTATGGGTAAGACGCGCCTGGTCACCGAATGCCTGCAGGCGCCGGAACTGCACAACCTTCGGGCGATCAGCGCGGAGTGCCTGCCACTGGTTGAGCCCTTTCCCCTCGGGCCGTTGGCGGAGCTGTTGCACGCGCAGCCGCTGGCCGAGCTCGAGCTGTCCCCGCTGGCCAGCGCGCTGCGCCCGCTGCTGCCCGAGTGGGCCGAGGTGCTTCCGCCCGCGCCGGAACCGCTGGACGACCCGCAGGCCGTCCGGCACCGGGTGCTACGCGCGGTGGCGGAGGTCGTGTCGAAGCTCGCCGCCGACGTGCTGGTGGTGGAGGACGTGCACTGGGCCGACTCCGCGACGCTGGAGTTCCTGCTCATGTTGAGTGCAGGCCTGCCGGGCGACCTTCGATTGCTGCTCACGTGCCGCCCGCTCGACGTGTCGCCGGAGTCGCCACTGCTGCGCATCACGGCCCGCAAGCCCCATACGAGGGTGTACCTCGAACCGCTGGACGTCGATGCCGCCCGGCAGATGGTGGTGTCGATGTTCGACACGGACGACGTCTCGTCATCGTTCGTGGAGTTCTTACACCGCAGGACGGACGGTGTGCCGCTCGCGCTGCAGGAGAGCCTGGCGCTCATGCTCGATAGAGGCGACATCGTGTGGCGCAGCGGCGAATGGGCCCGGCGGACGGTGGCCGGGCTGGAGGTTCCGCCGAGCGTTCGCGACTCAGTGATCGAGCGCGTCGGACGCCTCGAGCCGCCGACCCGGCGCCTGTTGGGGGCCGCCGCCGTGCTGGGCGAGCCCGCCGAGGAGTCGTTGCTGGGCCGGGTCTGCGGCCTGGCGGCGCGGCCGACCCGCGACGCACTCGCGCAGGCGCTCGACTCGGCGCTGCTCGGCGAGGTGAGGGCCGGCCGGTTCCAGTTCCGGCACGTGCTCGCGTCGCAGGCGGTCGAGGAGTCCATCCCCGTCTCCGAGCGGCGTCGCCTCCACGAGCGGGCGGCCGCGGCCCTTCGCACCTGGCCGGCCCCACCGGTTGCGCGCCTGTGCCGGCACTTCCGGGAGGCGAACGACTTCGCCGCATGGAGCGTCTACGGCGAGGCGGCGGCCGACCTCGCGCTGACCGCCGGCGACGACCGATCGGCGATCCTGCTGCTGCTCGACCTGGCCACCCATCCGGAGCATCCGCGCGACCGGCTCCTCAAGGTCGCCCGCAAGCTGGCCGACGCCGCCGCCTGGGGAGTGGCCGGCCTCGGCGATCTCGGCGACCGAGTCGTCGCTGGCCTGAGCACCATCCTCGAACACCAGGTCGGACCGCCGGCCGAACTGGCCGAGATCCGGTTGCTGCTCGGCCGCCTGCTCCTGCAGCTCGGCGAGTTCGACTCGGCCGCCGAACAGACCGAACTGGCACGGGTGCCGCTGGCCGGAAAGCCGGAGCTGGCCGCCCGGGCGATGATGACGCTGGCCTGGCCGCGCGGGCGCGAGTGGTCGGCGAGTCGGCACGCCGTGTGGCTGGACCGGGCGGGAGAGCTGTTGCCGCAGGTGTCGGATGCGTCCGACCGAATGCTGCTGGAGGTCGACCGGGCCAGCGTGCAGTTGATGCTCGGCCGGGAGTCGGGCTGGGACGCACCGGACCGGCTGCGCGAGTCGGCGACGAGCCTGTTCGAGGAACGGCAGCTCGCGCGCCTGCTGATGAACACCGGGCACGTCGGCATCGCGTGGGGTCGTGATGACCAGGCCCGGCAGCGTCTCGACGAGGCCGTCCGGCTCATGGAGCGGACGGGGTATCGGCGGCTGCTGAACTCGGCCCGCCTGACGAGCGCCTACCTCGATTGGCTGGCCGGACGGTGGGACGGCCTGGCCGAACGCATCCGCGCCCTGGCCGGCGCAGACGACACCCTGCCCGAGGCGAAACTCGAGGCGCGGGCCACTCTGGCCCGGCTCGACATGGTCACGGGCGACCGCGCCCTGGCCCAGCGCGAACTGGCCGCCGTGCTCGACGAGACGGTGCGCCGCGGTGTCGCAGACGGGCAACTCTCGCCGGCGGCGGCATTGAGCCGCCTGCACCTGGCTGGCGGCAGCGTCGACCGGGCATTAGCGGTGACGTCCTCGGCGCTGGACACGGTCGTGCGCAAGGAAAATGTGGTTGTGGTCCGGTGGCGTCGTGGTCGTCCGTCTCGACGCTCTCGTGCAAGCCGGGCGGGTGGACGAGGCCGACGAGCTGGTCCGGGCGTTCGCCGCCGGCCTCTCCACGACGCAGGACGTGCCGGCGCCCGAGGCGTCCCTGCTGGTCGGCCGGGGCATCGTGGCCGCGGCCAACGGCCGGCACCGCGACGCCACCGCGCATTTCGCCGCCGCGGCGCAACGCTGGTCGCGGTTGCCGCGTCCCTACGACGAGTTGCTCGTTCTCGAACGGCAGGCCCGGGCCGAGCTGGCGTCCGGGGACGATGATCGAGCCCTGACCAGGCTCATGTACACGCAGAAGTGCCTCCACGAGCGGTCGGCAGCCTGGGACGCCGATCGGATCGCGAAGCTGTTGCGCAGCCGCGGCGTCGAGGTGGCGCGGGCATGGCGTGGTGGGCGCCGTGGCTACGGCGATCGGCTGTCGCCCCGCGAGCAGGAGGTCGCGCACCTTGTCGCGCAGGGGCTGACCAACCGCCGGGTGGCGCAGGAGCTGTTCCTGTCCCCGCGCACCGTGGATCGCCACCTGAGCGCGGCGATGCGCAAGCTCGGCGTAACCACGCGCACCGCGCTCGCCGTAGCCATCCGCGATCGATGATTGGGTGATCTGCCCAATCGCACAGCGCCACCGTCGTGCGCGACCGTGGCCAGGTGAACGAACCGCGCGACCCGTCGCCGGAGAGCGGCGACCCGACACCGGTACCGGACCGGCAATCGGACGACCCTGACGCCCCGGCGCCGGACAGCCAGGACGACGACTGGGAGCGGTTGTAGCCAATAAGTGGGTGATCCGCCCAATCGCTACGTCGGCGCCGGATCGCGACGATTATGCCGAGCCCGTGCCGTCGCACCAAAGGGGACAGAGGACCAACATGCGCACCGATCTCTTGGCCAGGATCCGCCGCCGGCTTACGTCGCTGCTGCTGACCGTCGTGCTGGTGGCGGCCGCCGCCGCCGCGCACACCCCGGCGAGCGCCGCACCGGCCGCCGGGCCCGACCCGGCTGTGCGGGGTGGCGGTGAGACTCACGCCGTCACTCTGCTCACGGGCGACGTCGTCATCCTGCAGACCGCACCGGGCCGGCAGCAGTCCGCGTGGGTCGAACATCCGGCGGTTCCCGACGGCCCGGCGCCGCAGATCTACCAGCAGGACGGCCAGGTGCATGTCGTTCCCGCCGACGCGGCACCGTACCTGGCCTCGGGCGCGCTGGACCCGAACCTGTTCAACGTCACGTCGCTCGTCGGACAGGGATTTGCGGACGACGTACGCACCACGTTGCCGCTGCTGGTGCAGTCGCCGGATGGCCCGTCGGCCGCGGCGGTGCCGCCGGTGCCGCGCGGCTCACGCAAGGTACGCACGCTGGACAGCATCGCGAGCGTCTCGGTGGACGCCGACAAGTCGCGGATCCGCACCGTCTGGGACGCGCTGCGCGGCCCGCACCCGGCTGCCGTTGATGCGCACGGTGCTCGGCTGGCGAGCGCGGGCAAGGTCTGGCTGAACGGCCTCGTCGAGGCCACAGTGCAGGACGGTGCGGCCCAGATCGGCGCGCCCGAGGCCTGGGCGGCCGGCTACACCGGCGCCGGAGTACACGTGGCCGTGCTCGACACGGGCTACGACCCGACCCACCCCGACCTGGCCGGACGAGTCAGCATGGAGCGCAACTTCACGAAGGACATCGATCCGCCCGGCGAGACAGCCGTCGACGGCAACGGGCACGGCACGCACGTCGCCGCGACCATCGCGGGCAACGGCGAGGCGGAGGGTGGCCGGTACGAAGGTGTGGCTCCGGGTGCGGACCTCTGGATCGGCAAGGTCTTGGGCAACAACGGATCGGGACCCGACGATCAGATCATCGCCGGCATGGAGTGGGCGGCCGAGTCGGGCGCTGACGTCATCAACATGAGCCTCGGCGAGCCGTTCCCGAGCGACGGGACGGACCTGCTGAGCCAGGCCGTGAATCAGCTGTCCGAGAGCACCGGTGCGCTGTTCGTGGTGGCGGCCGGCAACGCGGGGCCGCGCGAGCAGACGATCGCCGCCCCGGGCAGTGCGGACCTTGCGCTGACCGTCGGGGCGGTCGACGGCGACGACCAAGCGGCGTCCTTCTCGTCGCGTGGCCCGCGACTCGGCGACATGGCGATCAAGCCGGAGATCGTCGCGCCGGGCGTCGACGTCGTCTCGGCCCGGGCGGCCGGCACGTCGGAGGGCAACCTTCTCGACACGTACTACACCACCCTGAGCGGCACCTCGATGGCCACGCCGCACGTCGCCGGGGCGGCGGCGCTGCTCGCCCAGGAGCACCCGGGCTGGGACGCCGCCCGGCTCAAGGCGCAACTCGTCGCCACCAACAAGATCCTCACCGGCGAGCCGGTCACGTCCTCCGGTGCCGGCCGGGTCGACGTGGCCGCCGCGGTGGACGATCCCGTGGCGGTCGACACGGCCGTGCTGTCGCTCGGCCACGTACGCCAGGACGGCGGTCCCGTCATGCGCACCATCACCTACGCGAACCCGACGGATCGCGTGGTCCGGCTACGGTTGTCGGCCGACGTGCGAGGCACCGGCGTCGACACCAACACGCGCCCCGACCTGACGCTCGACCGCACGACGCTCGCTGTGCCGGCGGACGGCACGGCCACCGCGACCATGACGATCTCCCCGGGCTCGACGGTCGAGGGCGGCTACGCCGGCCAGCTGATCGCCGACGTCACGGATCACCCGGGTCGGCAGGTCCACAGCGTCGTGTCGTTCGCGGTCGACGGCCCGTTGCGGACGGTCACCGTCAACGCGGTTGACCGCGCCGGCAAGCCGGCCACCGGGACCGTCGACCTGTGGAACGAAGGCACCGGCGAGTACGACCGCGTCTTCATGCGGAACGGCACAGCCACTGCGCAGGTCCCCGACGGCACCTACACCACGATGACGACGATCCAGGACACCCAGTTCCAGTCGCCGACCCAGACCGTTGTCGGCGATCCGCAGCTCGTCGTCGACGCGGATGTGGCGCTGCGCTACGACGCTCGCGATGGGCAGCCGGTGAGTGTCCGCACGCCCCGGGAAGCCGATCTCGACTCCTGGCGAGTGATGTGGACGCGCACCGTCGGTGGCCGGTCGCTGACGACGTCCGCCGCGAACGGCGGCTACGGCCAGCAGCTCTACGTCATTCCGAGCAAGAAGGCCACCGCCGGCACCTTCGAGTTCGCGACCCAGTGGCAGCTGAGGCAACCGATGCTCACCGCGCGGACGTCCGGGCCTGACGGCGTGCGCGTTTCCCCGAACCCACGGTTCGCGTCCTTCGGCGATCCGCTCGTCGGAACCAGGACGCTCCCGGTCGTCGACGCCGGCGGCGGTACCGCCGGGGAGTTCGCCGGCGTCGACGCGCAGGGCAAGATCGCCCTGGTCAGACGCAACGACAGCGTTGGGCTGTTCGCGCAGGTCCAGGCGGCCAAGGCCGCCGGAGCCGTTCTGCTCTTTGCCGAGAACACCAAGCCCGGCCCATGGACGACGGAGGTGTTCCGGCAGGGCCTGCCGACGTACCTGCTCGACCAGGCGGCCGGTGCCGAGCTGCGCCAGGCGCTCGCGTCCGACCCGGGCGTCAGGCTCGATGTCGCGGGTATCTCGGACTCCACGTACTCCTACGAGCTGGTGTTCCCGGAGCCGGCATTGCCCAAGCGGACGGCCTACTCCGTCGACTCGAGTTCGCTGGCGACGGTGGTATCGGACTGCCGGCAGAACTCGGCCCGCATGGTGGATAACGAGTCATGGATTCCGCACGTCGGCGCTACAGGCTTCGGCAACGCGATGTCGATACGCCGCAACGGTGCGGTCGTCCGTACCGATTACCTGTCGACGAGCGATGTCGCCTGGCAACGGTTCGCCCAGCCCGACGAATTCGCCAACATGTACTGGACCTGGTCGAACTCGCGCCAGTACCAGCCGGGTGACACCGAGCGTCAGCTGTGGTGGGGGCCGCTGGTCGCCCCTGGCGTGCCGCCGATCGCCGGCTCGGAGGAAAGCGGTGCGCCCGTGGCCAGGTTCCGCGACGCCATCCGGATCCTCGTGCCCCACTACTACTACGGCGGCACCCGGTACGGCTACATCCAGAACCAGCTGGGTGACACGTCCGAGCTCGAGCTGCGCCGCGACGGCGAGGTCGTCGGCAAGTCGGCGTGGCCCGTCGCTCAGTTCACGGTGCCGGCCGACCGGGCCGAGTACGAGCTGTCCCTGTTGGTCCAGGACGGCAGCGGCAACTTCGCCGACACGTCGGTGCGCACCCAGTCGACGTGGCGCTTCGCGTCGGCCCGTTCGAGTGAGCCGCGGACCGTGCTGCCGCTCGTGCAGCTCGCCTACGACATTGACGCGAACGGCTACAACGAGGTGCCGTCCGGTTCGGCGTACCCGCTGACGATCACCCCGGGCTACCAGCCCGGCGCGACCGGGCCGGGAGACTTCAGTGTGTCCGTGCAGGTGTCCTACGACGACGGGACGACGTGGTCGGACGCCCCGGCGCGATCGGAGGACGGACGGTTCCGCGCGATGGTGCCATCGGCGACCGGACCGGGATTCGGCACGGTCCGGGTGGTGGCTGTCGACGCGTCTGGCAACCGCCTCACTCAGCAGATCGACCGTGCCTGGCGCGTCGGCTCGTGACCTTAGGCGTCGGCCCAGCGACCCGGTGGCCCCTGGCTCGGCGGCGGGCCGATCGTCGGTGCCGTCGAGAGCCGCCGACGATCACGGTTCACCGGGTCCGATATCAGCGTGGCGATGTCAATGAGGGTCACATGCTGGGCTGGACGTTTCACCACGCCGGGCCGAATACATCGACCGTCCCGCGCCGGGTCATGACCGTCATCTACATGGACGCCGACATCACGATCGGCGAGCCGACCAACGACGCGCAGCGCACCGACCTGGCAGTGTGCATGCCTGGTGCGCGTGTCGGTGAAGGACACCGAACTGAACCCGGTGCTCTATCGGCACAGCACTGACAGCTAGCGGGTGGGCCATACGGAGAGGAAGCACTCATGGCACTGGTTATCTGCGACATGTCCATCTCGCTCGACGGGTATGTCACCGGCCCGAACGACAGCCGCGAGAACCCGTTCGGTGACGGAGCCGGGATGCTGCACGATTGGATCTGGGACGCGGCGACCGATGAGGACCGGGCCTTGCTGCAGGAGATGATCGCCGGCTGCGGCGCGGTCGTGATGGGTCGCAAGTCATTCGACAAGAACGAGGGCGACGGCGGTTGGGGCGACGGCGGCCCGGTCGGTGACACCCCGTGCTTCGTGGTCACCCACAACAAGCCGACCACGTCCTACCCATCCGTGTACACGTTCGTCACCGACGGCGTGCCCAGCGCGATCGAGCAGGCCAAGCACGTCGCCGGCGACAAGGTCGTGGGCCTGCACGGCGCGACCGTCATGCAGCAGGCGCTTCCGCTCGGCCTGGTCGATGAGATCCGCGTGCACGTGATCCCAGTCCTGCTCGGTGG